>FWPU01004208.1_pt1 | contig 33979 bp, 22 predicted proteins | sample 2228361 | NCBI WGS metagenome assembly FWPU01 (sample SAMEA103939777, study PRJEB20133) | metagenome
CACCAGCCAGTCCTTCACGTAGCTGCGCTCCCGGGGAGTGGACTGGGCCACGTACCACTCGGCCAGCACAGGGATCCAGTCGAAGAAGCTCCCGCCGCCCCAGTGGACAACGGGATGGTCCTGGTCTCCAATGGCGTACCCGATCAGGTCGCCTGGCTGGACCCTGGCGTGGAAGAGCTCTGGAGTGATGCCGTCCAGGTGCAGGGCGCGGTGCCACGACAGCGACTCACCATCTTCAGCGTCGGTAATGCTGGCGACCCAATCGAAGCCCCGGTACTCCACCGCCAGCTTGCCTGTGTGCCAGGCATGTACGGGCGTCAGGCGTGGCATGCCTTGGTCGAAGGCGCCATGGTGGTTCGGGTCTTGGATACCTCCCTGGAGCCCCTGGTAGTAAGTGGAAAAGAAACCCAGGCCCCATAGCCTGCCGGGGAAGGGCCAGCGGTAGAGGTCCACGTTGGTCAAGCTGTAGCGTGCGTCGCTGAGCATCAGCCGTGCGCCTCGCGCTACGCCGCCGCCGTCCCGGAGACGCGCGTCGTTGAACTCCTCGGTTATCTCCACCCAGATGCGCACACCATTGAGGACCACGGGCGGGGAGAAGTATGCCGCCGGGATTTCCTGTTGCTGAGGCTCCAGGCCCGGCCCGGAGACCTCGACTGTGGCCGTGGCCCAGATGGTAATGCCCTTGGGGCCTCTGGCCACCAGGCGCGTGCCCTGCAGGGTTATGTGCCGCACCTGGCCGTCCAGGAGCTGGTACTCATAGGTCTGGCCAGGGTCCAGGGTCACCTTGATGTACTGCCGCGGCGCTCCTCGCAGAGGCTCCACGGACACGTTCGCGGCGGGGACGGTATCGGGCCCGGAGGCCGCTGGCACATGGGTGTGCGCCGGGACGCTTGCCGCCACCTCTAGCGGCTCCAGGGAGAGCGCGCCATGCCACAGTGTCCAGGCGGCCCCGCCAGGGACATCCTCAGTCCAGAGGACATCAATGACGCCCTGCTGTCCCAGGACCGTTGCCACAGGCGAGCGCAGCCTTCGCACGGGCATGACCTGTGCGACCTCCGCGGGGGCGAAGTCACCGTCAGACTCCCGCCGCAGTCGCAGGAAGTAACCTTTGTAGCCGTTGACGTCCGTGGGCGTCCAGTCTGTCGGCGGCCTGAAGCGGAAGGACACCGACTGGTCCACAGTAAAGCTCCCTACAGAGTCAAAGGCCGTCGAAAGCGGCGCCCATCGTGAGCCATCCCAGTACTCCCAGGCCAGCCCCAGGTCGCCGCCTGAAGGGCGTACAAGGCTGAACCGCACCCGGTCAAAGGGCTGCGCCTGCCCGAGGTACAGAGTGTCCCCTTGCCCTTCGAGGAAGGCTATATCGCCACGGGCTACGTTGCCCGCGGTCAGCCTGGCCGGGCTCTCTGCCTGGCGAGTCAGGTCGCTGAAGGAGTCACTGGAGGCCTGGTACAGCCAAACTGCCTCAAAGGGCCTCTCGAAGTCCAGAGACCAGGGCCGGGCTGCCACCCTGTCCCAGTTGCCTTCCGGGGTCCACTTCCTTACCTCAATAAAGCTGAAGTCCTGGCCCTGCCACTTCTCCCACAGCGCCCACACCGCATTACCGTCGGTGGCCAGCGCTGGCCAGTGCGCACCGTTGCCTGCCAGGAGCCTGGCCCTGGACCACGCCCCCCCATCGTACACCATGTAGCCCACCTGGCCGCTCTCCAGACCGAACACCAGGTGTATGCGGCCTTCCCCGTCTGCGATGACTGCAAACCGGGGGCCATTGAGCCCAGGCTCGGGGGCGTTTAGCACCGTGTGTGCCTGTGTCCAGCCATCGGGCGCCTGAAGCGGGTCGGCCAGCAGTCTCCACTGGACGAGGAACCGGTTCTGTACGAAGAAGGCGCTGAGCTGTGTGCCGTGGGAGACCAGCACCGGGTAAAGGAGCGGTGCATCCACGGTGCTGGTCAGCGCGTATGGCTGGCTCCAGCGATCGGCTGGGTAGTCTCCCTGGCTGTCGGGGTCGGCGTAGCGCACGTAAAGGGCATACCTGTTGACCTTGAAGCCTCGGTAAGCCAGCCAGAGGCGTTCTCCAGTCAGGGCCAGCGCTGGATTGCTGGCCCCGTTGTCCGGCCAGTCCCACACGACCCGTTGCTCCGGGCCTACAGTCCAGCCGTGGGCATCTGGGTCGTAGTGCAAGGTCCGCAGCTTGATTGCCCCGCCGCTGGCGCCCTCGCTATCCTTGCCATAGGCAACGTAGAGATTGCCCTTGCCGTCCATGACGCCTGAGTAGGTGGCCTGGTAGGCTTCGGTCCCCAGGACTATCTCTCCGTGCCAGCTCTCGCCTCCATCGTGGGAGTGCGCCATCACGACCTCTATCAGCTCATTCCTGAGGCCTCCAGGCCGGTGATAGAGTACCGCGATGGTGTTGTCGGGAGTCCTGAACAGCCGCTGCTGATAGGGCGCCCGCGCCTGGTCAAGAGCAACCTCGGCAATCAGGCTAGCGCTGGACTCAAAGCCGGCCTGGGGCGTGGGCGTGAGAGCGGCGCTGATATCGCTGGACGTCGTGAGCGCGGGCGTCGGCGTGGGCGTTGGTCTCGATGCGAGCCAGGGGCTGGAGGCAGGAGTCCTGGTGCTTTCCGAGGATGGGCCGGCGTCGCCGCCAGCCGAGGCGAAGCCTACGGCGGCAATGGCTGCTACCACTGCAATAGCTGCGATGGCCAGTATAACCTTCATTATTCCTCAATGGCGCTTGAGAGTAAGCGGCAAGTAAGCTGCCGCACGGTCCCAGGTCATCGCGCTCGACGCTGACCTCCGGGACCGTGCTATACATGAACAAAATTACTCCTTCAAGGTGAATATGAAGGGTAATATGAGGTCTATATGAGAAGAACTTTTGGTGAACACAGGTGAACGAGCGTAGGACGCGAGGTCGGCTTCACCCTTGCAGGGCTATCAAGCAGACGGATGCCCCTGGGAGTCCGCGTCAGGCCCCAGGGGCATCTTGAATGCCCATTGGCGGGGTATACTGGTCAGTCCTGCCTGAATGCCGCACGGGTACGGCCCAAGAAGCCGCAGGCATCCATCAAGGGCAGCCTGTGGCCCTGTGTCGGGTGGAGATTTTCCGAGGCGCTAGACTTGTAGGGCGCGATGGTCACCGCGCCTGGACATGAAGGGAATACACACCCGAGATGGCGGGTCACACGCGCTCAGTCTTCTTAATGCATGTGAGGAGGTACCAGGTAGCCAGGTTAGGCAGCCTGGTTCCCAACGCCCGGCGCAGCGGACTGCCCCAGGGCACTATGAACCTGAATGCTGCGTCCTTGGGGAACCAGAAGTCGAGGCCTGTTGCCTGTTCACAGGAGAATCCAGCTTGCTGGACAAGCCTCACGATGTCTTGGAGTGTATACTCGCGACGGTGGTCGCTGGACATAAATTGGGGCCTTATGTGGAGCACCTTTCGCCATCTGTTCTGAAAGCGCCATACATTGGGCACCGTGAGGAACAGGACGCCCTGCGGCTTCAGGCACTCGTAGGCGATCCTGAGGGCCATTAGGTCATCATCCAGGTGTTCGATGACCTCAGAAATGACGATGCCGTCGAAGGAGCTGGCCTTTACGACTTGCGGGATGTCGTACAGGTTCAGCAACATGAACTCCCGGTTAGCCTTGCCCCGGTTAAGCCGACGAGCAACTTCCAGGCTTCTAGCGTCGATATCCAGGGAAAGGGCAGTTATGCTGTCAGGCAGGAGAGATTCCAGGTAGCCGTTCCCGCAGCCTATTACCAGGAGGTTCGGGGGCTGGGCTTTCGCAACTGCTCGCGCCAGCTCATGGAACCTTATCCCCCTTGTGAAGTAATCGCCAAGAGGAAGCGAATCTTCGATTTCTAATGCTGATTCGTTCACCTTGCTCCCCCCTCAGTACGAAAGTCCACGCCAATCTCTTTCACCGCGTTACAGCATATCTGAAAGGCGCCGAAGACATTCTCAGGCGCCTTTGGGTAGGCTCAGGGCAGCTATATCCTCTCCCTTGACAGGGGTAGATGCTCATGACACAAGTTGAAATAGTGTACATGTGCAGACAGGCGCTGGATGAGTTGCCATGCCCCCATCCCCTCGACAGGCTCGGGGCAGGCTCTTACTTACCCATATAGGGGTTCATTCACACACCCTTTAAGCGCTTACCCGGGTCTGGGCCTGGCGGGAGTGCCGCTGCTCGGCCTGCTGGAGAGAGCGGACCACCGCCACCATCTCCCTGACGTAGTTGTCCATGTTCAGGCGCTCCTCCACCATCCTGCGGGCGTTCTGCCCCATCCGCATGGCCTCTTCAGGATGGGCCAGCAGGTACTGTACCGCCTCGCGCCAGGCCTGCACGTCCCCGGGTGGCACGAAAAGTCCAGTCTCGTTTTCCTTCACCAGCTCCAGGCCAGCCTGGCCCTCGGTGCGGGTGACGACTACCGCCTTGCCCATAGCCATGGCTTCGTATATGACCAGGGAACCCACCTGGGTGACCCTGTTCTGCAGTGGCACCGCCACGAAAAGCGAGCGGGCGTAGAGCTGCCGTAGCTCGAAGGGCGTGTAACGTACCACGCGCACGTTGGGCGGGAGGTTGGCTGTCAGCTCCTCCACGCCCTGCACCGATGTCCAGGGGCTGAAGGCGGCTATTTCGACGGTCACATCCAGGCCGCGTACAGACTCTATGAGGGTCGGGTAGTCGCGCTTGGAGTAGCCGGCGCTGGCTACAAGTCTCTCTGGCGTGACGGGGAGAGGGCGCCAGAAGCGGTGGTCCGCCGGGTGGAGGACGGTGACCACCTGCTCAGGTGACACGCCAATCTCGTTTACTACTTTCCTGGCCACGGCCGGCCCGTAGCACACGAAGCGGTGGATATGCGTGTACAGGCGCAGGGTGCGAATCAGGCGGATGTCGCCCGGCCTCACCACCCTGCTGTGGCAGACCATGACGTGCTTCTTCCTTGACCTGAACAGCTTCAGCAGAATGGCGAAAGGGATCCCTATCCGCTCCACGTCTGTGATGATCAGGTCGTACTGGCTGCGCTGCCGGAAGACCTTCCAGGCGGACTTGAAGGTATCCCACAGGGCCAGGGGCAGGCTGCGGCCCAGGGTAGGGCCTTCCTCAGCCCTGATTATCTTGGCATCCAGGGCCTCTGCCAGGGCAAGGAAGTCCCGCTGCGGCTCCCTGTCCTGCCGGACCTGGTCTCGAAGGCCTTCGTCGAAAGGCGCGCTCACCAGGATGGCTACTCTCATATCTTTGGTTCTCCGTAAAGGTCTACATCATCTCAGGCATAAGCACCTGGCCCCGCCAGTGGCTTGCGAGTGTGATGCCCCCTTGACGAGGGCCAGAACTGGCCAGTCAGGCCGCTTGCCTAGCGCTGGGTTATGAGCAGGGACTTCCTGCGTTGCTCCAGGGCTTGTTCCAGGCTATTGACATGGTCCACGTCGGTGAGCACTGGCAGGACGTCCATGCCCCGGATCCAGAGCAGCCCCGGGCGCAGCGGGTTGATCTTCGTTGGCACAGGCGGTACCTCATGGCCCAGGCCCGCCTTCAGGGCGATGTAGGGCATGTTCAGGCCGGCGGCGGTGAAAAACTGGTGGGTCGTGAAGAAGCGACCGATGTTGATCTCCGTTAGATTGGGGACGCCCCTGCGGTCATAGGTCAGGTCAACGCCGTAGATGCCGTTGGGCCTGGGGTCAGCCGCCAGGATGGCAGCCATGGCGATTTCGTCAACTACTGGATCGGACACGGTCTCGCCGGCCCCTGTGACGCCGGTCACGCCCGAGGGTGCGCGGTCGGAGAACTCCCAGTACAGCCGCTTTCTGCCCTGGGCCACGATAAGCTCCCCGTCCTTCCAGATGGACTGCCAGGTAATGCTGTCCTTCTCCAGGCACTCGGCCGCGGTGAACCGCCCCCAGCCCTTCTTGAAGTCAATCCAGCACCTGGCCGTCTCCAGGTCTGACACCGGCAACGAGTCCTTGCCGGCCGAGCCCCGCGTGGCCCGGACCCACAGCTTCGGCCCCAGTTCCTGGAAGGCCACCTTCAGGTCATCTATGTTGTTGATGGGTATGGTGCGCGGCACGGGTAGGCCGGCCTTCTCCCACACTCGCTGGGAGGCCAGCTTGTCCTCGCAGATCTCTATGGCCTGGTGTGACGGCAGGAAGGTCCGCACTCCCAGCTTGTCCCTGGCCGCCGATATGGTCAGCATCTCGGAGCTGACCTGGACGTGCAGCAGGTCGGGCTTAGTCTCTTCGATAATGCTGCGCAGCACAGGCAGATAGTCCGGGTCTTTGACCTTGGGCACCAGGTACCTCTCGTCGGTCTCGGCCCGCACCAGGTTGTACTTGTTGGCATCTATTCCTATGGTGTAGATCTCCTCGGGCGCGGCCTTGAGAGACCTGGTGTACCCGATAGCTGGACTGCCTCCTGCCGCTGTGACAAGTACGCGAATCATGTGACCTCTCTTTCCCTTCCCGGGATGCAATCTAAAGGAAATTACGCTCAAGCTACTGGTATGCTGCGGAGCGAGACCGGTAGTCCTTCGTGTCGTTCCTGGATAACTTGTGCTACTGCAGAGCACCTGGTGCCCAGACGATGCCTTCCCGCTCGCCGTCGTAGGTGTAGCTGCTGGTAGGCGAGTCTAGAGGAGAGGCCCCCTGCCTGTCAGCCGAGGTCTGGAGCTTGGCCCGGACCTCCTCGGGACTCAGGCTGCCGCTCTGCTGCATCAGGGCTACCACGCCTGCCACGTGGGGCGCGGCCATGCTGGTGCCAGACATACGCGTTGTCCCGCCACCTCTGGCAGTGGACAGGATACCCACCGAGGAAATGGAGCAACCTGGGCTGATGTCCTCCTTGTCCTCACCTGGAGCGGATACGGTAATACCGATTCTCGTGTCGGGATTGTACTTGCCATCGGTAGTGAAGTAGGAGGCAGTGTCGGCCCTGATGCTGCCGCTGTACCACTTGCACCGGTTCCCGCCGTCCACGGCGGTGGTGCTTGCCACAGCCATCGCCTCGGGGTAAGTGGCAGGGACTTGCTGTGACACTTCCTTGCTGGCGTCGTTGCCAGCCGCCACCACGACCTCTATGCCCTGGTTGTAGAGGGCCTGGACCGCTGCACGCAGGGCAGGGTTGTCCTCCAGGGTGCCGGCACGGCCCAGGCTCATGTTGACGACGCGTATAGCAGGCGAGACCAGGTTGGCGTTGCTGGAGACCCACTCTAGCCCGGCCATGACGGTGGAGTCGCTACCGCTGCCGCTCTGGTCCAGCACCTTCACAGCGTAGAGGGTCGCGCCGTGGGCCACTCCCACCACATCCTGGGTGTTGTTCTTTGCGGCGATGATGCCTGCCACGTGAGTCCCGTGGCCGTGGTCGTCCTGGCAGGAAGTGAAGGCAGTGAAACAGGCCGTGGCCACGGCCAGGTCAGTGTGGCCGAAGTCAATGCCTGTGTCTACCACGGCAACGCCGACCCCCGCTCCAGTGGAGGTAGCCCATGCCTGGTCTGCCCCTATTCGCTTGACCCCTGCAGGCAGTACCTGTCCAGTGGAGGCGCTGCCCCCCGGCTTGCCCCTGCCTGTGGGCTGCTCCTCAGGGGCGACCTCGGGGCCGTCCACTATCGCCACCTTCCGATCAGGTACGATCGCTACCACTCCAGGGGCTTTCTCCAGGGCTGCCTTGGCCGCGGGGTTGGCCCTTACCGCCGCCGCGCTGACTATCATGAAGTTGACCTTTGTGACGGCGCCAGCTCTCTTCACGATGTCAGCTCGCTCGGCCCTGGGTACCTCTTGCTTGAACAGGACAATGATATCCTCCAGAGCTGTGCTTCCTGCTGCCGGGCTCTGGCCGAAGGCGGGCGAGGGGCTCGTGGCCAGCACCAGCACCAGGACTATAATCAGGCCCGCTAGTCTAGCCATATCCATATGACCTCTCTTCAGCTCAATATTCCGCAGCTATGCGGCTGTACAGTGTGTGGTTTCCGCCAGATAGCATGCAGCGCAGGTCACTTATTCCCTTGCCGGCGCTGCCAGGGTCTCCCTGATCACGCTGGCTACCTGCTGTACCTGGGCGTCCGTAAGCTCGGGATAAATGGGAATGGACAGCATATCGTTGGCCGCCTGCTCGCTGTAGGGGAAGTCGCCTGCTCCGTAGCCGAGGGAGCTGAACGCAGGCTGAAGGTGGAGGGGAATGGGATAGTGGATCCCCGTGGCGATGCCCGCCCGCTTGAGCGATGCCTGGAGGCGGTCACGTTCTGGAGTCCTGACCACGAACAGGTGGTAGACCGGCTCCGCCCACTCGTCCTCCTGGGGAAGGCCAAGGCCAGTCCCCTCCAGGAGGGAGCGGTACAGCCTGGCAATGGCGCGCCGGCGGTCGTTCCACTGTTCCAGGTGCCTCAGCTTGGCGCGCACGATGGCCGCCTGGAGGGTGTCCAGCCGGCTGTTGGACCCCACCTGCAGGTGCTCGTACTTGTCCCGGCGGCCGTGGTCGCGCAGCAGACGCACCTGCTCGGCGGCCCGCGGGTCGTCGGTTATAACCATTCCAGCGTCGCCATAGGCCCCCAGGTTCTTGCCGGGGTAGAAGCTGAAGCAGGCAACGTCGCTCAGTGTGCCTACCCTTCTGCCCTTGTAGCGTGCCCCGTGGGCCTGGGCGGCGTCTTCGATGACCTTCAGTCCATGCCGGTCTGCCACCTCGCGGATGGGGTCCATGTCTGCGGGATTGCCGTGCAGGTGGACGGCGATGATGGCCTTCGTCCTGCTGGTCACCGCTGCCTCGATGTGTGACGGGTCAATATTGAGAGTGACGGGGTCTACGTCAGCGAACACCGGCCTGGCACCGACATGGACGATGGCCGAGGCCGTGGCGATGAAGGTGAGAGGCGTCGTGATCACCTCGTCGCCGGGGCCTACGCCCAGCGCCAGCAGGGCCAGGCGCAGCGCCTCGGTGCCCGAAGCCACGCCCACGCCCTCCCGAGCGCCGCAAAAGCTGGCAAACTCCTGTTCCAGCAGGGCCACGTCCTCGCCCTGGATGAAGGACGCCTGGCCGAGGACTCGGGCTATGGCCGCATCTATCTCCCCCTTGATGGAAGCATACTGGGCCTTAAGGTCAACCAGAGGGATCATTTATATAACTCTCCACAAGACCTCTGTCCACTGTACCAGCGAGGCCACAATACCCGACTTGCTGGACGCGAGCGCCAGTTACCTCGACAGCGGTACAGGCTAACAAGACTTCTATAACCGGACTGGCTTTTGTTCAAACGTGGTGTCGGAGGAGCGCTGGAGCCGCCACTCGATGGCGGCCTCCATCTGGCGCTGGTCATACACCTGGCGGCTGTACACAGACCGCGCCGGAACGCCAGCGACCACGGTCTCCGGCGGGACGTCTTCTATCACCACTGCGCCCATCCCCACCACGGCGCGGCGGCCGATGACTACGCCGGCCTTGATCCGGGCGCCAGCGCACACGATGGCGCCATCCTCTATGGTCACGCCGGGCCAGGCGGCGATCCCAGTGGTCCGTCGCACGGGCGGAAAGGGGTCATCGGTGGTAACCACTCCCGGGCCGATGAAGCAGTCCCTGCCGATCCTGCTATTGCTGGCGATGAACGTGCTGCCCTCGATCATCGTGCCGTCGCCTATAGTGACATCCGATGCAATGTGTACCAGGGAGGCGATGGTGACCCCAGAGCCTATAGTCACCCTCGAGCCGATATAGACGAGGTTCCAGATGGATGTCCCCTCCCCGATGGATACTCCCTCGCCCAGGACCACGTACTGACCCTTTATGCCCTGCCTCTGGCCTGCCTCAGGGCTTCCAGGTGGGTATTCTCCCCGATGGGAGGGGCCGGGACCCGTAACTGCTGGACCCAAGTTCATTTCCAATCTGCTACCTCTGTTCCAACTACCTCCAACGCCAATACCAGGCCTGAATGACTACGCATTGTACCCTTAAGGCACAGGTAGTCTTTCCTGCCCCCACCCAGGCCCGCCATGCGGCGCGGCTGGGTGGCGGAGCCTACCGGGGGCGGGAAGGAGCACCCGTGCTTTTGGAAGCCCGGCGTAGGCATCAAGGTCTGGTAACAGAAGTCCAGGAGCGCAGGTGAGCTGACGGTATGAGCAACGCTAGGAGTCCATGTGTGCATCCGCCGATTCAAGCGACCTTAACGTGATGCAGTAGCTTTCGCTAAGAGCCTGCGGTAAGGTAGCAAGGGCCCTGGGCGTCCTGGAGACGACAGTGTGCAGCAGGCTGAAGAAGTCCAGGAACGGCCCGGCGATGGAGTCTGGTATGATGGGTACCTCGTGGAAGCCGTCCCTGAATACCGGAGGGCGAAAGACCACGGGCCTCACTCCAGTCACGTACAACCCGTATGGCTTGAAAGCCTGGGCCAACTGCCCCGGCGACGAGTGGTACTGGCGAGGCCGCGGCAATTCCGGCCCTGCCCCTTTTCTGCATGCTGAGAGGCACTCCTGCAAGCTCAGCAGCCGCACCCTGCCCCTCCAGATGGAAAAGCGCGTCTTGGTAATAATGACTACCGTTCCACCTGGGGCCAGCAGCTCAGACGTCTTCCTGGCTAGAAGGTCCCTGCTGGCGATGTACTCGGTGGACCTGACCGCGAATATCTTGTCGAACTTGCCGTTTGGGCTGCACGAGAGGAAGTCGGAGTGAATGTACTTTACAGGAAGGCCGCAGGTGCGCTTCCTGGCTTCCTCGATCATACTGGCCGATATGTCAACCGCTACTACTTCCCTGCACCGGGAGGCTATTGCCCGTGTCCAGGTGCCTGGGCCACAGCCTATTTCCAGGACCCTGTCCTGGGGCTTGGGCCTCAGCTCCTCCAGCAGGGCCGAGTTTGTCACGCGATAGTCCCAGCGAGTGGCAAGACTGCGGAGCCAGCGGCGTTCAATGTGGACCGGCGCGATTTGGGAGAACCACTGCTCCCAACTGGTAAACTGGGACCAGCCAGCTTCGGCCCCGGACTCCACGCCGGCTGAGCAGTTGCTCTTGTTTGCTGCCTCTTGCCTCACTACTGCATAAGTATCCTTTCCTAGGATAAGCCTGGCGTTGCGGCCGCTTAAATGGAGACCAGCTCATGCGCCAGGCGAACGGGCGCTCCATGCTGCTCCAGGGAAGCCTGGGCCGCCTCCAGCACGCGGACGACTTCCAGCCCGTTCATGCCGTCGGTAAGCGGCCGGCGTCCCTCGCGGATGCAATTCACGAAGTGAGCACACTCCTGGGCCAGCGGCTCCAGCTTCGGGATTTCCGGCTTGAACACGTCACCAGAGTGAAGGGAGAAGCGGACTGTCCCGGTGGCGCCATTGGGGCCTTCCCTGGACACCCACTTGTCAAAGACGGCTATTTTGCCCTCTTCCAGCGTGTCGTCGTACACGGCCATGCGCTTGGACCCGACCAGAGTGACCTTGCGTGTCCTGCTGGGGTCAAGCCAGCTCACATGGCAGTGGGCGATAGGCCCGCTGGGGAAGGTCATGGACAGGAACACCACATCCTCAATGCCCTTGGTCAGGTAGGAGGCGCCCCTGGCCGATACCTCTACGGGCGCCTCGCCGAACAGGTACATGGCAATGGACACATCATGAGGCGCAAGGCTCCAGAGGGCGTTGATGTCCGTCTGGACTCTGCCCAGGTTCAGGCGCTGGGAGTACATGTAGTACATCTCCCCCAGGTCGCCCGACGCGCTGATCTCTCGCAGCCTCTCCACGGCGGGGTTGTACAGGAACAGGTGGCCCGCCATGAGGACCAGGCCGCGTTGCTGGGCCAGCCCAATAAGCTCCCGGCACTCCTGGGACGTGTACGCCAGCGGCTTCTCCACCAGCAAATGTTTGCCCGAAAGGAGCACCTGCTTGCCCAGGCGATGGTGAGTCCTTACCGGCGTCGCCAGCACCACCGCGTCCGTGTCGCTGTCCAGCACCTGCTCCAGCCTGGTGGTAGTCTTGATGCCCGGGTACTGCGACTCTATGGCGGCAAGCTGGATGGGGTCGAGGTCGCAGCAAATGGCGAGCTCACAGCCCTCCAGCCTCTGGAAGTTCCTCACCAGGTTTGGGCCCCAGTAGCCGCACCCAACGACGGCAACTTTAATCATCCTTGACTCCTGACGCTCCTAAGTGTTGTGAGACCTCATGACGCGGTCCAAGTGGCCAGAGGGACTCCCTCAAGGCGTGCGTCCTGCCCTGCCCAAGGGCTGACGCGAATGGTGGGGGGAATAGAGGTGCCTGGGGTCTGGCCTCGAAGAACGCGATGTCGAAGGTAGGCCCGTCGGCAGCGTCTAGCTGCCCTGTCGCCTTACCCCCGCTATCTCCTGGGACCAGGTGCCTGCGTGGTTGCCCGTGCCGACTCCCAGGTAGATGAAGCCGGCTTGCTCCACTTCCTGCGGGTCCATGACGTTGCGGCCATCGGCGAAGACCCTGCCCCGCATCTCGCGCCGCAGGCGCAGCAGGTCAAGGTTGCGGAACTGGGGCCATTCGGTGGCCAGGATAACGGCCTCGCACCCCTGGGCCATATCGTAGGGGTCAATCAGGTACTCGACGCCAGCAGGTAAATGGTGAATATGGCGGTAGGCCTGGGGATCGCACGCCCTGACCCTCGCGCCCTCCCGCTGGAGTTCCTTTACCACCTCCAGCGCGGACGACCGCCGTATGTCATCGGTATGGGGCTTGAAGGTCAGGCCCAGGACGCCAATTGGGGCGCCTTCCAGCGTCCCCAGCAGGCCCTTCACGCGCTGTACCAGCCGCCTGGGCTGCTCGGAGTTGACGTCTATGACTGCTTTCAGCAGCCTGGGGCTGTGTCCCAGCGCCTCGGACAGGTGGGTCAGCACTGCCATGTCCTTGGGCAGGCAGCTCCCGCCATAGCCTATGCCCGCACGGAGGAAGTCCATGCCGATCCGGGGGTCCAGGCCGATTCCGTGGGCGACGGCGCTGACATTGACGCCCACCCTGTCGCAGATGGCCGCGATCTCGTTAATGAAGGATATCTTCATGGCCAGGAAGGCATTGCTGGCGTACTTGATCATCTCGGCGCAGGACGGCTCGGTGAACCAGATGGGGCAGTTGAGGGGCCGGTGAAGCTCGGCAACGGCCTCCGCCGCCACCAGGTCCCGGGCGCCAATGACCACCCGGGTGGGATGCATGAAGTCCGAGACAGCGTGACTTTCCCGCAGGAACTCCGGGTTGGACACAATGGGCACAGGCCGCTTTCCATCCCTTAGCCGGGCAACCAGGGATGCCATCATGTCTGTAGTCCCCGGCGGGACCGTGCTCTTGTTGACAATGACCACATCGTCACGTTGCAGGTTCGCCGCGATCAGCTCATAGGCGCTATGGAAATAGCTCAGGTCTATTTCGCCCTGTTCCGTGGTGGGTGTTCCTACCGTGATGAAGATGAAGTCCGCGCTGGCCAGCCCTTCGGCATAGGAAGCGGTCACGGAGAACCGGCCGGCTTCCATGTTCCTGTGTACCATTGGCTCCAGGTCAGGCTCGTGGATAGGTATAATCCCTTCCTTTAGCGCCTCTACCTTGGCCACATCTGTGTCAATGCAGGACACCCTGTGGCCCAGTTCGGCAAAGCATGCCCCTGTGACCAGCCCCACATACCCCGTACCGACAACCGCGATGTTTTTCACTTATCACCTCGACCACTACTCTAGAGTGGAACGTTAAAATGCCGACCTGCTGCCAGGCCTGCGGGCCCGGCTGATGGCCCTCAGCCGCTGCAACAGCCGGTTCTCTCGGCAGCGCTGAATGACTCCTGCAAGCTCCAGCCGCCAGCGCAAGGGGTTCCTGCTGCAAAGGGCTGCATCAATGCGGCTGAGGTTGAACAGGGAGTGCTCCCGCTGCTCAATGCCATAGGCAGCCAGATAGCCTGCACCCTGCACCAGATCCCTCACGGCGGGACTTGACTTGCCATAGGGGAAACTGAAGGCACTGACCTCGCATCCCAGCTTGTCCTCGAGAAGCGCCTTGGAGTCGGCGATTTCCTGCCTGGCCTGGCTGAGGCTGGCTTCCGTCAGGCGGCAGTGAGTCATGCCGTGGGACCCCACCGAGATGCCATAGCCAATCATTTCCCTGACCCTGGAAATATCCAGGAGAGAGGCCTGCCTTGTCTTCCCTCTGTCCCAGAGATTGAAGCCACCCATGCAGCCTCCCACCAGCATCACGGCAGCTTTCAGGCCCAGCTCCTGCAGGATGGGGAATGCCCTGGTATAGACGTCGTCGTACCCGTCGTCAAAGGTAATGATTACCTGGCGCCTTCCGGGCATGCTGCCGTGCGCCAACGACGCCACCATGTCCTCCAGGGTGATGGTCTGGTAACCCTGCTGTACCAGGTAGCGCATCTGGGACTCGAAGTCTGCTCTGGAGATGCAGAGGTTATAGGGGTCCGGCGTATCCAGTTGCTCCACAACTCTGTGGTACATCAGGATGGGGAGCCACGGGAGTCCCTGCCTCGATTGGCTGATGCCGTCAGACATACCCGCGATCTGGGTTGTATTGTGCACAGTCAGGCCGACCTTCCTTGCGACGATTCGTTGACAGGTGCTGTCCTATGTACCCTATATTGGACAGCGCGTCATCGTTTGCCAAATTTAATACAAGAGGCTTAGCTGCCAGTCATCTGGCGCTCATGCCATCTGACCGGTCTTGTCCGGAAAGGCGCCGTGAGGCCCGAAGCGCGCCGCCTGCGCCATGAAGGCCTCGCGTCCTCCAAGCTGGTCTGCAACTCCCTGCCAGTAGTGCAGCGCGAAGATGATGCTATAGCCCGGGTGGGACAGCCGGTACAGCCGGAGCCAGCTCAAGGTGCCGGCCAGGGCCCGTACCCCGGCCAGCGCCGAGGCCCGAAGGAGCGGCCTGTCCGTGCAGAGCCGGACCGCCCAGCGGATGGCAGCAGGCTTGCGGTGGTACCAGCCGAAGATCTCCGCCAGCACCTGCGGATGCCCGCGGTCTATCGCCAGTCCCACGTCGGTGCGGCCATACAGGTATGCTGAGTTGCACCAGGACCGGAATGACCGGAACCCTCGGTGGACTGCTGAAGCCCTGGCGTTGAAGCGGAAGGGCGCCCCGGCGTGCTCCAGCCTGAACCCCAGCTCCACGTCTTCCCCTCGCCGCAACTCTTCGTTGAAGCCGCCTGCGCGCAGGAAGGTCTCCCTGTTGCAGGAGAAGTTCCCGCTGTACAGCCTCCTGCCCGATGGCGCGCGGACTCCCTGGCTCAGCCGCTGGTAGTGCCTGGTGAAGATGTGCTCCTCCCATATATTCCAGCCCCCCATCTGGCCGGTGCCAGCAGGGACCAGGCGCCCCAGCACCACGCCCCCGGGGACCTCCAGGTGGCTGGCCGCGTGCTCTTCCAGGAGGCGACGGTCAGGAAGAACGTCATCGTCGAGAAACACGAGCACCTGGCCAAGGGCTGCCTGTGCGCCCCTGTTCCTGGCGACAGCTACACCAGACTGCTCCTGGTACAGCGCCACCAGCCTGTATGGGACTTCCAACTGGCGCAGCATCTCCATGGTCCCGTCCTGGGAGCCGTCTACCACCACTATGACCTCGAACCTTTCAGGTGCAAGGCTCTGGTCGGCCAGGGAGAGGAGCAATTCCTTGAGCAGCTCTCGCCTGTTGTGGCTAGGTATCACTACACTGAGCTCGATATCAGCCATTGAGCATGACTCCTCAGGAAAGGCGTGCAGGCTGGTCAGGCCCGAGCTTACGCCTCAAGGCGGTGACCAGGAACCTCAGGTCATCCAGGGTCACGACCCTGCTAGCCAATACAGCCAGCGTGTAGGCCGCGGCGGATGCGGCTACCACGTACAGGGGCCCTCCGTCCAGGCGCCTGACTGCCAGGCCCGCCAGCACCATGGCGCCGCCCGCCAGTACGATCTTCAGCAGGCTGATGGCCATGCGCCCATTGACCACGCCACGGGGCATGAGCCATATCCCCAGCGCGACCATAAAGACCTCGGAGACCAGGGTCGTCAACGCGACACCTATGCCGCCGTTGCCGTAGTGCTCCTGGAAGTAGGATGCGGCCAGGATGTTCAGCGCAATGTTAAGGGCCACCGTCGCCAGCAGTCCCAGCGCCCAGGCCTTCTGCCTGTCCACTGCCACGGCTATGGTCCCCAGGACGGTCAGGAACGCTGTAATGGGGATGGTCAGCGCCAGGATGGTGAGCAGCGGCACAGTGTTCCTGAAGCCCTCCGGGTACGGCAGCACCCCTATAATCTCGTTGGAAAGCAGGCTTATGCCCAGGCCCAGGGGCACAATGACCAGCCCCACCACCACTATGCTCTTGCCGGCTATGCCTGCCGTGGAGGTGGTGGAGTTGACATGGACGCGTGACAGAGTTGGCAGCAGGGCCGTGGTCAGGACAATGGGCACCATCTCCAGCGTCTTGTATATCTGGATGGCGGCGGCGTACCAGCCTACCACCGCCTCGGTGGTCACGAAGCGCAGCACAACGGTGTCCACCTGGTTGTACACGTCCATGACCACGCCCATCATCAGGAAGGGCATCCCGCTCACAAAGAGGGCCTTCATGGTCTGAGGCTCAAAGCTGACCTTCAGGCTGAAGCGGCGGGCGATGTACCCGGTATTGAGCAGGAAGTTGACTCCGGCGGCGCCCAGCAGCACCAGTGCGTAGGGCACCACGCCCAGCCCCTGCGCCAGCACTGCCACTCCCACTGACACGACCACCAGCTTACCGGCGACCTCTGTCAGGGCCGGCCAGGCCATGTTCTCCAGGCCATACAGCACTGAGGTCATCAGGTGGGAGAAGGAGACCACGATAGCCGTGGCAGCCGCGATGTAAATGACGGCCCTGGCGTCGCCCGAATACCCGGCCAGGTGCGCGAAGGCTGCAATAACCACAAAGACCAGCGCCGTCGTGATAAGGCGCATGCCTATGGCCGCCGGCAGGTAGCGGGCTATCACCCCCCTGTCCCTGGCTATGGCCTTGATGAGGTACTGGCCCGCCCCCAGGGACATGGCCGTGACGAATAGCCCCACCGTGGACTGGGCGAAGGCCAGCTTCCCCAGGCCCTCGTCGCCGAGATAACGGGGCGTGAAGAGGACCAGAAGTCCGCTGAGTGCCCAGAGCGCCATGCGGCGCCCCAGGAGCACCACGCTGTTACCGGCGATGGTCTGGGTATCGCGGGCATGCTCGACCGTCGCAACCTGGCCCATGGGCTAGTACGCTCCACGGCCAGCCAGCGTTGCCGGTACAGTCTTCAGGATGATTACCAGGTCTCGCCACAGCGACCAGCGCCTGACATACTCAATGTCCAGCTTTACCATCTCCTCGAAGGAGATTTCAGGCCCTCGCGTCACCTGCCACAGGCCGGTCATGCCTGGCACCGCCTCCAGACGCTGGAAGTGCCAGGGCTCGTATTCCTGCACCTCGTTGGGCAGCGGCGGGCGCGGGCCAACGAGGCTCATGGTCCCCTGGACCACGTTAAGGACCTGGGGCAGCTCGTCCAGCGACAGTCGCCGGATTATCCTGCCCACACGCGTGACCCTTGGGTCGTCGCGCATCTTGAACATGTGGCCCGAAGCCTGGTTCTGGCCCAAAAGCTGCTGGAGCAGGCTCTCGGCGTCCTGGCGCATGGAGCGGAACTTGTACATGTAGAAGAGCCGACCGTGCCTGCCGACCCTGACCTGTCGGAAAAACACAGGCCCGGGCGAGTCCAGCTTTATCAGCAGGGCGATCACCGCCATGACCGGCGCTGTAAGTACCAGGGCCAGGCAGCCCAGCGCCAGGTCCATGGCCCGCTTGGCGTGCTCATACCACCAGGAGAAGCGTTGCGTCTGCCACTGGGGGAAGGGGGCCACCTCTGCCGCCAGCTTTGGGCTGGAAGGGTACACCAGAGCATGGACGCTTCTTCCCCGTGGGGAGCGGGAGTCCAGCAGCCAGCGAATATCGGCGTACCTTTCCGCAGGAGCGGCCACCAGGATCTCGCCGCATGAGCGGGCCTCCAGTACCCTCGGCAGCGCCTCCAGGCCCCCCAGGACGGGCAGGTCCGTGGCCGCGTGGCCGTTGGCCGCGCCGTTCTCGGGCTTGACGAGGCCGACGACCGAGTAGCGGCGGTCCTCGCGCTCGAAGCGCTGCTTGAGTACAGCCGCTTCCTCAGGGCTGCCTACAATGATGACCTCGGCGGAACGCGAGTGCCGCTGGGCCACGCTGGCGGCAGCCCTGTTCAACAGGTGCTCGCTGACGGGCACCAGGAAGGCCGATATGGCCCAGGGCAGCACTACCAGGTTGGGCGCATAGGTCTCCCGGGACACCAGCAGCCCCAGGGTGGCAGAGAACATAGCTGCAAAGGAGACCGCTCCGACTACCCTGAACCACCGGGCCGCCGGCGTAGCCTCGTAGGAGGCGCCCTGGACCCTCAGGAGATGCAGTACCGCCAGGGACACGCAGACAAAGGCCGCTGACAGAGCGACGGCCAGGGATGTGGGCAATGCCATCGGGCTGCCAAGTCCGTCCCACTGGCTGGTCACAAGGCCAGCCGCCGCTACTGCGCTGACCAGAGCCAGGGCGTCCACTACCAGGCGGGTGGCGCCACTGACAAGGCCGCCTTGCTCCAGGTGGCCGGGTCCCGTCTGTCCCTGGGCTACTGGCTTTTCCACACTGGCAACCGTCGTCTTGATGTTATGCTCCGACACTTTCAAATCTCCGAGGTGCAACCCGCACTTCACCAAGGAGTGCCGTGCGGGGGTCCAAATGACCGGTGAGTGTTTAAGTCCTGGCCGCAGTGCCAGAGGTGCGGGGCCGAGGGAGCGCCCTCAGACTGGTAGAGTCCTCGCAGTCAGCTCAGCACGGTCGGTCATGCGGCCGGCGCTTATGGACTGCAAGATCGCCTCGGCGGTGCGCCTGCTGTCATGCCGCAGAGGCAGTTCGCTGGCCGCCAGCCGTGCGGCCACGATGCCGCTGATGTGGGCGCTGACCGCTTCCACGTCGGGCTTCACAGGGTATGCCCCTTCAGCCTCGTAGGCAGCCAGCACAGCCGGGGAAGGGACTGCCGTGTTCACCACCGCCCAGTGGAGCCTGGCCGGGGCGAGGTATCGGGCTACTTCGCGCACGAAGTCCGACGCCTTGAAGCCGTCCGTCTCGCCCAGCTTGGTCATGAGGTTGCACACATATACGCGCGTCGCCGGGGAAGCTGCGATGGCGTCCACTATGCCATCGGGCAGCAGGTTGGGCAGTATGCTGGTATAAAGGTCGCCTGGGCCTAGCACGATGGCGTCTGCATCCAGGATGGCCTGTACGGCCCTGGGATTGGCCTTCACAGGCGGCGTCAGGAAGACCTTGCGGATCCTGGGACTGGGCTTGGCCCTCAGGTCTATGTCCGATTCCCCCTGGATGATGCCGCCGTCTTCCAGCTCCGCGCAAAGCTCGGCGCGGTCCAGGGTCACGGGTATGACTCGACCGCTGACCCTCAGCACCTGGGAAATCTCCTGGATGGCGCGCTCCAGGTCGTTGTTCACCGTGGTCAGCGCTGCCAGCAGCAGATTGCCGACGGTGTGGCCGTTGAGGCTGGTCTCCCGCCCAAAGCGGAACTCCAGGGCGTTGCGCAGCGTCCGGGTCTCCGGGGTCTCTTCGCTCAGGGCCAGCAGGCATTGTCGCAGGTCGCCGAAGGGGGGATAGCCGAACTCCTTGCGCAGAAGCCCGGAACTCCCGCCGCTGTCGAACATGGTCACGATGACGGTCAGCTCGACGCCGAACTGCTTCAGGCCGCGCAGCAGGTTCGAGCTGCCGCTGCCGCCGCCTATAGCTACAATCCTGGGCACGCTCCCATTCCCGTCTCTCGCTTGCATTTTCACCGCCCTTTTCTACAGGTGCTGATAGCCTCACCTCGCATCTATCCGGCCGCTGCCTGAGAGGCAGGCTACCGCCGTCCCGCGCAGTCCGGGCATTGATTGCAAGGTACAGCCCTTCATTCTGGCTCTTCTTGAGGACCCTGGCGGCCCTGCCCATGACCAGCCCTTCCACAAAGGCATCCGCCCTCTGGAGCAGGACTACCGTGCGTACCAGCGATATTGGCCGATGCAGCGTTGCCGACTGCGTCCGCGTGGCGGATGGCTTTTCAGCCAGACCTCTGCCCGCAGATGCGTGAGGTTATACCGGTGACTTCAGGGGGGCCTGGAAGCTGGCAGGGCCATACTTGGCCTGGCCGTGCAGTGAGGCGTTCTTCCCTGTTCCTGGAGGTCCGGGTGCTGCATGAGATTTCATTTTGAGCTTATACCAGCGAGGTGAAAGGATGTAGGAATTTAGGGTCTATGCAAGGGGATAAGGTGGTGAACAAGAGTGAATATCCAGTGAAGACGTAGGGCAAAAAGGCATCGCTTGCGCACGGCCACAGTCGGCTTGCGCTTGAGCGCCTGCCTGCCTGAAGGTGGGGGCAGTCCTGTCACCTGGCCCTGGAGGTATCAGGGGCCAGTGGAGTATTCCACGCGGAGCATGGCTGCTTGGCTGGGGCTGGCGTCAAAGCTTTCCCAGGTATGGTACTCACCCTGGGGCACACCCGTGCCATCCTCCAGCAGCACTAGCTCGTTGATGGCCCCGAAGGTGGACACAAGCTCCTGGATGCCCCCGACCAGGGAGGGGGTGTGTACCTTGCTCCCGGGGGTGGCCTTGGGCCAGGTCCAGTCCAGCTCGAAGCTGGTCCTGTTGGCCCAGCGGGCGGATGGGCTGGAGCCTGGGGAGAAGGTGGCCGGAGCAGCCGACTTCTCCAGGGCCAGGGTGGTGGTGACGGTGTAGCCCCAGCCAGCCTGGGTGAACTCCACGTAGGCATCCAGGATGGTGGCGTTGGCAGGGATGTTGAGGCCGGTGAACCTCCAGCCGCCCCAGGTGGGGCCGCTGCCGCCGGGAGCGCCCGCGTAGACCACGGTGTCGGTGTGGCTGTAGCCCGGCCAGCCTGTGGGCGCATTGTAGGCGTCGTCGGTGCTGGCCGCGATCCGCGCCTCTACCAGCGTGGGTCCGGGCGGCGATATGGTGAAGGTGATGACGAAATCGCTGGTGTTCACCGTTCCCGCGCCGTCGGAGCAACGCACGTAGAAGCTATAGGTGGTGCTGTGGCTGAGGCCTGTTATGGTGCTGGAGTGGCCCGTTCCGCCGGTGACCTGGAAGGTGTTGCCCATCAGGAAGTAGTCCACGCCGGGGACTGTTTCGTACTTGCAGGTGGCGTCCAGGGCGGTAGTCAGCGAGATGTCCACCTGCGTGGTCGTGAATGGTAACGTCCCGGCAGGCTGAGCATTGGCCCTGCCCAGCGGGTCATCGCAGCGGTCCAGCACAAAGCTGTCCAGCGTACTGCCATCTGTGCCCACGGCCCTGAGCGTCAGTGTGCACCCATCCACCACCACTTTGCTGTAATGATGGGCCGATACGGTCATGCCTACTGGTGGCTGGTGGAAGGAGTCGGTGTAGGCCGGGTAGAGGGTATGTCCGCCGCCACCGGTGGTAATGTAGACCACTCCGCCGTTCTCTATGGTCGTGGCTGTGCCATAGGGCGGGCCAGCCTGCGCTCCGATAAGGGGCGCTGAGCGGCCGTACATATGGTTGTCGCCCGAGAAGACCATGTCCACGCCGTAGGTCTCGAAGATGGGCGCCAGCAGCGCGCGGGCGTTGGTGGCGTCCGTCTCGGTGATGGGGTGGCGGCTGCCCTCGCCAAACAGCGGCCCGTGGATGAGGACGATCTTCCAGGACCTGGACGTTGCGGCCAGGTCCGCGGCCAGCCAGTCGGCCTGGGCCTGGTCTATCTGCTGTGCGTCCAGGCCCACGATATGGACGTTGCCGTAGTCGAAGGAGAAGTTGCGCTCCTCGCGGCCTGGTGGGCCATTGCGCGGCAGGACGAAGGTGTCCAGTATGGGCTGCCCTGAGGCTGTCTGGTACTCGTGGTCGCCCAGTACCGTGGCCAGTGGCACATACTTCATCAGCTCACGGTACACCCCGAAGAAGTTGTCCTGCAGCTCCTGGTAGGTGCCCGAGTTGTAGGCCACGTCTCCCACCAGCAGCGCCAGGTCGAAGACGTCCCGCTCCAGCCTGTCCCTGACGGCGAACTGGGCCGAGGACCGCTGGCCGACGTCGCCCCACAGCGCAAAGGTCACAAAGCCATCGGTGGCTGAAGGTGCGGTGCGGAAGGTAAGCCTCTCGTTGGCCAGGAGTTCCACGCCGTCCACGAAGATGCGGTAGGTATAGCGGGTGCGTGGCTGGAGGCCGGTGATGTCCACCTGGTGCTGGTAGAAGCCCCCCAGGGCGCTGAAGAAGGTGGATACGCCAGCGACCTGGGTATTGGGGGACACCGGCTCGCTGGTGCCCTTGAAGTAGCTCCAGGTGTCCCCCTGGGCAATGACCGTCGTGGGTGCCGGCGTGTGCAGCTCCAGCGTGGGGATGAGGGAGAAGTCGGAGCTGCTGAGGCTGACGTTGAACCCCTGGACTGCCAGCAGGTTTTCACCTGGCACCAGCAGGCCCTTGAAGGCGCTGATATCGAAGACTGCCACGGGCTGCGGCGCGATGTCGCCCCCTGAAGCCTCGTGGTCTATGTGGGCCGTGTCGTTGAAAGTGGGCGCCATTCCGTCAACGTTGCCCCGCGCCACCTCCACGCCGTTGAGGTAGGCCACGAAGCCGTCGTCGTAGTCCACCGATAGCACTATCTGCGCCACCGTGTCAGGGTCCGCCACCGTGAAGCGCTTGCGCATGTACACCGTCGTGTAGTTGTTCCGCATGTCACTGAGGACAGTGGCGTCGTCGCCGTCGCCATAGCCGAAGCCGCTGGGGCCGCTCAGCCAGTCCGAGTCGTCGAAGGACAGGTCGGTCCAGTCTGGCGAGTACCTGACGGCAGGAGTCCCTGGCTCGGCAGTGGTCCAGACTATGGTGATCCCGGTGGCGCTGGGCTGCTGGAGGTAGGGCTGTCTGAGCAGGGTGAACTGCGCCCCTGTGGACTGGTCCGTGCCTTGTAGCGTCGGAATGAGGGAAAAGTCGGAGCTGGAGATGGCCTCGTTGTGGCCCTGGAGGGCCAGCACGTTGGTGCCCGGCACCAGCAGGCCGATGAAGTTGCTGATGTCGAAGGTCTGGGCTGGATGGGGCTGCGTGTCCCCTCCCGAGGCCTCGTGGCTGGTGCTCGCCGTGGCATCGAAGGCAGGCGGAGTGCCGGCAATATTGGCCCGGGCCACCTCGGCGCCGTTGATATAGGCCACAAAGCCGTCATCGTAGTCCACGGTCAACACCATCGTCCCCACAGCGTCCGGGTCGGCTACGGTAAAGGCCTTACGGATGTACACGGAGCTATAGCTGAACTGCATGTCGCTGAGGACGGTGGCGTCGTCGCCGTCGCCATAGCCGAAGCCACTGGGCCCGCTCAGCCAGCTTGAGTCGTCAAAGCCGATATTGTTCCAGCCGGCGGGTGGCTCCTCGACGCCCTTGAAGTAGCGCCAGGTCTCCCCCGCAGCGATCTCGAAGAGGACATTGACAGGCGGAGCAGAGGTCGTGTCCAGGGTCGGGATCAGGGAGAAGTCGGAGCTATCTTTGGTCACGTTGTGGCCCTGGATAGCCAGCACGTTGCTGCCCGCCACCAGCAGGCCAATCTGGCTGCTGATGTCGAACTCGCCCACTGGCTGAGGGCTGAAGTCGCCCCCCGAAGCCTCGTGGTCGCTGCTGGCCAGGGCGTTGAAGGCCGGCGGCGAGCCGCTGACGTTGGCCCGCGCCACCTCCACGCCGTTGAGGTAGGCCACGAACCCGTCATCGTAGTCCACCCGCAGCATGAGGCTTGCGATGGCGTTGGGGTCATCCACGTGGAACTTGCGGCGGATGTACACCGAGGTATAGGCGCCCTGCATGTCGCTGAGGACGGTGGCGTCATCGCCATCGCCATAGCCGAAGCCCGACGGGCCCAGCAGCCAGGCCGAGTCGTCGAAGTCAATGGCCTTCCAGTTGGCGGGCGGCTCAGACGTGCCCTTGAAGTAGCGCCAGACATCCCCCTCGACGATGGGCAGGTCCGGGTCTGGTGGGACAAAGGTGCCTTCCAGCGTCGGGATGAGGGAGAAGTCGGAGCTCGACAGGAGGAAGTTATGCCCCTGGATAGCCAGCACATTCGTCCCAGCCACCAGCAGGTTGGTGAAGCTGCTGATGTCGAAAATGCCCACGGGCTGGGGCTGGCTGCCGCTGCCCCGGGAGGCCTCGTGCTCGCCGTTGGCCAGGGTATTGTAGGCCGGCGGCGAGCCGCTGATGTTGGCCCGCGCCACCTCCACGCCGTTGAGGTAGGCCACGAAGCCGTCATCGTAGTCCACTGTCAGGACCATGTCCGTGACCTGGTCGGGGTCCTGCACCGTGAACTCGTGCCTTATGTATACCGAGACGTAGGCGCCCAGCATGTCGCTGAGGATGGTGGCGTCATCGCCATCGCCATAGCCGAAGCCGCTGGGGCCGGTCGGCCAGCTTGAGTCGTCGAAGCCAATGTTGTTCCAGCCGGCAGGCGGCTCGGAGTTGCCCTTGAAATAGCGCCAGACGTCGCCTTCGGCAATGGTGAACAGCGTGGCCGGCGCCGGCGGCCTCTCGACGGCGGTGAGGCCAGGGATAAGGGAGAAGTCCGAGCTGCTGATGCCCTGGTTGTGCCCCTGGATAGCCAGGACGTTGGTGCCCGGCACCAGCAGGCCGATGGAGCCGCTGATATCAATGACGGCTGGCTGGTTAGAGGAGCTTCCCGAAGCCTCGTGCTCGCCGTTGGCCGGCGTGTCGAAGGCCGGAGGCGTGCCGGTCATGTTGGCCCGGGCCACCTCCACGCCATTGAGGTAGGCCACGAACCCGTCGTCGTAGTCCACCGTAAGGGTCAGGCTGAGGATGGCGCTGGGGTCATCCACCAGGAACTCCCGCCGGATGTACAGCGAGAGGTACTGGCCCTGCATATCGCTGAACACAGTGGCATCGTCGCCGTCCGCATAGCCGAAGCCGCTGGGGCCTAGAGTCCAGCCTGAGTCATCGAACCCGATGTTGTTCCAGCCCGCCGGCGGCTCGGACCTCCCCTTGAAATAGCGCCAGATGTCACCCGCCACTATGGGCAGGCTGGTAGCCTGAAAGGCGTCCTGGGTGGTGGCGCAAGCAGGCGCGGCATAATCCGAGGCGCCAGCGCTGTTCACCGCGCGCACCTGGTAGCAGTACTGCGTCTGCGGGCTGAGGCCGGTATGGCTGTAGCTGGTCGTGTCGGCTGGCAGCGTGGCCAGGGGGGTGAAAGGCCCGCCGCTGCCCGACGTGCTGAACTCCAGCTCGAAGCCGGTCTCGTTGCTGGAGTTGTCCGTCCAGGCCAGGTCAATCCTGGTGTCGGAGACAGTGGAGGCAACAAGGCCCGTGGGACTGGCCGGCGGATCGCTCGCGCCGATGAGGGTTGGAATGAGGGAGAAGTCGGAACTCCACTTGACGAAATTGTGGCCCTGGAGGGCCAGGACGTTGGTGCCCGGCACCAGCAGGCCGATGGAGCCGCTGATATCAATGACGGCCGGCTGGTTAGAGGAGCTTCCCGAAGCCTCGTGCTCGCCGTTGGCGAGGGTGTCAAAGGCCGGGGGCGACCCGGTCATGTTGGCCCGGGCCACCTCCACGCCATTGAGGTAGGCCACGAAGCCATCATCGTAGTCCACTGTCAGGGTAAGGCTGGTCAGCGCCGTGGGGTCCGCTACATCGAACTGGTGCCTGATATAGACACTGACGTAGCTATCTTTCATATCGTTGAGGAGCGTGGCATCGTCGCCGTCCGCATAGCCGAAGCCGCTGGGGCCAGACGCCCAGACCGAGTCATCAAAGGCCACGCTATTCCAGTCGGCTGGCGGCTCTGCCGTCCCTTTGAAGTACTTCCAGACCGCGCCTTCAGGTATATCTATCAGTATGGCGGCCTCGGTGGCCGGAATTGCCGTGACCAGCAGAAGCGCTGCAGGCAGCAGGAGTAGGGCAAGGCACTTCACCAGCTTCGACATATAATGACCTCGTTTGCTACTGTTCCCAGGGAGTCCAAAGGGGAATTGGGGCCAGCGAAGGCGGTCATCAAGCGTGACCGGACATGCGTTGTTGGTCTGAGGGGTGTTCATGGAGTCATGAAGGATGTCAGGGCGCGAGAGTGGGCAAGAAAAGACCCTGAATCAAGGGGCCGGCGCGGGCGAAGCTCTCCCGGCGCCCCCAGGGCGGGACACATGGGCCGAGCGTACCTGGGCAGCGCCCTGCTCTGCCGCCCTCTCCATGGCTGGCAAGCAGCCCAGCAGCCCCACGAGGGTACCCATGAGCACTGTCTCGCGGTAGTCCACCAGGCCCATATCCAGGGCGCCCATCATTACCCACGTGGACAGGGCTGCTACGGTGAAGGCGCCGAGGCCCTGAAAGTATGGAGTCCGGGCCTGCTTGGCGGCCAGGACGGCGGCAATCAGCGAGCGGCCGATAAAGAACCAGAAGGCCGCAAAGCCGATATACCCCAGGCGCATCCACACCCAGAGCACCGTGTTGTGGGGGATGATGTCCCACCAGACGAATAAGTTCCCTATGAAGGGCAATGGCACGAAGAAAATGATGGGCTTCCCATAGCCACGCCCGATGATGGGATTTATGTAGATGTTGTACTTGAGGTTCTGCGCCTCTATTACGCGGTAGTTATTGGAGCCGGCGTCGCGCTCGTTGGGCTGGACAAGCGACTTGACGGCCCTGGCTGGCTCGGCCAGCACGCCGGTAGAGTTCCACATGGCCCCGATATACGCCGGCAGCACCAGGGCCAGTACCGCGGCGACAGCAACTATGGCCCGGCGCCTGGACTTGACCAGAAGGTAGGCGAATAGCGTCACCAGCACGATTCCCACCAGGAGGGCCAGGATGCCGACGCGCCGCTGGTTGGCCAGGAAGGCCACTGCCACGGGCAGCGCCGTCAGGCAAGCAAACCAGAGCTGGCCCCTGTGGCTGCGGAAGAGGAACAGGGCCAGCGCCAGCAGGAAGAACAGCGCGAAGAGGTAGCTCTCCTCGTGGGACAGGATCGAGTTGGTATTGGAGATCTCGGCTACGTTGACCAGGTCCCCTTGCAGCGTTACCAGGAACCGCCAGATGCCAATGAAGCCTTTCAGTGCCACCCCGGCCAGGAATACCCACATGAGGCGGCCCAGGTGCCGGGGGTCACGGACCGTGTTTACCACTAGCAAGTAGACCATGAAGAGGTAAATCTGGGCCCTGGCCTCCCAGAGGGCGATCTCCCAGTTGCCGCCCGTGCCCACCCCGTACACCAGGCCAAAGCCCACCATCGCGGTGTACGGGGCGACGGCCCAGAACAGCGGGCCCAGCTCCAGCGGCCTCTGCCCCGTGGACATTCGCCTGAGTATGACGGCGCCCAGCGAGAAGACCATGACGATCTCCGCCGCGGACGTTATCAGGAAGTCCGGGCCGCCAACGCTGCTCATGTTCTGGAAGAAGGGGACGCGGTCTGTTATGGAGTCGGGGAAGCCCAGGATGAAGGTCTCGAACACCGTGGCCCCGCCTAGCAGGAGGTACACTCCCAGCACTGGCCGGTGCCACAGCAGCGGCAGGACCAGCACCAGCCCGGCCAGGGTGCCACCCAGTGCGGCGTTAGCGTGGGACCCACCGGCGTAGGCGCCTACCACAAGGGCGACCAGGCCCACAAGGCCGTAGAGCGCCAGTATGCCGGCAGCCGACGACGACCGTCCGCCTGAGGCGGTCCTGGGCCTTCGGTAGCTTACAAGGACGTGGGGCTGTTGCATCGCTTTGCTAGACAATCGAGGGACGTGGGTGCTACCAGAAGAACAGGAAGGCTATTGGAACGACCGTGGTGACCAGTAACAGCGCCGCTCGCATGCGCCAGGTGTACTGCCTGGCCATCAGGCCGATGGCCAGGTATGCCCCTAGCAGTAGCACCATAAGCTGGATGCCCATGTACTACTCCGGTAAAAGGCGGACAAGCCAGGAAGGCAGGGGCGAGGCCCCGCCCACCAGCAGGACGCTAAGCAGCCTGTCCTGGCCGATCACATTTGCTGAGTCCGAGATGCTCTGAAGGGGGGTAACTCCTTCCCGCGCCACCAGGAGAGCGCGGTCCAGCATGTGGACCATGTCCTGCGCGTAAGCATTGTTGTACAGCGGAGGCAGGTCCACCAGGATATAGGAGTACTGCTGCTTCAGGGACTCCAGGATGGCGCAGAAGCGTCGCCTGAGGGTACTCAGCGCCTCATCTTCCCAGGACTCCCACTCGCTGCGGGTGGCGCGCTGCTGGCCGCCGGCCACCAGCACCTCCAGGTTGGGCAGACTGGTGGCGCGCATGGTTTCGGCGACCGGCGTGCCCTCCAGCAAGTGCTCAGCCAACCCGGGGTTGGGCGACACGTTTAGCCTGCTGGCGACGCTGGCGCTGGCAAAGTCGCACTCCACCACCAGCACCCTGGCCTCGGTCTCGCGGGCCATGGCCGCGGCCAGGCCCAGGCAGTTGGAGGTCTTGCCTTCCCCGCGGCCAGCGCTGGCTATGCCCAGGGCCAGCGGCGGGGCCAGCAACTCGTTGTCCAGCACCTGCAGGGCGATATTCAGCCAGGCTTGCTGCAGCTCTCTTATGGCCTGACGCTCTTTTTTGCTGAGGCTACGGGACTGCTTCTTGCTTGCGTGAGCTGAGGCATTGGTCAAAGGGCCTGAGAGGGTACCGACCTTCATTTCTTGTCCACCACCTGACTTCAACTGCCGTGTGTCCCTCTGGGTGCCCACGTTGCCACCATTGCCTGGAGCAGGCGCTTCTGCTTCTTTGAGGACGTGGAGAGCAGCGGGACTTCAGTAACACTGGAAGCGCCGATAGCCCGCTCCACATCCCAGCTACTTCGCACGGTCTCATCCCTCCAGGTGAGAAACACGATGGGCAATGCGCCCAGGATAAAGCCAAGGACGGCCCCCATAGCTCCCATCATGCCAATCTTTCTGGGGCTGATGCCGGCGGTTTCCGGCGATATGGGAGGGTCTACTACTTCGAAGCTGATCTGGCGGCTGACCAGGGAGGCTTCGCCAGTCAGGCGCATCTGCTCCAGGCTCCGCAGCGTGGACTCGTACAGGGACTGCGCCAGGGTGTAAGTCCTCTGCAGTCGGGCAAGCTCTGCCTCCTCGTCGGGAGGCCGTTGCTGTCCGGGCAGCGGAGGAGGGTACAGCTCCTGGAACATCTCCAACTGTTGAGCGGCGGACTTTAGCTCCTCTTCCCTGGAACGCAACTGCCCGGCCAGCAACTCGACCCCGTAGGAGGCTTCCTTCTTGCGCATCTCCAGGTTGATCTCGTCGTACAGGCGGAGGGCCTCTTCCAGAAGGCGCTGGCCGAGCTGTGGCTCAGTCCCGGTGTATGTCAGGATAACCAGATTGCTGCCCTCAGTAGAGACCTTGATACTGTCCTCGATCATGGCCAGCCCCCGGTCCGTGGCCTCGTCCACCGTGGCCGGAGGCGCCATGCCCAGGACCCTGGCCGCCTTTGCCAGCACAGGAATGCCGGCAAGCTGCGTCTGGAGCTTGCTGGGCGTGGGCCACTCCCCGGACTGGATGGCCGCGGTAAGCCCGACGCGGTCCATGACCTCCTGCCGGAAGGACTCGGTGACCAGGCGGTCAGTGATGGCCTCGGCCTCCACCTCGTTAGGGGCGCCACGGGACGCGCTCCTGGCGCTGCCATCCAGCACGCTGGCCGACTCTATCCAGACTGTGGCCCGGACCTCGTACTTTCTGGCGCTGTACAGCGTGACTACGACCGCGACCAGCGGGACTGCCACCACTGGCAGCAGGAAGAGCAACTTGTGCCTGAACAGGGTCTCCAGGTACCTTCGCAAGCCTACCCTTTCCTCCTTTGACCTGTGGTTTCCCCTGCCGCAACCCACGAGGAAGGCACGCTACCGCCGTCCTGGCCCAGGGCCGGGCTTTTACTTGAGTACTTCTTGGTTGAAGGTCCAGTTGCCACGGCTTAGCCACGCAGGTTTCAAATTGCAGGCCTTGAGGCAGCCTTAAGCTACGGCCTGCCTCAAGTGGTGGGTGACTGGAACCTGGACAGCATCGCTGCGGGCCTCCTGAGGGCAATGCTCCGGAGGCCCGCCGACCGTGCCGCTCTGCTGGAAGCAGGCTACATGCTTCCCAAGCATCCCTCGCGACCCCTTGATAGCCGAGGACAGGGGTACTGGGATACCCAGGTACCCCGGATGCAGCTTTTCGGCACATGCCCCTTCCAGCGGAGCATATCTAGGCTGTAGAATACCCGTCGTGTTGCTCAGGTCACTTGGTATTTCTTTCAGGGAGTCCGCAGCACCTGCCCTGAGCTGGGCACTGGCTGCGGCCATTACTGCCCCTGGACGGACCTGCTGCCTTGCTTTCCTGGTCCAGTATCAGGCCGCAGGTCTTGAACAAGTGATGACTAGCCATCCCTGTGTTGTGAGCGTACCTTAACGAAGTGAACTAATGCAGGAATAGCAAGTCACCATATGGGGGTAAAAAAGTGACCTAAAGTGAAAACTGAGTGAAGAATCGGGGGACCAGGCCCGTACCAACAGACCACGCAAGTCCTGCCTTCCTCGTGCCACGTACCAGCCCGCTGTGCCGCCAGGCGCAGCTTCGGTCCCGCCCCATCCGCCAATCAACCCCACCACCAAACCACACCTGCCGTAAACACCCCTCACACCCAGCCAGTGCTATTGTCAGGATGAGTGTGAGGTGAGGTATGTTGGCAAGAGTCCCCATCACCAAGCTTCCTGTACAGCAAGCGCGAGTTTTGCCACGCAGAGGGCTTGCAAGGCTGGCCCTCGCAGTCTTTGTTCTACTTTCCATGGCAGCAGCCTACGGCCCAACGGCCCTGCTCCCTCAAGCTAGCCTTGCGGCGATGTCCTTTTCCGCCGACGCCCGGGTCTCGGCCAGTGCCGACGACGCGTACCATACCCCGGGAGGTTGGCCGGACTATAACCACGGGGACATCGTTGTCTACGCAGGGTCTCCGGGAGGCAATGGCCCTACCTGGGGTGGCTGGCGGTTCACTGGCCTGGAGCTGCCCGCCAACGCGGTGATTGTGGATGCCTACGTGGAGTTGACTCAAGCCGAGTGGGGCAACGTTATCACCACCACTCTGGCCCTGGAGGACTCTGCCAGGCCATCGGCCTTCTCCCCCGAGTCCTCTCCTGCCCACCGCTGGCAGGACAGGACCGATTTTCAGGTTAAGTGGACCTGGACCAGGGGCGTGCCGGGCACCAGGGTGCGGACTCCCTCCCTGGCCGAGGGCATCCAGGAGCTAGTCAACACCTATGGCAGCGTTGATACCATCGTGCTTCTGGAAAGCGGCGAGGGTGTGGCTACCAGCCAGTACCATAGCTGGGCCAGCTATGACGCGGACCCCTCCCTGGCGCCCAGGCTGCACATAGAGTACACCATCGGCGAGAGCCTCTCTGGGTCTGAGGGCCCGCAGCCTGACTCTACGCAGACCCCAACGCCCACTTCTACCCCGGCCCCGACGCCAACGCCGCAGCCTACCAGTGTGTCCTCCGCCCTTGTTGTCCTTGGGGCCGAGACCCGGATCGGTGGCAGCGCGGAGGTCGCTCTGGTGCTGGACAAAGCCCCCAATGGTGTCTCGGGCTTTGACCTGGTCGTTACCCTTGATGGTGACGGTGTAGGTCGGATAACCGAGGTGACCACCCCTGACTATGGTGTTGTCCTGAGCGAGGTGGTATCTGACTACCAGGCCCGTATCAAGGCCGCGGACACGGCTGACCTGGTCAATGGCGGAGCTGCCAATGTCCTGCTGGCCACGGTAAAGGTCAAGGGCGTTGCTGTTGGCTCAACCAAGCTCAACGTCCGCGCCCTTCGCATGGACGACGACCGGGGCATCGCCGTCAAGCCGGCGCCCGGGTCGGGTACCGTCAGCGTGCTGGACCTGCCGCCAGCAGTGGAGCTAGGCCCTGACGGGACAGTCGAAGAGGGCCAGCCCTTCTCTACCTCTGGTAGCTTCACAGATGCCGGCGACGACACCTGGACGGCCACCGTGGACTACGGCGATGGCTCTGGCGAGCAGCGCCTGGAGCTTTCGGGCAAATCCTTCAGCCTGCGCCACGTTTACGCAGACAATGGAGAGTACAGGGCTGTCATCAAGGTCACCGATGCCAGCGGGGACTCCGGCTCTGGTGCGCTGACTGTGAAGGTCCTGAACGTGGCCCCTACGGTCGAAGCAGGCCAGGACGTCACGCTGAAGGCCGGGGAGGAGTTCTCCCGCCAGGGCACCTTTGCCGATCCCGGCGCGGACATGTGGACTGCGACCGTGGACTATGGCGATGGCTCCGGCGCGCAGCCCCTGGCGCTGGCCGGCAATTCCTTTAGCCTGGGCCATGTTTACGGCACTCCTGGACAGTACACCGTCACGGTCACCGTGGCCGACGACGACAGCGGCACAGGTTCAGCCTCCTTTGTAGTCACAGTAGTCCCCTCCTGCCCTACCCTGCCCGGGATGGAGTCGCCCGCCCAGGACCTGGACAGCGACGGCCTCTGCGAGGATGTCAACGGCAATGGCCGCCTGGACTTCGCTGATGTCCGCGACTTTTTCCGCCACCTGGACTCCCCCGAAGTCCAGGGGAACCAGGAGGCCTTTGACTTCAATGGCAATGGCCGCGTGGATATGGCGGATGTGAAAGTGCTGTTCAAGATGGCCAAGGGCTAGGAGTGTCACCTGTGAGGACTCTGGCTGCGGTCCTGGGGGCAATGTGCATACTGACTGTGGGCTGCGTGTCCGGGCAGCAGATGCCGTGGAGGCCGGGCCGCCAGGTGCCGGTGGTGGAAGGCAGCTCAGCCACCACTCCGACGCCTGGCGCCAGCACCCCTGCGCCTCTGCCCGTATTGCCTGAGGCGACAAAGACCAGGCCTGAGCTATCGCGGTATGCCATGTTCCTGACGCCGCAGTCCAGCGCCCCTGTTCCGCCTCCTGTTGAGGTAACGCCGTCTGCGGCGACCCCGACTCTGGTGCCTGCTACGGCCACGCCGTCTGCTGCGCCTGCAGTGGCTACGCCCACACCCAGGCCGCAGCCTTCGCCGTCTCCTACGCCGAGATGGACGGCCGGGCCGGATGGCGGGCAGGACTCTGGACGGGGGCCAGGCTCCAGCAGGGGGCCTGCCTCTCCTTCGCCCACGCCGACGCCTACTCCTAGGCCGTCTCCTACCGCCACTCCAGTCCGGCCGTCGCCGACGCCGGCCCAGGGCGGCCCGGATGGTGCCAGCGGGACTCCTGTGCTGAGCATTGCGCCTGCCCAGGCTTCGCTGGCTGTGGGCGAAGTTGTCCCGGTGGAGATTGTCTTGTCTGCAGTGCCCGCTGGTTTGTCGGGGTTCGACCTGACCGTGGCGGTGCAGGGTGCCAGTGTAGTTGAGCTGGTAAAGGCTGAGCTACCTGACTTCGGACTTGTGAGCACCTCGCCTGTGCCATCGGGCTCGGTCAGGCTGCGGGCAGCGGATATCAACGGTCTGGTGTCCGCTGGAATGCAGCAGGTGGTCCTGGCCCGAGTCTATCTGCGCGGGCGGTCCCCCGGCTCTGCTTCGCTTGCCATGGCCCTCACCGGGCTGGATGATGAGCGAGGCTATCCCATAGAAATAAGCCTGGCCTCTGCCACAGTAACCACTCAGTAGCTCCACCGCGGCCTGTGCCTGGTCTTGCGGCCCCGGCTGCTGTAGAGCAGTCTGGACGGCCCCGCGAGGCCTCCGAGCGCCAGCATGCTGGGGATGTCCATCGCCTGGCCCTCACGTCAATTTCTTTCTTTTGTCACCACATTTACACCTTAAATGCCTCGTTGATTCACGATATGTAGACCCTGCTTTTCACCACTGTAAAGTAGCATCTTTCCAGAGTGCACCTTCAGGGCACGTATCTGGCAAAGGTCCGTAGCCCAGCGGGGGTCTTTCTGGTATGGGAGTAAAGGCCTAGAAAGGAGCTATAGTTGGCTTGATTAGTACATTGAGCAGGTTCGAATGGAAGCTCCTCGGTGTTGCATTGCTGCTGACCGCCGTGCTGCTAA
>FWPU01004209.1_pt1 | contig 33978 bp, 26 predicted proteins | sample 2228361 | NCBI WGS metagenome assembly FWPU01 (sample SAMEA103939777, study PRJEB20133) | metagenome
CGAGATGTATCGCATGATGCATCAGGCTCCTTCCGCCACCCTCGACCCCAGCCGCCTCGATTCGGGCTGAATGTTTTGGGTAAAGGTATGCCCGCTGGGGCGGGGGTGAGGGCGCGAGCAGGAGCCTGCCACGCTGCGCTCCGCGCAATGAATATGAGGAACGCGGGAGCGTGCCGCCCCGATCCCGGTCATTGCGCGGGCGCAAAGCGCCCGCAGCAATAACTCGACAACCTGTTTTTGCTCGAGCGGCCATGCGTTCACGAACGTAAAGCCGTGCTGCTCAGGTTGGAACCCAGTATGTGGCATGAAATCACCTCTGCGCCGACGGCCAGGCGACGATCACCTCAACGTTAAGCCGATCCAGCGCCACACCAGCGTAGCGACTGGCGCCAATCTGTTCGATCACTGGTGTAACCGGTTGCCCATCGACAGTCATCATCAGGCTGTCGCCAGCCTCAGCCGGCAGCAACAAACGCGCGTAGGCAGTGCGTCCGCTGCCAGTAATCAACAGGCGCATGTAGTCATCGGATCGTTGCCAGCGATAAGCGACATAACCATCAGAAGCAGGATAATGCGCCACCACGTATGCTTCCCTGATCGCAGGCTCTACCGGCCAGCGCGGGCTGATGATGGCGTCATCATAGCAGCTCGCCTCATCAACGATGCCGGCCAGACCTTCCATTAAGGCGGCCAGCATTGCGCTCGATCCCCAGCCATCGGTCGGAATAGTGTCTGGGCCGGAGATTCCTGGGCGGCCATCCGGGTAATACCACAGGTAAGAGGCATTGGTCAGGCGCAGCAGACTGGCATAGCGGTACAGAATGTCCAGGCCATACGGCTCGAAGCCAAAGGTGAATGCGCCGCGGGCCAGTTCACCGCCGACCAACGGCATAATGCCGCCATTTACGTATTCACCGGGTCGCTCGCCTTTGCCGCCAGCCATACCAAAACTTCCTGGCGGGAATGGCGGATCAATGCTGTACCATTCAGCGAAAGCGCGGCTGAAATCGCGCCGGGCATAGTAGCTCTCGACAATCGCCCGCGCCTGGCCGGTCGTGAGCACGCGCCGATTGAGGGCATAGGCATTGGAGAGACTCAGTTGTTCGTCAGTGGCGACGTTGGTGGGCAATGCATCTGGCGACTCGGGCACAAAATGGGTGAAGAAACGGCCATTCCAGGCCAGTTCATTCAACCGCGCCATGATCTCGTCTGAACGGCGAAAGTAGTCAGCGCCGCGCGCTGGATCGCCGACTCGCTGCTCGATGCGGGCCAGCAGAAAGAATGCATACGCCAGCCCGGTATTGTCGCCGTGAAAGGTACCCCAAATCGTATCGGGTTCGATCCAGTGGCGAGGCGCCGGCTTGCCATCGGGGCTGATCGTTGTGGGGCCATAAGCAAAATCCCACATGTCGATCGTGTAGGGGCGGCGCACCAGACCGCGCGCGGCATCCCAGCGCAGCGGATTGGACGTAATATACTCAGCCGCGCGTCGCAGCGCGGGCAGATGGCTGCGCAGCCACTCGTCATCGCCCGTCATCTGCCAGGCCTCGTACACACCCTGAATGTAGAGAAACTCCAGATCCGACTCGACCTCCTTGCGGAAGGCAGTGACAAAGCGCTCTGGGTAGTCGATGACATCGGGCAGACTGCCATCGGCCAGTTGCGCATCACGAAAAGCGTCGAGCAGACTGGTTACATCGCGCTCGAAGTAGCGAAAACCACGCCCTTGATAGACATGATCCCGCAACCAGAGGAGCGGGTTGTCCGGCGAGCGATAGCCGCTGATCATACGCCCATTCAGTTCGTAGCTGACCCGCGCGCCGGCCATGAGCTGTTTGATGCGCGGCACAAGTGAGTCGATGTCGGGTTGACCGCTCACAATGGTGGTGTGCGCATCGAGGAAGAAGAATTGGCTTTGCGCCCCAGCCAGACGATCGCCGATCAAGGCAACAGCCCACTGCGGGCCAAGCGCGCCGCCGGCCCGCAGCGTAATTTCTCCTGCGCCATCAGTGATTGTAGTGTCGCCGCGCGCGCTGAGCCGGCCAGCCGCATCGTATAGCAGGATGGTCACCGGACCACGATAGTCAGGGATCTGGATGCTGATCGGCACAGCCTGCAACGGTTGCACGATCCTCTGCGACGTTTGCAGAGCCATCGTTGCCCGCTGCGCTGCGGGCGGCGCATTGATGATCAGCGCGGGTGTGCGCGCGCGCCAGTCTGCCGGCAATAGCTCGGCGACTGCGCGATCATCGGCAAGTGCTGTGATTTTCAGGTCAGCAAAGTATTGCACCAGCGCGTTATCGATCCAGCGCGGTTCGCCAAGCGGTGGGCCAATCCGCGCGCCTCCCGCCGCCAGCCATGCGCTGCGGAACGGTTCGCGCACCTGGTCGGTTGCTATTGGCGACGGGGAACCGCAACTAACGATAAGCGCAATCCCGATACAGCAGAGAATGAGACGTAGCATAGTGCGCATTATAGCGGAAATCAGCGCGCAGCGATCAGACCTCTGGCGCGTATCTTGCCATAATGCTCGCGCCAACGTATACTGGCACCACGGACAATGATCGTCCCATCTTCTGTCAGCGCATTGTCGAGTTATCACAGATTGCGCATCGTCTGCATTCGTGCCCGGCTGCGCGATCATTGCATTCACAAGGAGCTGCCGATGTCGCGCCTGCCCGTCATCTTTGTGCCTGGTTTTACCGGTTCATTCAACCTGCCCGTGTTGCTCGACTGGCGCGGGCCAACCCTAAGCGGTTGGACGTTCCCGCCGTTTGTTGATTACGGCAAAACGCTGCTGCGCTCGTTCGAGCAGGCTGGTTACCGCCGCAATCGCGATCTCTTTGTTGCCTTCTACGACTGGCGCAAACCGGTGAGCGAGAGCGCGCGCCACTATTTGATGCGCTGGATCGACAAAGCCAGGCAAACGGCGAAGGCTGCGCAGGTGATTCTGGTTGCTCACAGTATGGGTGGGCTGGTGGCGCGCAGTTACATTCAGTCGCCGGAGTATCGCAACGATGTGGCCCGACTCTTCACGCTGGGCACGCCGCATCGCGGCTCGGCGGAAGCCTACACAGCCTGGGCGGGAGCCGAACCACAGGCCGATGAAACTCTGCGCGCGGTCTTCTCGGTCTATCTCTGGTATCTGCGCCATGTGCATCCAATCCAGACCGAACTTGATGAGGTGCGCACCATTCACACGCAGGTGCCTGGCGTGCGCGATCTGTTGCCGATCGACGCCTATCTGCTCAGTGGCAACCCGCCGCAATTCAAGCCGCTGACCAGCATGACGAGTCGCAATCTGTGGGGCGAGATGGTCAACCAGACCGCAGCCGTGGCCGATCTGGTTCGTCGGGTAGCGGTGACGACCATCACCGGAACAGGATTCAATACCCTGAGCACAATTTTGGTCGGGCCGCGCCCCGCCGATCATCCGCTGCGCTACGCCGATGGCGTTCCGCTCAGTCGCCAGTACGATGCGCAGGGTGATGGGACGGTATTGCAGCAGATGGCGATCGTTCCCCAGGCCAACAATCTGCCGGCGCTGCCGGTCAGCCATGGCGCCTTGCCCGATAGTCCGCAGGTGCTGGAACTCGTGCTCAGTCAGCTCGGTGTAGAGGCAGGCGTGCTCGGCGCAGCGCCAACCGTAACACCGCCGACGCCAACACCGCGCCTGGTGGTGATGACTGCCTCGCCGATCACGGTTGAGATCGAAGCGCCCGCCGGGCCGCCGCTCACGCCTGCCGGTGTGCTGGGCACAGCAGCGCCGCAAACTCGTCGCCGCGCCCGTCGTCTGCGCAGCCGCAACTTTGGACACGAAGGCAAAGCGCTTGGGCTGCTGGTGATCGACAACCCGACCGCCGGTGACTATCGGTTAACAATCCATGGCACTGGCGCAGGACACTTTGCGATTGGCGCCATGCTGGTAGGCGTGGAGACGCCGCCGGTGTTAGGAGGAGCGGGGGCGACAGATATGCGCGAACCGATGATCACAACCGTTGAAGGTGAAATCGCGCGCGAGAGCGATCTCTACTACACGATCACGGTGCGCAGCGCCGCCGAGCCGCCACAGGTGGAGTTTGACGCTTCCAGCACGATGAACGTAGCCGTTGAACGACTCAACGCAGCGCTCGCCGACCGCGGCGGGGTGTTGGGCGGCGCGCCAACTGCTGATGAACGGTTACGCGGTGTGCTCGGTGGCGATCCGGCAGCCCTCACGGCAATACTCCAGGCGCCTGTGGCTCAGCGTCGCGAGCTGATGAGCGGATTGATCGAGCTATGCAAAGAGCTTATCGGTGATGACGTTGAGCAGACGCTGGCAATCATTACTGCGCTCGAGCAGAGCATGGAAAGGTTGAGCGCGGAGCGATAGGCAACAGCCCATCAACAACCTGCGCGGATTGCAATTATTTTCAGCGCTGACCCATGAATCGAGGAATCGAGCCGTTGCAGTGCAACGGCTCGATCGTCCTACAACCTCACGTCGCTCGCCGATTCCTGACAACCAGCGCAGCCTGCGCGATTGATAGGATCATGTCACGCCCTGAAACTGATCGAGCAACGCGCTCACCTGATGACGATACTGCGGCCAAAGGCGCTGCCCAATCAGGCCGGCGATGAGATGTTCCAGACAGGATCGGCAGGTGAACCTCGCTTCGATGCCATCGACAGGACGGACAAGGTGACCGATCCACTCCTGCTGATTATCGAAAATAACCCGCAGCATTTGATTAGCAATAAACAATTGATATTCCACTGGATGTGATCCTTCGCATTTGTACATCATCGCTGTATGCCTTGCCAGGGAGGGAACCGTGTTCCGGTGATCGCAAATCATCACGCTCCTCCTCAGGTGATCAGAAAATAAAATCACACCTGCTTGCCTGCTTGCGCTGACTCGTCAGGTGTTTGGCTTGGCGTCGGAGGCCAGCTCGACGCATCTTTACCATACTCCAAACGGTCGTCCGCTCACACCAACCAGGGGTGGATCGCAGGGTGGATGCGCAGGTCAGTCGCCGGTTGGAAGCGGCGTGGTATAATGCGGCGCGATAGAGAGGAGAGGCGGATTGCGATACCAGATGGTGCTCCACCCGGTGGCGGGCGCATGGCATAGCGAGCGATTAGTGCTCACCATTCAGGGTGAACGGATAAGCAATGTGGAATATCGGCCAACTGTCGGCGACGGTCAGTATGCGCGTCGATTGCTGATTAGCGATATCGACCATGCGTTACAGCAGACGGCGCGGGTCTGTCCGTACTGTAGCGTTGCGCACACGCTGGCCTTCAGTATGGCGGTGGAAGCATTGGCAGGCGTGTCGCCAAGCACGCATGCGCAGGCGATCCGGGTGGTGCTGGCTGAATTAGAGCGAGCAGCATCGCACCTGAATACATTGGCCGCGCTTGCCAGCGCGCTCGGCATGGCTGACGCCGCGCGTCTGAGCCGATTGGAAACCCGGTTACGAGCCATCTTGCTCGATCTGCTCGGCAGCTACGAGGCTGCGCTGATCTGTCCTGGCGGATTAGTCGCCGCTCTCCCAGCCGAGACGCTTGCTGCCGCCGAGCGATCCATTCAAAAGATTGTGCCCAGGCTGATTGATGCGGCAGAACAGACAATCCCGCGACGAACCCTGCTGGCGCGCATGGTAGATGTCGGCGTGCTGACGATTGCGGCGGCGAACCAGTTTGGCCTGGCCGGGCCGTTGGCGCGCGCCAGCGGCGCGCGAGCCGATCTGCGAGTCAATGACCCCTACGCAGCCTACACCGTGATCGCGCCCACGCTGGTGGTCGAGGACGGCGGTGATGTGCATGCGCGCGCTGTGGTCTTGTTGCTGGAAGCGATTGAGTCATTGCGTCTGGTTGCGCGCTGGCTGAACAATTTACCAATTGGAACGGCGCGCGAAGAGATTGTCTTGCGCGCGGGCGAGGCAACGGTGACCGTGGAAGCGCCCCGCGGGCCGTTGCGCTACACGCTGCGCAGCGATGGTCAGCGTCTAACCGACGCGCAGATTGGCATTGCCCCGCAGCTTGATCGCCTGCTGGCGCGCGCCTTATTACAGCAGGCTGCGGTTGATGATGCCTTGTTGATTGCAATCTCGACCGATCCGTGTACCGCTTGCTGGCAGGCGGCAACATATCTGATCGGTCGGGTCTGAATCCGTTAGCTGCCCGGTGATGGGCGCACTGGAAGCAAAGGTAGAACATTGTATGGGAGTGATCATTAGTCTCATCAGTCTGCTTGCCAGTGCCATCCTCTGTTTCTTGATCAGCCGGGTTGGCCTGACACGCCGCATGGCCTGGTTCGCTGCCGGCGCGGCGGCGCTGGCGGCATTGACGGTGATGCTGGATGCGCCGGATGTCTCACCTCCCGATCCATGGCTGGCAATCGGCGCCGTGCCGCTGGCGCTGCCATCAGCGTTGCCGATGAGCGAGCGTGTCTTCGCCATCGCCCTGCTCGCTGGCGGCGCAGTGGGCTTTGTCTTTCTGGCTACATCCACGCCGCAGAGCGCCGAGGGGTTTGGCGCGTTGTTTGGCTGGCTTCTGCTCGCGTTAGCGGCGGCGTTCCTCAGTTTGAGCGTGCCACCGCTCAGTTTTCTAACGCCGTTAAGCTGGGGAATAACCGTGGTGGCAACCCATGGTGCGCTGGTCACCGGTGGTGGTGAATTTGCCGCGGAGCGATTGCCGCCGCATCTGATAGCAGGCGGAATCGCAGTGGTAATCGTAAGCGGTCTGGTCGCAGCGCTGGCCGCGCTGCCAGCAGACGCCACGCCAGCGGTTGGAATCGTATTTCTGGCGCTGGTCGGCGCATTAGCGCTGGCGGGCGCGCCGCCCTTTGCTGGCGCGCGCAGCGATTTCACCACCGCGCCAGCAATGATCGGCGCGTTGATCGCCGGCCTGATCCTACCGACAGTGGGCTTAGGCTTTGTTGCGCGAGTGATACCGCAAATACCTCCGCTTACCGGATTAAGCAGCCAATTGCTGGCGACAGTTGGCGCATTTGGGGCATTCGGCGCAGCTATCGGCGCATTAGGCGCCGGCACAGGACGCCAGCTCCTGGCATGGCATGGCGCGCTCCAGGCTGGCGTGGTGGCTTGCGCAGCGGCGATTAATGAGCCGCTGGCCGGGCTAGCCGTTGCCGCGCTGCTCCTCGCGCTGCAACTGCATGCGGTAGCCGGCGGCCTGGTTGTCGCGACAATGATCCGGTATCAGGAGAATGATCACCTCGATGGCTCAATCGCGCGCGTTCGGTTGCCGGGTATCGGCCTGATCTGGATCATCACTACTGCCACTGCGACCGGCGCGCCGCTGGCGTGGAGTTTCTGGGGCTGGCGGTGGCTGATTGAAGCGCTGGCGGCGCAACAGGTCTGGGTTATCGGTCCCCTGATCGGCGCCGCCGTGTTGGGGCTGGCAAGCGGGGTGCCATTACTGTTGCGGTGCTGGCATGGACGTGCCAGCGCGCGCCGATTCTGGCCGGAAGAGGTTCTGGCTGCGGTCATTGTCCTGCCGCTGGTGTTAGCCGGTCTGGCGCCGTGGCTGGCATGGCCGCTCTGGTTGAGCTGGTCGCCATTTGCGCCGCCCAGCTTGCCTGCCGAGCCGATCGCCTGGCCGCTGGTATTGCTGGTCGTTGCGCTTGGCCTGATCGGGTGGCAGGCAGCGCGTCTCCCCAACCCCTATCAGCCAGGCCGTGATCGTGAAGAGACAGATGTCACGCCCGCCTGGTCGGGAATGAGCGATGTGCTGGGATCGCTGACCGAGCCGGCGAATGCGCGTCTGGCGCTGCGACTGATCGCCCGCAGTCTCGATCGAGCATCGAGTTCACTCCACACCGCGATGATCATCTTTGAACAGCGATTCTACCTGTTTGGGGTGATCATTGCCCTGCTGGCAATTCTGGTCTTAATGGCGCAATAACAACGCGCTGGCAAAGGATAGCGCATGCTCGCATTTAATGTCTGGATCATTCTGCTCGGATTGTCGGCTGGCGGCATCCTGGTCTTGCGCGACTGGCGTTCAACGGTAACCGCGCTGGCCATCAATTATGTTGCGCTGGCCGGGCTGATCAATGAGCAACCGTTTGTGCGCGCCGATCTTCCGCTGCTTGGGATGAGTTCACTGGCGTTGATTAAGCTGATCAGCGGCGGTTGCGCTGCGCTCATTCTCATCGTGACGGCGCTCACCTTCTCGCGCGAATATGGCCTGGAAGACCTCGACGAGTTCGGTCAGGCGGAATTGCGCCGCGCTCTGCGCGCAATGGCCCGTCAGCGCTCGACCGAGACGATGCGTCTCGGCGATTATGTGCTGCCTTTCTGGGCCGGAGTGGCAGCGCTGGTGGCGAGTGTGATGTTGCCGCTCATCTACCCGATCGCGCCGTCGCCCAGCCTCGATTTTGCCTGGTACTGGCTGGTGCTTAGCGGCATGTTGACGATCGCCACCGCCAGCGATGTGCTCAAGATCGGTCTCGGCATGCTCATCTGCACCAGCGGCATTGATCTGCTCTACAGCACGGTAATCAGCGCGCCGGCGGCGAGCGGCCTGAAAATTATGCCATTGTTGTTGCTCAGCGTCGTGCAAATCTTGCTGGCGCTGGCGATCGCTTATCTGGCCGGTTTGATGTACGGACGCTTGAAGACGCTTGACATCAGTGAACTGTATCGCGGTTAACCATGCTCTACCTGCTGCTCATCTTTTTCCCGATCAGTATGGCGATCAGCGCCTTCTTGCTTCGTCGCCTGCCGCGCCTGGCAATTGCGTTGGGGATCGGCACACTGATCGTTGAACTGTTGCTGGCAGTGCAAATTCGGGTCGATGATCCGGTGCGCGTGCTTGGCGTTACGCTCCTGCTCAGCCCTCTGCATCAAATCTTCCTCTTTCTTTTTTTGGGCGTGGGGATCGCGACCTTTGCGGCGGCGTTGTCGGTGCCGCACGGCGAAAACTTTTGCGCCATTGGTCTTTTAACGATTGCGCAGACTGTTGCCATCCTGGTCATGCAAGATTCGTTCGTGACTGCGTTAGTACTGGTGACGATTGGTCTGACAACAGTGCTGGCCATCGTTGACCTGCCGGTGAGGGCGGGGGTATTGGTGAACCGGCAAACCCTGGCGACGGCGCTGAAGTATCTGGTATTGATGGTGGTGGCCGGTATCCTGCTCTACATCGCTTATGTTTTGACCGATATTTTCCGTCCGGGTGAACTGGTGGGTCGAATCTCGCCTGCCCGTTTCATCCTGGCTTTGCTGGGCGCTGGCTTTGCCCTGCGCATGGGGCTGGCGCCATTTCATACCTGGCTGACCGATCTGATCGCGCACACCGGCGTGCTGGCGGCGATCCTCATCATTGCGTTGCCGGTTCCGGCCAGTTTGCTGGTCTTTCTGCTGACATTGCAGAGTTTTCCAGCCCTCATCTTCGAGGGCGGACAGGCGCTTGATGTCTTGCGGTTAGGCGCAGTCGTGAGCGTGTTGCTGGCAAGTGCGCTGGCATTAACGGCGGGAACGCTGCGGCAGCGCATTGCCTACCTGATCGCCACAAATTGCGGTATGATATTCTACAGCTTCGCCTCGTTATCACTGGTTGGAATCAGTGGCGCAGTCTTGGGGGCGATCAATCTGGCACTGGCAGTCACGACTATCCTGATCAGTCTGGCGTTGCTGGAGTATGCCGGTCAGCGTTCGCCAACCGGCGCATACCACGATCTGTTCTGGCAACGTCCACTCCTGGGGATTGGCGTAATTGCTGGCGGACTGGCTCTGGTTGGCGTGTTGCCGCTGCCGGGCGGCGCCAGCTATCTGCTTGCGCTCCAGGCTGCCGCTGCGATGAGCGCGCTGGAGTTGGCGGCGCTATTGATCGCGATGACACTGGCAGCGCTGGCCATGGTGCAGCTCATCGTGCAGTATCTGGTTGGGCCGCGAACGCCATTGCCAGAACAAGAGCCGGCATTGCTCGGCGAAACCGAATTTGAGCGCTTGCCGCCGGCGCGTCCAGCCAATGAGCTGCGCGGCGGCGCTTTCCTGATCGGGGCATTGCTGATCGTGATGGTCGTGATCGGTCTTTTCCCATCGTTGCTGTTGCCAACCATCGAACAGGCAGTGCGCAGTCTGGCAGTGCTACGGGCCTGATAAACAAATCAGAGCATACATCGCATGAACGAATTGATCGCTCTTTTCATCTATCCGGGGATCGGGCTAGCCTTTTGTCTAGGGCTGGGCTACCGTCTCCTGCTCAGCCGCCAGTTATCCTGGAGCGGCAGCGCGTGGCAGATGCCGGCTGATCGGGTGAGCTGGCTCGCTGCGGCGAGTGTGATCCTGATTGGGGTCAGCCTGATCGGCCTGCCGTGGCCGTGGCATCCCTGGCCGCAGCGTTATGGCTGGCTGATCACCTGGGCATTGATCGAGGTGACGGTCTGGCTAACATTGCTGCCCGCATTACAGGCTGGCGCGCCGCGGTTGGTGCGCGCCGCGACGCGCGAAGCGCAAATTGGGATGGCTGGCCGGGCAGTTTTATGGGCAGTGACTGCGCCTGGTCTGATCAGCAGCGATGCCGTAACCGCCTGGTCACTCGCCGGCCATCTGCTGGTATTGCTGGCTGGCCTGGTCACGTTGCCGGCAGCGCTGAACTGGGGACCGTTTGGCCCTGAACCGTCGCTGGGACCGCAGGGCGTGATCGGGGGCCTGGCGACACGCCCCGCGACAGCGCTGATCTTTGCCGGCGACGCGCGCTCAGCGGCGCTGATCAGCGCAGTGTGGCTTGCCGGAACGCCGCGCGAGTTTGTGCCGGCCTGGGCGACACTGCTGATCGTCAGCGCCGGTGGCATCGCAACTGCGCTTGCCTTGAGCTGGCTGACCGGGCGCGTGCCACGTCTCAGTGTGCCGGCGGCGCTGCGCTCCATCCTGATCTGGTCGGGAAGCCTTACGATCCTGGCCTTCATTGCATTCGGCGCAGGACCATCGTCGTAGCAACGCAGCGAGAGGAACACCATGGCCGATGTCATCGTCGTCGAAGGACTCAGCAAACGGTACGGTCAGGTGCCGGTCTTGCGCGGCCTCAATCTGCGCGTTGCCGCCGGCGAATTCTACGGTCTGCTCGGTCCCAATGGCGCGGGCAAATCAACCCTGCTTCACCTGCTTCTTGGCTTCCTGCATCCTGATAGCGGGCGGATTCGGGTCTTGGGCAGCGCTGATCTCGACGCGCAGCGACGCCGCATTGGATATGTCCCTGAACGGCAACGCTATCACAGCCATTACACTGCGCGCGAGTACCTCTGGTGGTTGGGGCATTTCGATGGTGTTCCCAAAGCGCAACTCCGCGCGCGCATCGAGGAACTCCTGTCGCTTACCGGCCTTGCCACGGTCGCTAATCGCGATCTGCGCACCTTCTCGAAGGGCATGCTGCAACGATTGGGCATTGCCCAGGCACTGTTAACCGATCCCGATCTGTTGTTGATCGATGAGCCAACCAGCGGGCTTGATCTTGATGGGCAGCAGGAACTGCTGACATTGTTGCAGGGGGTGCGACAACGCGGCCATACAGTGTTGATCTGCACGCATCGACTGGCTGAAGTAGAGTATCTTTGCGATCGTGCTGGCATTTTGACCGGTGGTCAGATTGCCCGCGAGCTGAACGTAACCGAGATTCGGCAGATGCCGGGAAGTGTGCTGGTGCAGACCGATCCGCTCGATCTGGAGATGCGTCAACGGCTCGAAATGATCGGGTCGGCAGTTCAGTGCGCTGAGCAGTCTGTCATGATCAGCCCGCATACGCCAGAGATCCAAAACCAGGTATTGCAGGCTCTGCTCGAAGCCAATGTCACTGTGCGCGCAATCGAACCGCAAACGAGTCGATTGCAGCAGATCTATGTGCGCGCGGTGCGCGGCGAGCCGGTCGATAATCTGCTAGTTCCCCTCGCAAAACCCCTCCGTCCGCTGCTCCGTGAGCAGCTTGAGCCACCGCCTGCGCCGCCCGTCGATGACATGGATCCGATTTTGAAGCAGTTGTTACAGCGGAGTGGCCGTCATCCGGCAGATCATCAGGATGGAAAAGAACAATGAGCACGTTGCAGCAAAGCGCGCGTATGGCCGGTTTCACCCTGGTAGAGTACTGGCGGTCAGGTCGAATCTTCCTCGAACTCGCGCTCACCGTGATCTGCTACTTTGTGTTCTTTCGGCCCACCGCTACGCCAATAACTGCCGGTTATCTGTTTTCGGTGATCGGTGTGATCTTGCCTGGTCTGGCTATCCTCACCACCAGTGTGATGATCAGTCTGGGTGACCGGCCACAAGGATACGTCATCCTGGCGCACAATGTCAGCCGCGGCGCCTATCTGCTCGGCCTGTTCCTGGCTGCCGTGATGGTAGTGACCGCGATCTACGGCGTCTTGTGTCTGATCATCTTGATCACCAATCGGGCCACAGATCTCGATCTGGGAGGATGGTTCCTGGCCACATTGTCACTGGCGCTAAATATTGGTCTGGTCAGCGCGATCACCCTCTTGCTCTCCCCATTAGTGCTGTCGAGCGGCTGGCGATTATTCACGCTGGCGCTGGTTGCGCTGGCCCTGTCGAGCAACGTGATCGGCGGGCCGATTCGCTCACAGATCGAGAATTTCAACCCGATGCTGTTCGATCTGTTGCGCGCGGCGCAGACGGTGCTCAGTGGGCCGCTGGTGCCCGCTTTTTACGGCTATCAGTTGAGCGTGACCCGCGCCTTCGATACGCTCTCGGCCTGGGCCAATCTGGTTGCGCAGAGTCTGCTGCTCCTGGCCGTGCTGGGTCTGGCCCATTATGCGTTTAACCGCCGCGATCTGATCTTCAGCGTGTCGTAGGAGATTCAGCTTCGTCAGCGACCGGCGCCAACGCAATGGCATCAGCCCATATTCCCCGCTGGCGATCGCCGGCCAGCGTGCCGGTTGCCACCAGCGCCGGCGCATCTGCACTGAAGGTGTAGACCCCAAGATCGGCCCACCAGTTGCGCTCAGCTTCGAGATTGATGGCGACCACCGTTTCGCCCTCGTGGTGGCGAATCAGATAACGCGCCTCGCGCGATTCGTCGTAGCCGTTGAGCGCATACGGCACATACGCCAGCACCCGATACCGTCCGCTGACCGGCACTTCCGCCTGCCACAGCGCAACCTGGGCCGGCGCCATATCACTGAAACGCCATGGCCGCGCCGCGCTGGCAGTCAGATGCGAGGGCGCAAAGCGGGCGCTGCGCCCGTACCCGATTTCGTGAAGCTGCCATTCGCCACTGGCGCGGAAGCCGGGGTCCTGGTCATCGACCACAATGACGTTGGGCGGTGGCGGATCACACGGTGAGGGCATGTCCTGCCAGAGCCAGACACTGATCTGGCCGACGGGGTTGCTGGCCCATGGATCGGGATCGATGCCGCACCAACCATACGGATCAACGTCACGACCCAGATACTGCACCTGCAAGTGCAGATGCGCGCCCCGCGCGCATCCGGTAGCGCCGGCTATGCCCACCACCGCGCCGCGCGCAACCGTCTCGCCGGTCGCGACACTGACTCGCGCCAGATGCCAGTAGAGCGTGCGGTAGCCGTTGCCGTGATCGATGATCACTGCTCCCGCCGGTGTCGCGCAACCGTCATCAGACCAACCGGCGAACGTGACCAGACCGGGCGCAGCGGCCAGCACGCGGTCGGGCGGCCCCATTGCGTAATCCCAGCCGGTATGACCATCATACGCGAAGGCCGGGTTGGTCTCATTGCGGCCCCAGAAGGTGTGAATAGCGCCGTTTTCGCGCAGGAAAGGAGCATCGTGATCGAAGAATGAGGTCACCGGCATAGTGCGTTCAAACGGGCGCGAGAGAAACGGCGCTGCCGGCGGCGGCCAGTCGGTGGGCGCCAGCCGCGGATCGATATCGAACAGGCGCTGGTAGGTCGGCGCTACCGCCAGCAACAGCGATTCCAGGCGTCCGGGCGTGGTGGTTGGCGCCAGCGCGCGGCTGAGGACGTAGCGACTCAGATCGGTGGTAGGCGGAAGCGCCAGCGAGCTGCCATCGGCGAACGTCAACGGCGGCAGATCAGCAGGCCCGAAGAGCGCGTAATCGCGCGCGCCAGCCCGCACCTCACGGGTCAACCAGCGGAGCTGCGCAAAGAGGCCCTGACGGTTTTCGTTGCGCAACCCGGCAGCCCAGGCCAGTTGTCCGGCACTGGGCGAGGGAGTGCTGAGCGCACCGCTTTGCAGATCCATCAGGCTGAGCAAAAGGCGCGGACTGATACTGTAGAGGCTGCTGAGCGATGTCAGCACCTCACTGAATGAGTGCGCGCGTCCTCCGATGCTGATCCGGGCGGTGGCCAGCGGGCTTGACCGCGCCTCCAGAAACGCCTGGATCTGCGGGCCGCTGAAACCGTGATCGTAGCTCAGTCGTTGCGGGTCGAAGAGCGGATGGATTGCCGGTTGCGGGGTCGCAGTGGGCAGCGCGGTCGGCGCGACAATTGCCGTGGCGGTGGGCAGAAGGGTCGGAGTTGCGGTGGGGCGAAGCTGCGCAGCCATCGTCGGTGTCATCGTTGGCGCTGGCGATGGGGTGACGGACGGCGACGGCGGCGCCGCGCAGGCAATCAGCAACACGCAGATGATGAAGATCAGCACGTGACGCATAACGGGAGTAGGATAGACGAAGGCGGGCGTCGCGTCAAGTAGATGAGCGGTCACCGCGCTTGTAGCCGTTCAGACTTCTCCTGGAAGCAAGGACGCAGTCGCAGCCGTGACGTTGCAAGGCGTCGTCGCAGCGCGAATTCTGTTAACCCGCAAATCTGAACGATTCCCCCCCGCTCGCTCAGGTTGCGCAATTTTACAATCACGGTTATAATAGGTCTCAAGTATTCCCCAAACATATTTATGTCTTTTTCGCCAGTTGAAAACGTTTTTCCTGTTGGTGTTTTCATTCGATCTGCGCGACTGGCGAAGGTGCGGTGCGTACCTGGTTACGGCATGTATCGACGAGGATAGCATGACGCATCGTGAAGCGGCTACTCTGCCAGCCCCGCAAATGGAGATCGACCATGTCGGTCTCAGTTTTGGCGGCGTGCGCGCTCTGCTCTCGGTCACGTTCAACATCTACCCCGGCACGATTCAGGCCATCATTGGCCCCAACGGCGCCGGCAAGACCAGTCTGCTCAACTGCATCAGCGGTCTCTACCGGCCTCAGGAGGGCCAGATCCGGTTTGAGGGGCGCAACCTGATCGGCATGCAGCCTCACCAGATTGCTCGCCTGGGCATCGCCCGCTCATTTCAGAATATCGAACTCTTCCGCCACATGACGGTGGTCGATAACCTGATGCTCGGTCGCCATATCCACATGCGCAGCGGCATCTTCAGCGGCGGCTTCTACTGGGGTCGCGCGCAGCCCGAAGAGGTCGAGCATCGCAAGTTTGTGGAAGATGTGATCGATCTGCTCGAAATCCAGTCCATCCGCAAAAAGATGGTTGGCGCGCTTTCGTATGGCTTGCAAAAACGGGTTGAGCTGGGGCGCGCGCTGGCGATGAATCCGCGTCTGTTGCTGCTCGACGAGCCGATGGCCGGCATGAATTCGGAAGAAAAAGAGGATATGGCGCGCTTCATCCTCGATATTAATGAGGAGTACGGCACCACTATCGTGTTGATCGAGCACGATATGGGTGTGGTGATGGATATTAGCGATCGGGTGGCTGTGCTCGAATTCGGTCAACTGATCGCTTACGGCACACCCGCCGAGGTGCGCAGCGATCCGAAGGTGATCGATGCTTATCTCGGTCGAGAACACGCCATGCCCCGGATATAGGTTCCCATCAGTTTCCGGCATCGCTTCGCCGGTTCCAGGGTTGGGTGAGACAATGAATCAACTACCTGTGCAGGAAGAGACGCTGCCGCGATTGTTGATGCGCAATGCTGAACGCTTCGGCGATAAAGTCGCGCTGCGCGAAAAAGACTTCGGCATCTGGCAGACGGTGACCTGGCGCCAGTTTGCCGATCACGTGCGCGCCTTTGCGATGGGGTTGTACGCGCTAGGCATTCGGCGCGGCGATACAATTGCAATTCTGGGCGATAACCGTCCGGAATGGCTCTATGCCGAATTTGCTGCGCAATCGATCGGCGCGATGTCGATCGGCGTGTATCAGGACTCTGTTGCCGACGAGGTCTACTACGTGGTGAGCGCGGCTGAGGCTAAGATCATCGTCGTCGAAGACCAGGAGCAGGTCGATAAGATCATCGAAATCTGGTCGCGCCTGAGCGGGGTGCTCAAGGTAATCTACTACGAGCCGAAGGGGATGCGCAACTACCAGCAGCCCTATCTGGCCTATTTCCCCGACATCGAAGCGTTGGGGCGCGAGTTCGATCGCGCCCATCCCGGCCTGTTCGAGGCCGAACTGGCGGCAGGGAAGCCTGACGATGTGGCGATCCTCTCGACCACATCCGGCACGACCGGCAAACCTAAGCTCGCCATGCTGACCCACCGCAACCTGATCAGTCAGGGCGCCGGCCTGCTGGCAGTTGATCCGCTCGACCCCGATGATGAGTTCGTCAGTTTCCTGCCGCTGGCCTGGGTTGGCGAACAGATGGTGACGGTCGCTGCCGGAATGCAGTGCGGCTTCACGATCAATTTCCCCGAATCGGCCAACACGGTGCAGGAAAACATCCGCGAGATCGGGCCGCGGGTGATGTTCTCGCCGCCGCGCATCTGGGAAAATATGCTCTCGCAGATTCAGGTGAAGATTCAGGACTCAACACGCCTCAAGCGCGCAATCTTCGAGTGGGCGATGCGGCAGGGTTACGAGATGGCTGACACCCGCTTCAGCGGCAAACAACCATCGCTCTGGCTGCGCCTGCGCTATGGAATGGCGCGCCTGCTGGTCTTTGAGATGCTGAAAGATCACCTCGGCCTGCGCTTTCTCAAGCGCGCCTACACCGGCGGCGCAGCGCTCGGCCCCGATGTCTTCCGGTTCTACCATGCGATCGGGGTCAATCTGAAGCAGGTGTACGGCCAGACTGAGAGCGCCGGTCTGAGCGTGATCCATCGCGATGGCCAGATTAAGTTTCAAACGGTGGGAACACCGCTGCCGAATACGCAGATTCGGATTGCCGAAAACGGCGAGATTCTGGTGAAAAGTCCATCGGTCTTTGTCGGATACTACAAGAATCCTGAGGCGACGGCGGAAGCGCTGGAAGATGGCTGGTTGCACAGCGGCGACGCCGGCTACTTCGATGAAGATGGCCATCTGATCGTGATTGATCGCGCCAAGGATGTGATGACGCTGCACGATGGCACAAAGTTCTCGCCCCAGTTCATCGAAAACAAACTCAAGTTCAGCCCCTACATCAAGGAAGCGGTTGTCTTTGGCGGAGACTGGCCATTTGTCACCGCGATGATCAATATCGATTTTGCCAACGTCGGCAAGTGGGCAGAAAACGCGCAAATCTCCTACACGACCTACACCGATCTGGCGCAGAAACCGCAGGTCTACGCGCTGATCCGCAAGGATGTCGAGCGCGCCAATGCTGATCTGCCGCCAGCGGCGCGGATTCGCCGTTTCCTGCTGCTGCACAAGGAACTCGATGCAGATGATGGCGAGCTGACGCGAACGCGCAAGGTGCGCCGTCGCCTGGTGGCCGAGCGCTACCAGGAGATTGTCGATGCGCTGTATGGCGATCAGAGCGAGTTCGAGATCGAAACGACGATTACTTACCAGGATGGGCGCACGGCGCTGATCAAAACGCGCCTGCGGGTGGAAGAGCTGAGCGACCCTGCCGCGCCTGCGCCCGCGCCCGCTGCCCGCGCTCTAGCTCGTTAGTGGTTGGTGATACGGAGAGGCCCATGGATCGGTTTATCCAGCTCGCGCTTAGCGGGATTGCCAATGGCGCTATTCTGGCGCTCGTGGCGCTTGGCTTTGTCTTGATTTACAAGAGTAGCGACGTGATCAACTTCGCGCAGGGCGAGTTGCTGTTGATCGGCGCATACCTCACCTACTCAATGGTCGAAATCTTCGGCCTCTGGTGGCCGCTGGGGGTGGTTGTGGCCGTCGTGCTGGCCGCAGTGGTCGGCTTGCTGATCGAGCAACTGGTGCTGCGCCCCCTGATCGGCGAGCCGACGATCTCGGTGATTATGGTGACGATTGGTCTCTCATCACTGCTCCGCGCGATCGTCGGCGGCATCTGGGGCGTCACGCCCAAACCGGCGCCGCAATTTTTGCCGACCGATACGATCACGATCCTTGGGGCCAGTGTCGGCGTCGATCGACTGTGGGCGTTTGGGCTGGCGATTACCCTCTTCGTTCTGCTCACCCTTTTCTTCCGCTACAGTCGCGAAGGGATCGCGATGCGCGCCGTGGCCGACGATCAGCAGGCGGCGCTCAGTATGGGCATCAGCGTGAAGAAGGTTTGGGCAGTGGCCTGGGCGATTGCCGCCATTACCGCCTCGGTGGGCGGCATCTTGCTGATGAGCATCTTCGGCGGCGTCTCTGGTCAGATCGGGCGGGTTGGCCTGCTCGTCTTCCCGGTCGTGATTCTGGGCGGCCTCGACAGTATCCCCGGCGCTATCATCGGCGGCCTGATCATCGGTCTGCTGCAATCATTTGCCGGCGGCTACCTGCCGCCTGAATGGGGGATGGGCGAAGTTGCCCCCTTCGTTATTCTCCTGCTCATCCTGCTCGTGCGTCCTTATGGGTTGTTTGGTCAACGTATCATCGAGCGGGTCTGATCGGCATTTGTCGGGTGGCATTCTGTCATCCCCTTGAACAGACGCGGTGAATCTGTATGCAGAGCGGCACTTTTCACACCTCGTATGCCAGTGATGTGAGTCTGCGACCCTACTGGCCGCAGCGCGCGCGGATCGTCCTGGCGCTGGCGCTGGCGCTGGCCTTTCCCTGGTTTGCCGATCGCTACTGGCTGAATCTGGCCAATACCATCGCGATCGCCGCCATCGGCGCAATCGGCCTGAACATTCTGGTCGGCTACACCGGCCAGATCAGTATCGGTCAGGGCGGCTTTCTCGCGGTGGGCGCCTACACTGCTGGCTTAATGGCCGTTAATCTGGGAGCGCCAATGTGGGTGACGATCCCGGTGGCCAGCTTTGCCACTGCTGCCGTGGGCGCTTTCTTCGGCCTGCCATCGTTGCGCCTCAAGGGGCTGTACCTGGCGATCGCCACCCTCGCGTCGCAAGAGATCATCATCTGGGTGCTTACCCACGGCAAATTGCTCGGTATCGGCGAATCGCTCACCCTGCCGCGCGCAACCAACAACCTCTTTGGCCTGCCGCTCGAGTGGCTGGGGAATAACGATTTTGCTTTCTACTGGGTAAATCTGGTCTGTCTCATTCTTACAGTTATCTTCGTCAGCAATCTCTTCCGCAGCCGCACCGGGCGCGCCTTCGTCGCGATCCGCGACCAGGACATCGCCGCGCAGGTGATTGGCGTTGATCTCTTCCGGTACAAGGTGCTTGCTTTTGCTACCTCGTCGTTCTTTGCCGGTCTGGCCGGCGCGCTGACTGCCCACTATCGCGGCGTGATCTCGTGGGAACGTTTTACCATCGACACCAGCATTCTCTATCTGGCGATGATCATTATCGGCGGCCTGGGCAGCGTTTCTGGCTCGATCTACGGCGCCGCCTTCATGACGCTCTTGCCGGCAATCCTCTCGAACATGGCGCGCGCGCTCAGCGATATTGTGCCCAACATCAATTCCTATCTGCCCTATATTCAGCAAGGTGCGTTCGGTCTGGCAATCATCCTCTTCCTCATCTTCGAGCCTGAAGGGATCGTGAAGATGTGGCGGAATATCAAAGATTACTTCCGGCTATGGCCGTTCAGTTATTGAAGTGTCTAGAAGGAGGATGGCATGCACAGGAGACAGCGGTTGTTCGGATGGCTGATCGCAATGACCGTGCTGGCAATGCTGCTCGCGGCGTGTGGCGGCGGCGGAACCGGCGGCGGCGCCAGCGCGGAGCCGATCAAAGTGGGCGCGATTTTTGACCTGACCGGAGCGACGTCGGACGTTGGCACTCCTTATGCGCGTGGACAGATTGCCTTTATTGACTGGAAGAATGAGCAGGGAGGCATCAACGGGCGACGCCTGCAACTGGTGAGCGAGGACTACGCCTATCAGGTGCCGCGCGCCGAAGAGTTGTATACCCAGTTCGTCACCCAGGACAAGGTATTGGTCTTTTCAGGCTGGGGCACGGGCGATACCGAAGCGCTGAAGAGCAAGATTACCGAAGACAAGATTCCGTTCATCTCGGCGTCGTACTCGGCGACGCTGGCCAACCCGGCGGAAACGCCGTACAACTTCCTCGTCGCCCCCACCTATTCAGACCAGTTGATCATTGCCATGAAGTGGGCGATTGAGGATTGGAAAGCCAAGGGCAATAGCGGGCTGCCCAAGTTTGCCTACCTGATCAACGACAGCCCCTTCGGGCGCTCGCCGCTGGCCGATGGCACGGCGTTCGCAACCTCGCAGGGCATTGAAACCCCGCTCGAAGTGCCCTCGCCGCGCGGCGCGACCGACCTCACCCCGCAGTTGACCCAGATTCGCGATTATGGCGCCAACTACATCTTCTTGCAGAATGTCTCTAGCCCGGCGGCGCTCGCCATCAAGAATGCGAAGAGTCTCGGCTACAACGCCCAGTTTGTCTGCCTGAACTGGTGCGCCAACGAGATTCTGATCAAGCTGGCCGGCGCGGATGCCGAAGGCGTGGTGGGCGCCGTGCCCTTCAGCCCGACTGCCGAAGGCGCGAAGGTGGCGCTGGAGTTCGCCCGCCAGAAGAACATCGATTACGGCGGCGCTGACAGCACCTTCGTGCAGGGCTGGACAGCGATGTCGATCCTGGTGGCGGGCATCGAGCGCACACTGGCCGATGGCAAAGCGCTGACCGGCGAGAACATCAAAACCACGCTGGAAACGATGGGCGCCATCGACACCAAAGGCGTGACCCTGCCGGTGCAGTTCAGCCCCACCGATCACGCCGGTGTGAAGTCGATGCAGATGTTCCGTGTCGAGAATGGCAAGTGGGTGCCGATTACCGACTTTATCAGCGCGCGGTAAGTCTGGCTGCGGGCAAGGGGTGTCGCTGATAACGTCCCTTGCCCGCTCACGCCATTGGGCCGACGAGATGACCCAGATTGTCACAACGAAGAGTTGATAGCGAGGGATTTGATGCTTGCCCTCAACAACATTGAAGTGATCTACAACGACGTGGTGCTGGTGCTGAAGGGTTTGTCGCTTGAAGTGCCCGAAGGGCGGATTGTCGCCCTGCTTGGCTCCAACGGCGCCGGCAAGAGCACGACGCTGAAAGCGATCTCTGGCCTGCTCAAACCTGAAAATGGTGAAGTAACCGACGGCGAAATCCTGTTTCAGGGCAAGCCGATCCATAAAAAAGATGCCGCCGAAATTGTGCGCATGGGCATCTTTCAGGTGATGGAAGGGCGGCGCGTCTTCGAGCATCTCACCGTGGAAGAGAACCTGCGCGCCGGCGCGTATACGCAGGGCGGCAGGAGCTTTGCCAGCGATCTAGAGATGGTGTATGACTACTTCCCTCGTCTACGCGAACGCCGCCACCAGGTTGCCGGTTTTCTCAGCGGCGGTGAACAGCAGATGCTGGCGATCGGGCGCGCATTGATGGCGCATCCGAAGCTCATCATGCTCGATGAACCATCGCTGGGACTGGCGCCGCTGCTAGTCGCCGAGATCTTTGAGATCATCCAGCGCATCAACCGCGAACGCGGCACAACCATCTTGCTGGTGGAACAGAACGCCCGCCTGGCGCTCGAAGCGGCTCACTATGCCTACATCATGGAAAATGGACGAATCGTGCTCGATGGCTCGCCAGCCGATCTAAAAGATAATGCCGATGTGCGCGAGTTCTACCTTGGCTTAAACGAGATTGGCAGCCGCAAGAGTTATCGGGAAGTCAAGCATTACAAACGGCGCAAGCGCTGGCTGTCGTGAATGGGGTGAGGCAGAGGTATGGATGTGCAGGCTTTTTACGCCGGCTTTGATCAGCGGGTGCGCGAGATTGTCGCGTTCGGGTATGAGCATTCGCCAGCGTTTCGCCAACGCATGGACGCTGCTGGATTGACGCCAGCCGACATTCAAACCTCTGCCGATCTGAGTCGGTTGCCAATCTTGCGCAAAGAGCAATTGATCGACGTGCAACGGCAGGGGCCGCAGTTGGGCGGAATGCTGACGGTGCCCCTGGCGCGGCTGCGCCGCATCTTTCAATCACCCGGCCCGATCTACGATCCCGAACCCGACGAGCCAGACCCATGGCGCTGGGCGCCAGCCTTTCGCGCCGCTGGCTTCGGCCCTGATGATCTGGTGCTCAATTGCTTCGGCTACCATCTGACGCCGGCAGGTGTGATGTTTGAAGAGGGCGCGCGCGCCGTGGGGTGCGCGGTCATCCCTGCCGGGATCGGCAATCAGGCTCAACAGATCGATGTGATGGCCCATCTGGGCGTCACGGCGTATGCCGGTCTGCCCAGCTACCTGAAGGCGCTGCTTGAGCGGGCCGTTGAGCAGGGGCATGACCCGCGCGCATGGCCGCTCAACAAGGCTTTTGTTGCCGCTGAACCGTTGCCGCCGTCACTGCGCGCGCTGTTTGAAGAGCAGTACGGCATCCTGGTCTACGATGGCTATGGCACGGCTGAGACGGGCAACCTCGGCTATAACGGCCCCGAACGGCAGGGCTGGCATCTACCCGATGATGCGCTGGTGCAGATTTGCGATCTCAATACGGGCGAACCGACGCCTCCCGGTCAGACCGGTGAAGTGGTGGTCACGCTCTTCCGGCGCGACTATATTCTGATCCGCTTCGCGGTTGGCGATCTCTCGGCGCTGATGGTGTCGGATGAGCCTACTGTCATCAAGACGCCGCGCCTGGTGGGATGGCTGGGGCGCAGCGGCGAGAGTGTGAAGGTGCGCGGCCTCTTTGTCCATCCGCGCCATGTGGCCGAGGCGATGCGCAGACTCAGTGGCGTGCAGCGTTATCAAGCGGCAGTCACGCGAGAAAACCATCGCGATGAGCTGATCTGTCGGATTGTGCCCGCTGCTGATGCCGATCCGACGGCGCTGCGCGATGCAGCGGCGCAGGCCCTGCACGAAGCAATCAAACTCCACTGTAAGATCGAACTGGTTGCTGAATTGCCGCCCGACGCCAAACCGTTTGTCGATCAGCGCGACTGGCAGTAACGGACGCCAGCCTGACGCCGGGGATGCCGCGCGGAGCATTGCTGCGTGCCATGACGGGGGAGGCGCATTGGCGGACACTACATTGTAGAGAACCAGACAGGAGAGACAACCCGGCGGGGCACCTCTCTTGCGTACATCCTTGCGGTTCGATAGCAGTCAATTGTCAGCCGTTCCCCCTTCAGATCGAGCGAGGCAAGGCGCTGCTGCGCGTTATCATCAGTTCGATCGGCCTTGACAGCTCTGCCTGACAGCGCTAGACTGAGCGTAGCATCACGTTTTCAGGCATGAGAATGCCATCACGAGCAGAGCATGGATCGATCGTTGCCACGCCGAACGTTTCGCGCGCCGCTGCGCCTGCTTGAGTGGGCGCTGGTGTTCGGCGCGCTGGTTGCGCTGATTGCGCTGATCGGCAACGGCTTCGTCCTGCTCAGCGAGCGGGCGCTGGCCGATCGCATCTATCCCAACATCAGTGTGCGCGGCCTGCCGATAGGCGGTCTGACGCGCGCCGAAGCGCGCGCTGCCTTGCAACGGCGCTATGCCGGCTTCCTCGCCACACCGGTCACGCTGAGCTACGACGATCAGATCTGGCGTCTGGCCGCTGAAGATCTCGGTCTCACGCTGGACATCGATGAGGCGCTCGATGCCGCTTTCGCGCTTGGTCACAGTCAGGAATGGGAAACGAACCTGCGCATCGCCGCCGCCACCTGGCAGCACGGCGTCGATCTGCCATTGCGTCTGCGCTTCGATCAGCGGGTCGCTCAGGCTACCCTGCGCGCTATCGCCGCCGACATCGAACGCCCGCCACTTGATGCCAGCGTCGCGGTGCAGCGCGGCATTGTGCTGGTCAGCAATGAACAATGGGGCATTCAGGTCTTGATCGATGAGACGCTGGCCGACATCGCAGCGGCAGTGCAGACGCTCCAGCCGCAAGAGGTGCCAATTCGCACCCGCCAACTGGAACCGCGCGCGCGCGATGCCGATCTTGCTCCCACCGTCAACGAGCTGCGCCTGCTCTTGAGCGGATCGATCTGGCTCGAAGGTCAGGGCGGCCAGTGCCAGCCTTTCTGCCGCTGGGAGTGGCCTGTGCAGCGCCTGGCTGAATGGATCAAACTTCGCCCGGCTACGACCGTCGATGGCCGCCCGCTGACGGTAGTGACGATTGATCAGAATGCCATCCGCGCTGCGCTTACCCCGATAGCTGCTGCGCTGCGTGAAGACGGCGGGCTGCCGCGCGTCGATTGGAACAACGGCAACCTGCGCATTCGCGCGCCCGGAACGCCGGGACGCGGACTGGCAGTTGAAGAAGCGCTGGCCCGGATCAACGGCACGCTCTATAGCGAAGAACGACGCATCACCCTGCCGCTGCGCGAGCTGCCGCCTCCGGTCAACGCCGAAAATCTTGCCTCGCTTGGCATTACTACCCCGGTCGGCGTCGGAGTTAGCTCGTTTCGCAACTCAGCTCCATACCGGATTACCAACATCGAGGCTGGCGCCCGGCAGATGGATGGCGTCCTCATCCCACCTGGCGCCACCTTTTCGTTCAACACCACCCTCGGCCCGGTCACGCCTGAACGTGGCTTTGTTGAAGGTCTGGCGATTATCGACAATCGCACGCAGAAAGAATGGGGCGGCGGTCTGTGTCAGGTCAGCACCACCGTCTTTCGGGCCGCCTTCTTTGCCGGTCTGCCGATCAGCGAACGGCACGAGCACTCCTTCCGCATCGGCTGGTACGAAGAGCTTGGCGAACCGCCCGGCCTCGATGCGGCCATCTTCACCGGCGTCCATGACCTGCGTTTCGTCAACGATACCGGTGGCTGGCTGCTGCTGACCAGTCAGGTTGATCGCCAGCGCCAACAATTAACGATGATTCTTTACGGCCAGCCCAGCAATCGCAAAGTGCAGTACGATTACCGGATTCTGAAACGAACGCCGGCTCCGACCCAACCGGTGTATATCGACGATCCGACCCTGCCTGCCGGCGTGATCCGTCAAACTGATACGGCCCGAGATGGGCTAACAGTGGAGATCTACCGCACTGTGTTCGAGGGCGACGAAGTGCGGGCACACGACATTTTTCCAACCACCTTTCAACCCTGGCCCGACATCTTCGTGCGCGGCACTGGACGATGACGGTGTGGGTGATGGCGCTATCCGTTCACAATAGATCCTTTCCAGCCGCAATCAGCGACGGCGGTTATGCGCCGACAAGCGACTGCGCAACAAGCGCAGGTCTCGGTGCTGTTTTTCATGCGCTCCTTATCGCTCTCGCCACCAGCGGCAACCTGTCCATTAGCGTGGAAGGATGGAACGGAAAGGTATATCACATCCCAACCCTGCTGCCACGCCACCATTCGGTCAATCTCTGCTATACTAAAGCAGGTTCTTTGAGCAACTATGTTCGTGAATAAAGTCACGAATAAGGATACGAGAAAGGTGAGAGGAAATGAAGGCGCGCGAGATCATGACCCGCGATGTGATCTGCGTCACCGATGATGCCGCGATTGAAGAGGCTGCCCGTCTGATGGCGCGCAATCGGATCAGTGGTCTGCCGGTGGTCAACGGGCATGGAATGCTGGTTGGTCTGGTGACCGAGCACGATCTGATCGCCAAGGAAGGGCGCACCGTCAAAGAGATAATGACGCGCAGCGTGATCAGTGTCAGCGCTGACACAGAAGTCGAGCAGATTCAGCACTTGCTCACCAATCAGCGCATCCGGCGCGTGCCGGTGCTGGAAAACGGCAAAGTGGTGGGCATCGTCAGCCGTTCGGATCTGGTGCGGCAGATTGCCATGCGCTGGGTGTGCGGCGTGTGCGGCGAGATCGTGCGCTCACTGGAAGCACCTCATTCCTGCCCGCGCTGCGGCGCCGATACCACGGCCTTCACGCACGAAGTGGTGCCGCCGGGGATGTGATCATTCCCGACGCGCTGGTAACCTGACGGCAATTCATCACCTGCCTGCCACGACTCCATCACGGCAGCGAGCATCTGGCGCAGCAGGCGATGATCGATCTTCCCGCTGAGGGCGTAATACCCTCCTTCCTTGCTGACGGGCAGCAAGGCAATTCAGTTGTATGTCACCCGTCTGCGCGGCGTGACCAAACAGGAATACGGCACAACCGCCGAAACGGCAGCGCGTGCCCAACATTTGAGAGGAGTTTGCACTTATGGCCGAAGTAGCCGAAACGGCTCAGCCGTTACTCGAACGAGCAACGATCGATGAGCTGAAGCACTACTACTACCAGATGTTACTCTTGCGCCGGTTTGAAGAGCGCGCCGGCGAAATGTACGTTAAAGCGAAGATCGGCGGCTACTGCCACCTCAACCTCGGCGAAGAGGCCACCATCGTCGGGTTGATGGCGGCATTGACCGCTGACGACTACATCTTTACCAATTATCGCGAGCACGGTTACATTATTGCGCGCGGTGTGCCGCCCGGCCCGGTGATGGCCGAACTGTTCGGCAAGGAGACCGGCGTGTCGGGAGGCCGCGGCGGTTCGATGCACCTGTTCGACCGCAAAACCAACTTCATGGGCGGCTACGCGATTGTTGGCGGACAGGTGCCGCTCGCGGTGGGCGCGGCGTATGCGCTGCGCTACCAGGGCAAGCCCGGTGTGGTGATCGCCCAGATGGGTGACGGCACCACCAATATCGGCGCCTTCTACGAGTCGCTCAATCTGGCAAAAATCTGGAAGTGCCCGGTGCTCTTCTTCATCGTCAACAACGGCTACGGTATGGGAACCTCGGTTGAGGCCGGATCATCGGAACCGGATCTGTGGAAGAAGGGCGCGTCCTTCCGCATCTACGGCGAGCGGGTCGATGGCACCGATGTGCTTGCCGTGCGCGACGTGGTGCGACGGTTGCGAGCGCGGGCTGAGGCCGAGGGTGAACCGGCCATCATCGATGCCGTCAGTTTTCGCTTCCGCGGCCACTCGGTGATCGATGCCGACCGCTACCGCGATCAGGAAGCGGTGCGGCGCGGGCGGGAATTGTACGATCCGCTGCGCAAGTTCTCTGCTCTACTGCTCGAACACAACGTGATCGATGACGCCTGGCTGAAGAGTATCGCTGAGCGCGTTGAGCGCGAGGTGCAGGAAGCGATCGACTTTGCCAACAATAGTCCCGATCCGAAGTTCGAGGATCTCTACAAATACATGTATGCTACCCCGGTGCCCAATACGCCCACCGCGGAAGACGCCCTGCGCGAAGTGCGGATCAACCGGGGTGAGTTCTAGGGTCGCCAGCATATCACCTGGCCGCGAGGGAGTTCCTTACAGACACCTCGATGACCGTTGCCCGCAATAACGATGATTCTGGTGTCGGCGCTAGTCAGCGCTGACCCAACAACGCACAAGATGTAAGGAAAAAAGAGGGTGCTATGCCTGTAATTACATACCGCCAGGCGCTCAACGATACGCTTGGCGAGGAATTAGCGCGTGATCCTAACGTCTTTCTGATGGGCGAGGAGATCGGTCTCTTCCAGGGTTCGTACCGCGTCACCGAAGGGTTACTGGCCGAATTCGGGCCGAAGCGGGTGGTTGATACGCCAATCGCCGAAGAGGGATTTGTCGGCGTCGCCATCGGCGCAGCGATGCTCGGTCTGCGCCCGGTGGTCGAGATTATGACCATCAACTTCATTCTGGTCGCCATCGATCAGGTCGTGAACCACGCCTCAAAAATTCACTACATGTTCGGCGGCCAGGTCAGCGTCCCCCTGGTCATTCGCACGCCCTCTGGCGGCACGGGGCAACTGGCTGCCACCCACTCGCAGTCGTTCGAGAACTGGTTTGCCTATTGCCCTGGTCTCAAGGTCGTGGCGCCGGCCACACCCTACGATGCCAAGGGGCTGTTGCGCGCAGCCATTCGCGATGATGATCCCGTGATCTTCATCGAATCGCTGGCGCTCTACGACACCAAGGGCGAGGTGCCTGAAGATGATGACTACGTAGTGCCGATTGGCGTCGCTGAAATCAAACGTCCCGGAACGGATGTCACTGTTGTCTCTTACTCGCGCATGACCGCCGTTGCCTTGCAGGTCGCCCAGCGCATGGAGCAAGAGGGGATCAGCGTGGAGGTGGTCGATCTGCGCTCACTCCGTCCACTCGATCGCCCCACCATTATCGAATCGGTCAAGAAGACTAATCGCGCCGTGGTGATTGCTGAAGACTGGTACTCCTATGGGGTAACAGCGGAAATTGCCGCTACCATCCAGGAAGAGGCGTTCGATTATCTCGACGCGCCGGTCTACCGCGTGGCTGGTCTCGAAGTGCCGCTTCCTTATGCCAAAGAGCTATCGGCAGTCTCGAAACCAAACGCCAACAGCCTGACCTACGCGATTCGACAGGCGCTGCGCGGAACGAAGCGTATGCGCTAGCAATGAATGATTGAAAGGAGCCTGGGCGATGGCGCAAGATCGCCTGTACCGGATGAAGTTCGCGAACGTTTATGCGCTGTATGTGCAGAAGGCTGCGCGGAAGAATCGCGCAAAAGCCGACGTTGACCGAATTATTTGCTGGTTGACCGGCTACAGCGAAGCGGAGCTTCAACGCCAGATCGAGCTTGAAAACGATGTTGCGACGTTTTTTGCCCAGGCGCCAGCGATCAACCCAAATGTCGCGCTTATCAGAGGAGTGGTGTGTGGTGTGCGGGTCGAAGAGATTGCCGACCCGCTGATGCGAACGATACGCTACCTGGACAAACTCATTGACGAATTGGCGAAGGGCAAGCGGCTGGAAAGCATTCTTCGGCAGTGATTCACCACTGCCAAGCTCACACCGACAGCAGGGAGCGCCGTTGCGCCAGCCTGCTTCGATGATTAAGTAACAATACGATACGATAGGAGGCTCCATGGGTGAAATAACCATGCCTCGTCTCTCCGATACGATGTCGGAAGGCACAGTGGGCCGCTGGTTGAAGAAGGTCGGCGATCAGATCGCGGTTGGTGACATCATCGCCGAGATTGAAACTGACAAGGCGACGATGGAACTGGAGGCGTTTGAAGCCGGAATCCTGCAACAGATTCTGGTGCCCGAAGGGCAGACGGTGCCGATCGGTCAGGTGATTGCGCTGATCGGCGACAGCGCGGCGCCAGCAACGGCTGCGCCTGCTCCTGCGCCGCCCCCCGCTGCCGCGACACCGGTCGCAGCCACGCCGGCCCCCGTTGCTACCGCAGCGCCGGCTGCGGTGGCTGCGCCGCCGGTTGCCACTGCCGGCGATGACAACGGACGGATCAAGGCATCGCCGGTAGCGCGGCGGTTGGCGGAAGAGCTAGGGGTTGACCTGCGCCAGATCGTGGGCACTGGCCCCGGCGGACGGATCATCAAGGAGAACGTCGAAGAGTTTGTTGCCCGACGCGGCCCCAGCGCGCCCGTCGCGGCGCCCGCGCCCGCAGCGCCCACAGCGGCCCCCACGCCCGTCCCGGCGCCCGCGCCGGTGGCAGCGCCCGCTCCGGCGCCCGCGCCGGTGGCAGCGCCTGCGCTGGCCGGAGCTGAGCCACTGAGTCGGATGCGGCGAGCAATCGCCCGCGCCATGACTGAGAGCAAGCCGGGCGTGCCGCACATCTATCTCACCATCGAGGTCGCTGCCGATGCGTTGATGGCGCTGCGCGAACAGATCGTCGCCAGCGGCACACGGGTCTCGGTGAACGATCTGATTGTCAAGGCGGCAGCGAAGGCGCTGAGCAAAGTGCCAGCGGTCAATGTCAGCTTCAGTCAGACGGCGGAAGGTCAGGCGGGCATTGTGCGCCACAGCCAGATCAATATCGGCGTGGCCGTTGCGCTTGATGACGGTCTGGTAGCGCCGGTTGTGCGCGACGCCGACAAGAAGAGCGTCAGCGTGATCAGTGCCGAGATTCGCGATATGGCCTTGCGCGCGCGTGAAGGCAAAATCAAGCAGAATGAATTGGAAGGGGCGACCTTCCAGGTCACCAACCTGGGTATGTACGGGATTGTCGAGTTCGATTCGATCATCTCGGTGCCGCAGGCCGCTTCGCTCGCCGTTGGCGCTGTGCGCAAAGTGCCGGTTGTTCGTGACGATCAGATCGTCATCGGTCAGGTGATGAACCTGACGCTCAGCGCCGATCATCGCGTCGTCGATGGCGCTGTCGGGGCGCAGTATCTGCAAGAGCTGCGCAAGTTGCTGGAAGCGCCGATGAACATCATCGTCTGACGATGCAGCGCTGATGGGGCGTCGATTGTGGCGCCCCATCAGCGATCATGCCGCCGTTGGTTGCGACGAGACCGCCGGTTCACGCCCTTCCTGATCGGTTGGCCGGGCGGCCAGCAGCGCGCGATGGATCTCGACATTGAGATAGATCGCGCGGCTGATCGGATCGATCAAACGCGCCGCGCGCTCGCGGATCAGTTGCTGGGCCAGCGTCAGAATGGCGGCGGCGCGCGGATCGCGAGCGGCGCGCAACGCTTGATACGCTGTCCAGTAAATCCGCAATGTCTCTTCCGCGCCATTAAGATTGTTCCCGGCCAGCAGATGCTCGACGATTGGCGCCGTCAGGCGCAGTGCGCCGGGCACATCGTTGCGCACCAGCGCCACACGCGCCAGCCCTGCCTGCGATTCGAGAGCGAGCACTTTGAGCTGAAGCTGCTGACGAATCGCGCTGGCCTGCTGATACGCGCGCTCAGCCGCATCAAGCTGACCCAGCGCCAGCAGAGCATGGCCTTGGAAATCGTAGCCGTAGGCAACCAGTTCAGGCAGATTGCGCGCCTGGGCCTGCGCAATCGTTTTCTGCGCGTAGGTCAATGCCAGCTCGTGGCGTTGGGTATGATGGGCATGCAGGCTCAGGTTGGCCAGCAGAACGGTGTGATGGATCGCATTGCCAACGGTATCGCAGAGGGCGAGCGCAATCTGGGTGTGCGACAACGCCCGCTCGTAGTGTCCCATCTGATCATACGAAATGCCCAGATTGATATGCGCAATCAGCTCGGCGTCACGATTGCCGGATTCGCGGGCCAGCGCCAGCTCCTGGTAATAGTAGCGCTGCGCCGTCGCATAATCGCCGCGCGCATCAGCCTGTTGGGCCAGCAAATCGAGCACGTTGGTCTGCTGATGGGTCAGGCGTAATTGCTGATAGATTGCCAGCGCCCGCCACAGATGCTGTTCAGCGGCCTGATATTGCTCTTGCATACTCAGCGCGACGCTCACGGTCTCAAGGCTGCGCGCAACCGCCAGATCACTCTCAGGATCGATCTGTATGGCATATTCCAACGCTGTTTGCGCCGCCGCAACCGCCTCGGCTGCGCGGCTTTCGCGCAGCGCAAGATTGCTCAGAGAGCGCCAGCACTGGCAGGCCACACGCAGCATTTTCGGCTGATCCGCATCGAACCCGCGCACCGATAACAGCGTCAGCGCCTCGCGCAGGATCGCATAACCACGCTCATAGTTTCCCTCGCTCGAGTGATAGATGCCAAACGCCGCCAACGTTTCGATGCGCAACCAGGTATCGCCGAGCTGTCCGGCAATATCAACCGCTTCCTGGAAGAGCGCTTCGATGTCAGAACCGTGACGGCGGTAGCTCTGGAGGTAGGCATAGGAGATGAGCAGACGCGCGCGCAGGCGCAGCATTGCCGGCTGATCAGGCTGGCTTACATAGGCCAGACTGCGACTCAGCCGCTCGATGCCATCAACAAAGCGCCCGCCGAAATAGAAGAGATTCTCATAGGCCGGCACGGCATTGCTCACCCAATCCCATTCACCATTCATGAGCGCCCATTGCCATGCCGCATCCAGATCATTCAGGCTCGACAGCAGGCGCTCGCGAGTGATCAGGCTCTCGGCGCCATACATCGCCTCAGTCGAGTCGGCGAGCCAGCGCAAGAACCACTGGGCATGACGTCGATGAGCTTCCACACCGACCGCAGCGGCGAAGTCAGCGGCGAGCTTCTGGCTGGCAAACTGGCGCACATGTTCGTGAAAACGCACAGCGCTGTTGCCCACGGGATGCAGCAAAGCCATCTCGAACAATTCGGTCAGCGCAGACTCACGATCGATGATCGAACAAGCTGCCGCCAGCGCACACGGCCCGCTGACGACGCTCACCATTGCCAGCGCCTGACGACCGGCAGGCGACAGCGTTTGCCATGTCGACTCGAGCATCGCCGTCAGACTGCGATGTCGCGCCGGCATATCGGCGAACGAACTGCTCAGGGACGCCACATTCTGCTGAAGCTGACGACGCAGCGTCACCAGATCGACACTGGTCAGGCGCGCCGCAGCCAGCTCAATCGCCAGCGGAATCCCGTCGAGCATGGCGCAAATCCATTCCACGTCACGGATCGCGTTTCCATCGGTCGAAGCGATGCCGTTGCGCCGGGCCAGATCAAGAAACAATTGCGCGCCGGGGCTGGGCTGGCCGGCAGTAGTCTCGGTTGTGAACGGTTTCAGGCGCAACACATGTTCGCGGCGCAGATGCAATCGCTGGCGCGATGTCACCAGCGCGACGCACTCAGGCGCTGCGGTCAGCAGGTCGTTGAGAAAGAGATGCGCGTCGGCGATGTGCTCGGCGCTATCGAGCACCAGCAGATATGAGCGCGTAGTCAGCGCGGCGCCGATCTGCGGCGGCAGCGGATGGCGATCATTCAGCTCGATCTGACAGGCATCGGCGATGCAACGCGCCAGATAGCTGGCAGGATCGCTAGCCGTCGCGGCAGCGCCGTCTTCGGGGTGCAGGAAGACATAGCGCGCGCCATCGCGAAACGCAAACTGCATCTGCTGCGCCGCGCGAATCGCCAGCCGGGTCTTCCCGATGCCGCCCGCGCCAACGATGCTGATCAATTGAACACCTGGCCGATTGAGCAGTTCGCTCAACGCTTCCAGTTCACGCTCGCGCCCAATCAAGGGCAATTGATCGATGTTCAGGGCCTGTTGTTGCGCTGGATGCGGCATCTGAGCCACAGAAAGATCGGACATCCGCACTCGTTCGGCTACTGCGCGAGTATCAGCTTCGGGTTCAACGCCAAATTCGCGCTGCAACAGCTCGCAGCAGGTCTGATATTGGGCCAGCGCCGCCGCGCGCTGCCCCTGGTAAGCCAGCGCCAGCATCAACTGCCGATGCGCAGACTCGCACCACGGCTCAAGCTGGAGCTGACGACGGGCATACGCCTGCGCTGTCGGCCAGTCACGCGCGCGCAGCGCATGCTCGGCCAGCGCGCCAAAGCACTCCAGCGCCGCCCGATGGAAATCCTCTTCCTGGTAGCGTATCCAGTCGCTGAGCGTCTCGCTCTCCGAGACCAGTCCCGCCAGAAATGGGCCGCGATAGAGCGCCGCTGCCGCGCGCAGATGATCCAGGCACTGCGGGCATCCTCCGACTGAGCGATGGGGATGGCTGCGCACTGCGGCAACGGCTTGCGCAAAGCGCAGCGCATCGATCTGCCATGCCGGCGGCGGCGTAAAGGTCACAGTTTGCGCATCGGCGTTGAGCGCGCTCTGCGCATCACCGAGCGCCTGCCTGATCCGACTTAGCGTCACGCGCAGGGCATTCTGGGCGGCAGCCTGCGGGCGATCCGGCCACAATAGCGCCAGCAGCGTCTCGCGGCGCGCGACCTGACCCTGGTGGAGACAGAGCCAGGCGAACAACAAGCGAGCGCTATCAGTCTGAAACGCTCCATGGAGCGAGACCTGATCGCGGCGAACGTCAAACCCGCCCAGCAGTTGAATGTGCCATTCTGTCATCGTGGTTGCGTGGTATGCTGCGATTATGGGTTGTATTATAGCAGTTACCTTGATTGCTAGTCAGCGTTCGTGATCGCTAGCGCGATGAGCGACGCGACGACCTTCAGCTCGAAGCCTGCGTTGGTGCGCGCATGGA
>FWPU01004210.1_pt1 | contig 33961 bp, 26 predicted proteins | sample 2228361 | NCBI WGS metagenome assembly FWPU01 (sample SAMEA103939777, study PRJEB20133) | metagenome
AGACGCTGCCCCTCCCGGGCAGTCCCAACGCTCGGCGTTTTCCCGGGCTGCTTGCTTCTCGCGTCAGCGCTTGGAGTGCGCCGGCTGGCCGGCGCTGCCTTCAAAGCGGCAGCAAGCTGCCGCACTCCAAACGCTCCGTGTTGTCCCGACCGTTCAACACTCGCGCCAACGCCTGGAGTGCGACGGTTGGGCGGCACTGTCCTGACGCGCGCAGCCTGTAGCGTTCGCGGCCAGCGCGGTTCAGCCCTGGGCGCGGGCGGCCTCCAGGTCGCTGCGCCGCTGGGCCATGCTCTTGAAAAATTCGTACCCCTCGCGCAGGCGACGGACGCACACGTTCTTGTCCTCGAGCATGGTCCGGATGATGCGCAGGATGGGTCGGGGACGGAGGTAGTACCGGTGGTAAAACCGCTCGACCGCCTCGAAAATTTCCTCCTTGGTCAGTTCTGGGTACTCGAGGGCCGATTCCTGGAAGCCGTCCTCGTGCACGATGTCGGTCTTGTCCCGTTTGACAAACCAGCCGTTGAGCCGGGCCTGCTCGTACAGTTCGGTGCCCGGATAGGGCGCGGCCAGGGACACCTGGATGCTGAACACGTCCAGCTCTTGGGCGAAGCGGATGGTTTCCTCGATGGTATCGCGGGTCTCGACCGGCAGCCCGAGGATGAACGTGCCGTGAATGACCACGCCGGCCCGGTGGCAATCCCGGGTGAACCGCAGCATTTCCTCGCGGGTCACGCCCTTTTTGATGTTCCGGAGAATTTGCTCGTTGCCGGATTCGTAGCCGACGAGGAACAGTCGCAGCCCGCCGTCTTTCATCTGGCGGATGGTGTCGTAGTCCAGGTTGGCGCGGCTGTTGCAGCTCCAGGTCAGGCCCAGCGGGGCCAGCTTCCGGGCGATCTCGCGGGCGCGCGGCAGATTGGCGGTGAAGGTGTCGTCGTCGAAGAAAAACTCCTTCACCTGCGGGAAGAGCGCCTTCATGTAGGCCATCTCGTCGGCGACGTTTTGCGCCGAGCGGACGCGGTACTTGTGGCCGCCGATGGTCTGGGGCCAGAGGCAGAAGGTGCACTGCGCCGGGCAGCCGCGGCCGGTGTAGAGGCTCAGGTAGGGATGGAGCAGGTAGCCGATAAAATATTTCTCGATCTGCAGGTCGCGCTTGTACACGTCCGCCACCCAGGGCAGGGTGTCCATGTTCGGGATCAACTCGCGCTCCGGGTTGTGGCGGATGCGGCCCTCGGCGTCGCGCCAGCTCAGCCCGGCGATCTCGGCGAGCGGACGGCCCTCGGCGACTTCTTTGCAGGTGTAGTCGAATTCCTTGCGTCCCACCCAGTCAATGGCCGGCGAGGCCTTGAGCGTTTCGACGGGCAGGACGGCGGCGTGCGCGCCGACGAAGCCGATGGTGGTGTCCGGCCGCTGCGCCTTGATGGCCTCCGCCACTTTGCAGTCGTTGCGCAGCGAGGGGGTGCTGGTGTGGATGATGACGTGGTCGTAGTCGCGGGCGATGCGTAGGCATTCCTCGCGGTCTATGCCGTGCGGCGGACAGTCGAGGAGTCGGGAATCCGGCACCAGCGCGGCGGGCTGCGCCAGCCAGGTGGGGTACCAGAAGCTGGTGACCTCGCGACGCGCCTGGTAACGCGACCCGGCGCCGCCATCAAAGCCGTCGAAGCTGGGTGGATTCAGAAAGAGGGTGGGCATGGGATCACGTCAAGAATGTCGGCGGTTTCCGCGAGCGGCCCGGGCCATTTCGCGGTCCGGGTCGCGATGGTCCGAGCGGCCGGGACGATTTCCCTAACGCGCCGTATGAACACGACGTCCCGGAGTTTTGCCCGACGTCTCCGCCGGGCGCGGCGGGCGCCGGAGCTCTGACGCCGGGGAGCAAATTGGGCTGACGGAAACTGCACGGCGGCATCGGCGGAGAGGACTTTTCAAGCCGGACCAGTCTCCGAGGCGCAGGAGGGGGGCGGGGCGGGAGTCCGTCCGGCGGCGGCCGCCTCGCGCAGCCTGGCCAGCAACGCCTCGCGTTCGCGGGAGGCGCCGACGGCGCAGGACGCGCCTGCCGCGGGGCTGCCGTTCCCGCCGGCGGGTACGGGCGCCGCTCCGACGTGCTGGAGAGCCGCCCGGGCCTCGGCCAGGTGGCCCTTGCCGATGGAGAAACCGTTGAAGGCGTTGATTTCGTGGCCCCGCTCATAACGGGGCGGGCGGGGCCCGAAGTTGTATTTGAAGTTCTTCCAGTGGTCGCCGGGCTGGTAGTTGGTGCCCAGGGCGCCGCTGGGGTCATAGCCGCAGTGGACCATGCAGTTTTCGCAGCGCGGATCGCGCGCCACGCCGTTGACCACGCCGTACCGGTGCCAGTCCACCTTTTCGAGCATCTCGCGGTAGGTGGGGTAATGCCCGTCGGTCATCAGGTAACAGGGCGCCTTCCAGCCCCGGATGTTGTAGGTGGGGATGGCCCAGGCGGTGCAGGTGAGCTCGCGTTTGCCGGCCAGGAATTCCTGGTACACCGGCGTGCCGAAGATGGTGAACTGCCGGCCCCATTCGAGGATGCGGGCAAACTTCTGCCGCGTCATCTCGCGGGTCAGGAAGAAGTCCTCGGGCCGCTTGCCCAGCCGCCGGATCATGTCCTTCTTGGCGGCGTCGTAATCGTAGCCGGGCGAGATGGTGTGACCGTCCACGCCCAGCCAGGAGAAGAACTTGAACATGTCCTCGATCTCGCGCACGTCGGTCTCGCGATAGACGGTGGAGTTGGTGGCCACCTGAAAACCCAGCCGCTTGGCGAGTTTGATGGCTTCGACGCACTCGCGGAACACGCCCTCGCGTTCCACGATCAGGTCGTGGGTGTACTCCAGCCCGTCAACATGCACGTTCCAGTACAGCCACTGCGTGGGGCGGATGACGGGGCGCGCGGAGGGGCGTCCGGCGCGGATGTCCGCAGCCTGCTTTTCGGTGATGAGCCGCGCGGCCAGGAGCTCGCGCACCAGGGGCTCGCGGTCCGGCGAGTGCGTGGCAGCGAGGTAGTCCACCAGCTTTTTGCGCATGAACAGGCCGTTGGTGCAGATGTACACAATCCGGCCCTGGGCCAGCAGGCCTTCGACCAGTTCCTCGATTTTCGGGTAGATCAGCGGTTCGCCGCCGCAGATGCTGACCATGGGCGCGTCGCACTCGGCGGCCGCGGCCAGACACCGGTCCAGCGGCACCATGTCCTTGAGGCTGGTCGAGTACTCGCGAATGCGGCCGCAGCCGGTGCACGTCAGATTGCAGGTGTGCAGCGGCTCCAGTTGTAGGACCAGCGCAAACTTCGGGGTTCGGCGCAGCTTGTGTTTGATGATGTGTCGGGCAATTTTGACCGACAGAGCCAGTGGGAAACGCATGGGAATCAATGAGACCGGGCCAATTGAGGGGTCGCGGACGGCGCGGGCGGGGGAACCGCCGGCGGCAGGAGCCGTTCTTCCGAGGCGGGGCCGGAAAAGCCCGGCAGGAAGAACGAGGCCGGCGAGACACTGGGGTTGGCGGTGAGGCCCCCGCAACCCACTCCTGTCCCTCCCAGGACGCCGGCCAGCAGGCCAAGTATGAAAACAGGTTTCACGCAATGCGTAGTGTAAGGGCCGCTCCGACGGGCGCAACGTCTATCTGGCGCGGCGTGGGCGGCGGAGCATTCCCGCGGAACATCTGCCGCGGAGCCGGACGCGCCGGCGACGCGAACAGCCCCAGGTGTCCGGGCGTGCGGAAGCCGCGTCCACGGTGCCGGCAGCGTCGGTTCTTGCTGCTGGCGTTGTTGTGTGCCGGCCTGTGCCGCGCAGGCGGGGCGGAAGGTCCGGTTCCGGGGCCCGCTTCGTCGGCCCACGCTGAGCGCTTGTACCGGAAGGCGGCGGCCGCGCTGGAGGCGGCGCCGTCGAACACCACCGCGGCCTGGCAGTTCGCGCGCGCGTGCTTTGACCGCGCCGAGTTTGCGCGGGACAACACCGAGCGCGCGGCCCTGGCCGAGCGGGGCATCGCCGCCGCGCGCGCCGCGCTGGCCCGGGACACCAACACCGCCGCCCTTCCCTACTACCTGGGGATGAACCTCGGCCAACTGGCCCGCACGCGGACCCTGGGCGCGTTGCCACTGGTCCGCGAAATGGAAGACCTGTTCCAGCGCGCCCGCCGCCTGGACGAACGGTTCGACGCGGCCGGCCCCGACCGCAACCTGGGGTTGCTGTACCTCGAGGCCCCGGGTTGGCCGGTGAGCATCGGTCACCGCGGCAAGGCGCGCCAACATCTGACCCGCGCCGTGGAGCTGGCTCCGGAACATCCGGAAAACTGGTTGAACCTCCTCGAGGCCCGCCTTCGCTGGGGCGAAACCAATCTGACCCCCGAACTCCGCCGCCTGGCCGAGCTCCTGCCCCGGGCCCGGCAACGTCTCGGCGGCGAATCGTGGTCCGCCGCCTGGGAAGATTGGAACCGTCGGTGGAATCTCCTGTGCCAGAAAACCGGTTTTGACCCGGATTCGCCGCCGCTTCGCTGACCGGCGCGGCGGCAGTGTCTGCGTCTCTATCCGCCCAGGAGCGCGGCCACGTTCCGGACCAACTCCGGCAGGGTGCCGACGAAGTCCCGAGCGGCGAGTCCCGCCACCCACAGAGTGGCCAACGCACAGACGGCCAGCACCGCCAGGCCCATCCGCTCAAACGGCGCGACATGGCGTTCTTCGTCGGCCAGTGCCGCCTGCCACAACCGACTGAGCGGCACCGGGGCGGGCCGGAACGGACCGGTTCGGCGCGGGCCGATTTCGGACGGCCCGGGGTTGGGCTGGCGTGCGGTTTTCGCGGGCGCCGGGGGCGGGGAGCGCCGCGGAATCAGGGACAAGCTCGCTGTCATGATCTTAATCTTCCACGCTGCGGTTGCGGTTGGGCGAAGGGCGACCCGCGCCGCACCCCGCATGTTTCGGAGAGGAAATACCCGCGGCCCCCGGATTTGTTTCAACAATTGCGAGGTCTGATACCGGTCCCCGGGGTTGTTTCAGCGAGGCACGGAGCAACGCCACGGGCGGCGAGCGCGTCGCGCCCAGGGGACCAATTGGAATTGGGAGCCGGCACCGGGCAAGACCAGGGCGTTACCACCGGAACTATCCGGCCCGATAAGGCGCGGTTCAGGGTTCCACGTACACGGGCAGTCCGGGCCAGACCAGCCGCAGCAGGAGGGCGGCGTCCCAGTTGGCCAGCCGGAAACAGCCGTGGGATTCGGTGCGTCCCACCTCCTCGGGGCGCGGGGTGCCGTGGATGCCGTAGCCGGGCCGGTCCAGGCCGATCCACGCCACGCCCACCGGGTTGTTCGGGCCGGGGGGCAGGGTGAGCTTGCGTCCAAGCTCTCGCGCCTCGACCGACTCGGGGAAGAGCTCCGGATTGAAGGTGTAATTGGGGTTTTCCGCCGCCGTGACCACCGTCAACCGGCCCAGAGGACGCTTTTCCACACGGGCGGCAATGCTACACGGGAAGTGCACCACCAGATTGCTCTGCGCGTCGTGACCACTGAGGATGCGTTCCTGGAGGGAAATGCGTAGCCAGGCCAAACGACGGGCAATCACCGGCATGGGCACGTGCGGGACGACCACCTCGAGCCCGGGCGCCACGCGGGCCCAATCCACGCCCGGGTTGAGCTGCTGGATCAGGCGCGGATGCGCGCGGTGGGTCTCCGCTACCAACTCCAGCGCGCTGGAAAAATCCAGCCGCGGTTGTCGGGACTTTCCCAACCAGGTGGGACTGATCGGCGTCAGCCGCGCCAAATCCTCGACGGTGATGACGTAGCGCGTCAGCGCCGGTTCTTCCAGCGTCAACCGCGCGCGTGTGGCCGCATCCAGCACCCCCGTCACCGGTAGTCCTTCCCGTCGCTGGAAGGCCCGCAGCGCCGCCCGCGTCTGGTACCCTGCCACGCCGTCAATCGAGCCGGAGGAAATCCCGCGCCGGGCCAGCGCCACTTGCGCCTCCAGGACCGTTGTTGCCGGGCGGGGTGGCGGCGGGGAAATCGCGGGAGAAGCCGCCGGCGGAACGGAGAGGACCCGGGCCGGCGGGAGAGCCGGGTTGCTGCTGGCCGGGGCCCTGGCAGTCGGGAGATTGCCGGGCTGCGCCCCGGCCGGGAAACGCGCGGCATTCGTGTTCGTGGAGTCCGGCGCGAGCGGCGGAGGCTCCGGGCCGGTTTCCTTCCCCCCCTGGCTGCTTCGGTACAAAATCCAACCGATAAAGGCCAGTCCTGCTGAGGCGAGGAGGACCTGCAGAAACGCGTTCCAATGCCGCTGTCTCCGGCGGGGCTTGTACCGGGTGTAAATGCGCACAGGAACTTGAGCGCGCCCCGGTGCTTCTCGAGGCGCGCGGCCTTTCGCGCCGGTGTGGGCGCCCCGACGGCGCGCTAACGGCCGGCGCCCGCCGCCGGGGAAGGGACCTGGGGCCGAACGGGGGAGACGTTGGTGATCTGATAGCGTCCGAAGATGCGGGCGAAGTCGGCGTTCACCGCTGCAAAGCGCTGGAGGTCATCAAACAAGCGACCCATTTGCGGGGCCAGGTTGGTCTCGTAGTCGCCCACGCCGCGCGCCAGCTCCTGCGCGGTGGCATTCAATTGATTGGCCTGCGCCACCAACCAACGAATCTGGTGAAAGAGCGCCAGCGTGGAGGTGACCAGCAGGATCGTCAGCACCACCATCAGGGCGCGCATCAGGAATTGTTGCGCGCGCACCTCGCGTTCCAGCTCGGCGGTGGTGGTCGGGGCTTCGACCGGGTTGCCCGGGTTCACAGGGGCGGGGGTCTCCATGGTTGAAAAAATCAGCGCGCGGCCGCGGCGGGGTTGAGGTCCAGACGTTGCAGCAGATTGGTGTGCATCTGCAACAGGGCGGCCATGCCGGGATTTTTCCGGCTGTACTCGAGGGCCTCCGCCGCCAGCGAACGGGCCACGTTGACATTGTGCCGGGCCACCGCGGTGGCGATTTGGAGGCGCTGCGCCTGTGCCTGCAGGCGTTGAGCGGTGTTCAGCACCTGAAGGTAGCGGAAAAACACCAGCAGGTTGGCCGCCGCCCCCAGCAGCACCACCGCCAGCAACACCGTGGTCACCCAGGAGGTCTTGCACATGGGGCAAGCTTACGAGCCGCCCCGGCCAAGTCCATCACAGACTCGGACCGCCCGCCTCGGGGGCGGGCTCACCGCCCCGGCGGGGCGCCGGAGTTGCCGGCCAGCATCAGCGCGGCGGCGCCCACTCCACCAGCGTCATTGCCCAGCACCGCGCGCGCCACATTCACGCGCGCGGAAGTGAACTGCGTGGCCGGCGCCAGCCGCGCGCGGACGGCCTCCGCAAAGCGGTCAAAATGCTCCTCTGCGATACCGCCGCCCAAAATCAACCGCTCCGGGAGAAAGGTGTGAAACAGGGTCCATGCCGCGGTCGCCACCGCCGTTTGGGCGCGTTCAACCAACGCCCGGGCCCCGGCCTGTCCGCGGGCGGCGGCGGCAAACACCGCGCGGGTGTCGGGCAGGCCCAGCGCTGCGCCGGCCGTTGCCAGCGCGGCGCCGGAGGCCAGCGACTCCAGACAACCGCGCGCGCCGCAGTAACAGTCCGGGCCGTCGCCAGCGACCAGCAGGTGGCCCAGTTCGGGGTGTTCGCCGCCCGCCCCGCGGTAGATTTCGCCCCGCACGATTACCCCGCCGCCAATCCCGGTGCCGAGGGTCAACATCACCACCGGATCGAAGCCCCGCCCGGTGCCGGCGAAACACTCTCCCACTGCGGCGGCGTCCGCGTCGTTCTCCAGCCGCACCGGCACCCCAAAGCGCGCCCGCAAAGGTGTGACGATGTCACACCGATCCCAGCCAGCCAGTGTATAGGGGTTGTTGATCAGTCCCCGCGCCGGGTCCACCGGCCCCGCGCAACCAATGCCGATTCCCCGCAGCCGGCGCGGGTCCCACTCGGCCTCGGCGCACACAGCCTCGACGGCCCCGACCAGACGGGCCACCGCCCGATCGAACCCGCGTTCGGCCTCGGTGGGCAACGTCCGGCGCGCGCGAACGGCGCCGGAGGCGTCCACCGCCAGCACGGCCATCTTGGTGCCGCCGATGTCCACGCCCACGGCGGCGGCTGCGGGTTTGCAGGCTATGGCTTCGGGCATGGGAGTATTGCGAGCCGGGGCGTTAGCTTCTTCCGCGTGAATGGAGCTTTCCGGGTTCACGGCTGGCGAATCAACGCCGCCGCCCAGTGTCCCGGTCCGGGCGCCTCGACGGGGACCGGAGCGCCGCCGGTCAATTCGCAACGCGGCCCCCAGTCGCCGGTGGCGATGTGGATCCAGCGGAGCTCGAACCGTCCCGGGTGGTCAGCCAGGTCCAACCGCACCGCGCCGCCGTCCGGAAAGTACAGGGCATAGGCCGCGCCGGGCCGGGCGCTGAGGTAGGCCTCGTTGGGCTCGCGGTCCAGGAGCAGGGACTGGGCCGGCTCCATTTCCCAGAACCGGCACAACGAGGCCAGCTTGCGCGCCGCGCGGATGCAGGCTTCTGCCGCGGGAGAGAAACCCAGTCCCGAGTCGGGCCGGTGAAACCGCACCGCCGCCGCGCCGCCGATCAGATGCCGCCACCAGCGTTCGATCCCGTCCCGCGTGTTCCCAAACCGGCCCCCGTCGGCGCCATAGGTCTTCACAGTGTTGATCGGTCGCGGACGCGCGGCCAGGTAATCGCGCACCCACTGGAAGTTGTCCCAGTGCGTCTGGCCCTTCTGGTGGTTGTTTTGCGAGACATCGGCAAAGTCATAGAGCTCGGGATGGTCGAAGGTGTTGCGATGCTGCGGGGCGCGCAGATTCCAATCATCCCACATCTCGGTCAGGAACACGTCCAAGCCGGCGGCCCGCGCGCGGGCGCGGATGTGTTCGGCCCAGAACGCCCCCCAGGCGGGATCGCCGGAGGTTTCGTTGTCCATGCAATAGAGCACATGCGGGTACGGCAGGGCGTGGCGGAGCATCTCGTCCACGAAACGCTGCTGGTAGGGGAAGACGACAGGGTTGTGGCGCTGGCGGGGGGTAGTGAAGAAGAACGGTTGTTTGTTGGCGCCGGCGTGATCGGGGTAGCGCGGCGCAAAACCGGACTGCTCGAAGGTGTAGTTGATGTTGTTGGCCGGGTTGTACGGGTGCTTCTCCCAGTTTTCGCGGGAGTAGTCGAAGCGGTCCCAGACCTCGATCTGCACGATGATGTCGCGCTCGAAGGTCCATTGCAGCAGGTTGGCAAAGCGCCGCCAGTACTCGGGATTCCAGCGGTCGAGATCGTACTTGCCATCCTCCCGGCGGAAGAACGGATAGACCTCGAACCCCAGGTCCGGCCGGTCGCTCATGGTGTTGCGAATGTAATTCGCCCCGGCGGCCTTCATTGCGTCGAGGTGTTCCTTCAGGTCGGGAATCTGAAACAGGTTGTCATCCTTGGAGCCGCCCAGCAGCAGCACCGGCTGGCCCCGGTATTGCCAATACCGCGGATTCGCCGCGTAGGGGCGAATGCGGTCGGCATTGGGAAGTTTTGCGGCGATTTCGCCGGCCAGAACCGCGGCCGTGAAAAAGGTCACGGCCAGCGGGGCAAGGAATGCGGGCTTCATGGAATCCTTGTGCCGTCGGGCTAAAGTCGAGTCAAGGCCGCAGGCCGGCAGAACCCTCGCCCGGACGACACCTCGCGCGCCTACTCTCGCACCTCGACCGCGCCCAAGCGGTAAAAGCCGTCCGCGTCCAGGAGGTCTTTGCGCAGCGCGAGACGGACGTCGCGACCGGCGGTTTCGGCGCGCAGTTTGAAACCCAACGTGTACGAGCCCGGTTTCAGGTCCGCGGGCGCCGACGCCGGGTAGCGCTCGGTGAACGGCCCGGCGGGCGCGGGCAGCCAGCGGCGGTTGCCGGCCTCGAGATCGAAGTCCACAGTCTGCGCGCCCTGGAGCCGGAGCTTGAGCCGGTACGGGTGGTACGCCGGCGCCACGCCGCGGTTTTCCCAGACGATCTCAAGATGAGCTTCTCCTCCCGCCTGCCATTGCCGCAGCAGCCGCGCCTCATGCGGGAAATACCAGTAGCCGCAACGGTTGAGCAGTTCGCCGGTCAGCTCGGGATTGTCCCTCAGCCATTCGTGCGCGTAACCGTGGTAGCCGATGTAGGTGGCGTGGAGCAGGTCCAGCGCGCCGCGGAAATAGTCCGGCCCGGTCCGGCCGCGGCCATGTTTCGCCAGCGAGGACCCCGGCCGCCCATCCCAGTTGCCCAGCCGCTTCACGTGGCCGTAGTGCTCCAGTTCCAGAACAGTCGGCGTCTTCAGGTACGCCTCCGCAAAAAACTCCGGGCTGCGCACCGTGAACGTCTCGCTGGTGCCCGCGAGGTAGCCGTCCACCAGGATGCTGTCGTCGCGGTCGCTGATGCTGTGGGCCAGCACGTACCGGTGCAGGGCTTCGCGCTCCGCGGGATGGCCCAGCGCGTACACAAAATCATCGCTCACGACCAACTGCGAGCGCTTGAAGTGCTTCAGGTGCAGGTCCACGTGAGCCCGACGTGCGGCGAAACCGACCCTCGGTCCGGCTGCCCGCCCAACTGTGGCCTTCGCCCCGGTCGCCGATGCTGCCGATGTCCACATAGCGCAGCCAGGGCTGACCGTCGTAGCGCGCGGCAAAGGCCGCGAGGAAGCGATCCAGCTTCGCGAGGAAGACCGGGTCGTCGAATTTCGGCTCCCACGGACCTTCCGGGCCGGTGGCCTTGCCCATGTAGAAATGGCTGCCCTGGGCGCCGGCCTCCATGACCCAACGCGGCGGGGCGAACTGCGGCTCGGGGCGATCGGTGCTGGTCTCGCGACACGTGATGCGGAACGCGATGCCCAGGCCGTGCGCGGTTCACTTCGCGATGATCGGGTCAATCGCCTCCCAGTGATACCCGCCTTCCCTGGGCTCCAGGTACGACCATGCCAGCCGGATATAGACATGATCCAGGCCGGGAAACTCGAGCAGGTCGGCGTCGCGCGCGATGCGCTATTTGTCCGGGTGGTTGTCCGGGAAATGGTGGTACCAACCTTTGTGCGGATTCGCGAGCGGCGTGCGGTCGTCCCAGTGCGGCCGCAGGTCAACGACCTGCACGGGGATTGCGGAGTCGCCGGCGGCAAAAACAGCCTCCGGGATGCTGGCCGTCAGGGCCACGCCCAGTCCCACAGCCAGACGGAATTGCCGCGCCGGGGACGTGGCGCCCAGCCTTCTGGCCAACCCGGAATGACGCTTTGCGTGCGACCGCGGCGGCGCCGGCTCCGTCACGGTGAAAAGATCGGTTCCGTATCGCGGCGCCGCGCGATGCGAGGACAGGGTGTGCACTGCGTCGTTATGCCAGCGCGCTGGCCTCGAAGCAAGGCCGCCCGGCCCGGAGCCGCCGAGCCTTGAAGGCAGGGCCCGACACGGTCCCGACCGGCCCAGGACGATCGAAGGTCGCGAGTCGAACGCCGGGTTGCGGAGTAGGAACTCCGAACATCGAACCTCGAGCTATGAACCAAAGGAAAATCCGCATTCCAAGAAGTTCCCGGTGGGCGAGCGCCGCCAGTCCGTTCCGATGTCGCTAGCCGCGGACGTGGGGCTCGTGCCCCCGGCGACTCCGCAAGCGGTCAGAGCCGGCCAGCTAGGGGGCCACCAAACACCAGCCCGCTCAATGCCGGGACAACCCGCGCAACCAGTCCAGCCACGCCTCCAAGCCCTCACCGGTGCGGGCGGAAAGCTCGAACACCCGAGCCTGCGGCGCCACGGCCCGCAGGTTCCGGCGCAGCGCCTCGCGGTCGCACCCGGCGGCGGCGGCCAGGTCAGTCTTGGTCACGATCACCACGTGGGCGGACCGGAACATGGGCGGGTACTTGAGCGGCTTGTCCTCGCCTTCCGTCACCGAGAGCAGCACCACGCGCGCGCTTTCGCCGAGGTCAAAATCCGCCGGACACACCAGGTTGCCCACGTTCTCGATGAGCAGCAGGCGGCGGCCGGACAGGTCCAGTTGCTCCAGGCCGCGCGCGACCATTTCGGCGTCCAGATGGCAAACCGTGCCGGTGGTGATCTGAACGACCGGCGCACCGGCCGCCCGGATGCGCTCGGCGTCGCGAGCGGTCGCCAGGTCGCCGACGATGACCGCCGCGGGCAGGTCGCGCTCCAGGGCGGCGATGGTCTTTTCGATCAAGGTCGTCTTGCCCGCGCCGGGCGAGGCCAGGACGTTCAGCGCGAGCAGGCCCTTGGCCTGGAGGAACCCCCGGTTGCGCTCCGCCAGACGGTCGTTGCGGGCGAGGATCGGCTGGTGCAGGTCAATGATCTGCGGCGTCGGGGCGTGCTCGTGAGGAGGGCCGGCGTCATGCGGATGTGGATGGCTGTGCGGGGTGCCGTCCGCGTGGGGGTGCGTGTGCGTGTGGCCGGCTTCGCCGTGCGGGTGGTCGTGGTCGTGCTCGTGACCGGCGCCATGCCCATGCGGGTGGCTGTGGCGGGTGCCGTCGGCATGCACGTGTTCGTGGGCATGCTCGATGGGGGGGTGAATGTGAGCGGCGGAATCCCCATGCTCCACGAGCCGAACCGGCTGAGCCGGAGGCGGCTGTAGAGGGTGCACCCCGAATCGTTCGACCTGTCCGCAACCGCACGTGGCACACATGGGTGACCTCGGTTAAATGTCCGGCCCCCAAGGTAGCTTTTTTCGCCGGGTTGGCCAGTGTGGAGTGAGCGCGCTCCCGGTGCCGGTCGGGGCGGAGCGCCCCGCAACGGGCGGCGGCCGAGGCCTTTCCGGCGCGCCTCAGCCCGTCGCAATCCCCAGCCTTTCCAGCAACGTGGTAGGCGCGATTTTTCCTGTCCGCGCGGCAAATACGGCGGAACAGGGTTGGAAAGGAGCGGCTCGAAAGGCGGAGTCGGCGGAGTTTGTTCCTAAATTCCGCGGTTGAAGCCGCGGCGAGTCGGGGGGCGCGGGCAAGTCTTTGGGGATAAGCCGCAACCATGAACGCCCACACCAGCGGGGTGCTTACTCCGGCGGGTAAAGCGGTTTCACCTGTCCCGGCTCCGGCGTCAGCGTCCGCCTTTGACCCAGCGACGATGCCCACACGCCTTTCGGCGGGCGGGGGCTGTGGGCCGCGAGCCTGAAGCCTGGCGGACGGATCGAGGCGCTGGCGACCGCCTGTCCAGGCAAGCGCACCGGTCCCGTCGCCGCGTCCGGCTATGACGCGCTCACCCGCTTTGGCCTGATCGTGCTGTGTGGCTGCAAATGCTTTGCCCAGTCCAGGTGCAACGCTTGCGTGAGGATCCGACGCTTCACGAACTGTTCGGCTCGGAAGGCGGGATTGGGGGGACATGCTGCGGAGCTTTGCCGCCTGCGTCCCGTGACTGCGGGGGTGGCCGGCTTGGCGGTCAGTCTTGACGGGCGTGGAGCCGGCACGCCCGCACCCGTCGCCGGCCTCGCCCAGGGACGGTGGGCGGGGATAATGGGATTATCTTGGTCACCGCTGGTAAAATACTGCAGCGCTGCGGCGCGCCGTCAACCGTGCCTGGACACCATACGCTCCTGTGCCTTACAAAGCACACTTGCCTTGGCGGAGCGGTTGAGGTAAGCATTTCGCACAAACCCTTAGCTACTGCCATGACACCGAATCAGATTCCCGGTCGCACCGACACCGGTCGGCGGGGAGGTTTCACGTTGATTGAACTGCTGGTGGTCATCGCGATCATCGCGATTCTGGCCGGCATGTTGTTGCCCGCGCTGACCCGCGCCAAGGACCGCGCGCAGCTCACCGCCGACATCAACAACGTGAAGCAGCTCCTGCTGGCCACCTCCATGTACAGCCTGGACAACAACGATCATTTGCCGCACCCCACCTGGGGCAGTGTGCCCGCCGGACCCGACGGCTGGGCGTATGCCACCCAAAACCAGGGTCGCTGGCCGGGCGGTCCTGCCAGCGTCCCCAGTTGCAACGGGTTTGACATCAATTCAATGCAGTTCAGCAACCAGGTGCAGTTTTTCAAAATCGGGCAACTGGGTCAGTACCTGGCCACCCACACGGTACTGTGGTGTCCGAAAGACGTAGCCCAGCGCAATACCGGACGCTTCAAGCAGTGGTGGCTCCGACGTGACGTGAAGGTCACCTCCTACTGCATGAACGGCACCGTGGGTGGCTACATCGGTCCGCGCGCCGGCGTGAGCACCGGTCGCTTGAGGGATGGGCGTACCTACAAGTCCAGCGACTTCCGCCCCACCGACGTCATCTACTGGGAGCAAAACGAGACCGACGGGTTCTACTTCAACGACGCCGGCAACAATCCACTCACCGCGGGAGAGATTGTCTCGCAGCGCCACGTCGGAGGGGGCAACTACACGGCGGGAGACCCCGCGTCCCAGAATCGCGGCGGCGGCGCCATGGTCGGCACGGTGGGCGGAACGGCCTTCCTCATGAAAATGGGCAAGTTCCTCCAGCAAACGGCCGCCAATGCCCCGCGGCCCAACGACATTCTGAACGGCCCGGACTTCCAGTAAACCGCCCGGGCCTTTGGCAAACGCGCGGCATTCTCTGATCATCCCGCCCTGTCTGGGCGGGATTTTTTTCGCAGGGTGGGGATGGAGTTTCAGCTACGGAAGGCGGATCGCGCCGCTCGCCCCGAGGTTAGCCAATCCGCCGATACTGATGGGTCCAGGGATCCAGGCGGCACACCGGCAGAAACGCGCAGTGGTCGCACGCGCGAAGGCTGGCGCCCTTCTGAAAGGGGTCCGCGGCCACTACCCCGGCCAGAATCCGGTCTGCCAATTCGACCAGTTTGCTACGGAGGTGAGCCTGCAACTCGGCGAACTGCTCCGGAGACAGAGCATCTCCCGATCGGGCCGAGAGGCGCCCTTCTCGGGTCAGCCCGTAGCTGAACTGGCCGCCGGGCCGACCGTCCACGCGGGCATCCAGAACATCCAGCGCGGCTGTGGAAAAGCGGCCCCGATGTTGATAGGGCGATTTCCGGGTCGCGTCGTCGGCGGCGAGCACCTCGCTGCGGGTTTTCCCGGAGGGAAAATCGCCGCGCAGGTTGGCGTAGAACATTCCCGCCGGTTGCAACCGGGACTTTCGTCCCCCGGCTAATTCGCTGGCGACCAGCCCTCCCCCCGGATCACACACACCCGCCAGATACGCCGGCAGTTGCAGTTGGCTGCCGTGTTGGAAAAGCACCGGATCAAACCGCTGCGGGCTGGATTTGTAGTCGTGCACCGCGCACCAGCGGGTGTCTGGATTCGGCCCGGGCGCCACATCCACGCGATCCACTTTGCCGATGATTTCGAGGCGCCGCCCACCGGCCAGGGGCAACGTCCAGGCCGGCAGGGTCGCCTCCGGACCGCCGAAGGCCAGCTCCGCAGCCACCGGATCGAACCGGTAACTGTGTCGCATCCATCCCACCAACGCGGCGACAAAGTCCTCCAGCATCCGCGCCAGCCCCCGGGCGGTGAGCAGACCCGCCTCGTCCGCCAGCAGGCCGCCGCCGAAGTCACCCGCCACCGCGCGGGCGATTTGTCCCACCCGCTCGCGCGCTTCTTCGGGGGTGAAATCCCGCCAGCGCCGGCCCTCTGCGACCGCCGCTTCATGGAAACGTCGGAGCACCTCGTGCTGGAAACTGCCGCGTTGACGGGCATCCGCCTCGAATCGCCGGCGTTCTTCCGCGCGCAGCCCGGCGGCGACGAAAAATTGAAACGGGCACGCCGCAAACTGCTCCAGCCGGCTGATGGAAGTGCGCAACAGCGGCGCTCCGTACAGGCGGGCAGCCAGGGACGGCGCCAACCGCGCCGTGGCTCCCTCCCGCGACGCCGCCCAGGCGGACAGTTGGTCTACAGACCAACCGGCGGCCCGGGCGAGGGGGTCCCCCTCGGGGCGGGTTAACTCTGCGGGCGGGAGACCGGCCGCCAACAACTCGCTTGGGTGCGCCGCCTCGAGAGGGTGCGCCGGCTCGCGCGCCGTTTCTATGACCAGCGCCGGAAACAATTGCCGCAGGCGTCCCACCCAGGCAGAGGGGCCCCGAGGACGTTGCGCGGCATCCTGCCGCGACCACGTGATCACCAACCGCTCGCGCGCGCGAGTGCAGGCGATGTAGCCCAGGTAGTGCTCCCGGCCCAACTGGCGTCGGCGGTCCGCCCCGAGGTCCACGCCCCGATCCTGCAACCGGAGGCGTTCGGTGTCAGTGAGCAGACCGCTCGAGGCCGGGGGAGCCGGGAACACGCCGTCGTTGAAGCCGGGCAGGATGACCAGACGCAGGTCTGGATTGCGGGAACGGTCCACCGCGCCCACCAATACCTGGTCCAGCACGGGCGGGATTACCCCCACGGTCAGTTGGGCCAGACCGGCTTCGAGAATGGGCAACCAGTCCGAGAGCGGCAGTCGTTCGTGGGAGAATGCCCGGCGCACGTTGTCCAGCCATGCCTGCAACTGCTCCCAGACCGTGCGATGCAGGGCGGCTTGCGGTTCCCATTCCCCCGGCGAACCGCTTGCGACCGGGACGCCGGTCCGGCGGGTCAGTCTGGCTTCCACCTCCAGGTCCTGCCAGAGGCGCTCGATGGTCGCGGCCAGCTCGGTCCCGTCCGGATTGGAATCGCCCAGGGATCGGGTCAGCCGCTCGAACGGGGGGACCAACTCGGTGCGCAGGCGTTCGATCCGGTCTGCCAGAGCCGGTTGATCCGGCAGATTGAACGGTTCGCGCCAGTGCCGGCCGGTCCATCCCCGGGCGAGCGCTTCATTTTCCAGTTGGTCCACGGCCGCCGCGTCGTCATGCACCCAACCGGTCTTCAGCGCGCCGAACCAGTCCGCGTGCTGCCAGCCAAAGGCCACCGTGCGCAGAGCGGCGCGTGTCAACTCCGCCAGCGGGTGGTGGGCCACCGCTTCCCGGCGGTCGAGGAAAAACGGGATGCCGTAACGCCGAAACACCCGTTGGAGCGGCTCGTGGTAGCCCTCCAAGGTGCGCAAGAGCACCGCCGCCTCGCGAAAACGCCCGCCCGCCTCGCGGACAAAGCAGAGAATCTCGCGCGCGGCCACCGTGACCTCCTGCAGGGGATGGGCGCAGGCCACAAGACGCACCGCCGGCGCGGGGGATTCCGGAAAAGGACGCGGCGCGGCCCAATGGGCCTCCAAGTGAGCCAAGACAGGCGAGGTGGCGAAGCGTCCCCGCGCCGGATCGCGCGGCAGCAGTTCGACTTCCAGTTCACAGCCGGGCAGGTCGGCCAGCCGCGCGCGCAGACGCTGAACCGTGTCGGTGACCGGCGACCAGGGAGACAGCCAGTGGGCGGGCCGGTCCGGGAGGGCGTCCAGGCAGAAGGCAAGCGTGGCCTGCTGGCAGGCGGGGAGTACGGCGGCCAGCAGGTCCAGCTCCTGCGATGTCATCTGGGCGAAGCCGTCCAGCCACAGGGCCTCAAAGCGCACCGGAAGGCTCCCGGCTCGCGCGCGGTCCCGGAGCACGTGGGTGGCGGCGGGTAGCAGACCGTCGGCATCCTGCAAGCCCCGGGCTTGCAGCCATTGCTGGTAGGCGGCGAGCAGGCGGGCCAGATCGCTCAGCTTGTCGCGCAGGAGCGGATCAAGCGCGGGATCAGCCGCCAGCCGGAACAACCGGTCGGTGTTTAATCCGTGTTGTTGGAGTTTCCGCAACTGGTCGCTCAGCTCGGCCGCAAAGCCGGTGAGCCGAGCGGTGGCGTGGAACACCCTCAACTCCGCGCGGTCCCGCTCCAGCAGGGCCCGCAGCACCATACGGCGGCCTTCTTCGGACAAGAGTTGGGGCGGCGGCGCGCCCAATTCCTCGAGGAGGCGCCGGGCCAGGCGCTCAAAGGACAGGATGCGCAGCCGGGCAAAGCCGGGCAGGGCGGGGTCGGCGAGCAGGAGCCGTTCGAGCTGGAAGGTGGCCTGCTTGGGCGCCAGAAACAGCAGGGGCGATCCCTCGGGCGCCGCGCGCAGGGCGGCCCGGGCCTCTGCCGCGCAGCGGGTGGTTTTTCCGGCGCCGGCCGGACCGAGCAACAGGCGCACACGCACGGCCGGAATTGAAGCGGGCGGGGCAGCCCGGGGCAACGGGTTTTGCCGGCGCGGGAACGCATCGCCTCCCGCCCTGCCCATCCCGGCCTTTCACCGAACCCCCATCAGTCTCGGATGCGAGTCACCAGCCACGCTTTCGGTTTTCCTCCCTGCGGGATGTTCAAGTTGCGCTTTCCAAGCGGCGCCGCAAGGTGGTCAGGAGCTGCTCTTGAGTGAAGGGTTTGGGAATGTAGTTGTCGCCGCGGCGCAGGGACAGTTCACCGCTGACGACTTCTTCGCTGTAACCGCTGAGGAAGACCACCTTCAGGTCGGGGCGGTCGGCGGTCAATTGGCGGGCCAGTTCCTGCCCGGATAAGCCGCCGGGCATCACCAGATCGGTCAGGAGCAGCCTGACTTGATCCCGGAGTTCCGGCCAGCGTTCCAGGGCTTCGGAGCCGCTGGCCGCCTCGAGAACTCGGTAGCCGTTGCGCTCGAGGATGGCGCGCAGCAGGACCCGCACCGCGGATTCGTCCTCGACCACCAGCACGGTCTCCCCCTGCCCTCCGGTGACGACCGCCTCCGGGGCGGGCGGGGGAGGAGGCGCTGCCTGGACGGACAGGGGCAGGTAGATTTGAAAAGACGTCCCCTCGCCGGGCTCGCTCTGAACATCAATCCAGCCCTGATGCAACTTGACGACGCCAAATACGGTGGCCAGTCCCAGGCCGGTGCCCTTGCCCGCCTCCTTGGTGGTGAAAAACGGTTCGAAGATGCGGGGCATGACGTCGGGGGTGATCCCCGTGCCGGTGTCGCGCACGGTCAGGCAGGCGTAGGCGCCGGGCCGCGACTCGGGGTGGGATTCCGGTGCTTCTTCCCGGACGACGTGCTCCGCCGTGCGGATGAGCAACCGGCCGCCACGCGGCATGGCGTCGCGGGCATTCACGGCCAGGTTCATGAGCACCTGCTCCAGCATGGCCGGGTCGGCCTCGACGGGGAGCGCGCGGGGGGCGAGGTTCAATTCCAGGTGAATGTCCTCGCCGATCAGGCGGCGGAGCATCGTGGTGAAATGGGTGATCAGGGCGTTGAGTTCGACCGGCCGCGGCTGGAAGGCTTGCCGCCGGCTGAAGAGCAACAACTGTCGAGACAGATTGGCGGCGCGCTCGGCGGCGGCGCGAATCTGCTGCAGGGCCTCCCGCGCCCGGGGCGGCAGTTCCGGCATCAGCGCGCTGACCTCCGCCTGCATCATGATCACGGACAGGATGTTGTTGAAATCGTGCGCCACACCCCCGGCCAGGCGGCCCACGGCTTCCATTTTCTGGGTCTGCCGCAGGTGCTCCTCCAATTTGAGGTTCTCGCTGACGTCCCGCGAATCAATGACAATGCGCAACTGACCTTCCGGATCGGTCAGCGTCCGTCCCTGCACCTGCAAGACCCGCCACTGGCCGTCACGGGTGCGCACCCGCAGCTCGAGCTTTAACTGGCGCTCCGGGTTGGCCCGCAGGGTTTCCAAGGCGGCCATGGCCCGGGGCACATCCTCCGGGTGGACGTAGTCGAACACCTGCTGTCCCGTGACCTCGGCCGGGTGCCAGCCCAGGACGCGCAAGCTGGCCGTGTTCTGGAACTGAATCCATCCGGCGAGGTCAATCACTGTGATGAGGTCCGAAGTCTGCTCGACGAGCGTCCGGTAATAGGCCTCGCTGCGGCGGCGACACTCCTCGGCCCGCTGGCGTTCCTCTTCCAGACGGAGTTTCTCCAGCGCGTAGGCCAGGTCCTCGGCGATTTCCTCCAGCAGACGCACTTCCTGTTCCCGAAACACGCCGGCCTCGGCGGCCAGCACCACCAGCATGCCGCTGACCTCGTCGGCGGTTCGCAGGGGAATGGCCGCGCCCGCGCGCGCGCCCAACTCAACCAGTCCGGCCATCCAGGGCGGCGATTTTTCGACCTCCGCGGCCAGATCGTTGAGGACACACGGACGAGCCTGTTCCACGAGTTCCTGACAGGGGTCGGGCTGATGGAGGTTGGAATGCTCAGCCTCCCAGAGCTGCCGGAACCGGTCCGCCGGTTCTCCGGCCAGAGCCATTGGCTGGAAAAACCGCGCCGACGGCGGGCGCAGCAACACCGCCGCCAGCAGATAACCGCCCCGTTCCACCGTCACGTGACACACCCGGGCAAGCAGCTCGGGCTGGGAGGTCGTGCGCACGATGGTCTGATTGATGTCGCTGAGCGTGGCATACAACCGGTTCAGGCGGCGGATTTGCTCGTCAGACTGGTGCTTGTACAACGCCAGGGTCAGCACGCTTTTGAGTTCCCGGTCCTCAAACGGTTTGAGGATGTAGCCGAAGGGTTCCGCCCGCCGGGCTTCCTCCAGGGTATGGTCCTCGGAGTGGGCCGTGAGAAACACCACGGGCAGGTGGAAGCGACGGCGCAATTCCTTGGCCGTGGCAATGCCATCCAACGGGCCGGCCAGCCGGATGTCCATGAGCACCAGGTCCGGGCGGTCCAGAGCGGCCAGTTCGAGCGCCTTTTCTCCGGTGTCCACCATGCCGCAGACGCGGTAACCGAGTCCCTCCAGGCGATGTTGAATGTCCAGGGCCACGATGCCCTCGTCTTCCACGATCAGAACGCGCGGCAGCGCCCGGACCTGCGCGGCCGCCGGCGCAGAATCATCCGGACTGATAAGCTCGGGAGGATTCATACGACAGGTAAAGAATTGGCGATCGGGAAGGTGATTTGAAAACCGGTGCCCGGCGTGCGGCGGATGGCGAGCCGGCCGTGGAGTTGACGGGTGAGAATCTGTACCAGTTGCAACCCCAGGGTCTGGGTGCGGTCGGGGTCCACCTGCGGGGGCAATCCGATGCCGTCGTCGCTCACGTCCAGCTCCGCCTCGCCGGTGGGGGTGATCGAGACACGGACGCGGATGTGGCCGCGCCGGCCGGCGGGGAAGGCATGCTTGAGGGCGTTGGAGACCAGTTCGTTGATGAGCAAACCGCAAGGAACCGCTTGCTCAAGCCCCAGCGACAACTCGGCGACTTCCAGATGCACCTGCACCCGTTCCATCGTGTCAGCCCCAAGGGTGCGGCGGAGCAGGTCGCACAGGGAGCGCGTGTAGCGGGCCAGGTCCACCCGGGCCAGGTCTTCGGTGTGGTACAGCGCCTCGTGCAACAGGGCCATCGAGCGGATGCGGCGCTGGGTCTGTTCCAACACCGGACGCAGCTCAGGGTGATGCCACTGGTCGGCTTGGAGGTGCACCAGGCTGCTGATGATTTGCAGGTTGTTCTTGACCCGATGGTGGACCTCCCGCAGGAGCACCGTCTTTTCCTTCAGGGCGGCTCGCAGGGCTTCCTCCGCCCGCTTGCGCTCGGTGATGTCCTGTGCCGTGCTGAGGATTGCGGGTCTCCCCCGGTAGGTGGTGGCCGTGCCGACGACCTCCAGCAACCGCTGTCCGCCCTCCGGCAGGAGTACCGCAAATTCATAGCGCAGGGCGGAGACTTCGCCGGCCAGACGCCGACGCATGTTTTCCTGCACCCTGGGCCGGTCCGCTTCCGCCACCACTTCCAGGACATCTGGAATGGCCAGCAGTTCCTCGACCGGCCGGCCCAGCATCCGCGCCGCGGCCCGGTTGACATACTGAAACCGGCGGTCCTGGATGAGATATACGCCCGTCAGGGACTCTTCGGTCAGGGCGCGGAACAGAGCTTCGCTTTCCCGCAGGGCCTCCTCGGCGCGCTTGCGTTCGGTGATGTCCAGACTGATGCCCACCAGGCCGGTCACGCGGCCCTCGCCGTCCACCAGGGGCACCTTGCTGAACGCGAAACATGCCCGCGCACCGTCCGGACGGGTCAACCAAAGTTCCCGTTCCAAGACGGGTTGGCCGCTCTGCATGACCCGCTGATCATCGGCCATGAACCGGAGCGCTTCATTCCGGGGGTAGAAGTCCAGATCGGTCTTGCCCAGCGCCTCCTCCTCGGTTTCACAGCCCAGAATCCGCAATTCCTGCCGGTTGGCAAGGGTTTTGCGGCCGGCGATGTCCTTGGAATACACCGCCACGGGCAGGTGATCCACCAGGGTGCGCAACAGGCGCCGTTCCCGCTCCAGCGCCGCCTCGGTTTGCTTGAGCGGGGTGATGTCGGTGATAAACCCCTCCAGGGCCTGCAACTGATCCTGGCCGTCAAAAATTCCCTGTCCCTTTTCCCACACCCAGCGTTCCTCGCCTCCGGCGGTGCGCAACCGGTAGTTCAAGACGTAAGGCTCGCGGCGTTGAAGACAGGCCTGCACCTGGATCCACACCGCCTGGCGGTCCTCGGGGTGGATCAGGTCGCCAAAGGCCACCCGGCGGTTGCCGACCAGGTCCTCCGCGGGATAACCGGTGAGGTCGAACACGCCGTCGCTGATAAATTGCATCGTCCAGCTTGGGTCGTTGCGGCAGCGGTAAGCCACGCCGGGCAGGTTGCTCAACAATGTGCGCAACTGCCGCTCGCTTTCCCGTCGGGCCTCCTCGGCCTGCTTGCGTGCGGTGATGTCGGTGATGGCGGACAGGGTCATCGGGCCGCGCTCGTCCCGGGTCAGCACGCTGGAAACCACCGCCCAGAACCGCTCGCCATTGGCCCGCAGCAACTGGATTTCCCCGCTTTCAACCCGCCCTTCCCGCTCCAGTCGCGCGCGCGTCCGGGCGGCGTCCGCCGGATCGGCGTAAAAGCGCAGGCTTGGGGTTCCTAGCACCTCGTCCAGGCGCAGGCCAAACAACTGCTCGGCCCGGGCGTTGGCGTACTCGACCACGTAGTCGGGCAGACGAACGATGAGAACCGCCAGCGGCATGCCCTGCACAATGTGGCGGAACCGCGCCTCGCTGGCCGCCAGGGCCGCATCCCGGCGGGCGCGCTGAAGGCGATTGACCAGCAGCCAGCCCAAGCCGGCGGTGGCCACCGGGTAAATGAGCATGACGGGCAGGGTAATGGCGGGCAGGACCCGCTGAGCAGCGGAGTCAGACAGGGTAAGCAGCAGCACGAGCAACATGGCCACGTGCACGACCAACCCGAAGGCGTACAACTCGGTGGCGCCCAGTTCATGCAACGGCTTGCGCAGCCGCCAGCGCCAGAGCAACCCCAGCCCGCAGGTGGCCCCGATGACCAGCACCCCCGGCAGCGCGGCCACTCCGCCCACCAGCAGCCGGGCGGCGGCGGTCAGGACCGCCGCCACCAGCGTGGGGAGCGGACCTAGGAACAGGCCGCAGACGCTCAACAGCACCGAGCGGGTGTCGAAGATGATGCCCGGCTCCACAGGATAGGCAGCGGTCACCAGTCCGATGCCCAAAATCCCCGCGACGAGTCCTGCCAGGAATTGGCCCCGCCACTCTTCGCTCCACCGCTGACGGCTGCTGAACAGATCAAACAGCACCACCAGCGCCAGCAGCATCGCGGCGTTCTGCCAGAGCGCCGTGAGGAGCGGCGAGTTCATACAGTCCGGACGACCGCCCGCCGGAGGGCCCTGACTGCGGGCCAGCGGAATGCGTTCCCAGCTGGGAACCGACTTCCCCGGGCGCGTGAAAGATGGCCGGCGCCTCGGGGTTTGGAAGTTGATCGGGACACCTCCCGGACCGGGAACGGCGACCAAGGTTTCCCGCCAGCTTGCCCAGGCTCAGAAAAGTGGAGACTCATGCACCCGCGTCCGGTGGTTCAATAAACGCCCGGCAACCTATTGCCGACCGTTCGCATTGTTGGCGTTGCCGACAAGGAGCGTCAAGCCGCAAGCCGTTCGAAACCTTGCCGACTTTGAGGAGTAGCTTCCGCGCGGATCAGGGAGGCAAGACCTGCGCCTGACGGGGGTGGTGAGCGAGCACGTAGCCTCCGCTCGGCTCAGGGAAGAAAACCAAGCAGCCGAAGTCCGTCGCGAGCCGAATACCTACCCGACCTCGGTCATCCGCCGGTCGGGCGGGTTGTCCCGGCCCGCCACCGGCCTTGTAGCGGCAGGCTTCCCAGCCTGCCGTAGAGCCGGGCTTCCCGCCCGGCGGATTGCGGCCCGCAGACTACGCAGAAGGGACCAACCTGGCACGTTCGGAGAACGCGCCCTACCGGGTCTGGGTACTCGCTTACGCGGCGCGCTCGGCGACCACCGCCGGGATTTGGTTTTCAAAAACGCAAGCTTGCGATTCCCGCGCCCCGCCGGCATCTTTCCGCGCTTTATTATGGCGAGACGTTGTGCATTGACCGGTAAAGGGCCCGTCAAGGGCAGCAAAATCTGGCGAAGCGGCAAGCCGAAGAAACAGGGTGGCATCGGCACGCACGTGACGGCCATTACCAAGCGGCGCTTTTTCCCGAATCTGCAGCGGGTCAAGGCCGTGGTGAACGGCCGGGTGCGCTACATCCGCGTGGCGGCTTCCGCGATCAAAAAGGGCCTGGTGATCAAGCCACCCCGACGCCCGCGGCTGAGCGGCTCCGCAGAAGCGACCCCGGCGGGGTGAGCCGCCGGTAGCGGTTCCGGAAGGGTTCACGGCAAGCGTTACCCTTGCCGTTTTTCAGGGGCCGGGTCCCGGCCCAAAGCGCACGCGGCGCGGATTGGCAAACCCGCGCCGCGTGTTGTGTTGCGGTCCGAAGACCCGCGTTCCTCCGCGAAGAGGGGGGTTAGACGTCGTAGTAGAGGAAGAACTCGTAGGGGTGGGGGCGCAGGCGCAGGGCGTCGGCCTCCTTGCGCTTGGCGCTGACCCACATCTCCAGAAAGTCCCGCGTGAACACGTCCCCCGCCAGCAAAAACGCGTGGTCCGCCTCCAGGTGGTCCAGCGCCTGGTCCAAACTGCCGCAAATCTGCGGTACCCGCGCCAGTTCCTCCGGCGCCAGCTCGTAGAGGTTCTTGTCCATCGGCTCGCCCGGGTCCACCTTGTTGAGGATGCCGTCCACCGCCGCCAGCAGCAGCGCGCTAAAGGCCAGATACGGATTGGCGCTGGGGTCCGGCGGCCGGTACTCCAGCCGCTTGGCCTTGGGGCTGTCGCTGAAGGTCGGAATGCGGATCGCCGCCGAGCGGTTGCGCGCTGAGTAGGCCAGGTTCACCGGCGCCTCGTACCCCGGCACCAGCCGCTTGTAGCTGTTGGTGGTGGGGCTGCACAGCGCGCACAGCGCCCGCGCGTGCTTGAGGATGCCCCCGATGGCGTGGAGCGCCAGCCGCGACAGCCCCGCGTACTCGCCCCCGGCAAACAGCGGCTTGTCCTTCTTCCACAGCGACAGATGGGTGTGCATGCCCGAGCCGTTGTCGCCAAACAGCGGCTTGGGCATGAAGGTCGCCGTCTTGCCGTGCTTGCGCGCCACGTTCTTCACAATGTACTTGTAGAGCATCAGGGTGTCGGCCGCGCGCACCAGCGGCCCGAACCGGAAGTCAATCTCCGCCTGCCCGGCGGTGGCCACCTCGTGATGCTGGCGCTCGACCCGGATGCCCGCCTGCTCCATCGTCAGCACCATCTCGGTGCGCAGGTCCTGCTGGGTGTCGGCCGGGGGCACCGGGAAATACCCCTCCTTGTGCCGGATTTTGTAACCCAGGTTGGGCAGCTCCTCCCGCCCGGTGTTCCACACCGCCTCCTCGCTGTCCACGGTGTAGAAACAGCCGTTGCTGCGCGCCTCGTACTGCACGGTGTCGAAGAGGAAAAACTCCGCCTCCGGCCCAAACACCGCCAGGTCCGCCACGCCGCTGCCGGCCAGGTACGCCTCCGCCTTCTGGGCGATGCCCCGCGGGTCCCGGCTGTAGGGCTCGCGGGTGCCGGTCTCGGCGATCGTGCAGGTCAGCGACAGGGTGGGCACCGCGCAAAACGGGTCCACAAACGCCGTCGCCGGGTCGGGCATGGCCAGCATGTCGGAGACCTCGATGCTCTTCCAGCCCCGGATCGAGGAGCCGTCAAAGCCCAGCCCCTCGCGGAAGCAGTCCTCGCTCAGCTCGGCCACCGGCACGCTGAAATGCTGCCAGGTGCCAAAGGTGTCCACAAACTTCAGGTCCACCATCTTCACGCCGGCCTTCTTCGCCAGCTCCATCACACTCTTGGGGGTGCTCATCGGTTAATCAGGTAACAGGGTTGGTTGGTCGAACAAAAGAGAACGGCCCCGGAACGGCTCGTCCCCGGCCGCGGACGCCCGCGGGTCACACCGCCGCTTCGCCCCGCTCACCGGTCCGGATGCGGATGGCGTCCTCCACCGGGCTCACAAAGACCTTGCCATCGCCGATCTTGCCGGTCTGGGCGGATTTGATGATGGCCGTCACCGCGGAAGCCACCTGGTCGTCGGGCAGGACCACCTCGATTTTGATCTTGGGCAGGAAATCCACCGTGTACTCGCTGCCCCGGTAAATCTCGGTGTGTCCTTTCTGACGGCCGAACCCCTTGACCTCGCTCACCGTCATCCCTTCAACCCCCAGCTCGCTCAGGGCGCTCTTTACCTCGTCCAGTTTGAAGGGTTTGATGATGGCTTCGATCTTTTTCATGGCTCGGTCGGATGAACGCGCGGCGCATCGTAACAACCGCGACCGGACTGTAAACAGGATTTCCGACCGCACCAGTTGGCGCCCGGTCAACTTCCTCCACCGTCGGGGGTTGGCCGGAAAACAAGATCGGCCGTGGCAACCGTGGCCCTCACGGATGCCGGCTTGCGCACAGTTCCAAGGCCCCGTAGGTTCTCGCGCGACGCAAAACAATTCGAATTCGAACCGGCTCACTCACATGAAACAACGCCTTGCCCTGCTCCTGTTTGCCCTCGGCCTGCTGCTGGCCCTGCCCCTGGCCGCCGCCGAGCCGGCCTCCGCCTCCTCCCCGGCCCCGCGACGCGGTTCGCTGGTGCACATGGTGGCGTTCAAATTCAAGCCCGAGGTCCGGCCCGAACAAATCCGGGAGGTCGAGCGCGCGTTTGCCGCGCTGCCGGGCAAAATCCCCCAGATTCGCTCCTTCGAGTGGGGCACCAACGTCAGCCCGGAAAAACTCGACAAGGGCTTCACCCACGGATTCCTCCTTACCTTTGACAACGCCCGCGACCGCGACGCCTACCTGGTGCACCCCGACCATGAGGCCTTCGGCAAGCTGGTGGGCCCGGTCCTGGTGGACGTCTTCGTCCTTGATTTCGAGGTCCGCCGCTAACGCGCCATGCGCCCGGCCCCGGCCCGGCAGCGCGGCAGACGCATTGCCGGCGGTTGCCAGGGCGATGCTCCACACCCCCTGCGCCTCATGTTGGGAACCGGACTGCTCAAAGGCCTGGCGGTCACGGCCCGCAACTTCATCGAGAGCTACCGGGACCCCGAGCGGCTGCCGACGGTGGAATATCCGGAGCAGCGCCTGCCGCTGCCGGAGAACGCGCGCCACTTCCCCTTCCTGATTTACGATGGTGAGACCCCGGAGCAGGGACTGCGTTGTGTGGCCTGCAAGATTTGCGAGAAGGAATGTCCGCCCCAGTGCATCTACATCGAGGTGGCCCGGGATGCCCAGGGCAGGGCTCTCAAACGTCCGCGGGTGTTCGACATTGACATCTCGGTGTGCATGAGCTGCCAGATTTGCGTCGAGGTCGGCCCCTTCGACGCCATCCAGATGGACACCGTCTTCGAAGTCGCCACCGAGGACCGCTTCGGCGGCCTGCTCCTGCGCCTCGAGGACCTGGCCAAGCCCAACCGTTATTACCACCACATCCACCCCACGGAAGCCGCCGCCACCGATGCGCGGCTGGCCGCGGAAGCGGCGCGCGCGCGCGCCAAAGCCCGCCCGACCCCGCCGGCCAAACCCGCGCCGGCGTCCGGCCCCACTCCGCGGCAGGCATCCTCGCCAGTTCCCGCTCCGGCGCCGGTGGCGGGGCCCTGAAACCGCGCGGCGGACACGGCAGACCAACCCGCGCTCCGGTCGGCACGCCGGGGCAGTGCCTTCTTTCGCGCTCACCACCAAAAGATTCGCTTTTTATCAATCCGAATTGACACAAATCAACTTTTGATTCTTTCGGGGCTTCAGTCGTCGGGCCGAACGGGTATCCTACTGGCGGTGATGAACCGAACAACCATCGCGGGGCTGGTGCTGGGCGCCGGCATGGGAGCCGCCCTCGGCGTGGTGGCTTTCACCTTCGTGTATGCGAAGGGCGCGTCCTACCTCACTGATGACCCACGCGCCTGTGCAAACTGCCACGTGATGTGGAGCCAGTACGACGGCTGGATGCACTCCAGCCATCACAGCGTGGCCACCTGCAACGACTGTCACACCCCGGCCGGGACGGTGGCGAAGTACCTGAGCAAGGCGCAAAACGGCTTTTGGCACTCCTTCTACTTCACCACCGGCGGCTACCCGGACAATTTGCAAATCAACGAACGCAATCGGCGCATCACCGAGGCGGCCTGCCGCAAATGCCACGCGGAAATCGTGCATGGCATCGAGGGCCCCGGGGGCGCGGAAGCCCCGGCGCAACGCGCCTCCTGCCTGCACTGCCACCGCAGCGTGGGGCACACTTTCTAACTGCTTGGAACTACCATGAACACCCCTGCTCCTTCTCCCCCACCGTCCACGGCTGCTCCGCCCGCGCCGCCCCGCAGCGGCCAGTGGTGGAAATTCGGCCTCGCCACCCTGGCCTCCGCCCTGGTGGCCATCGCCGGCCTGGCTCTGCTGGTCAACATTCTCGAACGCAAACAGGAGGCTCGAAACCCGTTCTTCCGCGTGGTCGAGCTGACCGATGACACCGACGACCCCGCCGTATGGGGCAAGAACTTCCCGCTCCAGCACGACGCCTACCGGCGCACTGTGGACCAGGTGCGCACCCGCTACGGCGGCAGCGAGGCCCTGCCCCGGACCCCGAGCGATGCCGACCCGCGTTCGGTCGTGGCGCAGTCCAAACTCGAAGAAGACCCTCGGCTCAAACGCATCTGGGCCGGCTACGCGTTTGCCCTCGACACGCGCGAGGAGCGGGGGCACGCCTTCATGCTCGAAGACGCCACCTTCACCGGCCGCCAGGCCCGTCCCCAGCCCGGCGCCTGCCTCAACTGCCACGCCTCGACCTACGTCGCCCACAAACACGCCGGCGGAGGCGACCTGATCCGCGGCTTTGAACAGATCAACGCCCTGCCCTTTGCCGAGGCCCGCAAGCTCATGCAGCACCCCGTCTCCTGCATTGACTGTCACGAACCGCAGACCCTGCAACTGCGCATTACCCGACCCGCCTTCATCGAAGGCATCCGGGCCCTCAAAGCCGCCCAGGGCGTGCCGGATTACGACGTGAACAAAATGGCCACCCGCCAGGAAATGCGCAGCTACGTCTGCGCCCAGTGTCACGTCGAGTACTACTTCAAGGGCGACGCGAAACGACTGACCTTTCCCTGGAGCAACGGCCTCAAGGCCGAGGAAATCCTGGCCTACTACGACGAAATCGGATTCCGGGACTGGGTCCATGCCGAGACTGGCGCGCCCGTGCTCAAGGTGCAGCACCCGGAATTCGAGCTCTGGAATCAGGGCATCCACGCCCGCTCCGGAGTGTCCTGCGCCGACTGCCACATGCCCTACGAGCGCGTGGGCGCCCACAAGGTCAGCGACCACCACGTGCGCAGCCCGCTGCTCAACCTCAACCGCGCCTGCCAGACCTGCCACAAATGGCCCGAGGCCGAACTGCGGGACCGCGTCGAGACCATCCAGCGACGCACCTACGAACTGCGCAACCTGGCCATGGACGCCGTCGTGGACCTCATTGACGACCTGAAGGCGGCCGTCGCCGCTGGTCGGTCGGAGACCGAGCTGGCGGAGACCCGCGGTTTTCACCGCCGGGCGCAGTTCTTCCTGGACTACATCGAGGCGGAAAACTCGATGGGCTTTCACGCCCCGCAGGAGGCGGCGCGCATCCTCGGCCTGGCCCTCGACGCCGCCCGCAAGGGCCAGAACGCCCTGCGCGAGCCGAAACCCGGCAGCGCCGTTGCCGCTACGCAGTAACCGCCCGGGGACAGAGACCGCGACGCCACGCCGACCGGCGCCCCTTCCCGATCGGTTCATCGCGCGCCGTCCGCCGGACACGAACTACTGATTGCGTGGCGCGCCGGGTTCTGCGGGAAGCGGGGTGCGGACGCGCGTCCGCAGGCTCAAGTCCCGCACCTCCATGGCCACCCGGTTCAGGCCGGGCACTTCCCAGCCGAAGTTGAGATGCGCCACGCGGTAGTCGGCCGGATCGCGCGAGTCCGGCAGGTAGCCCTTTTCCCACGCGGTGAGCAGCGCCCGCTCCAGCCACGGACGCAGGTCGCAATCCAGCCGCTGCCACCGGCCCGGGCGCAACGGAGGAACTCCCAACGCCGCGCCGCCCGGGTTGAAAATCAGTTTGCCCTGTGTGACGGCGAAATCCCGGGCCAAGTACTTCGGCGGCACAGCATGGCGATCGTCGTAAATCGGCGCCACGAACCAGAGGAAGTCTTCGAAGCCGGGCGATCCGCGACGCGTGTTGTTCAGCGTGAGCACGACCTGAAACTGCGCGGCGTGCAGGTCGGGCGAGTACCCTGCGGGCCGAAACGTCTCCGCCTCGACCAGCCGGACCTCGAGGGCCAGCCGCAGCGACTCGATCTCCGCAAGGGCCGGCGCGTCCTCGATCGCCTGCTGCACGAGCAGGTGAGTCCACGGCTCGGCGGCGCGGCGACGGGGTTTGTCGCCATATTCCGGGCGCGAGTCCACTCCCAGCGTCAGCCGCGGGGCGGGGGCGTCGCGCCGGTCCAGACAGAACCACCGGGCCGCGTTCGACACGCACAACACCGCGCCGGCGGTCGCCGCGCCGGGGGTGAACGGAAAACGACTGTGCCACTGGGCGAGCTGCCAAACCGGCGCGTTGGGGGCGTCCGCTAATTGAAGTCGTCCCCACTCACCCTCGCCGGCCTTGGGCGCCAGAACAGTGAAACCGCGCTCGAACCGCGGGTCGCGAAGCAATTCTTGATCGGCCGTCAGGCCGGTGGCCAAGACGAGCAGAAGGAAGAAAACGCCGTTGACAGTCCGAATCATCGGGGCGACGGCGCGCGTCGGGTGCGTTCGGCTTCGGCGGTGCGCTGGAGGTCGGCGTAAATCTTTCGGGCCAGGGCGACCCTTTCGAGCAGCGCGTCGCCCTGCTGGGCCAGGAGCTTGCGGTAACGGTCGGTTTCCAGCCGGCCTTCGGCGTCGAGCCGTTTGGCCTCGGCGATGAGGCCTTCGATCTGGCGCAGGCTTTCCTCGCGTTTGGCCAGCAGTGCTTCTAGCCCCTGGAACTTCCAGAACCGGAACCCTTCGCGGATGACGTAAACCGGCGTGGTGTGCGCGCTGGTGCCGTCGCCGGCCCGGGCGCGGGCAGCGATCCAAAAGCCGTGTCCGGCCCCGATGGTGAAGTCGAGGGTCGCCTCGGGTTGCTTGGGGTCCGTGGACTCGGCCGCGCGGATGACCTCGCCGAGCCGGACGATTTCCAGCTTCACCGGCGCCATGCGTTTGGGGTCGCCCCAGGCGCGGGCGCGGACGCGCAGTTTGCGGTCGGTCCTGACCACCAGCTCGTCGCCGGGCACGGCGTCGTCCACGCTGAATTCGATCATCGGTCCGCTGGTGGTGAAGGTGCGGCCGCGGCCGAAGGCGGCGAACCAGTTGTCGGCGTTGAAGGGCTGCTGGCCCAGGTAGGCATAGGCGCGCACTTCACCAATGGTGCCGCCCCAGGGCACGTCCGAGCCGGCGCTGGCGGTCAGCTTGCAGCCCAAGTTGAGAAAATCGTAGTAGAGGTCGGTGCCCAGGTGATTGAACTGGAGGATTTCGACAAAGTCCACCTTGCCCCGGGGCACGTTCAGGCTCATGTCGCGGTGCACGTGGAACATGCCGGAATTGACGTGGGCGTAGCCGGTCAGGCCGCCCTGGGCATGGACAGCGTCGAACACGGTGTCGTAAAGGAAATAGCGTTCCGGGTCACGGACCATGGCGAGGATGTTCATGGCCAGGGTGTGGCCGATCTGGTCATGGGTGCGCGGACATTCCTGGCCGGGCGCAAGCACGTAGTCGCCGTCCACCACCCGGTAGGCCGGGCCGAAGCCGCGTTGTTCGAAGTAGGTGCGGTAGATGTCGCCCATCTTGACGATGTTGGCCAGATGCACGTCCTCGGCTTTGACCCAGGCCATGACGTTGCGGGCGTCGTCATCGCTGAGGATGCGCAAGTGCACGTGGTCGTCGCCCGACCACCAGCCCAGCTTGCGCATGTCCACCCAGCGCTGCGGCCGCAGCGTGCGCTCAACCACCTGGCCCGACGTGATGGTGACGTCCTCGAAGATGACCTCGTGCTCGACGCCGCGGCGCGCGCCGATTTGCCACACGCCGGGCGCCAGGGTCATGTCGAACGGGCCGGGCACACACCAGAAATGCACGCCCAAGGGGCCGGGCAGGTTGGCCGCGCGCACGCCGCTGGCATGGCCCTGGCTGTCGAACTGCGGCGCGAACTCGATGCCGTTGGCCGGCCGGCGCTGGAGACCGTCGGTGCGCCACATCAGGCGGACCATGGCGGGCGTGGGCTCGCCGGTGTCGTGGGACAACACGGTCAACTTGAGTCGGCCGGGCTGCGGAGTCACCACATCGTGCAGAAGTTGCACCGGGCGTTGGTTGGGCCGATTGAACGTCAGCACCAACGTGGTGCGGCCAAAGGGCAATCGCTCCAAACTCGCCAGCGCGTAAACGGCTCCGGCGGCAGGCAAATCGAAGGTGACCCGGCTCGATTCACCGCCGGGCTGGGAAAGGTCGGCGGTGGCGACGCTAAAGGCCAGTCCTTCGCCGCCGCTGTTGACCTCGACCAACAACGCACCGGAGTCACCCGGTTGCTCGACCGGGCCGGCCGGCGTGAGGACGGGTTTCGGGCCGATCAGGTCCAGGCGCAGCAGCCGGGGCGATTGTTTGACCAGCTCAAGCAGGTGGTTGGCGGCCTTGGTCCCGCGCGCGGCCGCAGCCTGGCGCGCGGTGTCGTCGCGGGCTTGGCGCAGTTGCTGGTCGGCCTGGCGCAGCTCGCGGTTGAGCGAGTCCAACTCGGCCCGTTGCGCCTCGCCACACAGATACCAGTGATTGTGCGAAAGCCGGCCGGCGAAGTTGAGGATGCCGGACGGCAGCGGCTGGGCAGTCAGCGACATTGCCCAGGCCAGCAACGCGGTCAGGCTCGGGACGCAACGGTTTCGAGCTCTGTGAAAAGGGAACCAAGCGGGTCTCATGGGCTCAAGGTTGCGGAGTTGTGGAGGCGGAAGCTGCAGATGGAGACTTCTTGACGGACGGCTTCAGCACGCGGGCTTTGAACTCCCGCGCCTCACCTTCGCGAGCCGACGGAAAGACGGGGTCGCTGCGGGGGATGACTTCGAGCTGACAGCCGTCGGCGCCTTCGGCTTGCAAGGTGCCCAGGGCGCGAGCCCGGGGCCAGAGGCGGTTCTCGACGACCAGCTCGTCGCCGGCAGCGAGATTGGTGGGCGTGGGCGAGAAGAAAAACAGTGTCAACTGATGGTGGGCGCGTCCGACGCGGTCGTTGCCCAACAAGTCCACTTCCGGCTGGCGCAGCGGCGTGAGCGGCAGCCGCCGGCCAGACAGGCGGAGCGTCACCGCCCCGTTCAGCTCCGGCTCCAGACCGGCCAGGTAAGTTTCGATCTCCCGGGGGCTGATGCGGCCGTCGTGGTTGGCGTCCATGTGACTTCGCTCATGCTCCGAGCTGTCCTCGAAAAAGGTAAGCCGAACCGTAACATCCACATGGCGGGCGTTCATAACCACGGCCACCCGATGCTGGACATAGCGGGCGAACAGGTCGTGAGTAACGGCGGTGGAAGACAGGGTAAAGGCTGCCAACAGCAGGGCCGGCGTCACACCACGGGGCCAACGAAAAACCGCCGGAAAACGGCCGGGTACAGCGCCGGGTGACATAAAACCTTTCTAGCTGAACCCCGATTCGAGGCAAGCAGGGAACTGCCGGGCTTTTCCCGGAACAGGCACTGTCAGCGACGGGCCGGGAAGCCCGCCCCGCCAGCGATGGGTTGTCCCAGACCTGGTCGGGCGCGCTCTTCGAACGCGCCGCCGACTTTCCGCGTCTTCCGCGTGGTCT
>FWPU01004212.1_pt1 | contig 33941 bp, 26 predicted proteins | sample 2228361 | NCBI WGS metagenome assembly FWPU01 (sample SAMEA103939777, study PRJEB20133) | metagenome
AAGCAACTCGCTTAATCTCTTGCATAGCTTCTCGCTTAGTGGCATGATTATCTCACGAATTTTGTTTTCCATAGGGTAACCTCCTTATTCTAGAATAATGAATTTGGTAGGTTACCCTAAATCTTCATTTTTTTCTACCAAGTTCTGGTTGGCGCACCGGGTGATAGCAGCGACGATCGCTTCCTGCCGGCTCTTGTGGTAGGCATCTGCGCTTAGGATTAGAGCTGGACGGCTTTTGGCTCCAGTCTCATCGGAGAAGATAAATTTTACCAGGACCACCTCTCCCCGTTTATAACTTGTCATAGGCTGCATCCAGTTCGTTGTCCCACAGCTCGGCCAGCACAGGGTCGGACTCTGCGCGAAGCGCTAAAATTTGATCTCGCTCCAGTTCCTCCAGATCTTGCTTTAGTTTTTCCTTAATAGCTCGTCTGACGTATTCTCCCATGGAGATATCCCTTTTTGCTGCAACCAGCTTAACTAAGCGGCGGGTTTCCGCATCTACATCCACAAAACTAAGGAGAATTCTTTTGTTTTTCTTTTTCACGGCCGACCTTTTGCAATAATTATTGCAATACAGCGACAGGCCGTCAAGAGCGAACGTCTCTCTGGCCCGAGTCTCTTTCCCCTCCCTTATGCGAGATCCACTCGCCTAGCCCTTCCAAAGAGCAGGAGCCGAGAGCAAGGAGATCCCCCCTTGATCTCTCTCGTCTATCCCCGCTCGCCTCGAGCTTCTCCCCTTCCCCTACGTTCCTTACCTAAGGCGACGGCTGCGCACAAAAAAGCTTGACAGCGGTTTATATATCTTAGATTAATATGGAACACTATAAAGATAGGCGCCGGATGCTCGCCGAAACCACTTTCAAACTGGACGATAAATCCAGCAGACCCATCTATTTGCAGCTTGTTAATCAGATCAAGAGGAATATAGAGAGGGGGATATTAAGGGAAGGGGAGATAATCTCATCGACCGATATCTCTAGACTTTGCGACAAAGATGTGCACCCACACACGATCAGATCTGCCCTGAACCTCCTAAAGAGGTCTGGATTCCTTGAGAAGGAGAGGGGGAAGGGATACAAAGTGGTTCGATCAAAGGGATTAATTCATCTGGAAGCAAACTTGAGTAAAAGCTTGTTCAGTTTGACCGATGTCTGCGCCGAAGCTGGTTTGGAATTAAAGTCCATCGTTCTCAACGATTCCAGGGCGGAGTCCTGGAATTCCAGATTCTTTCAAGATTACAGCGAGAGGCATGAGGTTGACTTGGAGAAGATAGCGTTTCAATTGCAATTGGATTCGGAGGAAAAGGTCTCTCTGCTTAAAAGGGTGAGGAGCATAAATGGGGAGAGGGCGGTTCTCGAGCATGCTTTTATCAAGGGTTTTCCGAAGATGGTCGAATTTTTCAAGTTGGCGTCTCGGCGCGGCGAGAACGATATTCGAGGCGCTGAGCCGGAAGGTATGGGACCAGGTCTACGGCGCGAAACAGATCAGGATAACCGATCCGCTGGGCACCGATCTCACCGTCGAGCCGGACGACGATTACTGGCAGAACATGCTCAAGGTCTACAGCGATTTTTACGGGGTCTCGCTCACGCCCGATGTGCCGATTTTCCCGGGCCACATCATGGTCGCACCGATGATCTCGCCCAGCATGAGGGCGCGCGGCGTGATCGTGGCCACCGCGCTGCACGGCGGCTTGATCCCCAAAACGAAGATATATGTCGAGAACGGGCGCTTCGTCCGGGCCGAAGGCCAGGGGAGCTTCGCCGAATACATCGGCTATCTCAACAAAAGGTTCAAGGATATAACCTTTCCCGGCGCGCCCGGCGCAGGCGCGAACTTTCTCTCCGAGATCTCGATCGGGACCCAGCCCAAGGTCAAGCGTCCCCCCTGGGAGGGGCTGCGCGGGTTGCCGAAGTTCTGGGTGTTTGCCGAGAGCCGCAAGCGCAGCGGCGTGATTCACATATCGGTCGGCTCGCCAACGGCGGTGATAGGTTCGGCGGCGGGGCTCGGCGGCCTGGAACTGTTCGATTTCGCCAGGCGGCGCGGCATCACCCCGCAGCATGTCGATATCGAGCTTTATCACGTTACATATTATGCAGATGGCAAGAAGATAATCGAGAACGGCCATCCGTTGGCGCTCGACGATCCCGAGATCAGGAAGATAGCAGCCAAATACGGCGATCCGGACGAATTGCTGCGCGCGGACTGGATCCCGGATGAGGCCGGGCGGTAGCGGCATTTTGGCCTTGACAAAAATCGCCGGTTGAATTATGGTCTGATATCAGACCACCAGCGGTCGGCGCCGGCGCGCGAAAGCTTAGGTCTTGCAGCGCGGTTGATTCTATTGCAGGATTTATGGTGGCGAGGCGACCAGGATCAGGAGGTTAAGGATGCCGTTTAAAGCCGTTATCGACTATCACGTCTCGAACTATCAGGAATCGAGCCGCTGCCTGGCATTTCTCGACAGCGATCTCATGTCGCGCCACGGCCTGGGCGAAGGCGACGTGATAAGGATAGCGACCGAGCGCGGGCGCAGCGTCCTGGCGCGACTCGGGCCGCCGGCCGAGCGCGACCGCGCGAGCGGTCTCGTTCGCCTGGACCGCTTCCTGCGCCAGGCGCTCAAGGCCCATCTGAACGAGACAGTCGAGATAGAAAAGGCACGGCTCATGCCGGTGCGCCGTATTGATCTGCTTCCGGCGGTCGATGTCTCGACCGCGCACGACCTGGTCGAACATATCACCGAGACTCTCGCCCAGAACCGCACTCCGGTTTCAATAGGCTCGGTGCTCTACGTCGCCTTCCCTAATTCCATCGCCGGCACCACCTACGAGGTGATCTCTCTCGAAGAGGGTCCGGGCATATTTACCGAGGAGAGCGAGGTCCGCCTCGAATACCACGACTCGCACCTTCCCGAAGGCGCCTTCGATATAACCTTCGAGGACATTGGAGGACTCGAGCGGCAGATCAGGCTGGTGCGGGAACTGGTACAGCTTCCCCTGCAGATGCCCCACGTCTATCGCCAGCTCGGGATAAGCCCGCCGCGCGGCATTATCTTTTACGGGCCGCCCGGCACGGGAAAGACCCATCTGGCGCGCGCCGTGGCCAATGAGGTCAACGCCCGCTTTTATTACATAAACGGCCCTGATATCATCGGCACCTATTCGGGCGAGACCGAGGCCAACCTCAGGCGCATGTTCGCCGAAGCGAGCCATCATTCTCCCTCGATCATCTTCATCGACGAGCTGGATGCGATTGCCCCCAAGCGGGGCGAGACCGGCGCGCATTCCGACACGCGGGCCGTGACCCAGCTGCTGGCACTGATGGATGGGCTCAGGCGGGTCGACGGCGTGATCTTGATCGGCACGACCAACCGGATAAATTCCATAGATCCCGCGCTGCGCCGGCCCGGCCGCTTCGACCGCGAGATCTTCTTCGGCCCGCCCGATACCAAGGGGCGGCTCGAGATCATTCAGATACATACGCGCGAGATGCCCCTCTCCGCCGATGCCCTGGAATACCTGCCCGAGGTCGCCCGTTCGACCTATGGTTTCGTCGGCGCCGACCTGATGGAGCTCTGCCGCGAGGCGGGCCTGAACGCGCTGCGCCGCAGCGCCTCGGCGCTCGACCATCATCTCACCGCCTTTAAGATCGTGCCCGAAGAGATCGCGATCGAACGCGCCGATTTCGAGGCGGCGCTCGGCAAGATCCGCCCCTCGGCCCTGCGCGAGACCCTGATCGCCGTGCCTGACGTCAGCTGGTCGGATATCGGCGGCCTCGAGCCGATCAAGCAGAGGTTAAGGGAGTTGATCGAAAAGCCCCTCTCGGACCCGCAGCTCTTCTCGGCCGCCAACCTCCCCCCCTGCACCGGCCTGCTGCTTTACGGCCCTTCGGGCACGGGCAAAACTCTTCTGGCCAAGGCTATTGCCAACGAATGCCATATAAACTTCATCGCCGTGGAAGGCCCCGAGCTTTTCAGCAAATGGCTCGGCGAGACCGAGGAGGGGGTGCGCGAGATCTTCCGCGTGGCGCGCCAGGTCGCCCCCTGCGTGGTCTTCTTCGATCAGCTCGATGCCATCGCCCCCGTGCGCGGCGAGCATACCGGCTCGAAGACCACAGAACGTGTGGTCAATCAGTTGCTCGCGGAGCTTGATGGCATCGAGCCGCTCAGCCACGTCGTGGTGATCGGCGCGACCAACCGGATCGACCTGGTCGATCCTTCGCTCTTGCGGCCCGGGCGCTTCGGCACGCACATCTTCGTCCCGCTGCCCGATGAGCCGGGGCGCAGCCAGATCATCAAGATCCACCTGGGCGGCGTCGGCTTCGAGCGGCCGGGCGAGCTTGACGATATCCTGGCCTATTTGATGCCGCGCGCCGAAGGCTTCTCGGGAGCCGACCTCGGCCAGCTCTGCCATGAGGCCAAACTCGCCGCGCTGCGCGAGGCGGAGTTCTCTCACATGCCGCCGCTTTCCGTCCGGCATTTCGTCGAGGCGCTGCGCGCCGTCAGCGAAAGCAAGGCCGAACTCGCCTCCAGCAGTTCGAACCAGGCGAAGCCGGAGGCTATTCTGGCCAGGCATCAGAAGGTTGATCTTTAGCTCCCTTCGGTAAACTGCAGATAATCTCAAGCTGCCGGCGTCGGTTCCCCTGGCCGTGGGCCACAACGGCAAACATCTGTTTCGGTTACTTTTCCCACTCGATCGGAAAGAGCAGGCCGGCCGTTTCGGGATCGATTTCGATTCCGACCAGCTGCGCAGCGTGCGCTAGCAACGGATCGCGTTGGGCTGCCAGATCGGCCGCCGTCGGCAGCAACAGCACGTCCGGCGTTACGCCGACCGTTTCCAGGCTCTTGCCGTCCGACATGATTACGTCGGCATCGGTGATGCTCATAGCGTAAAAGATCACAGTATCGAGGCCCATTTTGCGGGCATAGTATTTGGCCCGCATGACCGCGCCCGCCGTGCGGTCGCCGATCACCGTGCCGCGCTTCTCGAGTTGCACCAGGCGGGCAAAAAGCTCGGAGGCGGAAGCCGATTCGCTATCGACCAGCACCACTAATTTCCCCTTAAAGGTGCGGCCGCCGCGCGTCTCGGCCACTATCGGCTTCATCTCTTTGCGTCCTTTCAAATCGGCGATCTTTAGGTCCCGGTCAAAGAAGTAGCCAGCGAGCTGCTCGAGCGTTGAGACCGATCCGCCCGCGTTGCCGCGCAGATCCAGAATAAGCGCCTTCTTTTTCCTGACTTTATCCATCATGCGATGTACTGCTTCGGCATCGGTATCGAACTGAGGCATCTTCCAAATGATCAAATCGTCCCCGGCATCGTAGTAGCGATGGACGCGCAGCCGCCCCTCGGTCTCCGCGTTCCTGATCAGCTCCCAGATGTCGGAGTTTCCTCTCGCGCCCGTAAGGTCGAAGACAAGTTTACTCTGTTGCACCTTCGCCGCGAGGTCCAGCTGGCGCGGCGCGCCGCCGGGACTCTGCGCCACGATTCGCAGTCCGGGCTGGGGCCGCAGGGTATAGTAGAGGTATTTGATCTTCCAGAGATCGCTACGCGTCGGCGCGAAGCCGCCGACGGATTGGACGATATCGCCTGCTTTGAGCCCCTTAGCCTCGGCATCGCTGCCCGGCTTTACCGCGACTACATGGCAGGTGTCGCCGATCATCTGTATCTGCCATCCGTAGTCTATGCGCGCCATGCGCTGCGGCGGGATGAAAAGGGTATGCGGGTCGTCTAGATCGACCAGTACCTGTGCGATAATGCCAAAGGCCTGGCCTAATGAAGTTGCCTGCTTCAGCATCTCGTCGGCTTCTTTGAAACGTACTTCCAGGTCCATGCCGCGAAACGTCGGATCGTAGTAGTCCTTCCTGATGGTATCCCTGATATCTTTGAGCATGGCGCGACAGCGCTCGCGCGCCAGACGATCGAACGATTGGGCCTGCACAAGACGGCTCCGGACAGCAAGCAGACCGCCGCAGCTAGCGCCAACTGGCGCATGCTAATGCAGTGTCGCGGATTGCTTTTGATTTCCATTGAGATTTCTTTCTCCTCCTAAGTTTTGGAAAAAACGGAGGCTTAAAATTTGAACCGCTGCTCGTCTATGGAGCGATGACTCGTGAGGGGAGTGCCCAGTTCACAATATGCGTTCCAGGCAGGGATTATACATGCGCTTGGCCTGAGAAGGCAAGCGAAATCTTTATAGCGGGTGCGCCAGCTGGAAGCCGGTAGATCAAGCAGCTTCTGTAAATTGAAGCCGCTACGCTTGCTTTATTCTGGCCCCTGACTTCTGGCTCCTGTTTTTAATAATCGCGCAGCACGTCTTCCAGGTTCGGCCGGCCCAGCTCCTCCAATTCGTAAGTCACGCGATAGGCAGGCTTATTCATGTTTATCACCCGGCGCAAGTCTATGGGCGTAGCTACCACCACCGCATCGCAGGGGGTTTTGTTGATCGTCTCCTCGAGTTCCTTCATTTGCTTCTTTCCGTAGCCCATGGCGGGAAGCAGGTTTTCTATTGATGGGTAGCGTTCCAAGAGCTGTTTGATCGAGCCGACTGCGTAGGGGCGCGGGTCGACGAGCCCGGCGCCTGCCTGCTGCGCGGCGATTACCCCGGCGCCGTAGCGCATCTCGCCGTGCGTCAGGGTCGGGCCGTCCTCGATTGCGAGCACGGATTTGCCGCGCAGTTCATTCAGGCCCGGCGCCTGGATGGCCAGCGTGGCTTCGACCACGGTAGCTTTGGGATTGACGTCGGCGATGCTGCGGCGCAGCGCCTGGACGGTTTCGGGCCTGGCCGTGGCGATTTTGCTGATGATCAAGACGCGGGCGCGCCTGAAATTCGACTCGCCGGGGAAGTAGCTTACTTCGTGGCCCGGCCGGTGCGGATCGACCAGCACGATTTCCAGGTCCGGCTTGAAGAAGGGGAGGTCGTTGTTGCCGCCGTCCCAGACAATGATTTCGGCCTCTTTTTCGGCTGCGGCCAGGACTTCGGCGTAATCGACGCCGGCGTATACCACGGTGCCGCGCTCTATGTGGGGGGTGAACTCCTCCATCTCCTCGATAGTGCAGTTATTAGCCACCATGTCCTCGAAGCTGGCGAAGCGCTGCACTCGCTGGCGCACCAGGTCGCCATAGGGCATCGGGTGGCGCACCACCACCAGGCGCCGCCCCTTCTCGCGCAGCACTTTGACCACCCGGCGCGTGGTGGGACTTTTGCCGCAGCCGGTGCGCACCGCGCACACCGAGATCACCGGCACCTTTGCCTCGAGCATGGTGGCGCGCGCGCCGAGCAGCCTGAAGTCGGCCCCGGCGGCGATTACCTGAGAAGCCTTGTGCATCACGTAATCGTGAGAAACGTCGCTGTAGGAAAAAACCACCTCGTCGATCCGATGCTCTGAAATAAGAGCGTTAAGTTCCTCCTCCGGCCTGATGGGAATCCCTTTGGGATAAAGCGGTCCGGCCAGCTCGGGAGGATAAATTCGCCCTTCTATATTAGGTATTTGGGTTGCCGTGAAAGCAACCACCTCGGTGTTCGGGTCGCCGCGAAACACCACGTTGAAGTTATGGAAATCGCGGCCGGCCGCTCCCATTATCAGTATTTTTTTCCTTCTCAAGGCAGTCCTCCAGAGTTATTGGTCCAGAGCCCCCGGGCCCCTGGTCCCTCGTCTAAAAACTATCAACTGAGGCCAGGGACTGCCGGCTGAGAAAGGAACTAACCCCTCGAATAGCCTGCAGCCGCCAGGCTCATCCTGGCCACCGCCTCCTCGAATATCGCCAGCCCTTCGTCGAGCTGCTGCCGCGTGACGGTGAGCGGCGGGATGAAGCGGATGACATTGCCCTGGCTGCCGCAGGAGATCAGGAGCAATCCGTTTCTCTGGCACGTTTTGCGCACTTTGGCTACCGCTTCGGGATTGGGCTTTTTGCCCTCACGCACGAATTCGATCCCGATCATCAGGCCGAGGCCGCGCACGTCGCCGATGATCGGATAGGTGTTCTGCATATCGACCAGGCGCTGCATCAGGTACTCGCCGTTTTCCGAGGCGCGCCGGAGCAGGTCATCTTCTTCTATCGTTTTGATGGTAGCCAGCGCGGCGGCGCAGGCGACCGGGTTGCCGCCGAAGGTTGTCCCGTGTGCTCCCGGCGCCCATTTATCCATGATCGCGCGCGGCGCGGCCACGGCGCTCAGCGGGAAGCCCGAGGCGATACCTTTAGCCACGACCATGACGTCGGGAACGACGCCGAAGTGCTCGCAGGCGAACCAGCGGCCCGTCCGGCCGAAGCCGGTCTGCACCTCGTCGAAGATGAGCAGGGCGCCGGCCCGCGTCGCGATCTCGCGCAGCTTGGTCACGAACTCAACCGGCGGCACGACGTAGCCCCCTTCGCCCTGCACCGGCTCGACCACGATCGCAGCCAGCTCGTCGGGAGGGAGCTGGCGCGCCAGCAGCTCTTCCAGCCTGCCGATGCACTCGCGCACACATTCGTCGGCGGATCCAGCCTCAGAGCGGTAGACGTAGGGGAAGGGGAGAAGGTAGACCGATGGTAGAAGAGGGGCATAATGCCTGCGGTATTTAACATTGGAGCTGGTGATGGAGATGCAGCCGAGCGTCCTGCCGTGAAAAGCACCTTCGAATCCGATGATTCCGTGCCGGCCGGTTACATAGCGGGCGAGCTTGAGAGCGCCCTCGATGGCCTCGGCCCCGCTGTTCGAGAAGAAAAACATGTCGATGTCGCCGGGCATGATGCGCGCCAGCTCTTCGCCGAGCGCGACGATCGACTCGTAATAGTAAACGCAACCGGCATGGATCAAATTCTCCAGTTGTTTTTTGGCCGCCGCCACTACGCGCGGCGGGCAGTGCCCGATGTTGGTTGTCGCCGTGCCGGAGCTAAAGTCGAGATATCGCTTCCGGTCGCGCCCCCAGACGTAGACCCCTTCGGCGCGGACCACTTCCAGGTCCGTATCCCAGTAGAGGGCTGGGGTCAGTACCCGCCTGGCCCGATTGACCAGCTTCGATGCCATTTCGTTTCTCCTTTCGTCCCGAAATCGGGACTTACCTTTTCGCGTAGTAAGGATTCAAGGAATCGGCGAGGCGAAGTGCTGAAAAGAGCAAGCTAGAGGTCGTGGGTGAAGGCGAAGCTACCCAGCCTGAGGTGCCAGGCCTCGATAAACAGAACGGCGGAGTTGGGCCGGGCGCGCCGCCGCGGCGCCGCATTTGGTGCATGCGCCGCCCGCGTCCACTCGAAGGACCTGCTGTGGACATGAGTCTTCATGTTAACCCTTCCGCCGCCTTCATCGACAGGCGGCCGATCAACTGTTCCAGATACAGCCGCTTGTCGGTGGGGTTCATCGATTTGCTTTTGAACGTAAGATCGGCCTCGGCGGCGAGGGCCAGCCCTTGTTCCAGTTGGCGCCGGGCGAAGGAGCGAGCCTGCCGCATCAGGGCGTTTACGTCTCTGGTCCTGGCATCCAGCTCGGCCAGCGCTCTCTCCACCTCGTAACGAGAAGAGCCGCGCGACACCAGCTCGTGCGCAACCAGAAGCTGCCGGAAATGGCGTCCGAGCAGCCAGACAACCAGAATAGCCTGAGCAGACGCGCTGGACGTCGATCTGAGCAGGGTGTCGAGCACATGGAACGCCCGCCTTGCATCGCGCCCGAGCAGAGCGTTGGACAGCTCGAACAGGTCATGTTCCTTATAAACTGCGACTAGCTCTTCCACGATTTCAGAAGTAACCTGGCCGCCGCCCGCCGCGTAAGCCGCGAGCTTCTCGACCTCGTTTTTCAGCGCATGGAAATCTTTGCCCACGAGATCGACCAGGAGCTGTGCGACCTCTGGCCCGGCCGCGATTCCGTTGGTCTCAAGCTCCTGGCGCGCCCAGGCCACGGCGTCGCCCCGCTCTGGCTCGCGCAGTTCCAGCACGCGGCAGTGGCGGCTGAGGGACCTGTAGAGAGGGCCGCGTCGGTCGAGCTTTTCCGCCTCGAGCGCAACAACCGTGCCGCGAATCGGCCTGGCGACCAGCACCTCCAGGTCTCCGGCGGCCGGACCGGTCTGGCTCCCGTCGAGCGCTTCCACCCCCTCGACTAAAATCAATCTCGCCGCAGCAAACAAGTGATAATTTCGTGCTGCGAGCAATGCCTTGGGCGGTTCCTGCTCGCGCAAATCGTAGCGCTCGACGGTCAGTTCACCGGAGCGGCCAAGCTGCCGGCGCAACAGCCAGCGCGCCAGGTCGCGCGAGAAACCGGGCGGGCCGAGCAGCAGATAAAAGGGCCGCAGCTTCTCGGCTTCCAGTTCCCTGCGCAATTGCTGCAGAAGCATATTTAGATTTACCGTAGAGGACAGAGCAGAGGCAAACTATTAGCCATCAGCCGTCTTCAGTGCGCCAACTGGAAGTAGCGGCGGCCTCGAGGCCGCCATGTGTACGACGCCATTAACGTGTTCACCCTGGCGAGCTGAAGCTCGCCGCTACAATACAGAAGCGCAGCGAAGCTCGGGGCTTATGGCTGACAGCTTGAACATGCATGCTCTGCGGTTAAAATCGGCATCCCTAAAAACTCTCTATAATCGAGCTGACCACGCTCGCCGCCAGGTCGCGCATCAGCCGTTCGACAGCCGGGCTCTCCTCGGAGAAAAAGTTGGCCACGTCCGAATTGATCACGTACTGGTCTCGAAAGAGCAGGTTGTCGTTGCGGTAAAGGGTCCGCCCATCCTTAGCGCTCTCGAGCGTCAGGCTGACCGTAACGCTCACCAGAAAGGTTGAGCCGAAGGTCTCGCGACCAAACTGCACCGGGATGGCCGAGATGGAGGTCACCCCGCCGCGCAGCACGGCATCGACGCCCGAATCGCGCGGGTACACCGAGAACCTGGTGCGCTCTGAGAACTCGCGCACCAGCGCGCCGGTCAGCTTCTGCTCGATCTCGAAGTAGCGCGTGGCATTGCCGAGCGGCGCAATCCCGATGCTGCGGATGTCGCGGGGGAGGCCCTCGCCCCGCCCGGCGAGCCGGTAGCCGCAGCCCGCCACATTCAGGGAAGAGAGAATTAACAACACTGCGATGGACCTTTTACTCATGTCAAGAGACCACGATGTTGACCAGCCTCTTCGGAACATAAACGACTTTGGCGATGTTCCGGCCCGCGATGTGCGGCTCTATCTTAGGATCGCTCAGCGCGCGCGATTTTATCGTTTCTTCGTCTTCTTCCGGCGAGGCGAGAATGCGACCGCGCAGCTTGCCGCTCACTTGGACGACGATTTCGAGCTTCTCCTCGGCAGCCAGCCGGGGGTCGTATTCCGGCCAGGCGGCGCGCGCAATGATCTCAGTCTTTCCCAGGTGTTCCCACATCTCCTCACAGATATGCGGGGTGAAGGGCGAGAGCATCAGTACTAGCTTTTCCAGCGCCTCTTCGAGAAGAGCCGTGTAAGTTGACCGGTCCGAGGCCGCCGCCTGCGCCTCGTAGTCCTGTATCTCGTTGACCAGCTCCATCAGCGCCGATATGGCGGTGTTCAAATGTAACCTCTCTTCGACATCGGTGCTGACGCGCCTGATCGTCTGGTGCAGTTTCCGTATCAGCCGCCGCTCGGGCGCCCTCAGTTCATCGGGCCTGCTGAGCAGCTGCGAGATCCGTTCGACCACCAGCTGTGCCTGCCCATTGGCGCGCAGCCGGTCCCGCTGGCGCATCACCATGCGGTAAACGCGGTTGAGGAAGCGAAACAGCCCGTCTATTGCCTGGTCGCTCCACTCCAGGTCGTTTTCCGGAGGCGCGGCGAACAGTATGAACAGCCTCAAGGTGTCGGCGCCGTATTTGGGCAAAATATCCCCCGGGTTGACCAGGTTGCCACGGCTCTTGGACATCGCCTTGCCGCCCATGGTCACCATCCCCTGGGTGAAGAGCTTTACCACCGGCTCATCTACCTTGACCAGGCCGAGGTCGCGCATCACCTTGGTAAAAAAGCGCATATATATGAGGTGCAGCGTGGCGTGCGTGATCCCGCCGATGTAATAATCGACCGGCAGCCAGTAATCGACCGGCTCGCGGCGGAAGGGGAGCCGGTCGTTATGCGGGTCGGCATAGCGGAACATGTACCAGGACGAATCGACGAAGGTGTCCATGGTATCGGTTTCCCGCTTCCCGATTCGACCGCAGCGCGGGCACGCGGCGTTGACGAACTCCCCGGCGCGCAGGAGCGGCGAGCCGCCGCGCGGTTCGAAATCGTCCAGGTGCGGCAGGATTACCGGCAACTGGTCGTCGGGCACCGGCACGGTTCCGCACCCTTCACAATAGATCACCGGTATCGGAGTCCCCCAGAAACGCTGGCGCGAGATCAGCCAGTCCTTCAGCCGGTAGCTCACTGCCGGGCGGCCAAAGCCCTGCGCGCGCGCATGCTCGGCCATCGCGACGAGCGCTTCCTCAGAGAGAAGGCCGCTGAACTGACCCGAATTCACCAGCCTGCCGTACTCCTCAAAGGCCTGGTTCAGCTGTGTCGGATCGAGTTTGCCGTCGCGCGGCTGGATGACGATGCGAACCGGCAGCCGGTAGCGGCGCGAGAACTCGAGGTCACGCTGGTCGTGTCCCGGCACGGCCATGACCGCGCCGGTCCCATACTCCATTAAAACGAAATTGGCCACCCATACCGGCAGCGCTTCGCCCGAGAAGGGGTTGCGCGCGTAGCTGCCGGTAAAGAAACCCTCCTTGTCGGTCTCGCCGCGCCCGAGGCGCACCTGGTTGATCATGCGTTGGGCGGCAGCCAGCGCTTCGTCTTTTTTAGCTCCGTCGGCAATAAGTTCGCCGAGCATCGGGTGCTCGGGCGACATCAGGACGGCGTTGGCGCCATATATGGTATCGAGCCGCGTGGTGAAGATCCTGATTGCCTTGTCTTTTCCAACGATGGGGAAATCGATCTCGGCCCCTTCGGACTTTCCGATCCAGTTGCGCTGCATAATCAGGACCCTCTCGGGCCAGCCCTCGAGCTTGTAGGTATCGGCCAGCAGCTCCTCAGCGTAAGCCGTGATTTTCAAATACCATTGTTCGAGCTTGCGCTGTTCGACCGGGGTTTCCTCGTGGCGCCAGCAGCGGCCGTTCACCACCTGTTCGTTGGCCAGGGTGGAGCTGCATTTCGGGCACCAGTTGACCCAGGCCAGGCCGCGATAGGCCAGGCCGCGCTCGAGCATCCTGTTGAAGAACCACTGGTTCCAGCGATAGTACTTGGGCAGGCAGGTGATGACCTCGCGGCTCCAATCATAGGCGAAGCCGAGCCGCTTCAGGTCATCGCGGATTTCCCGGATGTTGTTGAAGGTCCAGGTCTCGGGATGGATCTTGTGTTTGATCGCCGCGTTCTCCGCCGGCAGGCCGAAGGCGTCGAAGCCCATCGGGTGAAGCACGTTGTAGCCGCGCATCCACATGTAGCGGGCAAAGGCGTCGCCTATTGAATAATTACGCACGTGCCCCATGTGCGCCCGCCCGGAGGGATAGGGGAACATCTCCAGGAGATAGTAATGCTTCCGGTCCAGGTCCTCGCCGGCGCGAAAGACGCCCTCCGCCTCCCAGCGCTCCTGCCACTTCTTTTCGATGGCCTCGAAATCGTAAAACTCGCTCGATTTCATGTTATTTTATTAAATCTCTTATAGTTAGCCTCGAAGAGGTCGAAAGGAAAATTTACCATAGGGGCAGCATCTCGAGCAACCGGGGGCGGGTTGGGGAACTTCGAATTCGTGTCAATTAGTGTAATTCGTGTCTGAAAAATCAGAGCCACGAATTTACACGAATTTTCGCAAAACGTCTGGCTAGTAATAGGAAAGGTAGCGGTCGAGTTCCCAGGGATGGACCTGGGCGATGTACTCGCGCCACTCGGCCCGCTTGGCGTTGAGGAAATGCTTGTAGATATGCTCGCCCAGCGCCTCCTGTATCACCTTGTCTTTCTCCAGGCAGTCGAGCGCCTCGTTGAGGTTTCCGGGAAGCTCGTCTATCTTGAGGCGCCGGCGCTCGCGATGGCTCATCTTGTAGATGTTTTTGTTGATGGGCGGGCCGGGGTCGATCCGGTTCTTGATCCCGTCCAGTCCGGCCTTGAGCATCACCGCCAGGGCCAGGTAGGGGTTGCAGGAGGGATCGGGCATGCGAAACTCGCAGCGCGTAGCGACGCCGCGCGCGGCGGGCACGCGCACGAGCGGGCTGCGGTTGCGCTCGGACCAGGCGACGTTGGTCGGGGCCTCGTAGCCGGGCACCAGGCGCTTGTAGGAGTTGATAAGGGGGTTGGTTATCGCCACCATGCCGCGGGCGTGGCGCAGCAGGCCGCCGATGTACCAGAGCGCGACGTTTGAGAGCTGATAGGGCGCGTTGGCGTCGAAGAAGGCGTTCGCGCCGTCTTTAAACAGCGACTGGTGGGTGTGCATGCCCGAGCCGTTCAGGCCGTAGAGCGGCTTGGGCATGAAGGTGGCGTGCAGGCCATGGTCCATGGCCACTTTGCGCACGATGAACCTGAAGGTGGCGATGTTGTCGGCGGTAGTGATAGCATCAGCATACTTGAAGTCGATCTCGTGCTGGCCGGGGGCCACCTCGTGGTGCGCCGCCTCCACCTCGAAGCCCATGGCCTCGAGCGCGTTGACGATATCGCGCCGCGCCTCCTCGCCGCGGTCGACCGGCGTCAAATCGAAATAGCTCGCCGAATCGTGGGTTATGTTGCTGGCCTTGCCGTTGCTGTCCTTCTCGAACAGGAAGAATTCCGCCTCGGGCCCGGCCATCATGGTGTAGCCGAGGCGCGCGGCCTCTTCGACCACACGCTTCAGGGCCATGCGCGGGCAGCCGGCGAAAGGGGTGCCGTCCGGATTATAGACGTCGCAAATCAACCTTCCCACGCGGCCGCGCACGTCGCTCCAGGGAAAGATCCTGAAGGTGGATGGGTCGGGGCGGAGGAACATGTCCGATTCCTCGATGCGGGCGAAACCCTCGATCGAGGAGCCGTCGAACATCACGCCTTCGAAGAAGGCCGATTCAAACTGGGTCTCCGGGATCTCAACGTTTTTGATCGCGCCGAAGATATCGGTAAACTGCAGGCGCATGAAGCGTACCCGCTCGCTTCGCGCCTTGGACAGCACCTCCCTGGCCGTGCTGACCTCGAGCGCCTCTTTAGCCATAATGTTTCCTCTCTCTGGTTCGGGCAAGCCCCGGCAAGCGCCGGGGCTTGCCCGAAAGCCTAAGCTGTTAATTATATATCAGAGTAGAGGAAAAACTCATAGGGGTGAGGGCGCAGGGCCACCGGCTCCAGTTCGCGCTTTACCTTGAATTCGATCCAGTTCTCGATCACGTCGGGCGTGAAGACATCGCCGCGCAGCAGGTAAGAATGGTCTTCGGCCAGCGCGTTCAATACCTCGGCGAGCGACCCGGGCGTGGACTTCACTTTACTCCTTTCCTCCGGTTCCAGCTCGTAGAGGTCCTTGTCGATCGGCTCGGGTGGCTCGATGCGGTTCTTGACGCCGTCCAGGCCGGCCATGAGCATCGCAGCGAAGGCGAGGTAGGGATTGCACGAAGGGTCGGGGGAGCGATACTCGATCCGTTTGGCCTTTGAGTTGCGGTTGTAAACCGGGATGCGCACGCAGGCGCTGCGATTGCGCTGCGAATAGATCAGGTTAATCGGCGCCTCGTAACCCGGCACCAGGCGGCGATAAGAATTGGTCGTCGGAGCAGCGAAGGCCAGAATCGAGGGGCTGTGCGCCAGCAGGCCGCCGATGTACCAGCGCGCCAGGTCGCTTATCAGGCCGTAGCCCTTCTCGTCGTAGAACAGATTGGTCCCGCCCTTCCACAGGCTCTGATGGGTGTGCATTCCAGAGCCGTTGTCCTGGAACAGGGGCTTGGGCATAAAGCAAGCGGTATAGCCGTGCTCGACGCAAACGTTCTTGACGATATACTTGTACATCATCACCTGGTCGGCCATCCTGGTCAGCGTGGTGTAGCGCATGTCGATTTCGGTCTGGCCAGCCGTGGCTACCTCGTGATGATGCACCTCGACTTTAATGTCGGCATCGATCATCCGCCGCACGATTTCCGAACGCAGGTCCTGCAGCTTATCGGTGGGCGGGACCGGGAAATAGCCCTCCTTGTGACGCGGACGAAAGCCGAGGTTCGGCGTTTTGTCCGAGCCGCTGTTCCAGATCCCCTCGACCGAGTCGATATAGTAGTAGCCGCAGTGCGAGTTCTGATCGAACCTGATCTCGTTGAAAATGTAGAACTCGACCTCAGGTCCCCAGAAGCTGGTATCGGCTATCCCCGAATCTTTAAGGAAGCGCTCGGCCTTCTGTGCCACATAGCGCGGGTCGCGCGAGTAGGGCTCCATGGTCACCGGGTCATAGACGTTGCAGATGATGCTTAAAGTGGGTATCTTGCAGATCGGGTCGACCACCGCGGTCGCCGGGTCGGGGATCAAAATCATATCGCTCTCATGGATCTTCTGGAAGCCGCGGATGCTCGAACCATCGAAACCTATCCCCTCCGTGAACAGCTCTTCTCCGAACTCTTCGACCGGGATGCTGAAGTGCTGCCAGGTGCCGGGCAGGTCGGTGAACTTCAGGTCGACGATTTTGACGCCCGATTGCCGGGCCAGTTCGATCGCCTCTTTAGCTGTTGCCATATTCTCCTTTCCTCCAGCCGGCTTGCCCGAGGTCGCGCGCTGCGTCTAGGGCCGGAAAGCTAGTGCAGGGCTAACCCCGGTTCGCCCGGCGTAATACTAGCTGAGTAGCGTTGCAAAGTCAAGGGCATTTTTGCAAGATAAACAAAAAATCTTGCATAAATTGCAAATCTATAAGTACAAAATGCAATTCTTATGCCAAGATTTGGCCAGATGTACTTAAAATTTTGTAGTTTTTGCCAAGAAATCAAGACATCGAAGCGTAAGTTTCTAAACCTAATCTTTTGAGATGTTTATACTCAGGACCCTCAGCCAGCCAGAGGCCGCTTCCAGCCAGCTCGCCGCGCTCCCTGGTCCGCCGGCAGGGAATCGAGGTGCAGTCGATGGCTAATCGAAAGGGATGCCTCGATTTATGGTGGAACTCTCCTTCCAACTTGCCCAGAGGATGTGGTCCCAGCGCTACATCCCGCGCCCGGACCCTAGGTAGTCAGCTGCCCTTTTGTTGAAGCCTTTTCCATATCTCTTCGGGAAAAAAATCCCCGGCTGCGCAGGGGCGAGACACCCGGCTCCCCTTAAGCTTAAGGTGCGACTGTTTTTCGCCGCGCTCCTGCCACTGGAACGCATTTTGCTCGATTCCCGGGTGGGGGGGCCAAACGCGGCTGATGAGGCTCCGGGCGGGCCAAAGGCTTGCCGGCAAGCAATATGAAACCCGGTTGAGGGCTGTTCTATCCACCATCTTATGAGCGTGAGATCCCTGAGAGCCGAGGCCTACGAGAATTTGATCGACAAGATCGAATTTCAGAAGGAAGAGATAGAGCGGATCAAGAGCGATATCAGCGCGGCCGACCGGAACTTCGAGTGCAAGTACATCGAGCGCTTCATGAACGAGTACACCGACTACCGCAACATCTCTTCTTACGAGGAGCTTTTAGCTCGGGCGCTCGCCGCGCGCGTCATCTACATCGGAGATTATCATGCCCTGGCTGAATCCCAGGGATTTGCCGCGCAGTTTCTTACCGACCTGGCGCGGTATGACAGCGGGCTGATGCTCGGCCTGGAGATGCTCTACGGGCGCGACCAGCGGGCCCTGGACCAGTGGCTCAGCGGCGCGATCGGCGAGGAGGAATTCCTGCGGCGGGTGCGCTATCAGCGGGAATGGGGCTACGACTGGTCGAGCTATCGCAGGCTCTTCGAAGCCGCCCGCGCGCTGGGCATTCCGATCTGGGGGATCGATTGCGGGCCGCGCGAAAACTTCAAGGCCATCTCGCGCCGCGATCTTTACGCCGCGCAAAGGATCGTTTCGCTGCTCAAGCAGCACCGTGAGCGCAGGCTGGTTGTGCTTTTCGGCGAGGCGCATCTTTCCCGAAGTCACCTGCCGGCAAAGGTCACGCAGATGCTGGCGCGTGAGGCGATGCGCGCCGCGCATCTGATAATACTGCAGAACCTGGACGACGTTTACTGGAAGCTCGCCTCGCGCGGCCGCGAGCAGGAGAAGGTGGTGCGGATCGCGCGCGGCATTTATTGTGTCTTTAATGCCACGCCCTATCTCAAATACGAGTCGTACCGGAGAATGCTCGAGCGCTGGCGCAAGCAGGACGGGGAGGACGACGACGAAGCCTGCATCGGTTCCACCCTGGATATGCTTATCGACACGTTATTGAACTTCCTGCAGCTCGATAAGTATCGCCACAAGCTGACGCAGGAGGACGGCCACTCGCGGCTGCTGGTCGATGCCCTGCCCGAGATTTATTTTCCCGACGAGCTGGCGAGCTTCGAGGCCCTGCTGCGCTCGGAGCGCGTGGCGCCCGAGGAGGCGCTCGAGGCTTTCTGGCACCTGGAGCTTACCGGCGGCTGCTACCTCCCCGGCGCCAACGTCATGTTCATCGGGCGGCACAGCCTGGCCTGTGCTGCCGAGCAGGCTGCTCATTTCGTCCATTCGGTCTGTGCCGGATGGGGAACTAAAGGGGGGAAGCAGCAGGCCGCCGACAGCTTCTACGGCAAGATCCTTCATGAAGCTCTAGGATATTTCGTCTCAAAGCTGCTCGACCCGAGCCGCGGCGACTCTGCGGCCAGGCTGGGCGGGCCGTGCAAAGTCGATGAGCTTCTGCAAATAGACGCCATCCTGAAACGGGTCAAGGGACTGCCGAAGATCAGGCGGCCGGCGCTGGCGGCCCGCTGTGGCTACGGCCTGGGGGAGCTGCTTTACGGCGCCTATTTGGCCGGCCGGGCCTCGCGCGAGGCCATTTCTGCGCTTTTCAAACAGCCGCTCGACGAGCCGCAGGCAGCACGTCAGGCTCTGCTCGGGGCCTTTCGCGTGGCCGGCATAAAACATGAGCCAGTAGATTAATCTCGATGAAGCTACGGGCGTGGTGACGTACAATGGGCGAAATGTACGGCGGCCTCGAGACCGCCGGGTGTACGACGTTATAGCGAACACATCGTGTCCCACCCTTTGGCACACCGCGGCTTCTGCTTGAGGTTGAAGCAGGGGGCACCGTTCAGCTAAAATTGAAATCGTGCGGTATGTCCATACTTCCAGGTAGAAGCATATTCCTGGTCGGGTTTATGGGGAGCGGCAAGAGCTCGGTTGGGGGCGCTCTGGCCGCGCTCCTCTCGCGCGAGTTTATAGATCTGGACGAGTTGATCGTAAGGGCCGAGGGGAAGACGATCACCGAGATATTCCGCTATTACGGCGAGGAATACTTCAGGCTGCTCGAGCGCCAGTTTCTGGCCGGGCTGCCGCCGGGCGCCGCCTCGGTGGTGGCTCTGGGCGGCGGCACCTTTTGCCGCGAGGACAATCGCCGTTTGATCAAGGAGCGCGGCGTCTCGATATGGCTCGACTGTCCCCTGCAGGTGCTGCTCGCGCGCATCCCGCTCGATGGGAGCCGGCCGCTGTTTCGCGGGCGGGAGCAGGCCGAAGCCCTTTACCATGCTCGCCTCGCCTACTATCGCATGGCCGACCTGCGGGTGGATGCCAGCAGCCTCGGCGTCGAGCAGGTGGCGCAAAAAATAATAGAGCTGCTGCAACGCTAGCCGATAATTTTTCCTCTTAAGGGAAGAGCGCTGTGATATAATTCGCCTGAGGCGAGCGGGTGCATCCGGCCTCGATTCGGAGAAGAAAATCAAGGTGAACAAAAAATGTAATTGGTTGATATTGGCCCTGGCGGCCGTTTTCTGCCTGGGTCTTGTCTTGGAAAGCCTTGATCCTCCGGCTGTACAGGCCGCACCGGCGGCGCAGAAGAAGGGGAAGAGAGAGGAGCGTGAGGCGGAGCGGGAGCCGAAACCGGAAGGGAGGACGGCAATCGCGGTCGAGGTCAAGCTGGTCAACGTTGACGTCACGGTCGCAGACAGGAAGGGGAATCTGATCACCGGCCTCAAGGCCGAGCACTTCACCGTTTACGAGGATGGGGTCAAGCAGCAGATAAGCCACTTCAGCCCGGTCGAAGCGCCGATGACCGTGGTCCTGGTGGTGGATTTCAGCCGGCAGGCGGTGGTCCTGGGCGATTACTACTTCGGCAACGAGATCTGGGATGCCGTCGTCGAATTCTCGCGCGTGCTGCGCCCCGACGACTGGGTGGCCGTCGTGGCCTATGACATGAAGCCGGAGATCTTGACCGACTTCACGCGCGACCGCAACCAGCTTTATCAGGCGCTGCGGCGCTTGACCTTCCCGGCCTTCAGCGAGAGCAACCTTTCCGATGCCGTGGTCTTCGTTCTGGACCGCGTCGAGGAGGTGGAAGGAAAAGTCGGGGTGGTCTTCTTGAGCAGCGGCCTCGATACCTTCAGCAAGGTCACCTATGACCAGGCCCTGAAAAAGGCCAAGAACAGCCACGCGGTCATCTACTCGGTCGGCATCGGGCAAAACCTGCGGGTGCGGTACGAGCCCTACATCGCCCCGGAGCAGAATATAGAGCTGCTGCAGTCGGACAACCGGCTCCGCTCTTTTGCCGAGATCACCGGCGGCGTGTCTTATTTCCCGCGCTTCATCAGCGAGCTTCCCTCGATAATGACCGATATCGCGCAGCGGCTCCGCCACCAGTACTCGCTCGGCTACGTTCCGACCAATGCCAAAAAGGACGGCAAGTTCAGGAAGATCAAGGTCGAGGTCAAGGTTGACGTTGACGGGGACGGCAAGCTGGACAAATTGAAGGTCAACCACCGACAAGGCTACTTCGCGCAAAAGGAGACCTGATACCGGTTCGGCACGAACGGGTCGCGCGGCGCCGGACGTTGAAGTGTGTAAAGAGACATGTGTGATATAATTATTAAACAGCCCTGCCGGGGCTTCTGGAAGCGATATGAAAAACATCGAGAAGCTTTTCAAAGAGGCGCAGAAAGCGCAGGAAGAGATGCAGAGGCAGATGGAGTCGCTCGAGGTCGAGGCCTCGAGCGGCGGCGGCATGGTCTCGGTCAAGATGAATGGGGCCAAGCATCTGCTCGAGGTTAAAATCGATCCCGAGGCGATTAAATCGGGCGACGTCGAGATGCTGCAGGACCTGGTGGTGGCCGCGGTCAACGAGGCCTCGCGCCGCGTCGACGAGGAGATGAGCAATCAAATCCAGAACCTGATGGGCGGGCTGAAGCTGCCGGGGTTTAAATTTTAAACTGGTTTCCGCCAATGAACGACTACGCCGAACCGATATCGCGATTGATCGACGAACTCAAGAGGCTTCCGGGCATCGGGCACAAGACAGCACAGAGGCTGGCCTACAGCATCCTGAGAAAATCCAAAGCCGAGGTCGAACAGCTGGCGCGTGCCATCCAGGAGGTCAAGGAGAAGATCAAATTTTGTTCCATTTGTAATAATCTCACCGACGTTGACCCCTGCGCCTTCTGCGCCAACCCCGAGCGCACCGAGCGCATCATCTGCATTGTCGAGGAGCCGCACGACATCATCTCGATCGAAAAAACGCGGGGCTTTCGCGGCCGCTACCATGTCCTGCACGGCGTCATCTCGCCGATCAATGGGATCGGACCGGAAGAATTGAGGCTCAAGAACCTGCTCGACAGGATCAAGAGGGGCGAGGTCAAAGAAGTTATCGTGGCCACCAATCCCACGGTCGAAGGCGAGGCCACCGCTCATTACCTCTCGCGCTTCATCAAGCCGCTCGGCGTAAAGGTGACCCGCATCGCCCTGGGCATTCCCGTCGGGAGCGACCTGGAATATGTCGATGAGGTGACCGTCTCGCGCGCCCTCGAGGGACGACGCGAGATCTAGAGCCCTTTGAGAATTAATGGAATGCAGACGCGGCGGATTTACGCGGATCGATTCGCCAGCTCTGCATCATCCGCGTTCCCTTTTCATGCTGTTGCAGCGAGCAGAGCGCGCTTTACTGTGTTTTTAGCCAGATCAATTTTATATGCGTTTTGCCGTAATGGCTGCGCTTCGCTCACCGCCAGCTCTCCCGCTCGCTCGGCTGCGGCCGAATCGATATTTTTCCCCTTAACCGCCTGTTCCGCTTTCACGGCGCGATAGGGAAATGGGGCGACGCCGCCCAGCACAATCCTGGCGTCCTGGCAGATTCCATTCTTAGTCGCAACGAGCGCCGCCACGCTGACCAGCGCGTGGTCCCAGGCCTGTCTTTCGCTGATCTTCAGATAAATGCTGCGGCTATCGGGCGCGGGGCGGGGCACCTGAATTTCAGCCAAAACCTCTCCCGGGCCGAGTATATTTTCGCGGCGCACGTCCACGCGCGGGGCAATGAAGAACTCTTCGAGGGGGACCATCTTTTCTCCGCTCGGCCCGACTATCTTCACCCGCGCGTTCAGCGCGACCAGGGCCGGGGCGGTGTCGGAAGGGTGAACGATGTAGCTCGGGCCGCCGCCGATGATCGCATGGTATTTATTTTCGCCGGTCATGGAAAAGCAAACATCGCCGCCGTTCTTGAAGCAGGGGAACCCTTGCCGGAAGTACCAGCACCAGGGGCGCTGGCAGAGGTTTCCTCCTATGGTGCCCACGTTTCTGATCTGCGGCGAAGCTGCAGAGGCGGCAGCCTGGGCAAGCACTGTGAACTTCTGCCGGATCAGCTCATGCTCCTCGATGGCGCCCAGGGTGGCGAGGGCCCCTATCTTCAGTCCCCCGTTCTGTTCCTCTATGTAGTCCATATCGGGGATATTCCTCAAGCTCAACACGAACTCGGGGGTCAAGACGCGGTCCTTCATCAAGCCGAGTATGTCGCTCCCTCCGGCAACGATTGCCGCCCGATTGCCGTACTTGGCCGCCAAAGAAACGGCTTCTTGCAGAGATTTGACGTTCAAATGTTTAAAGCTTTTCATCTCGTCTCCAACCTCCTGTCGCTAAGCCTTCCTCCCTTTAAGCGCCTGCAGGATTTTATCCGGGGTGATGGGGAGTTCCTTTACCCTCGCGCCCGTGGCATTAAAGATAGCATTGGCAATTGCCGCCACCGACGGCACGATCGGAGCTTCCCCTAGAGACTTGGCGCCGTACGGACCATAAGGATCGACCGCCTCCACGATGATCGGCTGAATTTTCGGAACGTCGAGATGAGTCATCAACTTAGCACCGTGGTAGTTTGGGTTGAGAGGCTTTCCCGTCGAGGGGTCGTGCCTCAGCTCTTCGGCCAGAGCCATGCCTATACCCATGGTCACTCCGCCGATTATCTGGCTCGATGCGGTCAGCCGGTTGATTATCCTGCCGCTGTCGTGTGCCGCTACATAGTTGATAACTTTGACCTGGCCCGTCTCAGTATCAACCTCAACTTCGGCAAAATGCGCGCCGTAGGCCGCCGACTCGACCCCCTCGTGGTGGGGGTTGGTAACCGCCTTGCCGTAGATGGCCTCGGGCGCTTTGCCCGCTGCCTCCTCGAACGAGACGAAGCGCTCGGGCGCATCTTTAACGAAGATCCTCTCCTCCTTGATTTCCAGCTGCTCGGGCCGCGCTGCCAGCAATTCGGCAGCAACTTGCAAAAGCTGGCGCTTGGCATCCTCGGCCGCCGCTTTTATCGCAGTCCCGGTGTAGGTTGTGGTCCTGCTGCCTGATTCCCCTACAGAGTATGGGGTTACGTCCGTATCGCCGCTTACGATGCTGACTTTTTCCAGCGGCACTCCGAGCGCTTCGGCGGCGATTATACTCATCGTGGTCTTGGCCCCGGTACCGATATCGGTCACGCCGGCGAAGACCTGCACCGAGCCGTCGGTGTTGATCCTGACCATGCCGGCGCTCAGGCCCAGCCCCGAATGCCACTGCCCGATGGCCATACCGATGCCATGCTTTTTCGACCCTTCTATAGTTTTCTCCCCGGGCCGATGCCACTTCTCGCGCCAGCCTATTTGCCTCGCCCCTTCCCGTATGCACTCTTCCAGTCCGCTCGAGGAGAGAGGAGTCACGCTGTCCCACATCACGATATGGTTTTTCAGCTTGAACTCCACGGGATCGATGCCGAGTTCATACGCGATCTGGTCCATCGCCGACTCCACGCCGAAGATCCCCTGCGGCCCGGATGGGGCGCGGAAGTTGCCGCTGCAGGACACGTTGGTATAGGCGCGGTAAATTTCCGTTTTCACGTTGGGGCATCGGTACAATTCTCGGGCCCCCATCAGGCCGCCGCGGCCTTTGGTGTATGCTCCCATGCCGCTGAAGGCCCTGGTGTAAACGGCAGTGACCGTTCCATCCTTCTTGACTCCGATCTTGTAATGCTGAACGGTCGGCCAGCGCCCGTGCACGCCGATAAAATCCTCGCTTCGCGTGTACTCAAGCTTCACCGGCCTTCCGGTCTTTTTAGCCAGGAGCGCAGCCATGAGGTCGAAGTCCTGGCACTGGTTTTTCGCGCCGAACCCTCCGCCCATGAATTTGCAGATCACGCGCACGTTGCTCAGGGGTATTTTCAAATCTCTGGCCAGGTCGAGCCGACAGTTCGATATCCCCTGGGTGGAGGCCCAGACCGTGAGATGGTCGCCCTCCCACATGGCCACGCTGGCGCGCGGCTCCAGCTGGGCGTTGTTGATATGCTTAGATATATACGTGTCTTCGTAGATCAAGTCAGCTTCGGCGAATCCCTGCTCAACGTCGCCGCGCTCGAACAGCAGAGGCTTGCCTTCGAGAAGGTTTCCGCCCGGTCGGACCTCGGGCGCGTCCGGCTTCAATGCCTCTTCCACCTCGAGCACGAAGGGAAGCTCCTCGTACTCTACTTTGATCAGCTGCAAGGCGTCCTCGGCGATGCGCCCGTTTACCGCAGCCACCGCCGCCACCGGGTCTCCGACAAAACGCACCGGGTTGTTGAAGAGGTAACGCTTGCTTTTATCGTTCTCGACGCGGTCCCCGCTGGACCACACGATGGAAGCATTCTTATGGGTAATTATGGCCCTGACTCCCGGCAGGGCCTCAGCCTCTGAGGCATCTATCTTTATAATCCGTGCATGTGGATATGGGCTTCTGAGGACCCTTGCGTAGAGCATTCCCGGCAAATGGATATCGGCGGCATATCTGGCCTGTCCCGTGACCTTGGCGAAAGCGTCGAGCCTGGCGACGGGCTTTCCTACTACCGACAATTTATCTGCCATGGCACATGCCTCCTTAGCCGTTCATCTTCTTAGCTGCCGCCAGCACCGCCTCGACGATGTGGTTATAAGCGCCGCAGCGGCAGAGGTTGCCCGATAACGCATGCCTTACTTCGAGTTCAGTTGGGCGAGGATTTTTATCGAGCAGCGCCTTGGCTGCCATGATTTGGCCCGGCGTACAGAAGCCGCACTGCATGCCGTCGTATTCGATGAAGGCCCGTTGAATCGGATGGAGCCCGTCTCCCTGCGCCAGCCCCTCTATAGTGATGATTTCCTTTCCGTCGGCCCACAGCGCCAGCTGGCTGCAGGAATAGACGGCTTTGCCATCCATAATGACCGTACAGGCGCCGCATTCGCTGCGGTTGCAGCCGATTTTGACGCCGGTAAGCCCGAGTTCATCGCGGAGCACTTCGGCCAGCGTCTCGCGGTGCTCGATATCCACCCGGTATTTGACTCCATTGACGCGCAGCGCAATTGTCTGTCTTTCCGATTCCACGGCCTCTGCGACGGCGTGCGCTTCAGCCTCCTTTTCGAGCTTCAAGGCTCCGGCAGATATCGCGGCTGTAGCCAGGGCGCCGCCGCCCACTCCTTTGATGAATTCGCGCCTGGATACAAAAAGGGATGATGAGCGTTTTTTCTTCTTTTCTTCCACAGTCACCACCTCCTTATCAACTGGTTAAGAATCGTCCGGCTGCGGAACTTAAGCCAAGCATTTGCTGGCCTATTATATTCCACGCCGCGCTGATAATAAAGAATATTTTTAATGTCAGTCTTCAGTCCATAGACCTTAATTCTATTGTCGATTGCAGAGCTAGCCGGAGATATTTTTCTCTATCGGCCCGGCGTTTAAACCTGAAATGATTGGTGTCGAGGCGGGTTATCGGGGCGATGAGGTTGGTGGAGGTGGCGGGAATCGAACCCGCGTCCGGAGGTGTTCGGCCAGCAGAATCTACATGCTTATCCGGTTCGATTAATCTCGCCGCTCCCGGCGCGGAACCGGCAAGGCCCGGAAGCGACCAGCCCCTTGAGATTCGCCCGGCGCGCTCGGGCCGAGACGCCAGACTAGCCTGCTAGCCGTCGCTCTGTCAAGCCTCGCAGGCAAGGCTAGACGAGCGTGGCCGCGTTAAGCAGCCAGTGCGAGCTGCGTGTCCGCAGTTAGATTTAGCTCCCGCAGTTTAACGAGGCACGGGCACCTCGGCATGCATCCGCTGCCTCTGCGCCCCCGTCGAGACCATGTCACCCCCACTAGGGCCGGGCAGGGAAAACACTTGATATATGGTAACATTAGAGTCAGACGACGTCAACGACCAGAAAGCCGTGAGACGGAAGATAGAAAACTAGAGACGATCGGAAAGCTCTTTCGTCTCCCGGCCTCCTGGCTTATTGCACCATGGCGGCGATAAGAGAGTTCAGGCCGGCGGACTTCGAGGAGCTGTACAGGATCGACATCGCCTGTTTTGAGCGCGATATATCTTATTCGCGCCGCGAGCTTAGCTATTACATCTCGCGACAAGGGAGCCTGACTCTTGTCGCCGAGGATCAGGGCAAGCCCGTCGGCTTTATCATCGTCAGGCGCGAGGCGGGCCGCTATGGGCATGTGATCACGATCGACGTTCTGCCTGAGCGTCGCCGGCAGGGGATCGGGTCGCACCTCATGGCCGAGGCCGAATCGTGGCTGGCCAGGCGGGGTGCCCGCATGGTCTATCTCGAGACGGCGGCCAACAACCTCGCCGCAATTGATTTTTACCGGAAATTGGGCTACGTCGAGGCCGGGAGGATCGCGGGCTATTATCAGGGAAGGCTCGACGCCCTGCGCATGGTGAAACAACTCGTTTAGAATTTTTCCACGGTAAGCTTTCCCGGGAACATCTCGATAAAGGCCCGGATGGTCGGCTCGCGCATCGCCTTCTCGATCAGGGGATCTTTTATAACGCTTTCTTCTTTTTCAACTGGCGCAACTTCTTCTTTGCCGGCTGGCTCGGTATCGCTTACCTTTTCCACTAAAATCGGCACTCCAGCAATTCTTTCCGCAAGCTTTTCGAGCAAGTCGCGCTTATCCTTGGTGATGGATTCGTAGAGATGCTTGCTCAAGCGTAGTTTGCCCTTCGCCAGATCTAAGCGAATAGAGCTACGGTATCTGGAAAGATAACCATAGAACAGGAAATTCTCCCGCTCCAATTCGGCTAGCAAGCGACCTTCCGGATTATCCGGGGTCGGTTTCGCTTCGAGGCGCGTCGGCTCGGCGCCATGCGGCTGCGCGTCGGGAATTTCACGGGCCAGAGGTGCAATTTCCTTGGGCGCCGCAGGCGTCGTAATTAACGGCTCGGGAGCGGGCCGCGATTCGGGAAGCGAAGCGGCGGCAGCCGGCAGCTCGGCGAGCAGGGCCTCGAGCGAGGTCAGGCGCCCCAGGTACGCCAGCTTCAACAGCGTCATCTCGAGGTGAAAGCGCGGAAAGGGGGAGAAGCGGAGATCGGACCACGACCTGCTCAAAAGATCATAGAAACGCAGCAGCTCTTCCTGGCTGAACCTGCCGGCTTCGGCAGCCAGACGGTCCAGCTCGCTGCGCGGCGCCATGATCAGCCTTTCATCGGGGCCGACGATTTTGATCAGCAACAGGTTGCGAAGATGGCCGAGCAGCTGCCGGCCAAACGCCTCGTAATCGTAGCCGCGCGCTGAGACCTCATCGACAAGTCGCACCAGGCGCGCCGCGTCGCGCTCGGCCAGACCGCAGGCGAATTCGGCCAGATATTTTTGCTCCACCAGCCCCAGCAGGTCTGCTACAACGGCATCTTCGATTTTATTGCCGCTAAAGGCAATGAGCCGGTCGAGCGCCGTCTGCGCATCGCGCATGCTCCCTTCGCTCGCAAGCGCAATCTCCTCGAGCGCTCTCTGGCTGATCGAGAGCCCTTCGGCCTGGGCGATGGCGCGCAGCCGCTCGGCGATCACGCCGTGAGCGATCTCTTTGAACTCGAAGCGCTGGCAGCGCGAAATTATAGTGGCCGGCACGCGGTGCACGTCGGTTGTTGCCAGGATAAACACCACATGCGGCGGCGGCTCCTCGAGCGTCTTGAGCAGGGCGTTGAAGGCCTCCGGCGTCAGCATGTGCACCTCGTCCACGATGAAGACCTTGTAGCGGTCGCGCGCCGGCCTGTAGGGGATATCGTCGCGCAGTTCGCGTATATCGTCGATCCGGCGGTTCGATGCGGCATCGATCTCGATAACGTCGATGTTGCATCCGGCGGCGATTTCCCTGCACGCTTCGCAGCCGTTGCAAGGGGTAGGAGTAGGCCCCGACTTGCAGTTGAGCGCCTTGGCCAGGATGCGCGCGGTTGTCGTCTTGCCGACGCCGCGCGGGCCGGCGAAAAGATAAGCGTGGGCGATGCGTCCGAGCCGGATGGCGTTTTGGAGGGTACGGGCAACCAGTTCCTGTCCGGCGACCTCCTCGAAAGCTTGAGGCCGCCATCTGCGCGCCAGCACTTGATAGGCCATATCAAAAAGCCGTAAGGCGTGAAGCGTCGATCCCCTTACGCCTCACGATATAGAGGGCTCGGGCCCGCTTTACCAGGCTTCGGGATTACCTGCGGCACATGCGAGCCTCCCCTTAAGGCTGCTCCCTCCCGGGCCTGACCTGGTTCGGGGCCTCACATTGCACAGGGCCCGAAACCTGATAAAACGGGTCCGAGGCCGCGAGCGCCGGTTGCCTGAGATGGCGGAGAGGGTGGGATTCGAACCCACGGTCCCGGTTTTGCCAGGACACGGCATTTCCAGTGCCGCCGAATAGGCCGCTCTCGCACCTCTCCGCATAAAGCCGTAAGCTCTCGGTCTCTAGGCCTTAATTAGAATTTTAGACTGCCGACTTAAATGGTGGCGGTGAGGGTGGGATTCGAACCCACGGTGCCCGGCAGGGCACACCGGTTTTCGAGACCGGCCGATTAATCCGCTCTCGCACCTCACCGCACTCAAAGCTTCAACCGCGGCCCGCGCCTCTTTCGAAAAAAAGCGCGCAGCAGTTCGCGGCTCTCCTCTTCCAGTATGCCGCCCCGCGCCCTGAAGGTGTGGTTCAATTTCCCGTCGGCGCCTATGCTATATAGCGAGGCCACGCCGCCTCCCCTGGGATCCGGCGCGCCGTAAAAGAGCCTGGCAATGCGGGCATGCACCATTGCTCCCGCGCACATGGGGCAGGGTTCTATCGTAACGTAAAGATCGCAGCCCGTCAGCCGGTAGTTTTTCGTGCGCCGCGCCGCCTTGCGCAGGGCTAGGATTTCCGCGTGCGCCGTGGGATCGTTCGTGCTTATCGGGCGATTGTGGCCGCGGCCGATGATCTTGTCGCCGCAAACCACCACGGCCCCGACCGGCACCTCGTTCTCGCGCAGCCCCTTCTCGGCCTCGCGCAACGCCTCCCGCATGTATTCCTCCGGGCGCCTTTCAGCCACCGAAAAAAGAAATGGTACGCCCGGCAGGACTCGAACCTGCGGCCTTCTGGTTCGTAGCCAGACGCTCTGTCCAGCTGAGCTACGGGCGCACCCGAGATAAAGAGCCTGTGCATTAAAGACTCATCGGTTATTTTAGCACAGCCTGCGCCATCCCGCTACGTAAGAAGAAAAGTCCGGTGCGGCAACTATAGCGCTTTTAGATTGAGCGTAAGGGAAAGGTCGGCCCCGAAGGGCGGGAAATTAGCCAGCAGTGCAACTGCCGGAAAATGAAGGCCATGAAACGCTCGCGCTCCTTAAAACTGCTGTAAATACCTTCTGGACCACCGGCAGGCGTTGCGCTTTTGGGCCTTATCCCTACAGGCGTTGGCCTGGCTTACCTCGTATTCTACCTCGTCGAAGGGAAAAAATGAAAGAGGAGCAAGAAGCAAAAAAGCGTAACGGCGAACTTCAGACTGACGATTTGTGAAAGATGATATAATTGGCTAGCTGCTCCCGACCCTTTTTATCCTCTCCCATCGCTTCTCACTGCTGCGATAAACTGAAAACCCCGACTGACGCAACGCAAGCGCGTCACGGCGCGCTCTGTTTCTCCCCTTCGCAATCAACCGTTCCTTTGCCGAGCGTCCGTTCGAGAAAGCGTGCGACGCGGCGGTAGGCGATAATGCGGTTAGAGAGTTTACGTATGCCGTGCCCCTCGTCCGGAAAGCGCAGGTATTCCACGTCGCCTTCGCGCTCGCGTATGGCGCGCACGATCTGGTCTGCTTCCGCGACCGGATCGCGCGGATCGTTTGCTCCATGAAGCACCATCAGGGGCGAGCGTATGCGCGCCACGTGGGTGAGCGGGCTGAGTTCACGAAAGAACTCGCGATCCGCCGGGTCGTCTATGTTGCCGTACTCTATGCGATCCGAAGCTTTGAGCTGCGGCGACGCGCCTTCGAGCGCCGTGATCCAGTTGGACACGCCGACGAAATTGACGCCGGCGCGGAACTTGTCGGGAAAAGTCGTGAGCGCCGCAAGCGTCATGAAGCCGCCGTAGGAGCCGCCCATCACTGCGACGCGCGAGGCATCGACCGGGCGCGCGCGCGAGAGCCAGTCGACCGCTGCCCCCATGTCTTTCACGGCGTTCGGTCGCAGCCGTCCGTTGTCGAGACGCGCGAAGCGTTTGCCGAAACCGGTTGATCCTCTGAAGTTGAGATCGAAAACCGCGTAGCCGCGCGCCAGCAGGTACTGGTGAACCGCGTTAAAGCGCGGCCGCGCCTGCGCCGTCGGACCGCCGTGCACGCTCAAGACCACGGGCGGAAGCTTACGCGCCGACGCGCCGGGCGGCATGTAAAGCAGGCCGTAGACCCTCTCCCCATCGTGGCTCGGAAACGACACGGCTTCGGGAGCGATGAAGGTTCGCGGATCGAGTCCAGCCGTGCTCGAATGTGTGGCGCGCGAGAGCAGCGCGCGCGGCGCATCGAAAATCCAGATATCGCCGGGCACCTGCGGGCTGCTTAATTGTATGGCGAGTCGCGGCGCGCGCGCAGCCCAATCCAGAGAATTGATGACGCCATGCGGGAGGCCCGGCACGCCCGCCGTGCGACCGGTCTGAAGGTCGCGGATGCGAAGCTCCGAGAAACCGTTGATGTTCTCCGTCCAGGCAAGATAGCGACCGTCACGCGAAAGCGCGACCTCTTCCACGTCGTGATCTGGCGTTTCGATCCAGCGTAAGCTTCGCTGGAGCATGTCGTAAAAAGCCAAACCAGCGAAGTCGCGATCCTGGTTAGTCGCCATGTAGAAGCCACCTCCGTCGGGCGTCCACGCGAACGAACTATAGCTGGCCGCTTCCTCCGGTTGAAAAAGCGTTTCGGCTTGGCCCGTCTCGAGGTCCAGATAGAGCACGTCGTTGGCATCCTCCCCGCGCGTTTTTGTCAGGATCAAGGCGCCGCCATCGGGACGCCAGCTTGCGACATAGATGCCGCCCGCGCCTTTGTAAACGCGGCGCGGCCGACCGTCTGCGAGGTCGATGACATAGATGTCGAAATCATCGCTGCCCGGTTCGGTCGCAGCGTAGGCAACGCGACGTCCGTCGTGCGACCATCCGCCCCAGACGCGGAAGGATTCAGAGGGTGCAAGCAACTGGCGTTCGCGCCTGCCGTCCGGCGATAGAAGATAGAAGCCCTCGCGTTCGTTGCCGCCACGATCAGTGCCATAGGCGATCCAGTCCCCGGAGGGCGACCAGTCGGCGAACGTCGCGCTCTCGCCGAAGGTGATCTGCTGCGGCCACGCCCCGCCACGCACTTCCGTCACCCAGACCTGCGGCTGACCCGTTATCCCGGTGCGAAAAGCAAGGCGCGCGCCGTCAGGCGCGAGCGTTGGGTCGGTAGCCGAGCGCACGTTCATGTAGCGTGAGATGTCCGGACACCTGGCGCCCGCAAGGCCGATGTCGCCCGCGACCGGCTGGGGGATGTCTTCGGGCGCGGGCGTCGCTTTTGGTCCTTGAGCTTTCACGGAAAAAGATAACAGGAGAAGGCAGGGAAAGAGGGCGCAAATTTTTCGCATAAGCATCACCGGAAAAGCTGTCGGCGATTAGCATTCAGCTTGTGGATCGCGCAAAGCTGATAGCTGGGAGACAAGAAATTGCTTTGCGCCACTCCTAAACTGACTTTCGTCCCGCCGGGACGGAAGGACACAATGTATCACTTTAGAGGCTGGAATTCAATTAAAAGTAGGGGAGCTGGCCTTCAACCAGGCCAGCCTTAGAGTCGGGCATTTACATCAGCTTAGGAGCCTCGTTGCTAAAGAACTGTTTTATCTCGTCCCATGAAACCTTAATCACCATATCCGGCATTGGGTCTTTTTCGGCATTATCAAAATAAGTCAGGGATTTCAGAATATGAACCGTGCTGTAACTAGCTTCTGAAAACTTTTGTTTGAATAGCTTCATAAGCTCGGCTAATCCATAGCTCTTAGCTGCGATATAAAGATCAATGAAATCGCGCTTCGTGCCTCTGCTTGAAATCGCGCTTATCTTCATACAGGCGATGTCTCGCGGATCGGCTATATTGATTCCTAAGAAAGACTTTAAGGGGAAGAGCAACTTGTAACTGTATCCTAAAAAACTTACCTTTGTGCCTTTAACATGAACATGGAGTGTTTCTTTCATTCTTGAGATCACCGATAAACCTCTAATTCCAATCAGTTGTTGAAGAAGTTCTTCTTCATTAAAGGGCAGCTGACTGAAGAAATCCAAGTCAATTGATTTGCGGTGGCCGAATTGCAATGCTATAGCAGTTCCGCCGGCAAGATAGAATTTGCTTAACACATCTTTCCGGCGCAGGTTTTTAATGGTGTTTTCAACTTCACGGGTAATGACCTCCTTATGCCAAGAATCATCCTTTGCTTTCACAACCATGCACCTCAATGGAGTTAAAAGATTATAGAGTTTTGAGAAGTTTAACCAGCTTATTTTAGGGCAGCTACTTCTGTGAAGGGTATCTGATACACAAGAGCCCAAAAAGTAGCTGATCTTCTGGAAAGCCTGGCCTCTTTGCGTATTACCTCTTTAATCTCGTTTTCGGAAAACGTCTCTTTGAGCCAGCTGACCGCCTTTTCGTCTCCATATTCTAAAATGCGATAAATAGTGTATTCAGGATAGGAGTGAGGGTCAAAATCTTCGATGTTTATGTCCCAGAAAAACGGCCTTAAATATTGTGGAATCATAGACTTATCCTAGCAAAGTTCATGTGTTTTTACAAGCTACCGTACTTGGTCGGTACTCTTCAATAAGCCGCGGCACATCAGGAAGCTTGACGAGTTGGACGGTTTTGCTAATGTGGTTGAAGTAACGTGAAAGGAAGGTGAAATATGAAAAAAGACTGGATTGATTTTAAAAAGATAAAGACCGAATTGTTTCTTCGGGCAAGGTAATGTTTATCCGGCGATGCATGGTTGTTAGACCTCCTTTAGTCATAATTCCAGTATACACACTCAAATAAGATGCATCCATGATAGATGGGGTCGTTTTTGGATTGCGAAAATTCAGGCCCAATTTAGATCCTCGGAGGGATATTGTTCCCTGGCGAGGGGACATTTCGTCGGCAAAGATGGTCCAGCTAATGAAAGGCTTGTCTGCTCTATTCTGAATAGAGCTCTGACTGATGGTGAATCCAATCTCAAAAACACGCTTTCTTGTAAAGGGATGAAAGACTCCGATATTATGTGGGCATTGGCGAGCTTGTCTACCAGAATAGAGACTATCTATTATGTCTCCACTCTTTGGCGTAATGCGAAGGTGTTCTTGTTCAGGGAAAATTAATATTATCTCTACAACTCCAGTTTGTCCATTCAAGCGGCATAGCAGAGTTGATTTAGCAATAGATCTAGCGTCTGCCGCCGAAATAGGATGAACTTAGCA
>FWPU01004215.1_pt1 | contig 33939 bp, 33 predicted proteins | sample 2228361 | NCBI WGS metagenome assembly FWPU01 (sample SAMEA103939777, study PRJEB20133) | metagenome
AATAAATATACATTTTAATGTTAATGAAAAATTATTAAATGAAATAAATAATTTCTTTATAAAAAATAAGTTAGATAGAAAAATTAAGATCGGTATTAATATTTCTGCCGGTAGTGAATCACGTTTTTGGTCTTCAGAATATTATAAAAGGCTATTACAGGATTTATCTCAAAGTTATGAGACTGACGTGATATTATTATGTGCTCCAAATGATCTTGCAAAAGCAAAAGAAATTGCTAACGGTAATTATCCTATTTTTTATAATAATAGATTTGAGATTTTTGCTGCTATGATTAGTAAATTAAATTTATTAATTACACCTGACACTTCAGTAGTTCATATAGCATCAGCATTTGAAGTGCCAGTTTTTGGTCTTTATGTTAAATACAAAACAAATGATATGATATGGTCGCCATATAAATCAAAGTTTGATTGTGTTGTTACTGAAGAACCTACACTTAAAAATATTACATATGATGAGGTAATCAATAAATTAAAACCATTTATTAACAAATTAATATGCAAAAATTAAACATACCTGATTGCAAAAATTTTACTGGTTATAAACCATGTATACCTGGTTACAACTGTTTGGAGAATGGATGTAAAGAAGAAAAAAAAATTGGGAAAAAAATTTTAGTTATAGCACTCGAAGCTATGGGGAGCGTATTAATGACTACAGCTCAGTTACCGGCAATTAAAAGAAAATACCCTGATTCAACGATATTCTGGCTTACATTGAAAAATTCTGCAGACATATTAAAAAACAATCCTTATATCGATAAATTATTTACACTTGATTTTGAAAACATGTTAATTTTATCTGAAATAGAATTTGATGTAATATTAAATTCAGATAAATCTGTTAAAGCAGGCGCTATTACCATGCATCTAAAATCTAAAAAAAAATTAGGCTTTGGTATTAATAACAATATGCAAATAATTCCTTTAAACAAAGGTGCTTTATATAATTATATGCTAGGACTTGATGATAATCTTAAGTTTAAAATTAATCAAAAAACAGGTCAGGAAATACATGCAGAAACATTTGAACTCGAATACAGACGGGATGAATATGTATTTGAGTTTACAGAAGAAGAAAAAAATTTTATTAATGAATATAAAAAACAATATAATCTAAATGAAAATGATGAAATAATTGGTTTTAATACTGGTTGTTCTCTTCTCTATCCAAATAAAAAAATGACAATTGAACAACACGTTATTTTGATTAAAAAATTTCTCTCATTCAATCGATTCAAAATAATGTTGCTCGGCGGTCCGGAAGATACTGAAAGAAATAAAATTATAAGCGATTATTTTAAAAACAAAATAATTAACACACCTACAACTGAAGGAATAAGAAAAGGTGCATGTTACGAAAGTATCCCTCAGGTAATTATTACTGGAGATTCTTTCGGTATGCATCTGGCAATTGCATTGAAAAAATATGTAATTGCATGGTTTGGATTAAGTTGTTGGACTGAAATCGATCTCTACAATAGAGGAATAAAACTTTATCCAGATGGATTATTCTGTGCTCCCTGCTGGAAAAAAGAATGTCCATATAACCTCGAGTGTATTCAAATGATAGATTTAGAAAGAATTGTTAATGAAACAGTTAATTATTTTAATAAAATAAAGCATGAAAAATCGAATTAATTTATTAGACATGCATCAAAAGCTTAAAAGACCATTAATACTTGATGGTGCTATGGGCAGTCTATTACTTGAAAAAGGGATTAATAATCATCTTTTACTTTGGACAGCTTTATCAAATATTGAAAAACCGGATATAGTTAAAAGCTTACACATTGAGTATATAAATGCGGGAGCAGATATAATAACTACCAATACATTTAGAACAAATCCTTATGTAATTAAAAAATCTAATATTAATATTTCTACAAGTGAATTTGTGAAAATTGCTGTTTCAATTGCAAAATCTGCCCATAATTCGAAGGAAGTTATAATTGCTGGTTCAAATGCCCCAGCAGAAGATTGCTACCAAAAAGAAAGAACAATTTCTTATGAAGAGCTTATATATAATCATAGTACTCATATTAATGAATTGTGGGAAAATTCTGTCGATGTAATATGGAACGAAACTCAAAGTCACAAAGATGAGATCGAAATTATTTGTAATATATGCCACCAACATAAACTCCCTTATATAATAAGTTTATATTTTGATGATAACTTAAAAATACTCAGTGGAGAAAATTTATATGAAATTGTAGATTTTATTAAACCATTTGAACCATTAGCTGTTGGTTTTAATTGTATTAAACCTATGACGTTTTTTAACTACATTGAAAAGTATACTCTCCCGGAAAAATGGGGATTTTATTTTAATTGTGGAGCAGGAGATTATCAAGATGATTTTATAATTTGTGGAATTTCTCCAGAAAAATACATAAATATAATTAAACCTTTATTAGACCTTAAACCATTATTTATTGGGACCTGCTGCGGTTCTAATCCATTCCATACAAAAGCAATTAAGGAATTACTCAATGAGACTTATCGAAATTAAAGCTCCAGCAAAGATTAATATCGGTTTAAGAGTATTAGAAAAAAGAAAAGATGGTTATCATAACATTTATACTCTTTTTTATCCTCTCAGAGATTTATTTGATACATTAAGTTTTGAATTATCAGATAGATTTATTTTCAATTCCAATTTAAAAATCACAAATAATTTAGAAGAGAATTTGATAATAAAATCTGTAGGTTTGCTTGAAAAAGTTTATGGGAAAAAAATTAATGTAAAAATAGATCTTATTAAAAGAATTCCCATTGGTGCAGGATTGGGTGGTGGAAGCTCTGATGCAGCAGCAACATTGTTATCAATCAATGAATTACTTAAAATTGGATTAAATTACGAAGATTTACTCAAAATAAGTTTAGAATTGGGTTCTGATGTGCCATTTTTTTTAAAATCATTACCTGCTATTGGAAAATCGAGGGGAGAAATTTTAGAGCATATTTCAATAGAAAATGAATTACCAGTTTTAATTGTATATCCAGGAATTCACATTTCTACCAAAGAAGTATATTTAAACATTACACCTAAAAATGAATTTGTAAGTTATCAAGAAGTATTAAAAAATAACTTCCTGAATTATTCGCTAATGAAAAATTTAATAGTTAATGACTTTGAAAAAGTAATTTTTGAAAAATATCCTTTTATAAAAGAAATCAAAGATAGTTTATATAAACACGGTGCGATTTATGCTTCGATGAGTGGAACTGGTTCTACTGTTTTTGGATTTTTTGAAAATTATTCTTTAGCCAAAAAAGCTATGAAATCTTTTCCTCAGAAATATTTTTGCTGGTTAAGTAATCCTCAGGATTAATTTCAAATATATCATATGAGAAAGGTTTGAAGTAATATTTCAAAATAATTTTGAAGCAACTTCCTGGCATATTATCGTGAGATAATCTTGATGGACTCACAACTTTGATTTCACCACCTAATCTTTCAATAATCTCTTTTGTGATTGCTAAACCCATCCCACTTCCCTCGTGCCTTGTCCTATCAATATTCGAAGCTCTGTAAAATTGATTAAAAATCTTAGGAATGTCTTCCTTTGGTATGCCTATACCATCATCGCATACCTCTATCGTTATTGTGTCATTGTCATCATCAATTATGACTTCTATTTTACCATTCTGATTTACATACTTAATTGAGTTCGCAATTATATTTGACAATGCAAGTTCCAACAAAATCATATCAGATTTGATAAACTTTTTAATTTTTCTTCTATCTTCAAAAATTAATTCTATGTTTTTTGATTTTATATTTTCACTCTGTTTATCTATGATGTTTTGGATAAATGAATTAATATTAATCTCCTCGACTGAACGTATGTCTAAAAGTTTAAGTCTGGATATTCGTAAAACGTTATTCAATAATCTTAATGTTTCCTCTGTTCTAATTTTTGCGCGATTTAATTTTTCTTCTGCTTCTTTACTTATTGGTCCCACATAGTGTTGAAGCACTACATCTATAATCGATTTAATTGCTGTAACAGGAGTTTTAATTTCGTGTACAATGCCAATGATATATTTTTGCTTTGACTTTTCTGCTTCATCAATTTTTTGGAGTGATGTTCGTAAAAGCTGTTCTCTATGATACAATTGTTTGGCAATATTATTAGCTAAATAAACACTCGCAAATAGCATAATAAAAAATGCTATCAATGATAGGAATTCATATGATAATGTGTGAGATACTGGTAAAGTATATAAACCTTTAATAATATGTAATTCTAAAAACGATAATTTGGTAAAAATCATTAATAAACTGATTAGAAAACTTACAACTCCAGCCATAATGTAGACAATATAGCCCGGGAGTATTAAACTACCGATAATCATATGAAATATGAAAAATATATATAAAGGTGATTCAATTAAGCCTGTGTAATAAACTAATAACAGAAGTGCAATCAAATCTAAGATCATTTGAATTAATGAGAGATGCAGGCTATTAAACTTATCTGGTGAAAATCCCACACGTTTTCTAATTAAATGTAAAAAGATATTATAAATTAATATGGAAGAAGTAGTAATTGATATTGCCAATATTTGTGTTTTTGAAAAGTTGAAATTAAATAATAATTCACCGCTTAGTAAAAAGCAGATTAGTAGGATTACAACTATATATCTTAATCTAATAAACCATAAATTTCTTACGCTTATTGCTCTCCAGAACTCACCATAATTTTTTGCCCATTCAGGAAGAAGTGAAAGCATATTAAATATTTATAAATTATGATATAAAATAAGAATACAGTAAATGAAAGTAAATGAAAGAGGTTGTCTTTTTAGGACAACCTCTTCTTAGTTAAGCAATATATCGACCTCTCTTTGTATAGTGTGTATGTAATAATTTGTGTGAAAGATGACTGCATGGTCCTTCGGTAAGGAATTCTTTATAAAGTCGTATTACATTTGGATTTTCGTGAGATTTTCTTATCTGCAAAGATTCATCTTCAGCATAAATTGCCTCAGCGCGTTTTTTTCTTATTTCAGGATTAGTAGGTATTGGTTGACCACCACCTCCAAGACATCCACCTGGACAAGCCATGAATTCAATAAAATGACATTCAGAAAATTTTCCACCGGCTTTAATATCATCCATAATCCTCTTTGCATTTGCGGTTCCATGAGCAACAGCAACCTTGAGTGTAACCCCCTTCAACCAATCCCAATTGGGGACCAAATGTTTTATTAAATCAGGAACAGGACCAACTTTGTTACCAATCGGAATCTCCATATAACGTATTCCTTCAAAACCACGCAATGGAATAATGTTAGCTTTTTCAAAAATATCTTCTGTTTTATTCCCTGTAACGAATTCCACGACAGTTCTTAAAGCTGCTTCCATAACTCCACCTGTTGCACCAAATATGAGTCCTGCCCCAGAAGCTTCTCCAAATGGTGAATCAAAATCACTTTTTGGCATTTCAGGTAAATTTATACCTGCTTCTTTTATCATTTGGGCTAATTCTCGTGTTGTAAGTCCATAGTCAACATCTTTATAACCACTTGAATTCATTTCCGGTCTATTGCATTCAAATTTCTTTGCAGAGCAAGGCATCAATGCAACTGAAACTATATTAGCCGGGTCAATACCTACTTTCTGTGCATAAAATGTTTTTATCAATGCACCAAACATTTGTTGAGGTGATTTAGCAGAACTCATATGCTCCAGATATTCAGGATAAAAATGTTCAATATATTTAACCCACCCTGGCGAGCAGGAAGTAAATTGTGGAAGAGCAACAGGTTCCTTCTTAACTATCGCTTTGTAAAGACGAATAATTAATTCTGTTCCTTCTTCAATAATTGTTAAATCAGCTGTAAAGTTTGTATCAAATACTTTATCGTAACCAATTCTCTTTAATGCAGTATTTAATTCTCTTGTCAATGAAGTACCCGCAGGTAAACCAAATTCTTCACCAATAGCTGCACGTGGAGAAGGAGCAGTTTGGATAACAACATGTTTTGTAGGATCGTCAATAGCTCTCCATATTTCATCTGATGGATCGTTCGCTCTTAATGCAGCAGTCGGACAGCGATTAATACATTGCCCACAATTAATACAAATTACATCTGCAAGTGGTTTATCGAGAAATGTTCCAATATGTGTATCATAACCTCTACCAATTGCTTCTAATACACCTACTTCTTGTAAATCTATGCAAGTTCGAACACATCTTTTGCATAGTATACATTTACTCATATCACGCACAACTGAATAAGAAGATCTGTCAATTTCATATCGGGGTTTATTAACATGACCGAATGTATAATGGTCTACGCCGTACTCTTTAGCTAACTTTTGAAGTTCACAATTACCATTTCTAATGCATGAATAACATTCTCCATAATGTTCGCTTAATAATAAATCAAGAATATGACGTCGAGCCTTTCTAACCAGCGGAGAAGTCGTTTTTATTTTTATCGGTGAAGTAATTGGATAAGAACATGCAGCTTGAAGTGTTTTCATCCCCTCAACTTCAACAACACATATTCTACAAACTCCTGCTATACATAAATCTTCGTGATGACATAGTGTAGGAATAGAAATTCCAGCTTTTTTACAAGCATCCAATATAGTCGTTCCTAACGGTACGGAGATCTTTTTTTCATTAATTTCAATTGTTACATTACCACCAATTCCAGAAGTATCTTTTGGAATTTCTACAGAATGAGCAGTTTGGCTTACTGGTACTCTGAAATCTCCTTTACTTTCCATATTTACCTCCGTTGCCGTTGAATATTTCTACTTTAAAATTTTCTAAGATTGAAATAAATGAATTTGGACTTGATTGACCCAAGCCGCATTTCGATGCCACTTGCATTGTTCTTCCTAATTCTTTTAGTTGATTTATATAAGCAAATGTATATTCCCCTTTTTCGATCATTTCTATACCTTCTAATAATTTCTTATTACCAATTCGACATGGTGTACATTGCCCGCATGATTCTTCTACAAAAAATTCCATAAAATTCTTAAGAACATGAAGCATATCTCTACTCTCATCAAAAATAATTATGGAACCACCTGTTGCAGCATCTTCGTATGCAAGTGTTCTATCAAATTGTGATTTCGGTATACATATTCCTGATGCACCACCCACCTGAACAGCTTTTGGATTTTTTGCAACTACAATTTCAAGAAGTTCAGAGATCTTTGTTCCCCAGGGTAATTCATAAACACCAGGACGTTCACAATCACCGGATACTGAAAATAACTTTGAACCAGTTGATTTATCTGTACCATACTTTCTAAACCATTGACCACCTTTCATTATTATGTGTGGTATCGATGCTAAAGTTTCTACATTATTAACAATTGTAGGCTTACCGAGAAATCCTGTGTTGACTGGATAAGGTGGACGATTACGAGCTTCGCCTCTATTCCCTTCCAGGGATTCAATTAAAGCTGTTTCTTCACCACAAACATATGCTCCTGCACCAAGACGAATTGTTATATCAAAATTAAATCCATCTTTACCAAGTATATTTTTACCGAGTAAATTATCTTTTCTCATTTCTTCAAGATAATTTTCAAGAGAATTAAGCATGTATTCATATTCACCTCTCAAATAAACAATTCCTTTAGTTGCTCCAATAGTATAACCCGCTATTACCATCCCGTCAAAAACTAATTCGGGATATTCCATTAGAAGAACTCTGTCTTTAAATGTTCCGGGTTCACCTTCGTCTGCATTACAGATCACATATTTCTGATCTGCAGAAGCTGCAGCTACTAAAGTCCATTTTGTAGCAGTTGGGAATCCAGCTCCTCCTCTACCTCTTAATTTTGATTCACGTAATTCAAACAAAATATCATCCCGCGATTTCTCTATAGCTTTTTTAATTCCCTCCCCTGCTTTGTATTCAGAAAAAATTAATATGCCATTTCTATTCTTTGCCATATTACACCTCACTTCAGTTCATTTAATATTTGAATAGCTTTCTCAGGTGTTAATTTAGTATAAACTCTTTCGTTTATAATCATGGCAGGTCCCTGGTCACACATACCTACGCAATTTGTAAATTCAAGGGTAAATTTATTATCCTTTGTAGTTTCCCCGAAGTTTATACCAAGTTCTCTTTGAATAGCCTTTGCAACAGCAGATTTCCCTTTTAAGTCGCAAGAAATAGTTTTACATAAGCGAATTATATATTTCCCTTTTGGTTCAGTACTTAAAAAAGAGTAAAATGTAATAACACTATAAACTTCTACAGGATGAATATTTAATAAACGTGCAATTTCTTGCTGGGCAAAATCAGGAATGTGTCGATACTTTCTTTGAATTTCCTGAAGGATAGGTAAAAGAGATGAACGCTCGTTACCATATTTGGCTAATAGTTGTTCAATTTCCTCTGTTATTGCATTTTTTTCTAATAATAACATATTACTTCACCTCCTTCTTCAATAATTTTTCTACTTTTTCGATGAGTTCTTCAGGTGATATTGGTTTTTCTACAAAATCTTCAACAGGTACTAATTCACTTTTTTCAAATTCTAATCCTGTAGCTTTTGAAACTGAGGTATACATAATTATAGGAGTTGTTATTCCTTCCTTCCGTAATTTTTGAGCTAAATAAAATCCATCATCCGGTTCATCCATCATTACATCAAGAATTATTAAATCTGGCTTTTCCTGAAGTATAATTTTGTAGCCATCATCAGGATTCGTAGCTGTAACAATTGCATAACCTTTTGACTTTAAGATAAGGCTACTTGCATCAATAATATCCGGGTCGTCATCAATAATTGCAATTAGAGCCATATTTCATCTCCTTAGTTTGTTTTTATTTGTTAATTGGTAAATTGATTATAAATGTTGTTCCCTTACCAAATTCTGAAACAACATCAATTTTACCATAATAAGAATCAACAATTTTTTTAACTATACTTAGACCTAAACCTGTACCACTGATACCACGTGTCTTTTCATTTTTTGCTCGAAAAAATTCGTTGTACAATTTAGATTTTTCCTCATTTGTCATACCTATCCCGGTATCAGCAAATTTTATTTGTAAATAATTTGTTGACGATGATATTTCTATATAGATTTTACCATTCTCTTTATTGTATTTAATAGCATTGCTAAGGAGATTTGTTATTAATCTTGAAATTTCATTCTGGTCGGCCTTGATGGATGGCAGATTTTCTTGGAAATTAATATCAATGTTTATTCCTTTTTTCTTTATTTCTATTTCAAATAGCTGAATAGTATTTCTAACTATTTCCTCGATATTAATATTTTCAATTTCTCTATCCTTTGTTTTTAATTCCATTCTTGATATATCGAGTAGATCATTTACAAGATCACTTAAGCTTTTTAATCTTACAATAGAACGCTTTATATACTCTAATTTTTTTTCTTCGGGTAGATTTAGATTATTATCAGATAGTAAATTTAAATATCCCTGAACTGCAGCAAGAGGGGCTTTTAATTCATGTGCGACCATTGATACGAACTGAGATTTAATTAACTCAATTTTTTTAAATTCTGTAATATTACTCAAAACTATTACTACTCCCGCCAGTGTTCCATCAGGATGTGGAATTGGTGTAGCAGCAGCCTCAACAATTAATTCATTAATAGGTTTTAATTCTATTTGTGTTGCATAACTTTTTACTAAAATTGCTTTTGAGGAAAATATTCTTTCGATTACTTCTTTTATATTTTTATTTAGCAAAGTAAGTATTTTATCCCCAATTTTAATATCAGATAAATCGAGAAGTTTTAATGCAGCATAGTTATAATATGCCAGTTCTCCATTTTTATTAATAACAATTACACCATCGCTAATTGATTTAATAATAGCATTCAATTTTGATTTTTCTGATGCTAATTCTAATAGGTTTTCTTCCCTTTCCTTTCTTAATTTTTCTGATTCTAATATTAATCTTCTTTGTTTTATTCCCTGTTCAATTTGGTATATAAATTCATCTGGTGTAAATGGTTTTGGAATATAACAAAAGGCTCCTAACCTCGTTGATTGAATGGCAGTATCATAACTGGCGTAAGCAGTAGCAATAAAACATATTGTATTTGGATGGGAGTCTTTAATTCTTTTTAATACTTCCAATCCATCATAATCTGGCATTTTAAGATCAATAATAGCTACATCAAAATCATCTTGAGTTCCAAGTTTAATTCCTTCCGAACCAGATTCAGCTACAAATACTTCGTACCCAAGATCTTCTAGTAATCGTTGTGTACCTATTCTTAAAACTTTTTCGTCGTCAATTATTAATATTTTTGACTTATCATTCATGTTGTTACTTGGAAGTTTTCGATTTTTGCTAATAATTCTTCAATAACAACTGGTTTATTAAGAATTCCATCACATTTAATCCATTCTTTTTCTTCCTGAGTAGATGCGCTGAATTTAAAGCCTGTTGTATAAGTTGCAGATGTTAGAACAATAACTGGAATTTTTTTGCCATGTTCGGTCTTTTTAATTTTATAACACAACACAAAACCCGAGTCCATTTCTTCCATAATTAAATCAATTATTGCTACATCAGGTTTTTCCTGTTGAAATTTTTTCCAGCCTTCAATACTGTTTTCTGCTGTTACTACACAAAATCCTTTATTTTCAAGAAGAACTTTGTTTTGTTCAAGTAAGTCTATGTCGTCATCTACAATTAATATTTTTTTTACATTTTTTAATTCCATTTTATTTCCCCTTTCAATTTTCTTTTAAATATTTTGTTTAATTGGTAATAAAATTGTAAAGGTCGTTCCTTTTCCTACCGTACTTTGAACTTTAATATCACCTTTATGCATTTTGATAATTCCATAGGTAATAGCCAGTCCGAGTCCGGTTCCTTTTCCAATTTTTTTTGTAGTAAAGAAAGGTGTAAAAATCTTATTCATATTCTCAGGATTAATACCAATTCCTGTATCCGAAATTTTTATAAATAACTTATCTTCGTTTTGAATTAGATTTATTGTTATAATCTTTTCTTCTTTTGATTCAACTGCTTCGCATGCATTAATAATAATATTTAATAATGCCTGTTTTAGTTGGTCAACATCACATTCGATGATTACATTATTATCACTAATATTTGTACATAAATTTATTTCTTTAAATTCAGGTTTAACTTTTATTAATCTGATCACGTCATTTATTAAATCCTGTATATTTGCATTAGTTAATCTCAATTTACCCTGACGTGCAAAATTCAGCAGGTTAGCAACTATATTTTTACATCTATTAGCTTCTTCAATTATTAACTTTAAATCTTCCACACTTTGTTGATCTTCAATATTTTTTTCGAATTTTTTCTTAAGAATAGAAGCATAAATCATTATAGAACCAAGTGGGTTATTAATTTCATGAGCTACACCAGCGGCCAATTGTCCAATTGATGCCAGTTTTTCTGCATTAGCAAGCTGCTCCTGTGTTTCTCTAATTTCTCTGTTGACCTGTTCCAGTTTTTCAATAAGATATGGTAAACACATATCTTCTTCTGCAAGACCTTTAGCTATTGCAATAGCGTATTCCCTGCAAGTTTGATATCCGCATGCTCCACAATTTAATTCATCTGATTTAGTAAATTTGTTTGTTTTTGCTAAAATTGATTTTATTATTTCTTCGGAGGGCTCAGGTCTTTTTTGGTTTCTTTGTTTGAATTTTCTTTTTAAATCTAAATCTCTATTATTAAAAAGAGTACTTTTCCATATTCTTTTATCGAATAAATTAATATTTTCATGTATATAGTTAATAACCTTTTCCCTTCTTGAATAATAATTTAATTGTGAATCAATTGCAGGACCATTAATACATCCTTCACAGAATAGAATATCAATAAATTTAGATTTAATTTTTTTGTCAGAAATTTCTTTTAATATTTCTTGAACCTTATTCTTCCCTTCAACAATTATTATTTCTTTTTCAAGAATATCCCCATGAGTATTTGTAGTTTTTAATAGTCCACCAGTAAGTGGATACGCTTTACCCATAAAAGCATGTGGTGGGTCAAATTGAGAGTTATCAAGTTTATCAAGATAAATATTATTTTCAATAAAGATTTCTTTTAATTCCGTAAAAGTTAAAACAGCATCAATAGCTCCTACAACATTCTCATCACGATATTCACTTTTCTTTGCAATACATGGTCCGATAAAAACAACTTTTATATCATTCCCGAAATTTTTCTTTAAAAATCTTCCCATAGCAATCATTGGGGAAACTATTTCTGCAAGATTATCAACAATATCTGCAAAATATTTCTCGATCAAGTTATAAATTGCAGGACATGGACTGCTTATTATAGTTTTATCTTCTTTTCCCTCAAGATATTTTATATAATGGTTACTTATTAAATCTGCACCAAAAGCCGATTCTCCTACATAATGAAATCCAAGTTTTTTTAATGCAGTGATCACTTTTCCTTCTGAATCTGGGAAAGATGCAGGAAATGAAGGTGCTACTATTGCAAAAGTTTTGTTATTAGTTAAATAGTTTTTTAATACTATGTCTTTATCACTTAATACCTGTTTTGCATTTTGTGAACATACTTTAACACAATGACCACATGTAATGCAGCGTTCTTCAATAACCACAGCCTGACCATTAATTACACGAATAGCACGAGCGGGACATTCCCTGATACATGAATAACATCTCTTACACTTTTGTCCAATTGTTGTTACAATTCCGTGCATCATTTCTTTTACAAATAATATTAAACTTCTTCAAGAATTTTTTTTCTATTAACATAAGTAGTATGAAGAATTTCATGAGATAGATGACCACAAGGTTCACCTAGAAATTCTTTGTATAACTTTTTAATAGATTCATTTTCGTGTGATCTTCTGTTTTTCATTTTTGCATCTATTTCATATAAAGCTTGCATGCGCTTTTTAATTTTCTCTGGTTTCTGATGAATTGGCTGTCCCCCACCATTTATACAACCTCCAGGACAGGCCATTACTTCAATAAAATGATATTTAGATTTACCCTGTTCAATATCTTCCAATACTTTTTTAACATTACCTATCCCATTTATAACAGCAATGTTAATAGTTATGCCATTTGTTGTAATAGAACTTTCTTTAATCCCTTCCAATCCTCGCACATCTTCATATTCAAGTTTTTCAAGTTCTTTTCCAGAAATTTTATAATATGCAGTTCTTAAAGCAGCTTCCATTACACCACCACTTGTTCCAAATATTGCTGCCGCACCTGTTGATTCGCCCAGTGGATTATCAAAATTATCTTCTGGTAAATCATTAAAATCGATTCCGGCAACTTTAAATAATCTTACAAGTTCTCTAGTAGTTAAAACTGCATCAACATCAGGCAGATGATTTTCTGATAATTCTGGACGGCTCGACTCAAATTTTTTAACAGTGCATGGCATTATTGAAACAACAAAAATATCCTTAGGATCTATTCCCATTTTTTTTGCATAATAAGTTTTTATAATAGCCCCCTCCATTTCATGTGGAGATTTGCATGTAGAAATATGATCGAGCAGATGAGGGTAGTTTTGTTCTGCATATTTAATCCAACCAGGACAACAACTTGTAAACATTGGGAGTATCCCATTTTCTGAAATCCTTTTTATAAGTTCAGTAGCTTCTTCCATAATCGTTAAATCTGCTCCAAAATTAGTATCAAATACTTTCTTAAAACCTAATCTTCTTAAACCTGTTATGATTTGGCCTGTAACATTTGTACCTAAAGGGAGATTGTATTCTTCCCCAAATGTGGCACGAACAGCTGGGGCTATTTGAGCAACAACAAATTTATTTTTATCATTTAGAGCGGCAACAACTTCTTTGGCATGACTTTTCTCTCTTAAAGCTGCAGTTGGGCATACTAAAATACATTGTCCGCAAAGTATGCAATTACTTACATTTAATCCTTTATTAAAAGGCGTTGTAACATTACTCTTAAAACCACGATTGGTAAATTCGATAGCACCAATTTTTTGAATTTCGTGGCATGTTCTAACACATCTTCCACATAAAATACATTTTGCTGGATCTCTTTCCATTGAGGCACTCGAAATATCAATAGCATGATTTTTTTTCTCACCTGCATATCTATGTTCTCTTACACTATATCTTTCTGCTAAATCTTGTAACTCACAATTTTTATTTCTTACACATATAAGACAATCTTGAGGATGATTTTCAATCAAAAGTTCGATTATCGTTTTTCGAGCAAGTCTTACTCTTGGTGAATTAGTTTGAACTTTCATACCCTGTATTGCCGGATATGCACAAGCTGGAATCAATCCTCGCATTCCTTCAACTTCGACAACACATATTCTACATGCACCTGTTGGAAATAAATTTTTCATATGACATAGAGTTGGAATGTGTATTCCTACAGACTTAGCTGCTTCTAATATAGTCATTCCATCTTCTGCATTTACTTTTATGTCATTAATTAAAAGTTCAACCATGATTATCTCCGATATAATTAATAAACATTAATTGCTTCAAAGCGGCAGGATTCAAAACACATACCGCACTTAGTACATTTAATTTGAATAATTTGATGAAGTTGTTTCTTTTCACCTATAATTGCATCGGCAGGGCAATTCCTCAAGCATACACCACATCCATTACACAACTCGGGGTCTATTTCGTAAGTTAGCAGTTCTTTACAAACTTTAGCTTTACACTTTCTTTCATATAAATGTTCTTCGTATTCTTCTCGAAAATATCGTAAACCCGAAAGAATAGGATTGGGAGCACTTTGTCCCAATCCACAAAGTGAAGTATCTTTGATTACATCAGCTAATCTCTGTAAATAAATTATCCCTTTAATTCTTTGAAGTTGTTCTAATTTGTTCCCATTATTTCCATAACGAACAGGGATTCTTTCAATAATTTCCAGCATCCTTTTTGTCCCTTCTCGGCATGGAACACATTTTCCACAGGATTCATTTTGTATGAATGTAAGGAAAAATTTTGCTACATCAACCATGCAAGTATCTTCATCCATTACAACAAAACCACCCGAACCCATCATAGCTCCGACATTTCTAAGCGATTCATAATCCACCTGAGTATCAAGCACAGATTCTGGCAGGCAACCACCTGAAGGTCCTCCAATCTGAACTGATTTGAATTTTTTATTATTTGGTATACCACCACCTATTTCAAAAACAACTTCGCGTAATGTTATTCCCATCGGAACTTCTACTAAACCACCATTAATAACCTTACCACTTAAGGCGAAAACTTTGGTTCCTTTACTACTTTCAGTCCCTATTGAAGAAAACCAATGTTGTCCACGATTGATGATTGATGATATATTGGCAAAAGTTTCAACGTTATTTATAACAGTTGGTTTACCCCATAAACCGGCTTCAACAGGATAAGGAGGTCTTGGGCGAGGCATTCCCCTTTTACCTTCAATTGATGCTATTAAAGCAGTTTCTTCGCCACAAACAAAAGCACCAGCACCTTTTTTTATTTTTAATTCAAAATCAAAATCGCTGTTTAAAATATTTTTCCCAAGCAATCCATATTGTTTACATTTTTCTATTGCATTATTAAGTCTTTCAATCGCTAATGGATATTCAGCTCGACAGTATATATAACCATTGGAAGCACCTATAGCATAAGCTCCAATTATTATTCCTTCGATTACTCTAAATGGATCACTTTCAAGAACAGAACGATCCATAAATGCACCGGGATCTCCTTCATCAGCGTTACATATTATGTATTTCGTATCGGATTCTTTTTTATAAGCAAGTTCCCATTTAAGTCCAGTTAAAAATCCTGCACCACCTCTTCCTCTCAATCCACTTTCTTTTATTTGTTGAATTACTTTTTCGGGTGTTAAAAGTCTGAGTGATTTATCAAGAGCTTTGAATCCGCCGGCAGCAATATATTCATCAATTGATGTTGGGTCTATTATACCACAATTTTCAAGTACTATTTTTATTTGTCTTTTGAAAAAAGGAATCTCATTAATATTCGGAACTATATCAGTTCCTTTTCCATAAGTTCCTAATAATTTCTTCTTATATATATTCCCATCAATAAGTGTAGTTTTAATTAATTCGTGAACATCTTTGGGAAATATTTCACAATAAGATACTCTTTCTTTACCAGGAAGTTTTATATCAACAATAGGTTCTTTAGCACAATAGCCTATACATCCTGTTAAAATAATTTGTGCTTTGATATTATGTTTTACAAGTTCATCTTCAATTGCTCTTTTTACTTTATCGGCACCAGAAGCCAGACCACATGTACCCATCCCAATAAAAATTAATGGAATATCATGTTCATAATACTTTAGTGATGCATTTAGTTTTATAAATTTTTCTTTACAAATATCATTTTGATGGCAAAGTGGACCTTCTGTACAACATGCAATAAATTGTTCACATGGTGTATTTGAGCTATGCCAGCAAAGGTCGCAACATTTTTCAATAAAACTATTCATTCTACACTCTCTGTTTGTTCTTGTTTTCTTTTTTCTAATTCTTCACGACGATACTTTTTAAGTATCTTTGGAATTTCTTTGATTGTAACCCTACCATAATATTCGTCATTAATGTTGATCACAGGAGCGATACTACATGCACCTATACATGCTACTGTTTCAAGTGTAAATAGTTTATCTCTTGTAGTTTTTCCTGCTGTTATACCTAACTCTGTTTCCAAAGCAGTTAATATATTAGCTGAACTTTTAACGTGACATGCAGTTCCTCTACATACTCTAATAACATTTTTTCCAAGTGGTGTTAATCTGAATTGATTATAAAATGTCGCAACTCCATAAACACTACTTAATGAGACATTTAAATGTTCTGAAATTTCTTTTAATGCTACTTCAGGTAGATATCCATAAATTTCTTGTACATCCTGTAATAAAGCAATAAGATTGCTTCTGTCGTTTTTAGGATATTTTTCAAATAAGTGATTATGCATTTTAACTCTCAAGTTTTTTAGATGAATATTGCAGAATATATGCCAATATTTATTAAGACCTGAATAGCTCTTTTTTTAAAAAAAATGATGATTTTTTTGTCGAATTTATCTTATAATTTCTTATGTATGAGAAAAAATCAACATAAAATTCTAAAACAAATAAGAATTAAGCTCCTTTAATTCTTTGGAAATAATTGATAAATAGTAAAATTTATAATGCAAAAAGTTATTATGCTCTAAATATTTTAGTAAATAACATGGTTTTCTATAAATATTTTTCTAAAGAAAAAATCATTTCTTTTGTTAATGAATTTGACTTATTTTTGTGTTAAAAATATTCAGTATAATGTTATCACAGAAAGAACTTGCCTTTAAAGCCATAGAAGCAAAATCGAAAGGATTACCTGCTTATTCAAATTTTCATGTTGGTGCTGCTCTTTTAAGTCAATCTGATAAAGTTTATCTTGGTGCTAACATAGAGAGTTCATCTTATGGTTTAACAATATGTGCAGAAAGAGTTGCAGTATACCAAGCAATAATTGATGGAGAAAGAAAGTTTAAGGCAATTGCAATTGCAAGTGATGCAGAAGACTTTTGTCCTCCATGTGGTGCTTGTCGTCAGGTACTTTTAGATTTGTGTGGAAAAGAGCTCGAAGTAATAATGATTAATCAAAAGGGCGAACTAAAATCATTTCTCTTAAAGGAACTAATACCTTTTTCATTTGGAAAGGAATACTTAAAAAATGATTGACCATTCACCTCATCTGATGCCTAAAAATATAGGCTGGATAGAAGTAATTACAGGCTGCATGTTCAGCGGAAAAACAGAAGAATTGATTAGAAGATTAAGAAGAGCACAAATTGCTAAACAGAATGTAAAAATCTTTAAACCTAAAATCGATCTTCGGTATTCATCTAACAATATCGTTTCACATAACGAACAATCAATGCCTTCTATTATTGTTGAATATCCGAGAGAAATTTTAGAATATGCTGCAGAAGCTCAAGTTATAGGTATTGACGAAGCTCAATTTTTTGATTTAACTCTTGTTGAGGTTTGTAATCAATTAGCAAACGAAGGTAAAAGAGTTATAGTTGCCGGTTTAGACCAGGATTATCGAGGAATTCCATTTGAACCAATACCACAATTATTAGCTATAGCAGAATATATTACAAAAACATTAGCAATTTGTGTAGTTTGTGGAAATCCAGCCGATAAAACTCAAAGAAAGATTTCATCTTCTGAAAGAGTTCTTGTTGGAGCTCAGGAAACCTACGAGGCTCGATGCAGAAGATGTCATTATATTCCAGAATAAATTGAGTCAATTTAATATGAACCTACTCTCTTTAATTCGAGGCATAATTGGAATTGCACTTATTATAGGAATAGCATTCCTTATTTCAAATAATAAAAAGAAAATAAATTGGCGTCTTGTTATCAGCGGATTACTTATTCAAGTTACTTTTGCAATATTAATATTAAAAGGGGACGATTTAAGTCGGAATTTTTCACCTTTAGGCTGGCCAAAAGAATTTTTTAGATTTATCAGCAGTTTTTTCGTTTTGATATTAAATTTTACAACCGAAGGTGCAAAATTTGTCTTTGGAAATTTAGGACTGGGACCTGGCAAAGATGGAAGTTTAGGAGTTTTCTTTGCATTTCAGGTATTACCTACAATTATTTTTTTTGCGAGTCTTATGTCTGTACTTTATTATTTAGGAATTATGCAGAGAATTGTACAGGCTATGGCTTGGATTATGGCAAGATTAATGGGTACAAGCGGAGCTGAATCACTTTCGTGCACAGCAAATATTTTTGTAGGACAAACTGAAGCCCCTTTAATGATAAAACCATATTTAAAAGGTATGACTCAAAGTGAACTTTTAACTATTATGATTGGTGGCATGTCTACAATAGCAGGTGGTGTAATGGCAGCTTACATTCAGATGCTAGGTTCAGCTTTTTCAGCGACTTATAATATTCCTTTAGAAGAAGCTCAACTGTTATTTGCAACCCATTTACTTGGAGCTAGCGTTATGGCAGCTCCTGCTGCTCTTCTAATTTCTAAAATTATCTTCCCGGAAACCGAAGAACCTGAAACCAAAGGAACTGTAAAGATAAAAGTGGAAAAGAACGCATCCAATATTATTGAAGCAGCAGCAGCCGGTGCTTCTGATGGACTGTCTTTAGCTCTGAATGTTGCTGCAATGTTGATTGCATTTATTGCACTTATTGCACTTGTGAATTATTTTCTAAATTGGTTCGGAAATACCTTTGGATTTAACCAATTTCTCATTTCAAAATTTGGAAATCCTTTGAGTCTTCAATTAATATTTGGCTCTCTTCTTCAATTTTTAGCATATGGGATTGGTGTACCCTGGGATAGTGCATTTAATTTTGGAAGTTTAATAGGGACAAAGATTGTTCTTAATGAATTTGTTGCTTATTTAGATATGAGTAAATTAATTGAAACAAAAGTACTAATTAATAATAAAGCTATTTTAATGGCTACATATGCACTCTGTGGTTTTGCTAATTTTAGTTCAATTGCAATTCAGATTGGTGGAATTTCTCCTTTAGTACCAGGTAGAAGAGCAGATTTAGCTAAATTGGGATTGAAAGCAGTAATTGGTGGAACACTTGCAAATTTAATGACTGCAACTCTTGCAGGAATATTATTCTAATGTTAAATCTTAACTCAAAGTACAAAGAAATTATTCAAAAAATTTGTGAAAACATTCCTTTTGAACCCGAGATATGCATTGTTTTAGGTAGTGGATTAGGAGATTTTGCTAATAAAGTAGAAACAGTAAAATCAATATCAACTGCTTTTTTACCCTCATATCCCCTTTCAACAGTTCATGGTCATAATGGATATTTGCACTTTTCAAAATATGCTGGTAAAAATCTATTCATTGTTCAAGGAAGAATTCATTATTATGAAGGATATAATATTTCAGATTGTGTACTTCCAATTCATATTGCAGCAAAATTAAATTGTAAAAAAATATTATTGACAAATGCTGCAGGAGGTGTTAATCCTACATTTGTACCAGGTGATTTAATGCTTATTCGTTCTTTTATTACAATAAATATAAAAAAAGAAATTACATCACTAATTGGACTCCCATCAATCGAGCTAAAAAATTCCATGCTTGATTTTCCTTCGGAAGAATTAAATAATACTATTATTCAAGCTGCTCTCGAAGAAAAAATTATTTTAAGAGAAGGAACATACTGGTATACAAAAGGACCGAGTTATGAAACACCATCAGAAATAAGAATGATCCAAAAATTTGGTGGTGATGCTGTGGGCATGTCTACTGCTCACGAAGCTTTCTATGCCCAATATATGAAATTAAAAGTAGCTGCTCTTTCTTGCATTACTAATTTTGCTGCAGGTCTATCAGAATCTAAACTTAATCATCAAGAAGTAATAGAAACAGCAGAAAAAGTTAAAGTCAAATTCGAAAAACTTATCAAGAGATCTATTGAATTAATGCGGTGATCAACGATGCTGTTGATATTATCGCCGTTTCACTTCTTAATCTTGTTTTTGTAATTCTTAAAGAAATTGAATTTGTTATACTATCAATTTCTTTTTCTGTAAGACCTCCTTCAGGACCAAAAATAAAGTAAGTCTTGTTACTAATTATTTCATCTCTATTTTTAATCAAATAATCAGACAGAATAATTTCCGAATCTTGTGTAAGAAAAATTTTTTTACCTTCAAACTTATTTAATTCATCAATATTATTTATAAAAACCCATACCGGAAGCCATGCGTTCAACGATTGCTTCATTGAGGAGATTAATAATTTATTTATTCTTTCTTCGTTGATCCCCCTGGCTATCGTTCTTTCTGATTCAAAAAAAATAAATTGAGAGATCCCGAGTTCGATTGATTTTTCTATTGCAAGTTCAAATCTCTCTGTATGTTTAAGACGCGGTATACAAAAAATTATATTTGATAAATTATTGTTAAAGATGTACTGTTCCTCGATAATGCATTTTATTTCTTTCTTAGTTACATAATTAATGGCACATTTATAAATTTTACCTTTACCATCTGTTACAAAAATTTTATCCCCTATTCTATGCCTCATTACATTTCTAATATGATGTAATTCTTCACCAGAAATGAATATTTCATTATTAATTATACTGGTTGAGTAATATAATTCTATATTTGAAAGAATCATTGTAAAAAGTAGTTTTTACACTTATTATACCAGACCATTATACATTCGTCTTGTATTGTAATTATACCTGCATTAACAATAGGTTCAATGGCTATGTCGTTTCTTATACCTTGTTGAAGCCATAATGCTTTTGGTTTTATTTTAAGTACATCAGGAATTATTTGAGGAATTTCATTTGGCTCCCTGAACACATTTACTATATCAATATTATAAGGGATTTCTGTTAATCGGGAAAAAACTTTAATTCCTTCTGCATTTTCAAATGCAGGGTTAACGCCGTATACTTCGTAACCCTGCTTAACAAGGAAATTTGAAATTATTCTACTAATTTTATCTGGATTCCGAGAAATTCCAACAATAGCAATCCTTTTAGAATTATTAAGCAATTCACATATTTTTTTTATTTCAACAGTCATTTATTATGTAACAACTTTTTCATAAAAACTGACGGGTAAACAGCTGCAGATTAAATTTCTATCTCCATAAGCATTATTTATTCTTCCAGTTGATGGCCAGAATTTATTTTCTAATACATAATCTAATGGAAATACTGCTTTTCGTCTTGAATATTTATGATTCCAATTATCATTTACAACATCTTCAGCAGTATGAGGAGCATTCTTAAGTACATTTTCATTTTTATCATAAACTCCAATTTCAATTTCCTCAATTTCTTTTCTAATAGATATCATTGCATCACAAAATCTATCGAGTTCTTTAAGAGATTCACTTTCTGTAGGTTCAACCATTAAAGTCCCCGGTACTGGGAAAGAAACTGTAGGAGCATGATAACCATAATCCATAAGTCGTTTTGCAATATCATCCACATCAACGTTTGCTGAGATTTTAAATTTTCTAGTATCAAAAATAAGTTCGTGAGCAACGAACCCATTTTTACCTGTATAAAGAGTTTGGTAATAATTATTCAATCTTGATTTTATATAATTTGCATTTAAAATTGCTACTTTAGTTGCTTTTGTAAGGCCTTCTGCTCCCATCATTTTGATATAAGCATAAGAGATTGTTAGAATGCTTGCACTTCCCCAGGGTGCAGAGGCAACAGCTGTGATTGCTTTTTCTCCACCAACTTTAACCAGTGGATGTCCAGGTAAAAAAGGTTCAAGAAATTTTTTTACAGCAATTGGTCCAGCACCAGGACCACCACCCCCATGTGGTATCGCAAATGTTTTATGTAAATTAAGATGACATACATCGGCACCTATTATTGCTGGATTAGTCAAACCAACCTGGGCATTTAAATTTGCTCCATCCATATAAACCAATCCACCATTCTGATGAATAATATCGCAAATTTCTATAATACTTTCTTCAAATACACCATGAGTAGATGGGTAGGTAACCATTAATGCTGCTAAATTGTCTCGATATTGTGTGGCTTTTTGTCTTAATTCGTTTAGATCAATATTTCCTTTTTCACCACAATTAACAACGACAACCTTGTTACCCGCCATAACTGCACTTGCAGGATTTGTTCCATGCGCTGATGATGGGATTAAAACAATATTTCTTTGTGCTTCACCTCTGCTATGATGATACGCACGAATAATCATTAAACCGGTGTATTCTCCTTGAGCCCCGGAATTTGGTTGAAGAGAAACGGCATCAAAACCAGTAATTTTCTTTAAGTCTTCTTCTAATCCCTTGAATAATTGAAGATATCCTTCGGCTTGGTTTAAGGGTGCAAAAGGATGTAAATCCGAAAATTCACTCCATGAAATTGCCATAAGTTCAGTTGCAGAATTTAATTTCATTGTACACGAACCAAGTGATATCATCGACGATGTTAAAGATAAGTCTTTTCTCTCAAGATTTTTAATGTAGCGCATCATCTCAGTTTCTGAATGGAATGAATTAAAAACTGGATGGGTCAAATACGGGCTCTTTCTTTTAAGTGAATCAGGAAATTCTTTATAAACATCAAAATCTATAGCATTAAAATCAGTTCTCTTATTTAATGCTTCAGAAAATACCTTTATAATAGCTTTAACATCCTCTATTGTATCAACTTCACTAAGAGAAATACAAATTGTCAAAGAATCGATATATCTAAAATTCATTTTGTTTTTAATAGCTTGGTTTTTAATTCTTTCAAGTTCTTCACTGGAATCCAGAATAATTTTTAATGTATCAAAATAATTCTGATTAATTTGTTTAACTCCAATTTTTCTTAAACTATTATCAAGAATTGAAGCAAGTTTATGAATTCTTTGCGCAATATTTTTAATGCCGTTGGGGCCATGATATACCGCATACATACTTGCCATTATTGCAAGTAATACCTGAGCAGTACAAATGTTACTGGTTGCATGTTCTCTTTTAATATGTTGTTCGCGAGTCTGGAGTGCCATTCTCAAAGCGTATTTTCCATGAGAATCAATGGATACACCAATAATTCTTCCAGGAACATATCTTTTAAATTCTTCTTTAGTTGCAAAATAAGCAGCATGGGGTCCTCCATAACCCATTGGTACACCAAATCTTTGTGTCGAGCCTATAACCACATCAGCACCAAATTCACCTGGAGGTGTTAGAATAGCAAGGCTCAGGAGGTCTGCTGCAACTGCTTTATAAATCCCTTTTTCTTCGGCTTTCTTAAATAGTTGTTGGTAATCATATATTTCACCATCGGCTGAAGGGTACTGAACTAAAATTCCAAAAACATCATCAGTTAATTCTGCTTCATTAATGTCACCAATTTTTAATTCAATACCTAATGGTACACTACGAGTTTTAAGTACATCAATTGTTTGAGGAAACACTTCGTCTGAAACAAAAAAAACATTCGATTTTTTTTTCTCAGTTTTCCTTACAGAATATAACATTGACATTGCTTCTGCAGCAGCCGTCCCTTCATCAAGAAGTGATGCATTCGCTAAAGGCATTTTTGTTAAATCAATAATCATTGTCTGAAAATTTAACAAAGCTTCCAATCTGCCTTGAGATATTTCTGCTTGATATGGCGTGTATTGTGTATACCAACCCGGATTTTCAAGTATATTTCTTTTTATAACATTGGGTGTTATTGTATGATAATAACCTAAACCTATATAGCTTTTAAATATTTTATTTTTTGATGCTAATTCTTTAAGCCTTAATATCATCTGAGATTCTGTCAAAGGTTCATCTAATTCTAATTTTCCTTTCAATAGAATATTTTCTGGAATTGTTCTATTAATTAAATCATCAATAGAATCAACTCCTATAACTTCACACATTTTTTTAATATCATCATCAGATGGTCCGATATGTCGATCTGCAAAATTATCGTATATAAAGTTTTGATTCATAATTACACCATTATTTTTTTTTAATACTGTAAATATAGAGAAAAAGTATCCATCTTTATTGTCAAAAATAATACCAAAATTAGTTCGGAGAATAATTAATTTTTTGTTACAGGAATGGTCACAAAGAATTCAAGAGTTTTGATAAGGCTATTTTAGAGGCATTTTGTTCAGCAGCTTTTTTATTTTTTCCTTTTCCGGTTCCTAATTTTTTATTTTCAATATAAACATCGACGGTAAATTCTTTATTGTGTTCCGGTCCTTCTTTGCTTACGACAATATATTTTGGAGCTTCCAGTTTATTAGCGTGTGTAAATTCAAGTAATTGTCCTTTATAATTCGTATCAATTAAATATTCATGGTTTTTTTCATAAGGCATAATAATTCTCTTAAGGACAAAATTATAGGCGGTTTTATAACCCTTATCAATAAATATTGCTCCAATTAAAGCTTCAAGCGAATCTGCAAGAATAGTCTTGAATCCTTCCTCATATTCGCCGATGTATTTTTCATTATATAAAATAAAATTTCTTAAGTTTATTTTTTCTGCTACATCACATAATCTATTTCTATTAACAAGTGAAGCTCGAGCTTTTGTTAAAAAGCCTTCTCCTTCTTTTTCATAATTTTCAAAAAGATATTTGGCAACTATAAGATTCAACACGGAATCACCCAAAAATTCAAGTCGTTCATTAGAAGTTTGCAATTCTGGATGGAGTTCAAGAAATGATGAATGAGTCAATGCATTTAAATAATGGTTTACATTTTTAATCTTGAATCCAAGGAGAGATTCAAGAGATTTCTTGTTAACTAAGTTTTTAAAAAGAGTAATTAAATTTTTTTTAAAGAAATTTTTCAACACATTCAAATAAAAAATTAACCTTCAAACTTTTTGAATAATAATGAAGCATTATGGCCACCAAAACCAAAAGTATTACTTAATGCATAAGTTATTTTTCTTTTTACAGCAACTTTAGGAGTATAATTCAAATCACATTCAGGGTCTGGTTCATCCAGATTTATTGTTGGAGGGATAGTATCATTTGAAATAGCAAGTACAGAAATAATAGCTTCAACTGCACCAGCGGCTCCTAATAGATGGCCAGTCATTGACTTTGTTGAACTAATTGAAAGTTTGTAAGCATGTTCCCCAAACACAGTTTTAATTGCTTTAGTTTCATTAACATCATTTAGTTCAGTTGATGTGCCATGAGCATTAATATAGTCTACTACAGTAGGTTCAACTTTAGCATCGCGGAGTGCTTCTTTCATAGAACGAGCAGCACCCTCGCCATTTGGAGCAGGAGCTGTAATATGAAATGCATCTGCAGTCAATCCAACACCAACCAGTTCTGCATAGATTTTAGCACCTCTATTTAAGGCATGTTCAAGTTCTTCCAAAATTAAAACACCTCCCCCTTCACCCATGACAAATCCATTTCTATCTTTATCGAAAGGACGAGAAGCCTCAAGGTATCTATCATTCCAAGTAGATAATGCTCGAGCAGCGTTAAAGCCAGCTATTGACATTTGAGTAATAGGTGCTTCTGAGCCGCCACAAAACATAATATCAGCCGACCCATGTTGAATTAAAATAAATGCATCTGCAATAGCATGAGAGGATGTTGCGCAAGCAGAAACAGTCGCATAATTTGGACCTTTGAAACCATATTTAATTGAAATATGCCCAGCAGCTATATCCGGTATCATCATAGGAACAAAAAAAGGACTTACACGTTTTATCCCTCCTTCAAGAAATGCATTATGTTGTTCTTCAAATGTTAAAATACCTCCTATACCACTACCAAACACAACTCCGGTTCTATTTAAATCAATTTTAGATAAATCAAGTTTGGAATCTTCCAAAGACATTGCAGCTGATGCAAGAGCAAAATGTGTATAAGGATCCATCCTTTTTATCTCTTTTTTGTCTATAAACAAAGATGGATCAAAATTTTTTACTTCGCATGCAAATTGAGTAGCAAATTTCGATGCATCAAATTTTGTTATTTTTCCGGCTCCGTTTTTCCCACTTATTAAACCATCCCATAATTCATAGATATTATTGCCAATTGGGGTTACAGCCCCTAAGCCTGTTATTACTACTCTTCTTTTTTTCATAGGACAACTCTTTTGTATGGATTATTGAAGAAAAAGAGAGGCTGCCTAAATTAAATTAGATATAAATGTAAAAATATTTATAGACAGCCTCCAATTTAGTTAGCTAACTTTTTCTTTTAGGTATTTTATTGCGTCACCAACAGTAGAAATTTTCTCAGCATCTTCATCTGGAATGGAAATATCAAAAGCAGATTCAAAACCCATTACTAACTCGACAATGTCTAGTGAATCTGCACCGAGATCTTTTGTAAAGGAAGCCTCTGGTGTGATTTGTGATTCTTCAACACCGAGTTTATCCATAATTATTTCTTTTACTTTTGCTTCAATATCCATTTATTTCTCCTCTATTGTTTTAATAAGGTTATTTAGAAATTTATAAAAAATTTTCACATTACCATTCCACCATCGATAGGTATTACTTGTCCTGTTATATAGTTAGCATCATCACTACATAAGAAAGCAACAACCTTTGCTACATCCTCTGGTGTGCCAAATCTTTTCATGGGTACAAAATTCATATAAGCTTCTCGTTGTTGTTCTGTAAGTTTTTTTGTCATATCCGTTTCTATAAATCCTGGTGCTACGGCATTTACGTTAATATTTCTAGATGCAAATTCCTTTGCATTCGATTTTGTTAAACCTATTATACCTGCTTTAGATGCAACATAATTTGCCTGACCTGCATTACCAATAATACCAACAACAGAACTTATATTTACAATTTTACCATATTTTTGTGAAATCATACTCTTGACTGCTGCTTTAGTATAATTAAAAACACTTTTCAGATTAACGTTAAGCACTAAATCAAAATCCTCTTCACTCATTCTAAGTAACAAATTATCCTTAGTTATCCCAACATTATTAACTAATATATCAATGCCCCCTAATTTTTCCAAAGTAAAATTAACAGTATTTTCAGCTGCTTTGAAAGATGCTGCATCTGCAATAAAACCAATTATTTTGACTTGCTCTGTATTCAATTCCAACTCAACTTTTTTTGCATTTTCTTCTTCAATTTTTAATAACTCTTCTGTAGGTGCATAATAGGTAAATACTACGCTGCAACCTTCTTTTGCCAATTGTTCTACGATAGCCCTTCCAATTCCTCTAGAGCCACCAGTAACAATTGCTCTTTTATTCAACAATTTCATTTTTTATCCCTTTACATTTTATTTGATAAAAATATTGATTCCTGTATTCTAAAAGCTCTTGATAACCTTTTTCTCCCAGAAGGTGTTGCAATTCGCTTTTACATGCTTCAAAAACTGTTGATACTTGTTTTTGTGTTTTGTTACAGTAATGCATTCTACTTAAATGATCTTCATCTATTGTTAGAATTCCTTCATAAATAACTAATGGAAATAATATACAATATAATGGTTTATATTTCCATTTATATTCACCATTCATTAATGCAATCTTTTGAAGAGTGCAAAATCCTTGTTTGTCTAAGAAAACACATTTACCATTATATAATTCAGTACCAATTGCAATACCGGATTCAAAATCTTTATCCTCTTCAGGATCTTCAAACCATTTATCAGGATCTTTGCATTGTGAATCATCCATTATTTCAATTATTTTATCCTTAATAGAAAGTATTTTTTCAAATTCCTTTTTATCTGTATAAACTCCATAATAACAACATTCACCTGAACATATACAAACATCGCAACGAGATACGAATTTATGAGTAAAGATTTTTGGGTCTATATATAATCCATTTATTTTCACTTCAAATTTATCATCCATCAAATATACCTTTCAACTTCGGAATATTTATCTATACTTATAATTTTTATATCTGGATTAATTCTCTTTACCAAACCTTGCAATACTTTACCAGGTCCAATTTCATAAAATTCTTCTGCTCCATCATTGATCATATTAATAATTGTATCTTCCCATAATACAGGATTTATTAATTGATGATATAATAATTTTTTAATTTCATCTTTATTTTGTACAGGTTTAGCTGTTACATTTGCATATACAGGTATTTTTGCATCATAAAAAATCGAATTTTCAAGTGATTCTCCAAAATTCTCTTGTGCAATTTTCATTAATTGAGAATGAAAAGCACCACTGACTATTAATTCTTTAACAAGCTTAGCTCCGGATCCTTTGGATAATTCCATTGCTTTTCTAACGCCTTCGACTGTGCCCGAAATAACTATCTGTCCAGGGGAATTAAAATTAGCACACTGAACAATACCTTCCTGTGAAGCAATATTACAAATATCAATTAATTGTTCTTTTGGAAGACCAATGATTGCGGCCATAGTACCTTTTGATATTGAACCTGCTTGAGCCATAGCTTTACCTCTCGCATGTACAAGCTTTACTGCATCATAAAACTGGATAGCATTTGCAGCAAAAAGTGCACTGTACTCTCCAAGTGAATGGCCTGCAACCATATCGGGATATATTGTTCTTATTAAACTAACTAATACAGCGCTATGCAAAAAAATCGATAATTGAGTATATTCTGTTTGTTTTAAAGATTCTTCTGGACCATAAAACATAATTTGAGTCAATGGTAAACCTATTGCTTCTTCTGCGGTTTGAATCATTTCTTTAGCTTCAATAGAATTATCATATAAATCCTTAGCCATTCCTACATATTGTGAACCTTGGCCAGGAAATATAAATGCTTTTTTCCCCATCAATCCATACTCCATGTTAAATAAATGGAACCCCATGTATATCCTGCTCCAAAAGCAGAAAGAATAAGATTATCACCTTTGTTTAATTTTCCTGCTTTGTAATATTCTGTAAGACAAAGAGGGATTGTGGCAGCAGTTGTATTTCCATATCGATCAATGTTTATCATTATTTTATCTCTTGAGATACCCATTCTTTCAGCAGTTGCATCAATTATTCTCATATTTGCTTGATGTGGTACAAGATAAGCTATATCGTCAGCAGTCAAGTTATTCCTTTTCATAATTTCATAAGAAACATCTGCCATACCTTTAACTGCAGCTTTAAATACAGTCTTTCCATCTTGATATATATAATGCCATTTATTTTTAACAGTTTCAAACGAAGCAGGATAAAGACTTCCGCCTGCTTTCATGTATAGATTTTCTTTTCCACTACCGTCGCAAAAAAGTATAGAATCTTTTATACCGTAATTTAAATCCTCAGTGGGTTCAACTAAAACAACAGAAGCTGCATCACCAAATAAGATACAATTATTTCTATCAGTATAATCTGTAATACTACTCATTTTATCTGCACCAACTACAAGAATTTTTTTATATTTACCGCTTTCTATAAAACTTGTAGCAGTTTGAAGAGCAAACAAAAAACCAGAACATGCTGCAGATAAATCGTAACCCCATGCATTTTTTGCTCCAATCTTTTCTTGTATCAAACAAGCAGTAGATGGAAAAATCATATCGGGTGTTATAGTAGCAACAATTATAACATCTATTTCTTCAGGATTTAGTTTATAATTATTCATTAAATCTTTTATAGCCTCAACAGCCATAAAACTAGTACCACCGTTTTCAAGAATTCTTCTCTCTTTTATTCCGGTTCTTGTAGTTATCCATTCATCGCTTGTATCAACTATTGTTTCAAAATATTTATTATCCAGAATTTTTTCTGGAACATACATTCCAACAGCTGTAATGGTAGCATTAATAACTTTTCTGTATGGTTGCATTTTGAGTAAGAGCCTCCTCGAATTTTTGAATTAATTTTTTTTCATACATTTCTTTTGCACGTAGAACCATATTTTTAATCGCAAGTGGTGTGCTTGAACCATGCCCAATAATGCTGATTCCATTAACTCCTAACAAAGGTACCCCACCATAATACTGATAATCCATATCTTTTAGAGATACTTTAAGAACACTTTTTACAATCAATGCTTTTAATTTATTGATTAAACCTTTTTCAGCATATCTTTTAATTTTTGTTTTTAATAAAGACAATACACTTTCACCAAATTTTAAAATTATATTTCCTACAAAGCCATCACAAACCACAACATCAACGGTCCCTTTTAAAATATCTCGTCCTTCAACATTCCCATAAAAATTAAGATTAGATTCTTTTAACAATTTATGTGTAGAAAATACGAGTTCATTCCCTTTTGATTCTTCTTCACCCACACTTAATATCCCGACAGATGGATTAGTGATCCCATAGATTTCTTTTGCAAAGATAGAACCCAGAACAGCATATTCATATAAATGCTGTGGTTTACTATCAACACTGGCACCTGCATCGAAGACAATACAGTATTTATTTTTTTCTGTAGGAAATGAAGCTCCAATGGTAGGTCTGCTAACCCCTTTAATTCGTCCCATAATTAAAGTTGAAACTGCCATTACTGCACCTGTATTACCTGCGCTTACAAAAGCATCTGCTTTTTTTTCTTTTACTAATGTAGCACCAACAACAATAGATGAATCGGGTTTAGATTTTATTGCAACAACAGGTGTTTCATCCATTTCAATAGTCTCGGGAGCATGAAAAATTATTGTTTCATCCAATTCAATTTTTTCTTGCCGTGCAGTTTGTAGAATTTTTTCTTTATTCCCAACGAGTATTAGTTGAAAATCCCTCGATTCATAATAAGCCTGAAGTGAACCAAGAATTACATTTAAAGGGGCGTAGTCGCCCCCCATAGCATCAACTGCAATTTTACATTTGATGTCTGTTTGATTTTTTAACATGTAGTTAATTAATTATGATTCTGGTACAAACATCGATCTGCCAGCATAATAACCACAATTTGGACATGCTCGATGACTCAGCTTTAATTCTCCGCAATTAGAGCAGCGGCTTAAGGTAGGAACTGTTGCTTTATAGTGAGTCCTGCGCTTGTCTCTTCTACTCTTTGACATCTTTCGTTTTGGATTAGGCATCTTTTAACCTTTATTAGTTATTGAATTTCAATTTTTTATTGGTTCCAAGATATCATTTTTTGTCTTTAAATGACAATCACATTTTTTCTCATTTAAATTGGTTCCACATACTGGGCATAAACCTTTGCAATCTTCCTTGCACAATTTTTTCATTGGAATTGATAATTCAACATAATCAAAAACATCCTGTGTTATATTAATTTTATCTTCATCTGGCGATAAATACTTAACATCAAATTCTTCTAAACGTTTTGCATCCCTTATAAATAAATAACTTAGCTTGAAATGATTCGTTAATTTAGCATCGTATTCAGAATTGCATCTATCGCAAACTAAGTGAGAATTTGCTTCTACATCAAAATCTATAATAATTTGATTAGCAGATTTATCCATCCTGCAATTAACTATAACATTTCCAAAAAATGATTTCTCCAGTCCTAAATTTTCAACCGGTACGTCAAATTTTATTAGATGTATACCGTCAGAAAAATTTGTATATTTTATTATCATTTTAACAAAGAGCAAATATTTGTTTCAAAATATAGTTATGATGATTTTTATAGTCAAGAATAAATGGTTCTTCTGATTGTAACTAATTCTAAAATTTAATATGGTCATATACATTTCTTTCATTGCTTCCATTATACCAATGTTATTTTATTTATTGCTACTCTGGTATATGGACAAGTATGAATGCGAACCATTAAGTTTTGTTCTACTCCATTATTTATGGGGTTCTGTTGGTGCAATATTATTTAGTATCGCAGGAAATTTTATCGTAACTAACTTAATAGAACTCTTAACAAAATCACAATTAAATACTTCTCTTATTTCAAATTTAATTGTTGCTCCTGTTACAGAAGAAATTTCTAAAGTTGCTTTTCTTATCTTGAGTATTAATTCAAAAAAGTTTGATAATATTACAGATGGATTAATATACGGCGGTGCAATTGGTCTTGGATTTGGTATGTCAGAAAATTTTTTCTACTACATTACTTTTGGAAATACAACCGAACTATTAATTATTCTAATCACACTTAGAACATTATCTTCATCTGTTATGCACTGCATTTCTACAGCAACTTTTGGAGCTTTTTTAGGATTAGCAAAATTATCCAAACGCCTGTTTAAAATTATCTTACCTTCGATAGGTATTATCGCTTCAATATTTATTCATTTCTTCTGGAATTTATCTATTACTAATTCAAAAACATTTACTGTTGGTTTTTTATTTATGTTTTCACTGATATTTATTTTTATATATTTTTTTAGATGTTCACTTCACAAAGAAAAAACGATGATTAAAAAAGAACTTATGGGGGAATATCACTCAGGATTAATACCACTTGAACATATAGATATTATAATTACAAATCAAAGATTCAAAAATGGATGGATAAATGAAAATTTCAGGAAAAAATATTATAAATTAGCTATAGCTCTTGCATTTAATAAATTACGTATAAAAAATTCTAATTATAAAGAAAAAGCTTATTACGAGAAAGAAATCGATAAAAAACGAATGGAAATAAAAGAAATTTTATCCTTACATAACCGGGTTTAATATGATTAACAAAATTGGAATTTTTGGTGGTACATTCGACCCTATTCACATTGGTCATTTAATTACCACTCAATTTGTATATGAACAACGAAAATTAGACAAAATAATTTTTATACCATGTTTTATATCGCCTCATAAAACACAAATTAATTCATCTCATCCGGTACATAGATTGAACATGCTCAGACTGGCCATAGAAAATATTCCATATTTCGAAATGAATGATTTCGAAATAAGGAAAGGTAATATTTCCTATACATATGATACTATCCTGGAACTTAAAAAAACTTATAGTTATATCGAGCTAATCATCGGATATGATAATCTTATTGTTTTTGATAAATGGTATAAACCAGATGAAATACTTTCTCTGGTAAAACTAATTGTGATGAAAAGAAGCATTGATAAAGAAGTTGAAATAAAACATAAATATTTTGAGAAAGCAATAATATTGAATACTCCTACTATCGAAATTTCATCAACTGATATTCGTGACAGAGTAAAGAATAACATAGCAATTGATTTTCTAGTACCTCAAAAAGTAAAAGAATATATAATAAAAAATAAACTTTATCTAAAATGACCTGTTAAACCTAATATGGTATTGAGAATTTAGAAATGGAAATAGGTTCACAATATTTCTATATAAATATTCTACATAAGGATATAGCTAATAATTTCACTTTTTTAATAAATTCATGAGATGATAAGTTCATATTACTGGAATAATAACATAAGTAATAAAAATTGAATCATTATTTTTATCTACTCCAGCTATATAAATGAAAAAACATCAGCACACAATAAAAAATTTTGCTTGGTTATTTTATATTATTTTGAATTTACTTTTTTATTTTTCTTCTAAAAACGCATATTCGCAAAAATTATACGAGCAAAAT
>FWPU01004216.1_pt1 | contig 33928 bp, 32 predicted proteins | sample 2228361 | NCBI WGS metagenome assembly FWPU01 (sample SAMEA103939777, study PRJEB20133) | metagenome
GTTGCTGATACACGCCATCGGGTCCAACACGTTCATCATCGTTCGCATCATGGAGCCGTTCTGGCTCTATGCGGGGCTGGTGGTCAGGAGCATGATGCTGGCGAAACCCGAATCCAACGAGGACGGAGTGGCAGCGGAGTCCCGTTGGGCGACGGGTCGAGGAGATCCGCGCTTACGGGAACGGTTTTCGTAAGTGGCGAATACAGGCGGCATCTCGCTGGGTCGCGTGACGGTCCAGTTGCTCTTCGGTCGGGCGATCGGCCATGTCCTCCTGCTGCTCAATTCGGTCGTGTTGGCGAGGGCGCTCGGCGTCGATCGGCTCGGTGAATATGCCTACGCCATGGGCATCGCGGCTTTGTTCGGACTGGTTCCGAACCTCGGGGTAACCTCCGTCATTACCCGGGCGATCGCCCGCGGCGACGAGACCGGCGGCGGAGTAGTTCGGGCGGCGCTGCTCGTCCAACTCGGGCTGGCCGTCCTCGTGCTCGCGGCCATTCCGATGTGTGCGACGCTGCTTCCCGAGCAGCCTGTGCCTACGGCGTACGTGATCTTGGCGGCGGCGCAACTCGCCCTCGGGAGTCTGAGCTGGCCCTATCTGGCCGTATTGAGCGGACGGGCGCGATTCGATTTGGTGGCGAAAAATGAAGTGTGTGGCGCCGGGGCGGCGACGGTCTGCCTCCTGGGCGCCGTGACCCTCCGCAACGATGTGCCGTCCGTCCTGGCGGCGCAGGTTCTTGCCGCCGGCGCGGCGGTGATCATCGCCAGACGAGCGGCGGTTCCGTTGATTCCGATCGGCGGCGAGAGACCGTCAATGCGCTCGGTCGTTCGGCAGGCGATGCCGTTCGGCGCCGCTGCGGCCGTTCAGAGCCTGTACGCTAAGCTGGATCTGGTGCTTCTGGGCCAGATGGCCGGCGCCGCTGTCGTGGGTCTCTATAGCGCGGCCTATAAGCCGGTCACGTTGGCGGTCTATTTCGGAGGCACGATAGCGGGGGCCTTGTTTCCGTTGATGGCGAGGCCCTTTCAGCACGCGCCGGCCGCCTTTTCCCGCACTGTCAGAGGGCTGCTGGCGGCTGCCCCGGCGATGGCGTTGCTCCTCACCGGTCTCGCCGGGCCGTTGTTGCAGGCGCTCTACGGCCGGGAGTTTCGCGCGGCGGCCCCGATGATCATGGTGCTGGCGTGGTCGGCCGCTGCGAATTGGATCTGCGCGCCGTTCAGCGTGGCGCTTCAAGCCGGACGTCGCGAACACGAATGGTTGGCCGCTCTCGTCGGCGCGCTGGGGGTTAACGTGGTCGGGAACTTGTGGGCGATCCCGCGGTGGGGCGGTCTGGGGGCGGCCGCGGTGACCGTATCGTGTGAACTGGCTCTCCTCGGAGCCGCGCTGGTGTTGGCGGGTCGGACAGGCAAAGGGCTCCTTCCGGGGGCCCGGCAATGGATGATCAGTGTTGGTGTCACCGCCGTCGGTGCGGTTACGCTGTGGGCGCTTCAGCCCTACGGCGAGATCCCGGCGACCGGCGGAGCCCTCGCGGTCTACACCGTCCTGCTCGTCTCGTTCCGAAGCGTCACGATTGAGGATGCTTCGTCGGTCATAGGCTGGGTTCGGCAAGCTGTTTCCGGCGAGGCGCGCGTAGCTCGATTTTGAGATTTGAATTGTGAGATTTGAAATCCGATCCATGGCGGATATCGAACCTCCAGGCACGTATCGTCCACAATACCGGTTCCGGTGGCGCGCCGCCGTTGGCGTTCTGAATCGCTTCCCCCGGCTCAAAGAGCGGATGGCCGGCGCGGTGCGGAAGCTGCTCTCGCGCGTGTTCGAACCAGGTCTGGTCACGACCGAACGCGTGATCGAGTACCCCTTCATCTTTCAGAATCTGAACGCGATCGCGGGTCCGATTCTGGATATCGGCTGTTGCAGCAGCCGAGAGCCGGTGGCGTTGGCCTCCCGCGGATTTCGGGTCATCGGATTGGATTTCAACGCCTATCCCTACAGGCATCCGAACCTGGTCGCCCTGCGCGCCGATGCGCTCCGAACTCCGCTGGCATCGAGAAGCGTCGCCGCGGTTTTGGCCGTGTCGGTGATCGAGCACATCGGGATCGGACATTACGGGGATCCGTTGGCCGAGCAGGGCGATCTTGAGGCCGTGCGCGAGATCGCGCGTGTCCTGCGCCGAGACGGCAAGGCGTTGATCACCGTGCCGTTCGGGCGCGCCATGCAGGACGATTTTCAGCGGGTCTATGATCCGCCCGGATTGCGCGCGCTGCTGGCGCCGTTGACCGTGCAGCGCGTCGAATACGCCAGAAGCCTCTCGGGCCTTTGGATGCCGTGCACCGAGGCGGAGGCGGCGTCGGTGGACTGGCGGGGACCGTCGAGGGCCGTGGCGATGGTCGTTGCGACCGTCCTGGAGGGAGCGTCGGGTGCGCATCCTGATTGACGGGCTCCCGTTGCTCGGCGAAGCCAGCATCGCCACGTATCTTCGGGAGTTGCTGTGTCACATGCGGGCGGCGGATGCAAGCCACGACTATGAGTTGTTCATGCGAAGCTTCCGGTCGCACACCAAGCGAAAAGCCGAGCGGCTGTTAGCGGACCCGGCCATGGCCGGGTTTAAACCTAGGATCACGAGAGTACCCGACTGCGTAATGGAATGGTGCTGGACGCGAAGGGGGTGTCACATTCCGTGCACGGAGATCTGGCTCGGCCGACCCGATGTCTTTCTGTCCACCATTTACGTGACGCCCGTCGTGCGGCGGGCGGCGGTGGTCATGATAGCCTATGACGTGATTCCACTGCGGTTTCCGCAATTCTACGGCGGCGATCAGCCGTTGTTGACCGCCCGTCTCCGGCGGGGAATTGAGCGCGCCGACGCGATTATCGCCATTTCGGAATGCACCAAGCGCGACTTCGTCGAACTGCTGGGCGCCGACACGGCCAAAATGCATGTGGTCTACCCGGGCGCCGATGCGCGATTCGGTCCCGTGCCGGATCGGGATCAAGTCGCTCTCGTCCGGAAACGGTACGGACTAACGGCCCCCTATCTGCTCTATGTGGGTTCGCTGGGTCCGCACAAGAACGTCGAAACGCTGGTTCGTGTCTTTCGTCGTCTGAAAACTGCCGAGCGAATCCCGCATCAACTGGTGCTCTGCGGACGGGCTCGGTGGGGGCCTGAGGTGGTCAAGGCCAGCCAGGATCTGATTCGTTCCGGAGACTGCGTGATCTTGGATTTTGTTCCCGCGCCCGACGTGCCGCATCTGTACCACGGCGCCGATGCGTTCGTCTTTCTCTCGCTCTACGAAGGATTCGGCCTGCCGCCGCTTGAAGCGATGGCCTGTGGAGTACCGGTGGTGGCGTCGAACGCGGGGTCGCTGCCGGAGGTCGTCGGCGATGCCGCTCTCCAGGTGCCGCCCACCGATGAGGAGGCGGTCGAACAGGCGCTCTCGGCCTTGCTGACGAACGCCGACCTGCGGGACGCCATGCGGGTTCGCGGGTTCAAACAGGCGGCGAAATTCAGTTGGCCCGCCGCCGCCCGCCGGACGCTGGACATTCTGACGGAGGTGGCCCCGCGCACATGAGTCGCCTGCTGTTTCTGGCTCCGGCGCCTCCCTCCGACCGGCGCGGCGGCGGCGCCTTGCGGATGTGGCACATGGTCCGTTTCTTGGCAGAGCGGTTCGAGGTGGACCTGGTCGCGCCGGCGGGCGACGGCGTGCAGGAGGCGGAACGGTTGCTGAAGGGCGTGTGCGCGGACCTGGAGTTCGTGCCTCCTGCGCCGGTGTCATGGTTCCGGCGCGCGGGGCACCTCGGACCCTATGGAAAAGATCCTGCTTTGCAGGAGGCCGTTCATCGCCGGTTGGCTTCGAAAAGGTACGGCGCCGTGCAGCTCGAAAAGCCGGCCATGATTCCCTATGTGCCGATCGACATCCGCGTGCCGGTCGTCTTGGACGTGTGGGCATACGGCTTGGCCGGCCCGCTGCGTGCGCTCCGGCACGGGACCGGCGCATGGCGCAAGGCCAGAGCGTTCATCCAACTCTGCCGGTACGGATTGTTCGATACGTTGTGCTGGCCCGCGACCTCCTGCGTGCTCGTGGTGTCGGAGGAAGATCGGACGCGCTGCGAACGGTCGCGGCCGGGCCGCAGGGTGCTGGTCGTCCCGAACGGGGTGGATTGCGCCGCGGTCCGCCCCGATTGGAGCGATCGTCCGGTGCCGCCGGTCCTGCTGTTCACCGGTGATCTGGCATTCGAGCCGAACGTGGATGCGGCGCACTATATGGCCGCGAAGGTCTTTCCGGCCATCCGGCGGCGCCGGCCCGATGCGCAGCTTCGACTCGTCGGCCGCAACCCGGATGCGAGAGTACAAGGGCTGGCGGGCGAGCGCGTGGCCGTGATCGGCGATGTGCCCGACATGAGGCCCTATCTTCACGCCGCCGCGGTCTATGTGGCGCCGCATTTCACCGGAGCCGGTACGAGGACCAAACTACTGGAGGCGATGGCGGCCGGGTTGCCGATCGTCACCACGACCATCGGACTCGAAGGCATCGGCGCCGTACCGGGGCGCGACGTGGTCGTGGCCGACGACGCCGACGCCATGATTGCGGCGGTCTGCAGGTTGCTGGACGATTCATCCGAACGGCGGCGATTGGGTATGTCTGCGCGCCGGCTCGTCGAGGCGCAGTACGATTGGCCGCGCTGCCTCGCGCCGCTCGACACGTTGTACGGCCCGCTGTTGGCGCCGAGGGTTGCGGCATGTTGAGCGTCTCCGTCGTCATTCCCGTTTTGAATGCGGCACGGACACTGCCGCTCTGTCTGGCTGCACTCGGCCGGCTCGATCCGAAGCCGGATGAGATCATCTTTGTCGACAACGGATCATCGGACGGCAGCCAGGGACTCCTCAAAGCCTTCGAATCCGATCATGCGGAATGGTCTGTCCGATGCCTGGTCCAGCCCGCACGCGGCGCCTCGGCGGCAAGGAATACGGGGATCAAAGCCGCGGCCGGGGAGATCATCGCCTTCACCGACGCCGATTGCGAACCGGACGCGGATTGGTTGGAGCGGCTCGTCGTTCCGTTTCAGGACCAGGCCGTCGGCGGAGTCGCCGGGCGGATCGTGGGTGCCGCCGGCGGGTCGATCTGGGAGCTCTTCAGTTCGCTGTATACGCTGCAGTCGCCGGGACAGCCGTCGCTCCATACGACCTGGACCCCGTGGGCCGGCGGGTTTCCGACCGCCAACCTTGCCGTGCGGCGCTCTCTGCTCGATCAGCTCGGCGGGTTCGACGAAAGCGTGACGATCTACGGCGAGGATTACGATCTCTGCGCGCGACTCTATCGACGAGGATCGGTCATCGCCTATCGGCCCGAGGCGGTCGTGCGGCACCATCATCGCAGCACGCTGACCGCGCTTCTCCGCCAAGCGTACGGGTTCGGATGTAGCCACGCCTATCTGTTTGCCCGCCACGGACCGAGGGGCCTGTGGCTGGAACTGCCGCGGTCCGCGAAGGTCTGGCCGTCGGCCCCCGTGGATGGATGGGTGGACGGCGCCTCCGCCGACAAAAAGCTACTCGGTCTTCTCGCGCTGGGGTGGCTCTATCAGCCGCTGTGGTGGCTGCTCCCGCTCTATGCCGTGTGGATGATCAGGGAGGCGGGCAAACGGGCCGCGCTCGCCGGCGCTCCGCCTTCCGTGACCGCAACCGTCGCGCTCGCGGGCTTGTTGCTTGCGAAGTCGGCCGCGCTGACGGCCGGACGGTGGCGAGGTTCGTGGAAGTACGGGGCCGTCTGCTTGTGAATGCGAAGGTGTCCGTCATTATCTGTTCGAAGGATCGGCACGAGGATTTGATGCGGGCCGTCGCGTCGGTTCGGCGATCGGGTGAGACGGGCGAGAGGGCTGAGATCGTCGTCGTCGAAGAGACGGATACGCCGCGGGCGATTCCCGGCGTGAGGTATGTCCCCCTCCCTCGGCGGGAGTACGGGTTCGGCTATGCCCGGAACGTGGCGGTGAAGGAAGCCGGTGGCGAATTGCTGCTGTTCATCGACGATGATTGCGAAGCGGAACGAGGTTGGGCCGATGAACTGATCGCCCCGTTGCTGGAGAACCCGGCGATTCAAGGAGTGGCAGGCGCGGTCCTGGTCAGGCACTGCGGTCTGCTGGGGTACGCCGAGAATATTCTGGGATTTCCCGGGGGCGGCCTGCGCTATCTGCATCAGGCGAGGGAACGGCTGGTGCCGACGACCCATCTGTCCACCTGCAACTGCGCCTACCGCCGTGATGCCGTTCTGAAGGCGGGAGGATTTTCTGAAGGAGCCCGGGCGGGCGGCGAAGACTCGCTCTTGGCGGAACGGGTGGCGAAGCTGGGCCCCTGCGTCTATGCGCCGCGCGCCGTGGTCTATCATCGGACCAGAGACAGGTTCGGGGCCATCTTTACCTGGTTCGTGCGACGAGGGTATGGCGAACTGGCGACCTGGGAACAGCATTTGGATCGAGCGTCGTATGGGCGATACCTGCTCCGTAGTTCCTGGACGGTTCGAGCCGCGGCGCTCGTGATCCTGGTCTCGGCGTTTCCGCCGCTGGTGCGATTCGTTCCCGCCCTCGTGTTGCTGTACTACGGAGCCGTGTTGTGGCGCTTCCGGTTTGCGCGCACGTACCCGGCTCATCGGCGGGCCTGGTGGCTCGCGCCGCTCGTGAAGATGACGATGGACCTCGGTACGGAAGCCGGGCGATGGAGGTATGCGCTGGAGCGGCTCAGGCAATGGCGCGAGCGCGACCGGTCTTAATGGTGTCCAACCACGCCGGGATCGTCGGGGGGGGAGAAGTCAGTTTCCTCACGCTCCTGGAGGCGCTCGACCGCGCTCGTTGGGCGCCCATCGCGGTGGTGCCGGCCGAAGGCATGGTGGCGCAGCGATGCCGTGCGATGGATATCCCGATCCATGTCGTGCCGATGCCGACGCTCCGATGGCCCGGTCCGACGCTGCTTCAGAGCGTCGTCGCGCTCACTCGGTTGATGGTGGAAGCCAACGCCTTCGTCGTCCATGCCAACGGGTCGCGGGTGATGGTGTATGCCGGATTGGCCGCCAAATGGGCGGGGCGACCGGTGGTCTGGCACGTCCGTGTCGCGGACTCGGACGGATGGCTGGACCGTGTCCTCTTCGGGTTGGCCGATCGGGTGATCGTAAATTCGCACGCCGTCGGCCGGCGCTTTGCCTGGTCGGACACCGAAAAGGTCCGATGCATCCCCAACGGCGTGGACACGGTTCGCTTTGCGCCAAGGCCTACAGCGAAAGACGTGCGCAAGCGACTGGGGATTGCGGAGGCCGAACCGGTGGTGGCAAGCGTCGGCCGCTTGGTTCCTTACAAGGGCTACGGCGACCTGCTGGATGCGGCGGCGTTGGTGCAGGGCGTCAGGCCGGACACGCGGTGGGTGTTGGCGGGGGACGGAACAATCCGCAAGGAACTGGAAGCCCAAAGCCGCAAGCTGGGCCTCGGCTCCCGTGTTCACTTCACCGGCTGGCTCGACGATGTGCGCGATGTCCTGGCTCTGTGCGATGTGTTCGTCTTGCCGTCCAGGGGCGAGCACTTCGGCCGCGTGCTCATCGAAGCGATGGCGATGGGCAAACCGGTCGTTGCAACCGATGGGGGAGGCGTGCCTGAAGTCGTCCGCCACGGCGAGACGGGTCTGCTGGTGCCGCCTGGACGGCCGGCAGCACTGGCCCGGGCGATCTTGACCCTCCTCGACGATTCGGCTTGCGCGGCCTCACTGGGGGCGGCGGGACGGGAGCGGGTGGAGCGGGAGTTCAGCCTGTCAAAACATGCGGCTGCGATCGAGCGGCTCTATGAGGAGCTGGTGAACGGATAGACGTCTGTGATGGAAACGTGTGTGCTCTGCGGAGGAGTGAACTGGCGGATCATCGAGCAAGCGGGAGGGACCTGTGTCGTGCGCTGTGCGTGCGACCTGGTGTTCGTGACGCCGACTCCTTCTCGCGACGTCATCGAGCGGGCCTACGACCGGAAGTACTATTCGGCATGGGAGAAACAGGCCAACGCCAGGCGAAAGATCTGGGACCGGCGCATGGAATTGGTCGCCGGCCTCCGCCCCGAACCGGGCCGGCTGCTGGACATCGGCTGCGGCGACGGGACGTTCCTTCAGACCGCCAAAGCGCGGGGCTGGGACGTGACGGGCACCGAACTGTCTGCCTGTGCGGCGGATGCCGGCTGCGGCTTGGACGTCCGGCGGGGTGAAGTCTGGGAGGCGGAATTGCCGGAAGGGTGGTTCGACGTCGTGACCGGTTGGCATGTGATCGAGCATGTCTCCGACCCGCGCCGCGTCCTGGCGGAACTCTACCGCGTCCTGCGACCGAACGGCTGGCTGGTGCTCGCCACGCCGAACCTGCATGACTATGTGTTTCGCGCCGCCTATCGGATGGTCCGCTTGAAGCCGCCTCCCCTATATGAGCCGGACGAGCGGGAACTGCATCTGTTCCACTTTTCATCCACGACGCTCGCCAAGCTGGTGTCGTCGGCGGGATTCCGGAACGTGCGGGTCGGGTTCGATCGCGGCGCCGCCGCCGAGTGGGGCAAACGGTTGGTCAACGCGGTCGCCTACGGATGGTATCGGTTGACCGGGTTGAACTGGGGGATGGGTCTCGAACTGGTTGCGCGCAAGCCGGCCGTGCCTTCGGAAACGGTGGGAGGATGACGTCATGAGGCTCGGCGTGGACGGGCGCGAGCTCGTGCGTGGAGTACGAACCGGGATCGGACGATACCTGGTCGAAGTCCTGCGGGCAGCGACCCAACAGGGATGGGAATGTCTCGTGTACGGCGATCAGACGACCGAGTTGAACGGCGCGGCGGCCAGCGGCGTCACGCTGTATCGGTTGACCCAGTCTTCCACGCAGTGGTGGGACCAAGTGACCTTACCCCGTCGCCTGGCCAGGGATCGGGTGTCGGTGTTCTTGTCCCCCTATTACAAAGGCCCCCTCTGGAGCCCTTGTCCGATGGTCCTCACGATCCATGACTTGTTCTTTATCGGCTATCCCGGCGCGAGCCGGCCGCTCTACGACCGCGCCATGACCGGTCTGGCGAAGGTCTATGCGCGTCGGGCCGCCGCCGTCATCGCCGACTCGGACTATTCGAAGCGGGCGATCGTGAGCCGTTTGCGGATCGACCCGAGCAAGGTCCACGCGATTCCGGTCGCGTTGGGGGCCGAATTCATGCCGACCACTCCGGACGGCGCGACGTTGCGGAAGTACGGCATCGCGGAACCGTATCTGCTTTCTGTCGGCAATTTCAAGCCGCACAAGAATCTCCCGCGACTCCTTCAGGCCTATGCCGCGCTGTCTCCGGCGTTGCGCCAGCGTTATCGCCTGGTGTTGGCGGGAGGCGACGCGGCGCGCCGGCTCCAGTTGGAGGCGCTGGCTCGGTCTCTCGGAATCGGCGACCGCGTGCACTTTCCCGGGCTGATCGACGATTGCGACCTGCCGCTGCTGTACAGCGCCTGTGCGTTGTTCGTGCTGCCGTCGCTGGAAGAGGGGTTCGGGTTGCCGGCGTTGGAAGCGATGGCCTGCGGCGCGCCGGTCGCGGCGTCGAACCGAGCGGCCATTCCCGAAGTGGTCGGGGCTGCGGCCCTGTTGTTCGATCCGGAAGATGTCTCTTCGATGGTGAACGGCATGACCGCCGTCCTGTCCGATGCCGGGCTCCGCGACGACTTGACACGGCGCGGGATCGAGCGGGCCGGCGAGTTCCCGCGGGAGCGCACGACGGGGCGGGTGCTCGCGCTCCTTCACGCCGTCGGTCTGGCGGGCTGGTAGAAGTGGGAAACCCGGCCCATACCGGACGTATGTCGTGCGCCTGTGGAGAGGTGCGCGCTTCGGTGGCGCAAGCGGCCGGAGGCCGGGAGTTGTGGCGATGCGAACGATGCGGGCTGCTGGCGGCGAAGGTCATGCCTGACCCGGCGGAGCTGCTCCGTTGGTATCGCGACGGGTATTGGAGCCGGTACCAAGCGGAGCAGCAAGGGCCGGCCAGGGACAACCTGTACCGCCATGTGCTGGACGTGGTCCAGCGATTTCGCTCGCATCCCGGCATGCTGGTGGACGTGGGGTGCGGGATGGGCGCCTTGCTGAAACAGGCACGGGACCGAGGATGGCGCGCGATCGGATTCGAGCTGTCGATCGAGGCCGTCGCGCAGGCGCGGGCGCAAGGGCTGGAGGTCTACGAATCGGCTTGGCCGCCCTGTGCGTTGCCGGATGAATCGGCGGATGTCGTCGTGTTTCTGAACGTGTTGGACCATCTACCCGAACCCCTTGCGGCGATCGAGGAAGCCCGGCGCGTGCTGCGTGCAGGCGGTCTCCTGTATGTTCGTGTGCCGAACGGACCGCTGCATGTGCGGCTCGGCCGCCTGCTCTCGGCGGTGGGACTGCCGGACGTCACGGTCGTCCATCTCTATGGGTTCGGAAAACGGGCGTTCGCGTATCACCTGCCTCGGTTCGGGTTTACGACCGTCGCGGTTCGGACCGCGCCGCCCAGCCGAGGAGATGCCTATCAGGCCGACGGCGCCGTGAGGAGGGCGGTCAGGCGATCGCTGAAACGGCTGGATCGGCTGGTGTATGCGCTGTCCGCTTCGTTCGGCCTGGATCGAGCCGCCTGGGGTCCGTCCATCGAGGTCGTGGCGTCAAAGGACCGCGCGACAAGGAGGCCTGTATGTCCCGGAGGCGATGGCGGGCGCGTCTGAAGTTCGGCGAGGCCATCATGCTGCTGGCCTTGCTCACGGCGCTGTTGGTGCTGGCGATCAGCATGTGGCTGCGCTCGTTCTATCTCCATGACCTCAAGGGGTACGAACCCAAGGACCTCGAGCGGGGTAAACAACTCGAAATGAAAAAGGACCGGGACGGAAGATAGGGCGAAAGACGATGTGCGGCATCTGCGGGTTTACGGGTGACGGGACGCCGGATCTGCTCGACCGGATGCTGGACCGGTTGGTTCATCGCGGTCCCGACGAAGAAGGGCGCCATCGGGAGCGGGGCGTCAGCCTGGGCGTCAGACGTCTGCGCGTCATCGATCCGGAAGGAGGCCATCAGCCGGTGGCCAACGAGACCGGCACGGTATGGGCCGTGCTGAACGGCGAGATCTACAACTACCGCGAACTGCGTGAGGAATTGATCCGCAAGGGCCATCGCTTCGCGTCGCACGGCGATACCGAGGTCCTCGTGCATCTGTACGAAGAAGAGGGAGAAGCGGCGGTGTCGCGGTTACGGGGGATGTTCGCCTATGCCCTGTGGGATCGCGAGCGGGAGACGTTGTGGGTGGTCCGCGACCGCCTCGGCATCAAGCCGCTCTACTACGCCATCCGGCCGGGTGGCTACGCAGAGAGCGGACGCATCCTGTTTGCGTCGGAACTGCCGTCGCTCCTGGCCGGGTTGCGGCAGCGCGCTATCCGGCCGCAGGCGATCGCCGACTATCTGACATGCCTGTATGTGCCCGGTCCGGAGACGATGTTTCAGGGCGTCTACCAGCTCAGGCCCGGAGAACTGCTCAAGATCCGAGACGGCCGGGTGGAATTCCAACGGTACTATCAGCCGGCGCAGGTGGTGCCGCGATTCCGGTGGTCGTCGCAAGCCGAAGCGACCGACTATTTCCTCGGGTTGCTGCGCGACACGGTCCGGACGCATCTGGTCAGTGACGTGCCGCTGGGTCTGTGTTTGTCGGGCGGGCTGGATTCCGGTGCGCTCTTGGCCTTCATGCGTGAGGCGACGAACGGGCCGATCCGCACCTTCACCATCGGGTATGAGTCCCCCGCCGATCGGTCCTACAACGAACTGGACGCGGCGCGGGGGCTCGCCACCCATTTCGGCGCCCAGCACACGGAGGCGATCCTACGACCGGACGCGGTGTCGCTCCTGCCGCAACTGGTCGCCGCGATGGGAGAACCCTTCGCTGACTCCTCGGCCATTCCCACCTATCTGGTGTCGAAGGTCGCCAAGCGGTCGGTCACGGTCGCGCTGTCGGGAATCGGCGGGGACGAACTGTTCGGCGGGTACCCCCGCTACCTGGGTCTTCGCTTGGCATCTCGCTACGGCCGGTTGCCGTTGTCCGTGCGGTCCTGGGCGGCCGCACAGGCTGCGTCGTGGCTCAAGGAGGGAACGGGCGGGCGGGACCGGATGGGGCGGCTCAAACGGTTTCTGGCCGACGGTCATCGGCCGCTCGACGAACAGTACCTGCGCTGGACTACGTTTCTGCCGCCGGAATGGGGGCCAGCGGCTTTCACGCCGGGGTTGCGCGACCTGGTCGAAGGAGCGGGACCGGAGCGGGCTTATCGCGCGCTGTTCAACGATTGGCCGTCGCCGGAGCCGGCGGATCGCGCGATGGGCTTGGATCTGCAGACCTATCTGCCGGACGACCTGCTTCGCATGGGCGACCGGATGAGTATGGCCCATTCGCTGGAGTTGCGCGTGCCGTTTTGCGATCACCGCTTGCTGGCCTTCGCGTTGGCCGTCCCGGCCGCCATGCGATTTTCGGGGTGGCGGCTGAAGGGCTTCATGCGACGGGCGCTCGCATCCGTGTTGCCGCGCCCCATTCTGTCGGGCGCCAAACTGGGTTTTCGCGTGCCGTTGGCCCGGTGGCTCAGGGAAGAGCTGCGGGAGATGGTCCGTGACCTGCTGTCGGAGGAGGCGGTGCGCCAGCGCGGCTACGTGCGTCCGGAGTATGTCCGCTGGCTGGTGGCGCAGCACGAACGCGGCGCACGCAATTTTGCGGATCAATTGTACGCGCTGCTCGTGCTGGAATTGTGGCACCGGCGGGAAGGGGTAGCGGGGTAGTGGGATAACGGGATAGCGGGGAAACTGGATAGGATTGCATCTACCCCTTTACCCCGGTACCCCGTTACCCCTTGATTCAGTGCCGAGGGATCTTTTCAGCCATGAACTTTCTGCTGCTCTCAGAGGTCTCGGCCGAGCGGGTGATCGGCGGTGCGGAGCGGATGCTGCGCGGGCATGCGCTGAGCCTGGGCGAGCGCGGCCATCGGGTCGGCCTGATCACGCGCGCGCCGGTCGGCGATTCGCGGACCGTGGTCTGGATCCGGGACGTCGTCGAGCGCCGGTACGAGGTCTCGCGACGGAACGAACCGGCGTTCGTGTGGTCGTCGATTCGGAACAGCCTCCGCGCGTTCGATCTCATGGCGTCGCCCGCCCGGCCGGACGTCGCGGTGCTGTATCAGTCGCTCGCGGGGCTCGGACCGATCCGGGGTCGGTTCCGGCGGGCCGGGGCCTGGGTCTACATGTGTCTCTCGCTGGCACATGAAGAATATCTGAGCCGGACCCCGCCCGCGGTTTCGTCGGGGGCTGCGGTGCGCCGTGCAGTCAACGCAGAGGCCCGTCTCTGGATCGAGCGGATAGTCATGCGCCGCTGCGACGCGGTGATCGTGATGAGCGAGTTCATGCGGCGACGGGTCATGGCCGTGCACGGCATCCGGAGCGACAAGATCCGCATGTTGCCGGGAGCCGCCGATCTGTCCTGCTTCAGCCCGGCCCCGCATCGATCAGCCGTACGCCACGAGCTGAAGCTTCCGGCGAGCCGAACGATTCTCTTCACGGTCCGCAACCTGGTCCCGCGGATGGGGCTGGAACATTTGATCAAAGCCGTCGGCTTGTTGGACGAGGACCGGCCAAATCTTCTGCTCCTGATCGGAGGAGAAGGGCCTCTGCGGGATTCCCTCGACCGCATGATCCGAGGCTTGGGTCTCGTCGAGCACGTGCAGTTGCTCGGGTTCATACCGGAAGAGCAGTTGAGCCGGTACTATCAGGCCGCGGATTTGGTCGTCATGCCCACCTTGGAACTCGAAGGCTTCGGGTTGGTCACGGTGGAGGCGTTGGCCTGCGGCACACCGGTGCTCGGTACGCCGGTGGGAGCCATACCGGAGGTGTTGAGCCCTGTCGATCCGATGCTGATAGCAGAGGGAACGGACGACCGTGCGTTAGCCGCAGCGATCCGTCGTGTGCTACAACGGTTCCGCGAGAACCCCGACGAACCAGCTCGGCTTTCCGTAAGAGGGCGCGAGTTGATCGCGCAACAGTACAACTGGACCGCGCACGCTGCGGAGTTGGAACGGATCCTCCGGGAAGTGCAGACGACCCGTGCGGGTGCGACGTAGAGGGCGTACGGTGACGAACACGGTCATCCATGTGATCACGCGCCTCGATCGCGGCGGCTCCGCGCAAAACACCATGTTGACCGTGATGGGGCACGACCGCACCCGGTACGAACCCTTGGTGGTCGCCGGCAGGCCGGGCCGGTGGGATGCCCAGGGCGGGCAGGCGGCGACCGACACGCATTGCCGTGAGTTGGAGAAAGCGGGCATCCGTTGGATCGTCGTCCCGAGATTGACTCGTGACATCCATCCGCTGAACGATCTGTCGGCCTTGTGGTCGCTGATGCGGCTCTTTCGACGGGAGCGGCCCGCCATCGTGCACACCCATACGTCCAAAGCCGGTGTCGTGGGCCGGTTGGCCGCGTGGTGGTCCGGCGTGCCGGTGGTCGTACATACGCCGCACGGTCATGTCTTCTATGGGCATTTCAACGCCCTGTGGTCCTGGGCGTTCGTGCAGGTGGAACGGATGCTGGCGAGGCTGACGACGCGGCTGATCGCGCTCACGGAGACCGAACGGGACGACCACCTCGAGCGGGGTGTGGGACGAGCCGACCGGTTTGCGGTCATTCCGAGCGGGATCGACCTCGAGCGGTATCGGTCCGTGCCTCGGACATGGGACCAGAGGCCGGCTTGCTTTCCCTGTCCTCCGGGTTCGATCGTGGTCGGGTCGGTCGGCTGGCTGACGCCGGTGAAAGGGCATCGTTTCCTGATCGAAGCGGCGGCGCAGCTCAAACCTACCTTTCCGAACCTGCATGTCGTCCTCGTCGGGAGCGGCGGGTTGCAGGCCGAGCTGTCGGCTTTGGCGGACCGATTGGGCCTCAAAGACTCGGTGCATTTCTTGGGAGAGCGAGACGACGTGGATGTCTGTTTGTCCGCGATGGATCTGTTCGTGCTCCCGTCCTTGAACGAAGGAATGGGCCGCGCGCTGATCGAGGCGATGGCGGCCGGGTTGCCGGTCATCGCCAGCCGGGTAGGGGGCGTGCCGGCGTTGATCGAGCATGGCCGAACCGGACTGCTGGTGCCGGCCGGAGATCCGGGCGCATTGGCGCAGGCCATCCGCCAGACGCTGGACCGGCCGGATTGGGCGAGGCAAATGGGCCAGGCGGCGAGTCACAGTATCGGCCGGAGGTTCGATGCCGCTACGATGGTGCGCGCCGTCGAGCAGGTATACGAGCAAGCCCTGTGCGAAAAGGAACGGCGCTCGGTGAAAGGCGATCGGTGATGGGGTACAAGGTGGCCACAGTGCGAATCCTTTGCCTACTCCTCGCCTTCGGCGGCGTAACCGGCACCGCCGTCCGGCCGGAAGAACTGCGGCCATCGTCGATCGTTTCCCACCCCTCGTCCCCGACCCCTCACGGGTTGACCCCGCTCGTGGCGGCTGTCCATGTGCACAGCACGGCGAGCACCGGCTCGTTGAGCATGGACGCCTTGGCCGAACGGGCGGAACGCCTGGGGCTGGACGCGGTGATTCTCACCGACAACTTCGCGTTGGAATACGAATACGGCCTCTCTCCCTTGGACGGTGTCCTGAAACGAAGGGTCGGCTATCCCTCCGTGCTCCGTTACGGCCTCGCTCGCTATTTGAACGAGGTCACGGCGGTGCAGGCCCGCCATCCCGGGGTCCTGCTGATCCCCGGCGTCGAAGTCGCGCCGCATTACTATTGGACCGGATCGCTGTGGCGCGGCGACCTGACGATGCACAACTCGCAAAAAAATCTTCTGGTGGTCGGGCTCTCCGACACGGAAGACTATGCGGCGCTCCCCGCCGTCGGCAATACGGCGTCCTATCGCTACGACTGGCGGACGGCGCTCGGTCTGGCGCCGGCGGTCCTCTTCGTTCCGGCAGCGTGGCTGTGGCGCGGCCGCTCATCCGTCACCGGCCGTCGTGGTCGGCCTACCCGCGGATGGACGGCTCGCCGGACCGGGTCGTTGCTCCTGACCGGCGCGGCGTTTCTGCTCCTGCTGAACGCGTGGCCGTTCAGCCGGCCGGTCTTCAGCACCTACGACGAGCGGCTCGGCTATCGACCCTATCAAGCGGTGATCGATGCGGTGAACGCCCGGGGCGGGCTAGCGCTCTGGTCCATGCCTGAGGGGCGGGACTTCCGGACGTATTCGTTCGGGTGGTTGGGCGACGTGGTCGCCAAAACGGACCCTCACCCGGAGGCGTTGATGCTGACGCGGGGCTATGCCGGATTCGGCGGACTCTATCAGGAAGCCAGAACGGCGACCGATCCCGGCGGGTTGTGGGATCAGCTCATCCATCTCTATGCGACCGGACAGCGAAGCACCCCGCCCGCGCTCGTGGGGGAAATCGCTTTTCACGGGCCGGACCATGCCGGAAAGGAATTAGACCAGGTGGTGACGGTGCTGTGGGTTCGCGAACGGACGGTCGCCGGTGTGCTGGATGCCCTGCGGCGTGGGCGATCGTACGCGGTGGAACGGCACCGGAAGGAATTCGCCTATCGGCTCGACGACTTCCGCGTGGACGTCCAGGGCGGGGCGCGGACGGCCGGACCGGGCGAGACGCTCGATCCCGACGGAGCGGGCGATATCATGGTGCGCCTGACCGTGTCGGCGACCGATTCCGGCGTGCATCCCGTGACGGCCAGGATTATCCGATCGGGTCGGGTTATTGCACGGGTGGATGGCCGGACGCCGTTCACGTATGTCTTGGCGGACACGGCGGCGCCGGCTGGGGAATGGCTCGCGTATCGCGCCCACGTGCTGGGAGAAGGGGAACTCCTGAGCAATCCGGTGTACGTCGGACCGGTGCCGGGGGACTAGCGGTAACGCGTCACGCGTCACGGCATTTATGAGAGTCACTATTCATCAGCCGCAGTTTCTGCCCTGGTTGGGGTATCTGGATAAGATCGACCAGGCCGACGTCTTCGTGGCGTTGGACACCGTCCAGTTCAAGAAGAACGAGTGGCAGAACCGGAACCGAATCCGGACCGCCGACGGCTGGCAGTGGCTCACGGTGCCGGTGCGGCACCGCTTCGGTCAGCGCGTGGCGGACGTGCGGATCGACCAGACGAGTCGTTGGCGGGAGCGGCATCTGCGGGCGCTCGCCATCCATTACGCGAAGGCGCCGTCTCGCGAGCGATACTGGGACGGGCTGTGCGCCCTCTACCGGCGGCCGTGGGAGCGCTTGATCGATCTCAACCTCGAGATCCTGCGGTGGCTCATGCAGGCCTTCGGCATCACGACGCCGATTCGGTTGGCATCGGAGTGGAACCTCCGCGAGGAGCCGACCGACCGGCTGATCGACATTTGTCGAGCGGTCGGCGCCAAACAGTATCTGTGCGGGACCGGCGCCGACGCCTATCTGGACCGGGTGCGGTTCGAAGCGTCCGGAGTCGAGCTGGAGATGCAGAGGTTTCGGCATCCGATCTACCGGCAGTGCTACGAGCCCTTCGTGCCCGGCCTGTCGGCGATCGATTTACTGTTCGCGTGTGGAGACGCGGCGCTCGCGCACCTGCGGGCGGCCAGGAGCCTCTCCGACGAGGCTTCCCCGGTGGCGCGACAGGCGGGAGAGAGGGAGCAGGGATGAAGCAAGCGGCGAAGCTGACGGTCAACGGTCGGTCTCCGATGCGCATTTTGGCGCTGGGCGCTCATCCGGACGACATCGAAGCCGGATGCGGCGGCGCGTTGATCAAATATGCCCAGAACGGGCATCGCATTTTTCTGATGGTGATGACGCTGGGCGAGCAGGGAGCGCCGGCCGAAATCCGCAAGCGCGAGCAGGAGGCGGCGGCGAAACGGCTGCGCGCGGAGAAGCTCTATTGGGGCGGCTACTCGGACACCCAGGTGCCGATGGGCCGCGAGCTGATCCAGAAAGTCGAGGAAGTGGTGAAGCAAGTGGATCCCCACTTCATCTTCGTCCACTATCCCGACGACACGCATCAGGATCACCGGCACCTGGCGATGAGCACAATTACGGCTACGCGCTACACCAAGAACGTGCTGTTTTACGAAGGCCCGACGACGCAGAATTTCGCCCCGACCGTTTTCGTGGACATCGATCAGGTGTTGAAGGAGAAGATCGCGGCGATCGAGGCGCATGCCTCCCAGGTCAAGAAAACCAACATCGAGGGGTTGAGCATCGTGGACATCATTCGATCATCGTCCCACTTCCGGGGCATTCAAGGACGCGTGAGGAACGCCGAGGGATTTTTGCCCCTCCGGCTGTTCATCAACATCGAAGCATGACTGCGGTCTCGACAGGCATTCCCCATTCCAGGCCGTTCCTGGGCGAAGAAGAACGGGCGGCCGCGGACGACGTGCTGCGGACGGGCCAACTGGCGCAAGGCCCCTGTGTCGAACGGTTCGAGCACAGTCTCGCGGCGTGGCTGGGAGTACGGGGCGGCGTCGCCGTCAGTTCCGGGACGGTCGCGTTGGAGTTGGCGCTTCTGGCCGTCGGGGTCGCCCCGGGCGATGAGGTCATCATACCGAGCTATGTGTGCGCCGCTGTCTGGCTGGCGGTGCAGCGGGTCGGCGCGAGGCCCCGGCTGGCGGACATCGATCTGGAAACCTACAACCTCGATCCGGACGCAGCGGCACGGGCGGTGACCGCGAGAACTCGGGCGATCATTGCACCACACCTGTTCGGGTTGCCGGTCGATTTGACGCCGTTGCAGGCGCTCGGGGTGCCGCTGATCGAGGATTGCGCGCAGACGCTGGGCGCGCTCGAAGCCGGCCGGCCGGTCGCCACGGTCGGCGCCGCGGCGATTTGCTCGTTCTATGCGACGAAATTGCTGTGCACGGGCGAAGGCGGAATGGTGGTATCGAACGATGTGGCCTTGTTGGAACGCGTGCGGTCGCTCCGCCAGTATGACGCAGGACCTGCGTTGAACCCCTCGTCGTCCAACCGCAAAATGACCGACTTGCAGGCCGCAATCGGCGTGTGTCAGGTGAATCGGCTGACGATGTTCTTGCAACGACGCGCGGAGATCGCGGCGCGCTACCGGGCGGCGCTGGCGCAGATACCGCTGGTGTTGCCCGTGGTCCCATCCGGCCGGACCCATGTGTACTATCGGTTTGTAGTCCGACTTCCCCGCGTGTCGCGGGGGCCGGATGCCTTGACCGCCCGGATCATGCGGCTGAATGCCCGCGGCCTGCAGTGCCGGAAGCCGGTGTTCCGGCCGCTGCATCGCTACCTCGAACTGGATGGGTTTCCGGCCAGCGAGGAGGCGGATCGCACCGCGCTCTCGATCCCGATCTATCCGTCGTTGACCGATGACGAGGTCGAGCGCACGGTTCGCATTCTCGGCGAGGAGTTGGCATGAGGACGCTGGACACCCACGCCGTTCCCGATCTGTGCCGGGTGAATGGGCGTTGGCTCACGTTGCCCGGGCTCGGCGCCACGCTGGGCCTCCTGGTGTTGCTGACTCCCTGGGTGCGCGACCTCTTCATGGTGCAGGGCCTGCGATGGCTGTATATCCTGCTGGTCGCCTTCTCCGGAGCAGCCGCTCTGACTCCAGTCATGGTGCAGCTCGGGCATGCCTGGGGATGGGTCGATCAGCCGTCGGAGCGGAAGATCCATCTCCAGCCGACGCCCCGGCTCGGCGGCCTCGCGATCTATGTCGGCTTCGTCGGGTCGGTGCTGATGAATTCGATCCTGCCGGACTGGACGGCGGCGATCTTCATTTCGGGGACCATGTTGCTGGTCGTGGGCCTTCTCGACGACCTTCGGGAACTCCCGGCCGGGATGAAGCTGGCTGCGCAGGTGCTCGCCGCCGGGATCGTCATGGCCGGCGGCAACGTGCTGACGTTGTTCCCGCAAGGTCCGATGGGAGATGCGGCCAACGTCGCGTTGACCCTGCTCTGGATGGTTGGCATCACCAACGCGTTCAATTTTTTCGACGGCATGGACGGGCTGGCGACCGGGCTGGCGATTCTCATGGCGGGATTCATGGGCGTCGTGGCGTTCGAGACGGACCAGCCGGGTCTCGGGTGGTTGGCGATCGCGATCATCGGCTCGGGCTTGGGGTTTTTCCCCTACAATTTCCGGATGAAGAAGCCGGCCGCCATTTTTCTGGGAGACGGCGGGTCCACGTTCCTGGGCTTCACGCTCGCCTGTCTCGCCGTGAAGGGGAATTGGGCGGATAACAGCCCCATGGTGTCCTTCAGCAACCCCCTGTTGATCTTCGGCGTCCTGATTTACGACATGATCCACATCACCGTCGAACGAGTGGCGACCGGGAAAGTCGCGTCGCTGCGCCAATGGCTGGAATATGTCGGGACCGACCATCTGCACCATCGCTTGGAACGGGCGCTCGGGAGCCGGAAGGCGAGCGTCTTGATGATCTTTGCGCTGACCATCTGTCTCGGCCTGGGGGCGCTGGCTCTGCGCAATGCGGGGACCATCGAGGCCATCATCCTCTTGACCCAAGCCTGCCTGATCGTCATCATGGTCACCATCTTGGAACTCTCCGGCCGGCGTGCGTGAGCCGGAAGCTATCAGCCATCAGCACACCAGCCGGCCCTCCCCCTTCGTTGAGGCAGGAGGGGGTAACTGCCGGCTGAACGCTGAGAACTGATGGCTGAGTTGATCGATCAACCACGGGATCCGCGATGATTTCTACAGTCGAATGGAAAGACGGGGCGGTGCGGCTGCTCGATCAGAGCCGGCTCCCGGAGGCCGTCGAGTTTCTGGATTGCCGCGACTATCAGGCGGTAGCCAGGGCGATCACAGAACTGAAAGTCAGAGGCGCGCCGGCGATCGGCGTGGCCGCGGCGATGGGGGTCGCATTAGGCGCTTTGTCGGTCCCGGCGACGGACCACGACGAGTTCGCCAAAGCAGTATCGGCGATCTGCGACGATCTCGCGGCGACCAGGCCGACGGCGGTCAACCTGTTCTGGGCCGTCGAACGCATGAAGCGGAAGCTGGCCGAACTGCGGGACAGGCCTGTGACGGACATCAAACGGGAGTTGCTCGAGGAGTCGCAGCGGATTCATGACGAGGACGTGGCGATGTGCAAAGCCATCGGACGCCACGGCGCCGCATTGATCACAGACGGCCAGACGATCCTGACCCATTGCAACGCCGGCGCGCTCGCGACCGCCGGCTATGGGACGGCGCTGGGCGTGATCCGGGCGGCGTGGGAGCAGGGGAAGAAGATTCGCGTGATCGCGGATGAGACCAGGCCGGTCCTCCAGGGCGCGCGATTGACCGCCTGGGAGCTCATGCAGGACAAGATTCCCGTCACGTTGATCACCGACAACATGGCCGGCGCGCTGATGCGACAGGGAAAGATTCATCTCTGCGTGGTCGGGGCCGACCGGATCGCGGCCAACGGCGACGTGGCGAACAAGATCGGCACATACTCCGTGGCGGTGCTCGCCAAAGCACACGGCATCCCGTTCTACGTCGCGGCGCCGTACTCCACCATCGATCTCGCCACCGAGTCCGGCGACCGGATTCCGATCGAGCAACGTCACCCGCAAGAAGTCCTCTCGATTCACGGGAGTCATCCCATCGCCCCGGCCGGCGTGGAGGTGCTCAATCCCGCCTTCGACGTGACCCCCGCCGAGTACATCACCGCCATCATCACCGAGCGGGGCGTGCTCAAACCCAGCGAGTTAGCCGCGCGATTCGGAGCGTAACGACCCTGGCGCGCCTTCCTCTAGCGGTTCCGAGCGCCGTACCCCCTTGCAATCTTCCGGTTGAACGTCTACAAATGGCGCCGTCGTCGCGGGGTGTGGTCATGAGTGCCTCGCCGGTGCGGAGGGCGCTTGTCGGTCATCGCGCGGTTCCTGGCCCTCGGTTCGATGTTGTCCGCGTTGTTCGCCCCCGGCCTGCTTCACGCCGCCGCCTTTCGCGTCCTTGATCAGAGCGCCTCCGCGGTCGCCCAGGGCAACGCGTTCGTCGCCCAGGCCGACGATCCGTCCGCCGTGTTCTACAACCCGGCCGGGATGACCCAATTGCCGGGCGTCCAACTGTCCACCGGCGGCCTGTTGGTGGGAGGCCGCACGACGTTCGCGAATCCGGCCGGCGCGACCACCAGCGGTAATTTCGGCGGTGCCGTTGCGCTACCGCCGCCCGCCAATTTTTATCTGACGGCCAATCTGAAAGACCTGGGCATCCGGGCGCTCGGCGACGTCACACTCGGTCTGGCCGTCCTCTCGCCTTTCGGCATCCAAGTACAAGTATCCCGACGATGCACCGTTCGCCACCGCCGTCACCCGCACCTCCCTCGAGCTGACCGACATGAAGCCGACCATCGCCTATAAAGTGTCCGATCAGCTTTCAGTAGGAGTCGGGGCGGATATCTCTACCTTCTTGCCCTTCTGGGGCGAATCGCAGGCCGAAGTCCAGTTCACCTCCTCCGGCGGACCGGGGCTGCCGCCGGCCGGAATCAAAATGGAGATCAATGGGAAGGGCACGGCTGCGGGATTCAACGCGAGCCTGCTCTACACTCCGCTGCGCAACGGCGACGGAAAACCCATCGCCGCGGTCGGGCTGGTCTATCGCAGTCAGGCCACCCTTCATCTCCAGGGGTCGCTGCTCGGCAACGGCGCGGTCTTGCAAAGCACCAACGTCACCGTCGTCTTGCCGCAGGTCCTCACCGGCGGGATCGCCTTGTGGCCGATTCGCGATCGGAACCGCGAGTGGAAGCTGGAGTTGGATGTGGACTTCACGGGGTGGAAATCGTTCCGCAACCTGGATGTGCATCGGTCCGACGGCACGACCGTCCTGTTTCCGCAGAACTGGCGCAACGCCTTCATGGTGATGATCGGGACGGAGTACAAGTGGGTACGGCCCGCCGTGTTGCCGGACTGGGAAACGAGCCTTCGCGCCGGCTACTTGTTTCAGCAGACGCCGGTGCCCGACCGGTCGTTCAGCCCGACCTTGCCGGCGGACGCCGACAGCCACGGCCTGTCCATCGGGGCCGGGTTTCTCTGCACGGGAGGAGGGCGGTTCCTCGGCGCGGTCCGCTGCGGCGACGGCGCACGGAGTGCCTTCCTCCCCAACGCGATCGGGCTGGACGTCGCCTATCAAGCGATCCTCTATGAGCCCCGGACGGTCAGCGGTGCCGTGAACCCGTTTGCGACTCCCGGCGTCATTGACGGCCTCTATAAAACCATCTTTCACATCGGCGCAATCACCCTTCGCCTGAATTTCTGATCGCCGACTTCGGCCCGGAATTTCCGTCGCGTCACCTTGCCAGCAGCGTCCGGCCTTCTCTATAATGCCGCGCGACGTGGAGGGTGGCTCATTCTGATCCTGTCGGAGGAAAGCGGAGTCTCATGAGTGAACGGACCTTAGCGATCATCAAACCGGACGCGGTGAGAAAGCGCGTCATCGGGGACATTATCAGCCGATACGAGAAAGCCGGCTTGAAGCCGATCGCGATGCGCATGATGCACATATCCAAAGCGACGGCCCAAGGGTTCTACGCCGTCCATAGGGCCCGCCCGTTTTTCGACAGCCTCTGCACGTTCATGTCCTCTGGGCCGGTGGTCGTGCTGGTGTTGTCAGGCGACAACGCCATCAGAAAGAACCGGGATCTGATGGGCGCAACGGACCCAGCCAAAGCCGATAAGGGGACGATCCGAGCCGTCCACGGGACGAACATCGAATCCAACGCCGTGCACGGGTCCGACTCGCCCGAGACGGCTCGCTTCGAAATCGGGTATTTCTTTCCTGAGATGGAACTGGTCGGGGAGTGAGGAGTTCTCTCCACGGCCGACGCCGTTGAACACCGGTCTTCACTGGGCGCAGGACCTCGTGCCCATCTCACCGCATCGCCCGTCTCGCAGGACGCTCGTCGTTCTCTTCTCGTGGCTGCTCCTGGGCTCGGTCGTTTGGCCCGGCTGCGCGGCCCGCCATCAGCCCGCCCCCGGCCCGCCGGCTCTTTCCACTGACCCGAGTGTCGAGGCGCAGACCCGGCTGCTGCAAGACGCGCGGACACACCATGCGCAGGGTCGGTACGCGGCCGCCGTTCGCCTGCTGAAACGATTTGTCTCGACCTATCCCCGGTCCTCTCGCGCGGCAGAGGCGCGGTGGTGGCTGGCCCGCTCCTATGAACAACTCGGCGATGTGACCGCCGCGCTGGCGGAGTACCGCACGCTGGCCGCTGCCGTCACGCCGACCGGCATGCGCGAGGACAGTTATGAGGTGCGGGCGATGCGCCGCCTCGAAGAACTGCGCCGGGCCGGGAACCGGCCGGGGGCGGCCGCGGCGCGCACCGCGTTGATGCTGTCTCCCGCCCGGCTTCCGCCTCTCGCCGACCTGGAACCGTGGATGCAGGGGCTCGTTCGCGCCGGCGTGACGACCCTGGTGTTGGAAGCGGTGACTGACGGCGGAACCACGCCGGCGGGCGTGTACTTCGATACGGGGTTGGCGCCTGTCCATCGCGATGTCTTCGGCCTGGTGCTGCCGATGGCCCGGCGAGCCGGGCTCTCTGTGTTCGCCGTATTTTCTCTTCAGCGGATGCCGTGGGTGGATTCCCAATCCGAATGGCTCAATGCCGTGTACGATCCGGCGGAACGACGGATGCGTCCGTCGGCGACCGTCGATCTGCTGAATCCGGCCGTGCAGGACAAGTTGGTCGGACTAGCGGCTGACCTCGCGCAACCCGGTATCGAAGGCGTGGTGGTCCGTCTCAGCGAAGGGAAAGGCTTTTTCGCCGAATGCGGCACCGCGGCGCGCACCCGCTTCGCTGCTGTTTTCGCCGTCGAGCCCGAGCCGGCGCACCTGTGTTCCGTCAGCGGGCGAAGCCTGGAGGCGATGCCGCAGGAGTTCTGGCGGTGGGTCGGTTGGAAATCCCAAGAGCGCCTGCGCTTGGTTGAACGGATCAGAGAGGCGATGCGGCAGAAGCATCCGCACCTGGTCGTGGCGCTGGAGGTTCATCCGGAGGCGGCCGTCGACCCGCTCCGGGGGCTCATCGAGTACGGAGAGGACCTGATGAGCATCGCCCAACGCGATTTCGACCTGGTCTTGGCGATGCCCCCCGGTTCGATGGGAGCGGCATCGCACGGAGGATCAGGCGAGTCTGCGGCGAACGGGCTGAATGCCTTCGCGCGGTGGATGAGCGAGCGAGCGTTTGACCCGCGCCGTCTCTGGATCGCGAACGTCGTCCGGATCCGGGACGCGCGTACGCTGGGTGAAGGTCTTCCCGAGCCAGCGCATCGAACGTTGCTGCCGGACGGTGTCCATCTCCTACACCGAGTGGAATCGGCCGGCGCCGTTCCTTGACAAGGCACCGCCGCTACACTTACGATCACCCGGCCGATTGGCGCCAGGGATGGAGATCAAAATAGAAGGAGAATTATGATCCCGACCGATCTTCGCTATCATCAGGAACATGAGTGGATTCGCCTCAACGGCACGCAGGGGACGATAGGGATCAGCCACTTTGCGCAGGATGCGTTGGGGGATATCGTCTTTATCGATCTGCCCAAGGTCGGGACAACGGTCAAGGCCGGCCAACAAATCGGAGAGGTCGAGTCCACCAAGACGACGTCGACCATCTACACGCCCGTGAGCGGGATGATCGTCAAGGTCAACACCGATCTCAAGGACCATCCCGAGACCGTCAATTCCGATCCCTACGGCAAGGGCTGGTTGGCGGTGATCGACTTGTCGGACCCGGCTGAAGTGGACAAGCTGATGACCGCCGCTCAGTATGAAGCCTTCCTCGCCTCTCAAAAGAACACGAATAGCGAGTAGCCGGCAGCGAATAGCTGCCTTTCCTCTGAGCTATTAGCTGCTCGCTGCTCGCGACACGCTATGCCCGTTCAGACGCACATCGCCATCGTCGGGGCCGGACCGGGCGGCTATGTCGCGGCCATCCGCGCCGCGCAACTGGGCGCGCGCGTGACCGTCGTCGAGAATCAGGCGTTGGGTGGGGTGTGTCTGAACTGGGGCTGCATTCCCAGCAAAGCGCTGCTCTCGGTCGTCGAGCTGGGCGACAAGCTGAAAAAGGCGGACGAATTGGGACTGGTGCTTCAAGGGCCGGTCGGCTACGACCCGGCCAAGATGGTGGCCCGCAAGAACAAGGTGGTGTCCACCCTGGTGAAGGGGATCGCCATGCTGTTCAAGACCTGGGGCATCGAGCACCTGGACGGCACGGGAGAACTGCTTGATGAACGGACGGTTCACGTCGCCGGGCGTAATGGGTCCGAGCGGCGGGTGCAGGCGGACGCGATCGTCGTGGCCACCGGGTCGTCCTGGCCGAATGTGCCGCTCTTTCCGATCGACGGGCGACAGATCATCACCAGCAAGGAAGCGTTGGATCTGGAGACGATTCCCCGCAGATTGCTGATCATCGGCGCGGGCGTCGAGGGATGTGAGTTTGCGTCGTTGTACAGCGGTATGGGCACGCAGGTTACGATGGTCGAATTGATGCCGCGCATCCTGCCGCTGGAAGATGAAGAGGTGGCGTCCCTCATGGACCGCGAGTTGAAGAAGCGAGGCGTGGACATCCGCACGGGAACGACGGTCGAGAAAGTGGAACACCAGGCCAGGGCGGTCAAGGCGGTTTTGAAAGAGGGGGCCGAGATTGTCGCCGATCAGGTGCTGGTATCCGTCGGGCGGGGGTTTAACTCCAAGGGTATCGGATTGGAGAAGGTCGGTGTCGAGTTGGGGACTCGCGGTGAGATCCTGGTCGACGACCGAATGGAGACCAATGTACGGGGGATCTACGCGATCGGCGATGTGGTCGGCAAGGCCATGCTCGCCCATGTCGCGTCGGCCCAGGGCAAGGTGGCGGTGGAAAATATCCTCGGGCGCAGGCGGGAAATCGACTATCGCGTGATTCCGGCCGGCATCTTCACGCTGCCGGAGATCGGACGCGTCGGGTTGACCGAACAGCAGGCGAGGGAGCAGGCGCGGGAAGAAGGGCGCGAGGCCGAGACGGCGGTCAAGGTCGGTCGATTCCGCTACGCCGGATTGGGGAAAGCGCAGGGCACGGGCGAGATCACGGGCATGTTCAAGGTGATCGCTGATGCGCGGGACGGCAGCGTGCTGGGGGTCCACATCGTCGGGGCGCACGCGGCCGATCTGGTGCATGAAGCGGCGTTGGCGATGCACCTGAAGGCGACGGCCACCCAGGTGGCGGAGATGATCCATGCTCATCCCACCTTGTCGGAAGGCATGATGGAAGCAATGGAAGATGTGGACGGGCTGGCGATTCATTTGGCGAGAAAACGAATGTGACCCTCTCCCTTGCCCTCCCCAGCACCCGTTGCGTTGACCCGTTGCAACGAGGAGCAATGGGTGCCCCGAGCAACGGGTATCCGAGGGAGGGTTGGAAGGGAGCGCCGACGGCTGCAAACTGACGACTGACAGCTACACGTCCATGATCCGGTCGCTGCTCATCAAACTGGCCATGCTGGCGGTCACGGCGGCGCTGGTCGTGTGGATCGGATGGCCGGTACCGGAGCCGGAAAAAGAGGCGCCGCCGGGTGTCGCCGACAAACCGGTCGAGGCGGTCGAGCATCACCAGGCACAAGAGACGAATGTGATTCGTCGCGCGGCAGCGCCTGGCCCATCTCGAGCCGACCAGGGAGAAATTCGTCCCAGCTTACCGGCTGCCAAACCGAACGCTCGCCTCGATCTCAACCGCGCTACCGCCGAGGATTTGCAGCGGCTTCCCGGGATCGGGGAAGTCTTGGCAAGGCGGGTCGTCGAGGCCAGAACATCGAGAGGTTCATTCTCGACAATTGAAGAGTTGCTCGAAGTGAAAGGGATCGGGGAGCAAAAGCTGGAACGGCTGCGACCGTTGATCATGGTGAATGCTGCGGTCCGACCTGCCTCGGGAAAAGGAAAGCTGTGAGCGAACTCTCGCGTCAAATGGAGTTGATCCTCCGAGGAGCGGTGGAGGTCATCCAGCAAAGCGAACTGGAGGCGAAGTTGGCTCGCTCGATTCAGGGGAAGCGCCCGCTGCGGGTGAAAGCGGGATTCGATCCGACCGCTCCCGATCTCCATCTGGGCCATACGGTCCTGATTCACAAGCTCAAACATTTTCAGGACCTGGGGCATGAGGTGATTTTTCTGATCGGTGATTTCACCGGCATGATCGGGGACCCTAGCGGGGTGTCCGAAACGCGGGCGGCGCTGACCAAAGAGAAGGTTTTGGAGAACGCCAAGACGTACCAACGGCAGATCTTCAAGATTCTGGACCCGGATAAGACGACGGTCGAGTTCAACAGCCGGTGGATGGGCACCATGACGGCGGAACGGCTCATCCAATTGGCGGCGCACTACAAGGTTGCGCGGATGCTGGAGCGGGAGGACTTTCACAAACGCTATCAGGAGCAGAAGCCGATCAGTATTCACGAGTTCCTCTACCCGCTGATTCAGGGCTACGACTCGGTCGCGTTGAAGGCGGATGTGGAGTTGGGCGGCACCGATCAGAAGTTCAATTTGCTCGTGGGCCGCGATCTGCAGCGCGATTTCGGTCAGGAACCGCAGGTGGTCTTGACGATGCCCTTGCTCGAGGGAACCGACGGGGTGCGGAAGATGAGCAAAAGCCTGGGGAATTCCATCGCGCTGGAAGACAAGCCGGAGGAGATGTTCGGGAAGGTGATGTCGATCAGCGATACGTTGATGCTGCGTTACTATGAGCTGCTGACGACGGAAGACTTGACGCGGGTGAAGTCCCTGCATCCGATGGACGCCAAACAGGCCCTGGCCGAACGGATCGTCGCCCGGTATCACGGCGAGGAGGCGGGACGGCGGGCGAGGGAGGCCTTCCAGCAGAAGTTTCAGGAACGGGAATTTCCGGCCGAGCCGGACGCGCGGGTGGTGCTGACGAAGGCGGATATCCAGCATACAGCCGCGCCGGCCATCGGCATCGTCGAGTTGGTCGCCAGGACGGGGCTGGTCCCCAGCAAGAGCGAAGCGCGCCGGTTAGTGGTGCAAGGAGGGATCGAGGTGGATGAGCAGAAGCAGACCGATCCCCACACGAGCCTGTCGCTCAAGCCCGGCCATCAGTACCGGTTGCGCGTGGGCCGAAGAAAATTCGCGATTGTGGAATACAGGCCGTGAGAAGCCCCTTAGTCAAGGGTCAAGGGTCATTGGTGCTTCTCTTTGGGCGCATGCGAATCTCCCAGGCGATTGACCGATGACCGTTGATGATTGACGATTGACTTGCGGCAGCGGCGGGCGTAGGATTCGCCGCATCTTCCCTCGCGAGCGGGCGTAGCTCAGTGGTAGAGTCCTAGCTTCCCAAGCGGAACACAGGGGATTGCTCAAGTCATCGATGACATGGGCAATCCCCTTGTCATTCCTGGCGATTCATGCTTTTATCTGCTCGTTTCTCTTTGTCGCTCTTTGTCTGAAATCCGGCCCATTCGTCGGAATTTCTAACACTGTAATAACACTTGGTCTGGCTGGAAATATTATGAAGGGACGGTGTTGATGACGAAGGAGTTATGAGAGGATCTTTCGAACATCTTTGAGGAGCATGAAGAGATGCAACGGATCAGTTGGCGACGGGAGGAAATCGAAGCGTTCGTAAAACTTTCTGGCTCCATCATCTTTTGCGTGGACTACCAAGGCGCGAATTCCTGCAATGTCGGCAGCCTGGAGAGTCCGGAGCATGGCGTCCTTCAATAGCCCAGCACCGACCCCTTGTTTTTGCCAGCGGAGATCGACTGCTAACCTGGCAAGCAGCATAATGGGAATGGAATGCTTGGCCAGCCCCTTCTTCACTCGCTCTGGGGCATGTTCTTGCTCTACAGAGCCTACAGCGAGAGCGTAGTAACCGATCACCGTTTCATCGGCCAACCCTACATAGGTCTGCGCCCCTCCACTGTATTGGTTCTGTAGGGCGTGTTTTGGGAGGAAACGATTGAGTGCTTCCTGTCCACAGGCGAATGCTTCAACGGCGTGATGCGGTTGGAGCTTTTCGATGCGCCTCGTCAACGCTTTTCTTGAGCGCTGGCTGACGGCGTAGCGTCAAAGAAGCCTGGTTCCGTGAGGAGACGCTGCATCCGAGGGAGGGGGCGAGTCGGAGCATCCAGTGCAGCCAAGAACTCGGTCCACTTGGCCTTGCTCAAAGGGAATGTTCGGCGATCTGCCAAGGCTTCATCTGCCCGAGCCAGTGCGCTTTCAAGGACAAACGCGCTTACTGTACGATTAGAGACAGAGGCAGCAGCTTCCAGCGTTCGCTTGGCTGCGGAGCTTACCCGAAGATCCAATTTTTCAGTCCGAAGTGCACGGGCCGCCATAGGTCACCTCTGTTGCTGGTAAAGGTAACGCAACGACCGTATTATGTCAAGACAATGTAATGACGATAATGGCATTAAATTCCAGTGCCTTATAAAATACATGGCGCTCATAATGCACTTAGGATGATTTAGGACATTGCGTCTCCTGGTGGGCTTCGATGTCCTTGTATAAAGACACCGAAAATGCCAGAAACCTATTAGATCGCAAGAGGAGCCATATTCGCAATAGACTGGGGCCTTCAAAATGATAGGAGGCATGTAATACACGATGATTTTCCACGTGATGTTGGAGCGAGCGGAAGATGCCGTGGTTGTCGTAGAGTGCCCAGCGTTTCCCGGCTGTGTCTCTCAGGGAAAGGATGAGAAGGAAGCTCTTGACAATATCAAGGAAGCTATCACGACGTGGCTGTGGGCCGAAGACCTGAAGGCGATGAAGGCCCTTCCCCTAAAGCACGGGCAAGAACGAATTGTGGTTGCGGTGTAGCAAATGGCGAGGCTAGCCACCGACAGAGTGACTCTCCGCCCATGCGCGGCGGGAGAAGCTTATCCGGCAAGATCATTATCTTTCATTCTGCATGCTTCGCGGGTTCGTCAACCGCTGACTACCTCAAAACGCTAGCTTCCTCACACCGAAAGAGATTCCTGGCCCTTTTCCCAGTTCGCACAGAAACAGATGCTTCGGGGTAATGGAAGTATTTGTTCCAGAGTAAAAGTATCTCCTTTCCTCTCTGTTCAGTTCATCGGACTGTCTTGCCGACAGACTACTTTGATCGGGGAAATATTTAGACTTTAGAGTATAATCACGCTTATTTAACAGGCCCTTCGGCTGGCTCGCAGGAATGGTTTGCGTCCTCAGGTGGGAATTGTGTTCGGACTGCAAATGTCGCGGTGAGTGGAATGAATTCTCACACGCTTACGCCTTACCACGCCAAGTACTTCGCCTATGAACTTACCAAACGCTGCCCGTCGGACAGTTTGGAAAAGCTCGCTGGGGCGTTGGTCGATGCCCAGGTTGACTTGAATCCCCATCAGATCGAAGCCGCGCTGTTCGCGTTTCGGTCTCCGCTCTCCAAGGGCGCCATCCTCGCGGATGAAGTCGGACTCGGCAAGACCATCGAGGCCGGGCTGGTGCTCTCGCAGAAATGGGCGGAGCGCAAGCGGCGTATGCTTGTTATTACACCCTCCAATCTCCGCAAGCAGTGGCATCAGGAGCTTCAAGAGAAGTTCTTCCTGCCGTGCCGTATTTTGGAGACGAAGTCCTACAACGCCGCCGTGCGTCAAGGGAACGTCCGTCCCTTTGAATGCGATGACATCGTCATCTGCTCTTACCAGTTCGCCAGGATGAAGGCGGCGGAGATCAGTCTCATGCGTTGGGACATCGTCGTGATCGACGAAGCCCACCGCCTTCGTAATGTCTACAAGCCGACCAATGTCATCGCCAATACTCTGAAGCAGGCTCTCAAAGACGCCCCCAAACTCTTGCTCACCGCGACGCCGTTACAGAATTCGCTGCTCGAACTCTATGGACTGGTCAGTGTCATCGACGACCGCATCTTCGGCGATCTCAAAAGTTTCAAGGAGCAGTTTGCGAACCTCAACAACAAGGCGACCTTCGACATTCTGAAAGCCCGCCTGCACCCGCTCTGTAAACGCACCCTACGCCGCCAGGTGCTGCCGTATGTGCGCTACACGAAACGGCTGCCCATCGTGCAGCCGTTTACACCGGCGGAAAGCGAAGACCGCCTCTACCATCTGGTTTCAGACTACCTGCGCCGAGACAATCTGCAGGCCTTGCCCGCTAGTCAACGGTCGCTCATGATCCTGGTGCTGCGGAAGCTCCTCGCCTCATCGTCCTTTGCTATCGCAGGGGCTTTGGAATCGATGAGCCGGCGTCTCCGTGAGCGGCTTCAACTGGCCGAAAGACCGAAGCCCCTCGAAGAAGCGCTCGGAGAAGACTTTGAGGGGCTCGATGAAATTGCGGAAGAATGGGAAGAGGACGAGGCTCCACCTGAGCCGCTGAGCGAAGCCGACCGTCAAGCCATTCAACAGGAAATCGAGGACCTCGAAGCATTTCGCAAGCTCGCCGTCTCCATCACCCACAATGCGAAGGGGCAGGCCCTGCTCACGGCGTTGCGGACGGCCTTTGCCAAGGCAGTAGATCTCGGTGCGGCACAGAAAGCCATCATCTTTACCGAGTCGAGACGAACGCAGCAGTATCTCCTCCGGGTCCTCGCCGACAGTCCCTGGAAAGACCACATCGTCCTCTTCAATGGCTCTAACAACGACGAGAAATCGAAGCAGATCTATCTGGAGTGGCTCTCGCGCCATCAGGGAACCGACCGTGTCACAGGCTCTCGGTCCGCCGATATGCGCTCGGCGCTCGTGGACTACTTCAAAGACCAGGGCCGGATTATGATCGCCACAGAAGCAGGAGCCGAGGGCATCAACCTCCAATTTTGCTCCCTGGTCGTGAACTACGATCTCCCCTGGAATCCTCAGCGCATCGAGCAACGGATCGGCCGCTGTCATCGCTACGGGCAGAGGCACGATGTCGTTGTGGTGAACTTCCTGAACCAAACCAACGAAGCCGACCAGCACGTGTTCCGCCTGCTCTCCGAAAAGTTTCAACTTTTTGAAGGCGTCTTCGGAGCGAGCGACGAGGTCCTCGGGGCTATTGAGTCCGGCGTGGACTTTGAGAAGCGGATCGCCGACATCTATCAGCGCTGCCGGACCCCCGAGGAGATCAAGGCTTCCTTTGAGCAACTCCAGAGCGAGCTCGGCGCGCAAATCGATGAGGCGGTGACCCGCGCCCGCCAACTGCTCTTCGAACATTTCGACGACGAAGTGCGGGAAAAACTGCGCGTGAGCGATGAGCGTTCACGGCTTTACCTCAATCGGTATGAGCGGATCCTGATGCAACTAACCCGCTACGAGTTGGGCGACCATGCCGACTTCCTCACGGATTCTTCGTTCCGACTCAAATCCTGTCCGTTCCCGGGAGACATTCCCCTGGGCCTCTATGAATTGCCTCGCCGGTCCGGAGAGGCGCATCTGTACCGCCTGGCCCATCCCTTGGCGGAACACGTCCTCGCCCAAGCCAAGAACCGTGTGCTGGAACCGGCAGAGCTGACGTTCGAATACGGCAAGCATGACGGCAAAGTGACGGTCCTGGAGCCCCTCATCGGCAAATCCGGCGTCCTGTGCATCTCACTCTTCACCGTCGAAGCGCTGGACCAGGCCGAGGACTACCTCATCTGTACAGGGGTGACTGATCACGGCGAGGTCGTGGATGACGAGATCATCCACAGGCTCTTCACCCTGCCGGCACGTGTCGAGCGCTCCGCGAACGTGTCTCCTGACCATCCAATGATCCGGGAACAAACGGAAGCGCGGCAGACCGCCATCAGGCGCCGGATTTCGCAACGCAACGCGGACTTCTTCGAGGCGGAAGCCGAGAAACTCGATGCCTGGGCCGATGACCTGAAACTGGGGTTAGAGCGGGAAATCAAGGAACTGGACCGGCAGATCAAGGAAGCCCGAAAGGCGGCGGTCGCAGCCCTCACGTTAGAAGAGAAACTGGCCGGTCAAAAACAGATCAAAGCCCTGGAAGCTGAACGAGGCAAGCGCCGCAGGGC
>FWPU01004217.1_pt1 | contig 33919 bp, 34 predicted proteins | sample 2228361 | NCBI WGS metagenome assembly FWPU01 (sample SAMEA103939777, study PRJEB20133) | metagenome
CTCGCCAGAGGTAGGACAACGCGCATCGGCGGCGCATGGTACACAAGTGCCCGGCCGCGGGGCGAGCGGCCCGGCGAACCCGTCACCCCGACGTGTCTCGGCGCTCTGCGTCAGCCGCCGCCGGGGCCGGCAGCGGCGCGGCGGCGCGCGCGGTTGAGGAGGCCCTGGTCGGCGCCCGAGGACTCGGCGAGGCGAATCGCCGTTTCGAGCATGGCTCGGTACGACCAGGCGGGCCCGCGTTCGCGGTACAGCGACTCGAGCGCCAGCACCGCCTGGAGCGCTCGATTCACGGCGTCCGTCGATGAATTCGCCGTGCGGGCGCGGCGCACCAGGGCAGTGAGGTTCTGGTGCTCGAGCGCGAGAGGGCCGAGCCGGCCGGCAGAGCCCGCCGACTCCGCGGCGAGCGCGAGGAAGAAGTCGGCGAACCGCCGCTCTGCGTCCGCCCGTTCAGGCAGCGATTCGAGCCGCTCGCGCGCGTAGGCGCGGACCGTTGCATCCAGCGTGAAGCGCAATGTCCGCTCGGCACCCGGCGGCTCGAAGGCTTGGACCAGGGCCCGATCCCTGAGCGACTGCATGACGTCGAGCACCCACGGAGCGTCGGGCCACCGCGAGAGCTGAATCACCGCCTCCGCGGCCTCGAGCGTGAAGCTGCCGTCGAACAGCGAGGCCTGCGCGAGCGCCGCCTGCTCGAAGGGCCGGAGCGATTCGAATGCCCACGCGACCACCGCCCGCACCACCGCCAGGTCCGGGGGCGGAGCAGACGCCGCGTCCACGAGATGCCGCGCGGCCAGCTCGAGAGCGAGAGGCACGCCGGCAAGCCTGAGGGCGAGACCGGCGGCGGCGCGGGGATCTGGCGACGCCGGCCGGGTTCGAGCCAACAGGAGCCGCACCGCCTCCGATGCTCCTGCTGGCTCTCCTTCGCGGGGGAGCGACAACGGCGGCACCTCGAAGCAGATCTCGCCATCGAGCTTCAGGGGCGCGCGGGCGGTGACGAGGAAGCGCACGGTGGTTCCGGCCAGCCATCGGGTGAGCCATGCGGCGGCCAGGGGAGGGAAGTCGTCGAGCACCACCAGCGGCGCGCCTCGCTCGTCGAGCGCCGACGCCACCAGCGATGCGGCTTCGTCGGGCGATTCGCAGCGGACCAACGCAACGTCGAGCGCCCACGCCACGGCGCGACAGACGTCGTCCGCGTCAATCGCAGAGAGATCCACCAACCTCGCGCCGCCATCGGTCCACTGCGGGGCGCGGTGGAGCGCGTACTCGACGGCGAGCCGCGACTTGCCGATGCCGGCCGGTCCGACGAGCGTCACCAGGCGCTCGCCCGCGCGGAAGAGCCGGTCGACCGCGTCGAGCTCGGCGTCGCGCCCGACGAACGCGGTCAGCGGCATCGGCAGCGCGATGCGCGCATTCGGCAGGAGCGGCTCGGTCTTCTCGTCGGGCGCCAGAAGCGGGTTCGACGCCTCGGCCGCGCTCGAAGGCCGCGGGCTGTAGGTTCGGCCGGGGTCCGTCAGCGACTTCGCCTCGTCGACCTCGGCGTGGAACAGCTCGCGCATGTACGCCTCGAGGTGCGCAGTGCTCGCCGGCAGCCGCTCGGCGACCGCGAGGTCCTCGATGGCCATGCGCAGCTCGCCGGCGTCGGCGTAGCGTTCGGACGGATCCTTCGCCAGCGCGCGCAGCACCACCTCGTCGAGCCCGCGGGGCAGCTCAGGGGCCACCGCCGACGGCGGGCGCACGCGGCACTGGGCGACCAGCTTCAGCGTGCCGGTGTCCGACTCGCTGCGGAAGAGGCGCCGGCCGGTGAGCAGCTCCCAGAAGACGACGCCCAGCGAGAACAAGTCCGAACGATGGTCGACGCCCTCGCCCGACGCCTGCTCCGGCGACATGTACGCGAACTTGCCGCGGAGCGCTCCGCCTGCGGTGTCGTTCAACCGGTCGGCCGCCTTGGCCACGCCGAAGTCGATGAGCTTGACGCTGCCGTCGAAGCCCACCAGCACGTTGTGGGGCGAGACGTCGCGGTGGACGATGCCGAGGAGCCGGCCCTGCGCGTCCTTCGTCTCGTGCGCGTAGTCGAGCGCCGCTGCGGCGTCGGAGACGATGCGCAGCACCGCCCCCAACGGGAGCGGCTTCTTCGCCGCCTTCGCCCGCCGAACCACCCGCGCCAGGTCGCGGCCGGCGACGTACTCCATCGCCAGGTACCAGTCGCCGCGCACGTCGCCGAGCTCGAAGATCTGCACCACGTTCGGGTGGTTCAGCCGCGCCGCGATGCGCGCCTCCGAGAGGAAGAGCTCGAGGAAGTCCTCGTTCCTCGCCAGGTGCGGCAACAGGCGCTTGATGACCAAGAGCTTCTCGAAGCCGCCGGCGCCGGCGCTTCGGGCGAGGTAAATCTCCCCCATTCCGCCGCTGGCGAGCTTCTTGACGAGCTCGTACTTGCCGAATCTGGCCAAAGAGTACTTCAGCGTACGTCGACGACCTTGAGCTGTCCGATCAGCGGGGTGATCTCCGCGTTCGCCTCCTCGCCCACCGCGAAGTGCGTCGCGTCGGCCACCATCTGGCCGAAGGTGGGGTCGAGCTGCGTCCACTCGCCCACGTAGGCCTCGACCCACTCGTGCCAGTACAGCGCGGGCACCTGGTCGTCGTTCACCATGTAGACGACGCCGTCGACGCGCTTGGCGGGAATTCCCGCCGCCCTGAGCAGCGCCACGGCCAGAAGCGCGTGCTCGGTGCAGTCGCCGCGCTTCTGCCGCAACACGTCCGTGGCCCGGTCGGCGCTCGCTCCGTAATCCTTGGTCAGGTTCTGGTGCACCCAGGCGACGATCTTCTTCGCCGAGGCGTACGCGTCCTTCTCGTCGCCGAGGATCTGCTTCGCCAGCCCCTGAATCTCGGGGTGGTCGGCCTCGACGATGATGGTCGACTTGAGGTTGGCCCCGCCGTTCGGGTCGGCGAGCGGGCGCACCCGCTTGTTCGCCGCGGGCGGGCCGGCCGAGATGGTGACCTCGACCTTGCCGTCCTCGAGCGCGCGGAACTTCTGGCGGTAGCTGTCCCGCCGGAACTTCTCGGGCAGGCCCGTCATCACCAAAGTCAGCTTGCCCGGCACCGAGCGCGCCTCGGGCGGCAGCGGCCTGGGGAGCACCACCCGCGTCAACCCGAACACCTCGACCTGGTCCAGCCGGCGGGCGACGTGCTCGGGCTCGGCCAGAGCGCGCATCGTCGAGCCGTAGAGGATCTCGACCACGCGGCCCTGCTCGTCGACGAACGCCTCGACCGGCACCTTCTCCTTCTCCGAAAGGGTGACCGCCTTGCGAAGCTTGACGTTGACTCCGCCGATGAGCCGCGTGGTCGGCTCGCCCACCGTGGTGGTCACCTTGTAGCTCTCGAGGTCGGTGCCGTCGGTGATGACGCCCTCGACCGTGGCGTTGCGGAAGAGCGCCACCCGGGCCTGGTCGGCGTCCTCGACGCGCTCCTTCGACGGAGCGACGTTCAGCACCTCGTTGGGCTGGTTCGGGCGCTTGCGCAGCACCTTGAGCCCCTGCGGCGTGGCGGTGCCTTCGAGAATCTGGTTCCCCCCGTCGCCCTCCTGCTCGATGGTGAAGGACAAGAGCCTTCCGTTGGGCTTCGCCTCGTAGATGCGGGTCTCGCGGTGCCGGCGCTCGGAGACCTTCGAGCCCACGTTCGCCTTGAACACGTACTGCGTCACCGCGCGCACCTGGTCGGGCCGGCCGGGCGATGGGCCCACGTCGGTGAAGACGAAGCCCACCTTCTTGCCCATCAGGTAAAGCCCGAAGTACTCGCCGCCCTTCGGTCGCCTCGCGCGCAGCACGTCGGACACCTCGGCGGGAGCGGGTGAGGCCACCGCCACCTTGGCAGCCACCGTCTCGCTCGGCGCAGCCGGTGCGCCTTCCTTGCACGCGAGCGCGGCCAATGCCGCGAAGAGGAGCGTTCGTCTCACAGGCGCTTGGAGAGGATGATCAGGTCTTCGCCGACCTTGTAGAAGTCCCGGAAGCGGGCCTCCTCACTGTACCGCATGGCCTGGTAGAAGCCGCGGGTCGGGCCGTAGGCCTCCATCGCGCTCGTCTCCACGCGGATCAGCCGGCCGTTCCTCCGCCGCAAATCTCCCTCCATCGCCCCGACCAGCGCCTTGCCCACGCCCTGCCCGCGCACCGACGGATCCGACGCGATCCAGTACAGGTCCCAGGTCCCCTCCGTCATCGGCGTCGGGCCGTAACAGATGTAGCCGACCACCTTGCCTTCCTTCGCCGCGACCAGCACGAAGTAGTCAGGGTTGTTCGGCTTGAGCGCGAGGTCGATGAGCTCGAGGGCGCAGGCCACCTCGGGCGGCGAGAACGTTTCGATTCGGCCCAAAAGCTCGGCGAGCGGCTCTCTGTCCGGCGGCGCGATTGGACGGATCTCGAGCATGGGAGCGTTCCAGCGCGATCTCGACCAGGTGCAGCGCGAGATCGGAGTACCCGATGCCCGCCGCCGCCGCGGATCTGGCGAACCCGGCCGAAGGGTGAAGGTCGCAGTTGGGGTTCACGTCGATGACGTACGGCTTCCCATCGGCCGACAGCCGCACGTCGACCCGGCCGTAGTCGCGGCAGTCGAGCGCCTCGAACGCTCGCAGCGCCGTCTCCACGATGCGGGTTTCGGTCGGCCGATCGAGCTCGCACCGCTGCGACGGGCTGTCGGCCCACTCGGGCGACGACTCGTCCCACTTGGCGCGGTAGCTGACGATGCGCGGCCGGCCCTCGAAGGCCGGGCCGAAGCGGATCTCGGACAAAGGGAGCGCCCGAGGCGGCTTGTTGCCCAAGAGGGGTACGTAGATCTCCCGCCCGTCGACGTACTGCTCGACGAGCGCCGGCTGGCGGCAGGCGCGCAACACGTGCGTCACCGCCCGGCCCAGCGCCGCCCGGTCGTACACCACCGAGTCGAAGTCGATGCACATCGAGCCGTCCTCGCGGGCCGGCTTCACGATGAGCGGGAAGGGCAGATCGACCTCGACCAGCTGGGCCACGCTCTCGACGACGCAGAAGGCGGGCGTGGGCACTTTTCGCGCGAGGAGAATCTCCTTGGCCTTGTTCTTGTGCAGCGCCAGGCCGAGCGCCAGCGCGTGCGAGCCGGTGTAGGGCACGCCGAGCAGCTCGAGCATGCACGGCACGGCCATCTCCCCGCGGCTGTCGGCGGCGATCGACTCGCAGAGGTTCACCACCACGTCGGGCCTCAATCGTGAGAGCCACTCGAAGGCGGGCAGCGGGTCGACCCCCACGGCCACCGGCTCGGCCGAGAGCTGATGCCTGCTCAGTGCGTCGGCCAGCGCCAGAGCGACCTCGATGACGTCTTTTCGGGCTTCGCGTCCCGGGTCGTCCTCCAGAACGTCGTGGTCCCGGTTGTGAAGTATGGCGACGAGCATCCGCTGGCTCATTCAGTACCACGCTTTCGGCGACGCGTCGAAGCGCCGCCGAGGAGCGGGCGTTCCGTTCGGGCCTTGTTACTCTCCACTACGTGCGAGTGCGCGACCCCATTCACGGGACGATCTCCGTCTCCGACGAGGAGAAGGCAATCGTCGACAGCCGGTTCTACCAGCGGCTCCGCAACGTGCGGCAGCTCGGCTTCGGAGATCTCGCCTTCCCCGGAGCGACGCACACCCGGCACGCCCATTCGCTGGGGGCGATGCACGTGGCCTCGCGGGTGTTCGACGCGGTGGCCAATCGGAGCGGCCTGCCCGAGCCCGCCCGCGAGCGGTTCCGGGCCGCATTGCGCCTGGCGGTGCTCTGCCACGACATCGGCCACATGCCCCGCTCGCATGCCTCGGAGGCGATCGCGCCCCGCCGCGAGGCGCTGAAGCTGCCCGCGTGGCTGGCCGAGGGCCCGTCGGACCGGCGGGCGTCGCACGAGGACTACGGAGCGAAGATTCTCCTCGACAGCTCGCTCCGGTCCGTCGTCGAGCGCTCTTATGCGCGGTACGAGCTGACGCCGGAGATGGTGGTGTCGCTGCTCGTGGCGAAGGACGCTCCGGGAGGGCCGGCCTTCGTGGCCTCGGGCGTCGACTGGGGCCCGTTGCTCAGGGCCATCGTCTCGGGCGAGCTCGACGCCGACCGCATGGACTACCTGTTGCGCGACTCGTTCTACACGGGCGTCAACTACGGCCGGTACGACCTCGACTGGGTGGTGCAGAACCTGAACGTGGCGGAGAAGGACGGCCGCGCCTACCTGGCGCTGTCGAAGGCGGCGGTGTTCGCGTTCGAGGACTTCCTCCTCAGCCGCTACCACATGTTCCTCTCCGTCTACTACCACCACACGTCGGTGAGCTTCGACTGGATGCTGAGGCGCTTCTACGACGAGGCTCCCGGCGAGTTCGAGATTCCCGCCGACCCCGAGGCCTTCGCCGACTGCGACGACGTGGCGCTCACCTACGCGCTGCGCCGTTCGTCCAATCGATGGGCCAGGCGCATCGTCTCGCGCGACGGCTTCAAGCGCGTGGCCGAGTTCACCGAGCGCGACTTGGGCTACGACCTGCCCACGCTCGCCGGAGCGCTGGCCGAGGCGAACGTCGAGCACTTCACGGTCGAGTCGGTGGGCGTGTTGTCGAAGTACTTCGCCGAGGGCAAGGGGCCGCCGCTCTTCATCGTCGACGTCTCCACCGGCCGGCTGACCGAAGTCGCCCAGTACACGCCGCTCTATCGGCGGTACAGTGGAGAGGTGAGGCTCTCGCGCATCTACGTGCGCCCGGACCAGGCCGAGCTGGCGCGGCGGGTGCTGGCGTCGCGCGCGCGCGAGGCGGGGACGGCCGAATGAGCGAGACGTTTCCCGGGCTGCCGAAGCCTCCGCCGCCACCGCGTCCGCGCGATGCGGCAGTGGTGGTGTTGTTCCGCCGCGCAGGAAACGGCGTCGAGGTCTTCTGGGTGAAGCGCGAGCAGGCGCTGCGCTTCGCCGGCGGCTTCTACGCTTTCCCGGGTGGACGGGTCGACGCCACCGACGGCTCACTGCCCTTCGACGGAGAGCCCGGGCCCGATGCGGCGCTCAAGGGTGCGGCGGCGCGCGAGCTGTTCGAAGAGGCCGGAGTGCTGTTGGCCAGCGGCGCCGAGAAGCTGGCCAAAGGCGAGCTGGCACAGATGCGCAAGGAGCTTCTCGAGAAGAAGACGCCGTTCGGCGAGCTCTTGCGGTGGAAGGGCCTGGCGGTGCAGCTCGAATCGCTCCACGAGGCCGGCCGGTGGGTGACGCCGCCGTTCCTCCCCGCGCGCTTCGACGCCCGGTTCTTCCTGGCAGAGCTGCCCGACGGCCAATCGGCGGAGGCGTGGCCCGGCGAGCTGGCGGAAGGCGCGTGGGTGAAACCCGACGAGGCCCTCTCGCGCTGGGAGAAGGGCACCGCGCTGCTCCACCCGCCGAACCTGTTCGCGCTGCAGACGATGGCCGAGCTCGTCTCGGTGGCAGACGCCGCGGCGAAGATGTCGATTCCGCCGCACTGCCCGGGCAACGTGCCCTCGCGCATCGAGTTCCAGCGCGGCATCCGCATCTTCCCGCTCGAGACGCCGACGCTGCCGCCGGCGACGCACACCAACGCTTACGTGTTGGGCAACGGCGAGCTCTTGATCGTCGACCCCGGCGCGGCCGAGGTGCGTCAGTACGCGCGGCTTCTGGCGCTGGTGAGCTCGCTGAGCGCCGAGGGCAAGCGTCCGAAGGCCGTGGTCCTCACGCACCACCACGCGGATCACATCGGCGGGGCCAAGGCGGTGAGCGAGCGGTTGAAGATTCCCGTGTGGTGCCACCAGCTCACGGCGGACCGGCTGGGCTTCGAGGTCGGGCGGGTGCTCGTCGACGGCGAGGTGCTGCAGCTTCAGGGCAGCCCGCCGATGCGGTGGAAGGTGCTGCACACGCCGGGGCACGCGCGCGGCCACATCTGCCTGGTGGACGAGGCGAGTCAGGCGGCGGTGGTGGGCGACATGGTGGCCGGCATCGGCACCATCGTCATCGATCCGCCCGAGGGCGACATGTCCGATTACGTGGCCCAGCTCGAGCGCCTGCAGAAGCTGCCGGTCGGAGCCATCTACCCGGCGCACGGCCCGGTGATTCCCGACGGCCCGGCGAAGCTGAGCGAGTACTTGAGCCACCGCGAGTACCGCGAGCGGCTGGTGCTCGAGGCGGTCGGGCGCGCCGGATCCACCGTGAAGGACGTCGTGCCCAAGGCGTACGCGGACACGCCGCCGTTCATGCACCCCGTCGCCGAGCGCTCGACGCTGGCCATCCTCATCAAGCTGGTCCGCGAGGGGAAGCTGACGCGGAAGGACGAGAAGTACTTCCCGGCGTAGCGTTCCCGACCGAGCTGCCCCGACTGACGAATCAGCGCGGCCCGGCCCGGCGAAAGGCAGACGGCTCGAGCAGCAGCGCGGAGACGGCGAACAGCGCCGCGGGCAGGATGAACGCCGCGACGCGCCGGCCGGCGGCCACAGCGACGAACGGGGCGGCGACGACGAGGAGCGCTCCGGAAGCCGCGAAGAGCCACAGCGCCACCCGCCGGTTCGCCCGGTCCAGCCACAGCCCGAACAGCCCGGTGAAGCCGAGCGCAGCTCCCGCGAGCGCGCTCGAGCAGAACGCCAAAGAGGGCCGCTCGTCGGGCAGCACCAGCATCGAGCCGATGATGAGCAACAGCGCCGCCGTCGACGTCAGGGCCGCGGCGATGTCGCGCCGCTCGAACGGGTGCAGTCGCACGTGCGCGGGCATGCCCGGCCATTGTGGCCACGCCGGGCCGGGCGCGGAAGCGCGGAACGGGACGACCCGGCCCGCTGTCGAACGGCCGGGGTGACCAATGCTTCTTCCTCTGGCGCTCATCGCCTCGCTGCCTCTGGCTCAGCTCGACGCACCAGAGCTGCCAATCGTCGCCATCCTTCCGTTCGGCGAGGTCGACGACCGCACCCTGGACGCCGTGGCAGAGGCCATCGCTGCGCGGGGCAGGGTGCAGGTGCGAAAGGAGAAGGCCCGCCCACTGCCGGGCGACGCCTGGTACGCGATGCGCAAACGCTACCGCGCGGAGAAGCTCCTCGACGCCATCGATGCCGATCCGCCCAAGGGCGCGTGGAAGGTGGTGGCCGTCACCGACGCCGAAATCTCCACCACCAAGGGAGACGTCGCCGACTGGGGCATCGGTGGGCTGGGCAACATCGGCGGCCGAAGCTGCGTCGTGTCGACGTTTCTTCTGCGCAAGCACAGCAAGACGCGCGCGACGTTCCTGCGCAGGCTGGCAGACCTGGCGGTGCACGAGTGGGGGCACACCCTGGGGCTCGACCACTGCCCGGTGAAGGGGTGCGTCATGCGCGATGCGCACGGCAAGCTCATCCGGTCCATCGACGCCTCGAGCGGCCAGTTCTGCGAGTACTGCCGCGTGCGCGTGAAGGCGGGAGTGCTGCAGCCGACCGCGCAGGCCGAGCCCTGACTCATCCACTCTGCGACGGGGCTGGAGCAGGTGAGGGCTGTGCGTCGGGCAGCCCGTCTCCGAGCCGGTCGACGCGGCGCAGCTCGGGGAAGAGCGCCGCCCAGATCAGCGCCACCGCGCAGCTCCCCACGCCGCCCGCCACCACCGCCGGCACCACGCCGACGACCGTCGCCAGCGCGCCCGACTCGAGCTCGCCCAGCTCGTTCGAGGCGCCGATGAACATCATGTTCACCGCTCCCACGCGGCCGCGCATCGGCTCGGGCGTGGCAATCTGCTCCAGCGTCAGCCGCACCACCACGCTCACCGCGTCGGCCGCCCCCATCACCACCAGCGCCATCAGCGACAGCGCGAGGTTCGTCGACAACCCGAACACCACCGTCGCCAGCCCGAAGAGGAACACCGCGGCGAACATCTTCGCACCGGCCGCGTGCTCGAGCGGCCAGCGGGTGAGAATGAGCGCCATCGCCGCCCCTCCCACCGCCGGAGCGCCCCGCAAGAGCCCCAGCCCCTCGGGCCCGATGTGCAACACGTCGCGCGCGTAGGCCGGGAGCAGCGCCGTGGCCCCGCCCAGAAGCACCGCGAAGAGGTCGAGCGAGAACGCCCCCAGGAGCGCCCGCCGCCGCCACACGAAGCAAAAGCCCGCCGACAGCCCGCCGAGGCCCTCCACCGAGCCGCCGCCCGTCGAACGCACGCGCATCCATGCGAGCAGCCACGCGGAGGCGGCCATCATCGCCGCCGAGGTGGCGTAGACGGTGGTGGCTCCGAAGGCCGCGAGCAGCCCGCCCCCGAGCAGAGGCCCGGCCGTCGTCGCCACCGGCCGCACCAGCGAGGCCCACGTCACCGCGTTGGCAAAGTGCTCCTTGCGCACGAGCTGCGGCGCCAATGCAGACGATGCCGGGCCGCTGAACGCGGTGGCGAAGCCGATGGCCCCCATCGCCGCGAAGTACGGCCATACCGCCTTCGCTCCCGAAGCGGCGTAGGCGAAGAGCCCCACCATCACCAGTGCCATGCCCGCGTAGCAGGCCAGAAGGATGCGCCGGCGGTCGAAGCGATCCGCCGCTCCGCCGCCGACGACGGTGAGCGCCAGGAACGGCAGGAAGCGCGCCAGCCCGAGCAGGCCCAAATCCAGCGGCTGGCCGGTGAGGGCGTAGACCTCCCAGCCGACGGCGACGAACTGGCTCTGGTACGCGAGGATGAGCAACAGCCTCGCCGACTGGTACAGCCGCCAGTCGCGGTACCGGAGCGCGGCGCGCGGGTCCGACGCGTCGGGTCTCATCCGCTCACCGCGTCAGCTCGAGCGCGCGCCGCTCCGCTCGATGGCCGGCGGCTCCTCGCTCCGCCGACGCCACAGCCGGAAGGCGAGCGGCGAGAAGGCGAGCAGAAGCTGCGGCCCGAGCGACAGCGCGTCGGGATGGATGCCGAAAACCTCGATGGTGACGAAGCGCATCGGAACGAGCGGCAAAAGCCCGACTTCCTGCAGCGCGTGCAGCGACTTGCCGAGCATCACCACCGCGGTCGCCACCAGCACCACCGTCGAGGCCCTGAAGAGGGCCTTCATCGGCAGCCGGTAGCCGACCTGGTTGACGAAGAGCACCAGCGCGACGAGCAGCGTTCCGCCCAAAGCCGCCCCCGCCGCCACGCCGCGCGGCGAGTCCACCGCCAGCCCCTGCAGGAAGACGGCGGTCTCGAAGCTCTCGCGGAAGACGGCGGTGAAGGCGATGGCGAACAGCCCGGCGGTGCTGCCGGTGCCGACCGCGCTCTCGACCCGCTCGCGCAGCTCGCCCATGAAGCGGCGCATGGTGTGCCGCGAGTTCAGCCACAGCGCCGCATAGAGCAGGAGCGCCACCGCGAAGAGCCCCACCGCCGCCTCGAGCCACTCGCGCCCCGCCGCCGCCAGAATCGTCCGGCCGAAGGCGAATGCCACCGCACCGAGCGCCAGCGCCGACACCCAGCCGGCATGCACCCAGCGGGCCTCCTGCGGCGGAGCCTTCGACTTCTTCAGCATGGCGAAGAGCGCCGCCAGCACCACCATCGCCTCGAAGCCCTCGCGCAAGAGAATCAGCACCGCCTCGAGGAACACCACCCAGAAGTCGCCCGAGCCGCGGGTGCGGCGAGCCTTGTCGAGCAGCGCGAGCAGCTCGCGCGAGGCTTCGACCGTCTTTGGGCCGTGCCGCTCGGCCTGAAGCCGCGCCTTCTGGAAGGCGAGCTCGATGTCCCGCACCAGCCGGGCGTCGCGCGCCCGAAGCAGCGGCTCCACCGGCTCGAAGCCGTTCAGGTACGCGTCCACCAGCGCCTGCCTGGCCGCGGCGGGCTTGCCCTGAGCGGAGAGCTCGATGGCGCGCTCGACTGATTCGCGGGCCGAAAGGAGGGCGCGCTCCTCGTCGGGCTCGGGCACCTCGTGGCGGAGGCAGCTCAGTGCGTCGGCCCCGTAGCGCTCGGCGAGCTGCACGTCGGTGGAGGTGGCGAGCTCCTCCAGCGTCGAATGGCGAGCAGGCCCGTCGCAGGGCGGCCGCCTCAGGGTGAAGACGTAGAAGGCCAGCGCCCACCGGTCGTCCTCGTCCAGCGTGGAGAAGGACGGCATCGCCGTGCCGGTCACCCCGAACGAGATGGTGTTGAACGCCTTGTACGGCGTCAGCGCGTCCATCGCCCCGTCGTCGAGGAAGTTGGCCGGCTTGGGGTTCATCGATGCGGAGACGGCGCTCTGGCCGTCGCCCTTCTCGCCGTGGCAGGGGGCGCACGAGACGGCGTACAGCGCTCTGCCGCGCTCGAGGTCCGGCGGCCGCCGCGGGCTTCGGGCCAACCCGCCCTCCAGCACCAGCTCCTCGATGAGCTCGGAGCACTGCCGGCTCACGCCTTGTGGGTCCGCCCCCTGGTCGATGCGGGCCTTGAGCGCCTCGAGCCGGGCCACGTACGGCGCGGCCTCGTGCCCCAGCTCCCTGGCCGCGGACACCGCCTCGGCGATGAAGGCGCGCTGCTCCTCGAGCTCGAACGGATCGCCCGACTCGACGGCCGCCGGGTAGTCGGCCTCGAGGTACTGAAGGATTCCCACCAGGCGATGCCAGAGGCCGTCCGACGGAGCGGCTGCCAGCGCGAGGACGAGGAGCAGCGGGGCCACGCGTTCCTTCTAGCAGCCTGGGCCGGGCGGACTCAATCCTGAGAATTAGAATCAATTGCAGGCGCGGACAGCCCCGCGCCCCTCGACTCCCGGCGCCGCGGCGAAGAGAATGCGCAACCTCGAAAGGGGGCCGGCCATCGGACTGCCACCGTTCCGCTCGCCCGCGCCGAAGGCGACATTGACACACGGCTTCGGCTCGACGAGCTACGACAACGCCATCGCCACGGCGCGGACCTGCTATTCGAGCCGCATCATCACCGACGCCGACGTGTCGAAGGACGAGCGGGCGAAGCAGCTCAGAGACCGGATCGCGAAGGAGACGTACGAGGCGGGCCACCACACGACGCTGCAGCACGCCACCTTCCAGTTCGCGCTCGAGCACGTCTCGCGGCAGGCCATCTGGTCGTTCTTGCACGCCCACCCCTTCTACAATTCCGAGCAGGTCAGCCAGCGCTACGTCGAGGTGAAGCCGGGCAACGTCATTCTCCCCGAGCTGCCCGAGCCGGCCGCGCAGCTGTACACCGCCTGCGTCGAGGAGCAGATGGCGGCCTACCGGCAGCTCATCGAGCTGCTCACGCCCGCCGTCAGCGAGGAGTACTTCCGCATCTTCCCGGCGCGGAAGCGCGCGAGCGAGAAGTGGGCCGGCGCCATCAAGAAGAAGGCGCAGGAGGTGGCCCGCTACGTATTGCCCATCGGCACCTTCGCGCACCTCTACCACACCATCTCGGGCCTCACCCTGCACCGCTACCACCGGCTCTGCCAGCAGCTCGACGTTCCCACCGAGACGCTGCTTCTGGTGAAGGCGATGGTGGCCGAGGTCAACCGCGTCGACCCGCTCTTCTTCGCCCGCATCGAGGACCCGCTGCCGCTCGAGGAGACGCTCGAGTACAAGGCCCTGCGCGCCGCCGGGCGGCTTCGGGCGGACGGCTCGGCGAAAAAGTACCTCGCGGAGTTCGACGAGGCGCTCGGCCCGTACCGCTCGAAGCTGGTGGACTACAAGGTCCGGGCCACCGAGTCGGTCGCCCAGGGCGTGCGCGACGTCTTGGGCCTCACGAAGGACGAGCTGCCCGACGAGGCTGCCATCGAGCGGGTGCTCTCGCCCAGGGAGAACTCGTACTTCGGCGAGGCGCTGACCTTGACCACCCTCTCGAAGCTCACCCGGGCGCTCTCGCACGCGCACTACACCTTCAGAAAGAAGCTCTCGCACACGGCCGACAGCCAGGACCAGCGCCACCGCATGACGCCCGCGTCGCGGCCCGTGCTCTACGCGCACTTTTTGCCCGGCGTCGTCGACGTCGTCGTGCCCGAGCTCGTCGAGCACGTGCCCGAAGCGCGCGAGCGCTTCATGCAGGCGATGGAGAAGACCTGGTGGACCATCGAGCGGCTGCTCGACGCGGGCGTCCGCGAGGAGATGGCGCTGTATCTGTTGCCGAACGCCTTCCCCATTCGCTTCCTCGAGTCGGGCGACCTTCTGCACCTGCACCACAAATGGGTGCACCGGCTCTGCTACACCGCCCAGGAGGAGATCTGGCGGGCCTCGCTCGAAGAGACGCTGCAGGTCCGTCAGGTGCACCCGCTGCTCGGCCGCCACATCCAGCCGCCCTGCACGCTCCGCAAGGAGGCGGGCATCACCCCGTTCTGCCCCGAGGGGCGCCGCTTCTGCGGCGTGCCGGTGTGGAAGATGGACCTCCCCGAGTTCCGCCGGCTCATCTGAGGCGGACGGGCGCCGGAACTTTTCGTTTACCGCCCGGCCCAACTTGGTAGAAGCCGCAGCGTTCGGCGCCAGTTGCGCCCTGGAGGAAAAGGCTCATGTCCGAATTCACCGTCACGTGGAACACGTGGGTGGATCCATTCATCCGGTGGATCCACGTCGCCGCCGGCATCATGTGGATCGGCCACCTCTACTTCTTCAACTTCGTCAACGCGCAGGTCGCCAAGACGTACGACGCCGAGTCGAAGAAGAAGGTGGTGCCCGAGCTGATGCCGCGCGCGCTCTACTTCTTCCGGTGGGGAGCGATGTACACCTGGGTCACCGGCGTTCTGATGCTCGGCTTCGTCTTCTACATGGGCGGGCAGCTGCTCGAGGCCGAGTCGGCTCCGCTGTCGAACGGCATCTCCTCGCTCATCGGCTTCGCCATCGTGCTGTTCGCGTTCTTCATCTACGACGCCTTGTGGAAGTCGCCCGTCGCCAAGAACGAGGTGGTGGCCGCGGCCATCTCGTGGGCGCTCATCGCCGGCGTGGCAGTGCTGCTCCGCTTCGCCCTCGGCTTCTCGTACCGGGCCACCGCCATCCACGTCGGCGCCACCTTCGGCACCATCATGATGATGAACGTGTGGATGCGCATCTGGCCGTCGCAGCGGAAGATCATCGCCGGCATCAAGGGCACCGGCCCCGCGCCCGACCCGTCGGTGCCCGCGCTGGCCGGCCTGCGCTCGAAGCACAACACCTATATGTCGGTGCCGCTGGTGCTGCTCATGCTGAACGTGCACACCACCGGGTTCAGCCACAGCCCGCTGGCCGACGGCATCATCATCGCCGCCGTCATCCTGGTGGGCTGGGGCATCGCCAAGTTCCTCTTCACGAAGTCGGCGACCCCGGCGCCCACGCAGTTCTGATGTCGGCCCGGCGCGAGCGGCGACCGACGGTGCTCTCGCGGCGGGAGGGCCTTCTGTTGCCGCTCGCGCTCTTCGGCTGCGCCCAAAAGCCGACCGCGCAGAGCGTCGCGGAGCAGCTCCTCGACGCCTATTACATCGAGCGAGATCTGCAGAAGGCGCTGGCCGTCACCGAGGGGGCCGCAAAGGAGCGGGTGCGGGAAGAAGCGAAGCTCGTCGAAGGAGCCGGTCCCCGCCCGGGCGGCCCGCGCGTCTACTACCGGCTCGAGAAGTCCCAGCCGACCGCCGAGGGAACGCGCCTCACCTACGAGCTGACCATCGACTCGGACGGCGTGGAGATGAAGAAGCGCGTCGCCGTCGACGTGCGCAAGCTTGGCGAGGGCTACAAGGTGGCCGCATTCGCCGAGACCGACCTGCCGGCGAAGGGGTGAGCCGATGCGCATCTACACCCGCACCGGAGATGCCGGCGAGACGTCGCTGTTTGGCGGAGGCCGCGTCCCGAAGGACGACCCGCGCGTCGACGCCTACGGCGAGGTCGACGAGCTGAACGCCGCCATCGGCCTGGCGAGGGCCGAGGGGCTGTTCGACATGGACGAATTGGCCAAGGAGCTGCAGGACCAGCTCTTCACCGTGGGCGCGGTGCTGGCCACGCCCAGGGGAACCAAGGCGGCCGCGGCCATTCCGCAGGTGAAGCCCGAGTGGGCGACGCGCATGGAGCAGGCCATCGACGGGTTCGACCGCGAGCTGCCGCCGCTCTCCACGTTCATCCTCCCCGGGGGGAGCAAGGCCGCGGCGGCGCTCCACCTGGCGCGCACGGTGTGCCGGCGGGCCGAGCGCAAGGTCGTCGCGCTGGCCCGCTCGGGCGAGGTCGGCCCCGAGGTCGTCGTGCACCTCAATCGACTCTCCGACCTGCTCTTCACCATGGCCCGAATGGCCAACCTGCGCGCGAAGGTGCCCGACGTGCCGTGGACGGCGCCGAAGGGTTGACGCGCCGAGGGCAGGTGCGCGCGATGGGCGTTAACCTGGGCGCGATGCCCGAGATGCTCGAGAGCGCCCAGGTGGCCCGCATGGCCGCCGAGTCGGGGTTCGACCTGTGCGGCTTCGCGCGCGCCGAGCCCATTCCACCCTCGGTGCTGCTCGACTGGCTCGAAGCCGGCATGGACGCGGACATGGACTGGATGCGCGAGCGCGTCGCCGAGCGGCTGGACGTCGGCAGGCTGCTTTCGGGAGCGCGCACCGTCGTGGCCCTGGCCTGCAACTACTACTGGGACGAGCGGCCCTCGCCCGTCTCGCGCTACGCGCGCGGCCGCGACTACCACCACACGATGCGCGACCGGCTGAAGGCGTTGCGCCGGCGGCTGGTCTCCGCCTGGCCGGGGCTGGAGACGTACGCCTGCGTCGACACCGGGCCGGTGATGGAGAAGGTGTGGGCGGCTCGCGCCGGGCTGGGCTACGTGGGGCGGAACGGCTGCTTCATCACCGAGCGGTACGGCTCGTTCGTGGTGCTCGCGGCGATGGTGCTCGACCGCGAGGTGGATGCATACGCGGCCGGCCCGGCCGAGGACCGCTGCGGCAGCTGCAACCTGTGCGTGAACGCGTGCCCGACCCTGGCGCTCATGGGCGACGGTCGCGTCGACGCGCGGCGGTGCCTTTCGTACCAGACCATCGAGAACCGCTCGGAGGTGCCCGACGAGCTGCGCGACGCCTTCGCCGACATCGTCTTCGGCTGCGACGTCTGCCAGGAGGTGTGCCCGCTGAACGACGCGCCGGTGCGGGCCGGGCCGCGCTTTGCGCCGCGCGCGGTGTCCTCGCTCACGGCGAAAGACATCGCGGCGCTCTCCCGCGAGCGTTACGAAGAGGCGGTGCGTGGAACGGCGCTGGGGCGGGCGAAGTACGACGGGCTGAGGCGGAACGCCATCTACGCGCTCGGAGCCTCCGGCGACAGGACGGCGCTGCCGCTGCTCGAGAGGCTTGCCGGAGACGAGAGCGAGCTGGTGCGCGAGGCGGCGCGATGGGCGATTCGACGGTTGACGCCGTAGTCGTGCGGACGAATGCGGCCGTCTACGCGGCGCTGACGGCCCAGACGCTCGTGAGCGCCGGGACCTACCTGGCCGCGACGCGCGCGATGTACGAGGTGCCGCCCGAGACCGTGATGGTGGTACGGCTGGTGCTCGGTGGGGTGGTGTTCGCCGCGCTGCTTCTGACGACGCCCGGGCGCGTGCTGCCGCCGGCGAGGGCAGTGCCGATGCTTTCCGTGCTCGGCTTTCTGGCCGGGCCGTGCAACCAGGGGCTGTTCCTCTACGGGCTGTCGCTGTCGACGCCGGCGCACGCGGCGCTCTTGTACGCGCTGACGCCCATCGGCGTGTACCTGCTCAGCGTCGCGACAGGACGCGAGCGCGCGACCGCCATGCGCGTGTGGGGAATCGGCATCGCGTTCGTCGGCGTGGTGGTGCTGCTGCTCGGACGGGGGCTCATGGCAGCGCTCGGCCCACTCGTGGGAGACCTCTTCATCCTCGCCGCCGTGGCGGCGTGGGTCGTCTACACCACCGAGGGGAAGCGCCTTCTGGCCGAGCATGGGCCCATTCGCACCACCGCGTGGACCATCATCGCCGGCGGCTTGTTCGCCGCGCCGATGGGGCCGGCGTTCCTCGACGTCGAGCGGCTGCGCACGGCCAGCGCCACCGCATGGCTGTGCATCGGGTACCTGGTGGTGCTGACGTCCGTGGTCGCGTACCTGTTGTGGTACTTCGCGCTCTCGCGAATCGCCGCGTCGAAGGCGGCGGTCTTCACCAACCTTCAACCGGTGGCCACCGCGCTCGCGGCGTGGGTCGTCCTCGGCGAGCCGCTGGTGTGGGAAGTCTGGGTGGGCGGCGCGCTGGTGCTCGCGGGTGTGCGGCTCACGCAGCGGACCGGGTGAAGCACCGCGACCCATGACCGGCTGACCGCTCGGTGGCGTCGTGCGCTAACCTTCCGTTCCATCGTCCAATGCACCGTCGTGCTCGCCGGCCCCGACGGGACGGTCGGGCCGGGATGAGCCGGCGGCCGCCAAGGAGGCCGCTGTGGCGCTACCGCTCGTCGGAGACACCTTCGAAGTCGGCCGGCGGGGCATGCTGCCGTTCCTCGAAGACCGCTGGCGCCGGGAAGGAGACGTGTTCCGCCTGCACGTCGGCCCGCGGCGCATGGTCGTGGTCGTTCATCCCGACGGAGTCGAGCACGTGCTCGCGCGCCACCGCGATCGCTACGTGAAAGGGCGTACGTACGACTCGATGCGGCTGCTCACGGGCGAGGGGCTCTTGACGCTCGAAGGAGACGCGTGGCTACGGCGGCGGCGACTCGAGCAGCCGGCGTTCCACCGCGAGAGCATCCGCAAGCTGGTGCGCGCCATGGTCGACGTCACCGCCCGCAGGCTCGAGCGAATGCGCGAGCGCGCTCCGCGCCAGGGCACGTTCGAGGCGCACCGCGCGATGATGGAGATCGCGCTCGAAATCGTCGGCGAGACGCTCTTCGGCCAGAAGCTCGGCGACGAGAACACCGACGCGTCGGCCTCCGCCTTCAAGGAGGCGCTCGAGCTGATCTCGCTGCGCGCCAACGCGGCCATCGCGCTGCCGCTCGCAGTGCCGACGCCCGGGAACCTGCGGCTCAAGCGCGCGCTCAGGCTGCTCGACGGCATGGTGCGCACCATCATCTCGACCGCGCGCGGGCGCAGCGAGCCCGAGACGTCGCCGACGCTCTTGTCGATGCTGCTCGCCGCGCGCGACGCCGACACCGGCGAGCCGCTGACCGACGTCGAGCTGCGCAACGAGGTCATCACGCTCTTCCTCGCCGGCCACGAGACGACCGCGCTCGCCCTCACCTGGAGCTTCACGCTGCTCGGCCGCCATCCCGACGTGGTGGAAGCCGCGCGGGCCGAAATCGACGCGGTGCTGCAGGGACGGGCGCCCACCGCCGAGGATCTGCCGAAGCTTTCCTACCTGCGCCAGGTCATCGACGAGGTGTTGCGCCTGCGCGGCCCGACGTGGACGGTGGCGCGCGACGCGACGGCGCCCGACACCATCGGCGGTGTCGCGATCAAGCCCGGGGACGTGGTGATGCCGGTTTCGTGGCTGACGCATCGGCATCCAGCCTTCTGGGACCGGCCGGAAGTCTTCGATCCGCAGCGCTTCGCTCCCGACAGGGTCAAGGCGCGGCACCCGTGGTCCTACTACCCCTTCAGCCTCGGACCACGGATGTGCATCGGCAATCTGTTCTCGCTGGCCGAAGCGCAGGTGGTGCTGGCGATGATGCTGCAGCGCATGGAGCTCGAGCCCGAGCCGAGCGTGGCGAACGTGCAGCCGGTGGCGCAGATCACCCTGCGTCCTTCGGGGCCGGTCAATGTCGCGTTCCGTTGGAGGCAGTGAGCGCAAGGGGGCCGCGATGGTGATTCAGCTCTACACCGAACTACCCGGCTCGCGGTTCGGGCATGCAGGGCCGCTCGTCGTCTCGATCTTCGGCGGTGCCACGACGCTCGAGAGCCTCGACGCGCTCGATGCGCTGCAAGAGAAGATGCTCGTCGAGCACCCGAGGCTGGCGAGCTTCTCGGTAATCGTCGGTGCGCCGCTGACGGGAATGCCGAAGGGAATCAGCGAGAAGTCCTCGCAGCTCCGGAAGAAGTACGACTCGAAGTTGGCCGGCTCGGCGATCGTGGTTCTCACCCGCGGGCTCGCCGGTGCCATCACCCGCTCGTTCCTCGCCGGCTTCTCGCTGGCGAGCTGGGGGGAGGCGCCGATGAAGACCTTTCGCACGCTCGTCGAGGCCGACGCGTGGCTGCGCAGCTTGCCCGGCATGATGCCGGCCGTTCGCGACATGAACGGCCTCGCCGCGGCCGTCGAGCGCTTCATGGACGGGCTGGCCATCGAGACGTGAGCCGGGTCGGTTCGGCTCGATGGCGAAGCAGCGTAAATGCGGCTCGGGCGGACGGCACGTCGCGGACGCGGCAGGTGTCGGCGACGGAGGACGCCTGCTCTGGGAAGAAGACGAACGAGCTTTGACGCAATCGCGGCGATTGCATCGCCACAGACTCGCCCCAAGGGGCGGTGGTCTGCTCAGTTGAATGCGTCCGGATCCCACTCGTCGAGTGGGCGCTTCTTCTCCGCCGGCTTCTCTTCCTTCTTCTTCGCCGGCTTGGGTTCTGGCTCGGGCTTCGGCTCCGCCTTCTTCGGAAGCTCTGGCTTCGGCGTCGTCTCTGATGCCGGCTCGGCCGAGGGCAGGTCGCTCGCGCGCGTCGCGGTGCGGCGGGGCGGCTCTTCGCCAGGCTCGGTCGATGCGGGCTCGGGAGCATCGGCCGGCGCGGGTTCCTCGACGCGCTCGGGCTCGCGCTTCGGCCTGGCGTCTATCTCGGGGTTCAGCTCGTTCCGGTGCGCCTCGAGGTGGCGCTCGCGGCAGTCGTCGTCGCGCCGCTTGCAGCGCGTGATGCACCTGGCGAACTTGTCGCGCGTCTTGAGCGACGTACCGAACGAGAGGGTGCAGTCCTCGCGGCAGTCGGCGAGCTCGTCATTGCAGTGCACCGCCGGAGGCACCTTCTCGCGCCCTTCCTCCTGGGAGAGCGCATGAGCGGCGAGCAGCACGACCGGTAGAGCGAGCCACTTCACGCCCCCGAGGCTACCAGCGTCGGGTCGCGCGAAGCAGCTCTCGCCCTCAAGGAGTGGTCTAATGGGGTGCGCATGACGATTCCGGCCATCGTCCTCGCGGTCGCCCTCGTGATGATCGCGGTCGAGTGGCTGCGTCCCGGCCGCTCGTTTCCGAAGGTGCGTGGCTGGTGGGCGCGTGCCGCGCTGCTCAATGGTTTCCAGGCGGCGTCGATTTTCGGCCTGGGCCGGGTCCTCGATTCGTGGCTGGCCGCGCACCGGCCCTGGAGCGCCGACGCGCTGAGCGTCATCCCGGGGGCGCTGGTCGGCTACGTCGTGCACTCGTTCGTGTACTACTGGTGGCACCGCTGGCGGCACGAGGTCGATTTTCTGTGGCGCTTCGTGCACCAGGTGCACCACAGCCCGCAGCGCATCGAGATCATCACCAGCTTCTACAAGCACCCGCTGGAGATCGTGCTCAACGGTCTCATCTCCAGCGCCGTGCTCTACCTGCTCGTGGGGTTGGGCCCTCAGGCGGCGACGCTCGCGTTCGTCTTCTCGGGGCTCGCCGAGCTGCTCTACCACTGGAACGTCCGCACCCCGCGCTGGCTCGGTTACGTCATCCAGCGCCCGGAGAGCCATTGCGTCCACCACCAGGAGGGCGTGCACGCGTACAACTACGGCGACCTGCCGGTGTTCGACATCCTGTTCGGCACCTTCTCGAACCCCGAGCGCTTCGAGGGCCGCTGCGGCCTCGGCCAGGAGAACGAGCACCGGCTGGCCGAGATGCTCGCCGGCGTCGACGTGACGCGGCGTCCGCTCGGTGAGCCGTCGAAATGAACCGGCTGCCGAGAATCGCCGCGGCGGCCATTCTGCTCGTCGGGTCGCTGCAGATGGTGGCCGACCTCGCCGGGTGGACGAAGCTCAAGGGCCTGGCGGCGGCGACGATGATCTCTCCCGCGCCCAAGGTCTTCTCCGCGCACCAGGGTTACGAGACCTTCTCGACCGCGTTCTTCCTCGAGCTCACCGATTCGAGTGGCGCCGTGCGGTCCGAACGCGTCAGCTCTCAGCGCTACGCGGGCGTGTTGGGCCCGTACAACCGCCGCAACGTCTACGGCGCCGCGCTGGCGTACGGGCCGGTGCTGCCGCCGGAGCTGCGGGATCCGGTGATGCGTTACGCGCTCTGCGGCGAGCGGCCGCTCTTGCGCGAGCTGGGGCTCGACCCGGCCGAGGTTCGAGACGTGAGGGTGCGCTTCGTCACCCGTGACGGAAAGACGATCGTCATCCCCGCGGAGTGCCCGTGACCACCGCGTGGACCGGCGGCCAGTACAGCGTCTTCCGGGCCGCGTTCGGCGCGTACCTGGCGGTGCACTTCGCGCAGCTCGTCCCCTGGGGCGCCGAGGTCTTCTCGTCGGAAGGCGTCTTGCCGGCGCGAGCAAGCCCGCTCCTGGCCGCCTTTCCCAACGTGCTCCGGCTCGACGACTCGCCGGCGATGGTGACCGCGCTCCTGGTTGCCGGCGTGGTGCTCGCCATCGCTTTCGCGCTGGGGCTCAAGGATCGGTGGGCCGCGGTCGGCCTCTGGTACGTGTGGGCCTGCCTCTTCGGCCGGAACCCGCTCATCTCCAACCCCGGGCTGCCCTACGTGGGGTTGCTGCTGGTGGTCCACGCGTTCCTTCCGCGAGCGCCGTACGGCTCGTGGGACCGCCGGTCGCAGGCCGACCCGGGCGCCGACTGGAGGATGCCCGGAGAGCTCTATTTCGCCCTGTGGGTGCTGATGGCGCTGGGCTACAGCTACAGCGGGTGGACGAAGCTGGTGAGCCCGTCGTGGCTCGACGGCTCCGCCGTACGGCACGTGCTGGAAGGGCCGCTGGCGCGTCCCGGCGCCCTACGCGACGCCTTGCTCGAGTTGCCCGCCGGCGTGCTGCGCGTCTTCAGCTACGGCGCGCTGGGGCTCGAGCTGCTGTTCGCTCCGCTTTCGCTGGTGAGGAGGTTGCGGCCGCTGTTGTGGGCGGGGCTTCTGGCCATGCACTTCTCGCTCATCACGCTCATCGACTTCGCCGACCTGAGCATGGGCATGGTGATGCTCCACTTCTTCACGTTCGACCCGGCGTGGGTTCGGCCCAGGCCCGGCGAGGGCGCCGCGACGGTCTTCTACGACGGTGCATGCGGGCTGTGTCACCGAACCGTGCGCTTCGTCCTGTCCGAGGATGCGCGCGGTGCCTTCCGCTTCGCGCCCATCGGTGGCGAGGCGTTCTCCCGCGCCTTCTCCGAGCGGGAGCGTGCCGAGCAGCCCGACGCCATCATCGTGCGCACCGATCGAGGCGAGGTACTCGTGCGGAGCGAAGCCGTCCTGCACATCCTCTCGCGGCTCGGCGGCCTGTGGCGGGTGGCGGCGATGGTCGCGCGTGGAGCTCCGCTCCGCTTCCGAGATGCCGCGTACGACGCCGTCGCCCGTGTGCGCAGGCGCCTCTTCGCCGCGCCCGAAACCGCTTGCCCCCTCGTCCCGGCCGCGCTGCGCACGCGTTTCGACGCGTAAGTCGTTGGTGCTGCAACTTCCGCCGGCCGACGCCTCTACGGCCGCCGGGTCGCGCGGCGCAGCCCCAGCAGGACCACCGAGCCGATGACGAGCAGCGCCAGGGCCTTCCACGAGAACCTCGCCCGCCGCAGAGCCACGGGGACGGAAGGCATTCGGCTCGGCACAGGGGCCGGCGGAACGGGTGCCGGCGACCGCAGCACCGCGTTGATCTCCGCCCCGATGAGCAGCGCCTGGGCGGAGAGCCACATCCACAGCAGCAGGACGATGACTCCGCCGAGGGTTCCGTAGGTCACCTCGTAACGGCCGAAGCGCGAGACGTAGAAGGAGAAGCCCCACGAGGCGGCGAGCCACAGCGCCACGCCGGCGACGGCTCCGGGCGTGAACAGGCGGAAGCGCTGCTTCACGGCCGGCAGGCGGTGGTACAAGAGCGACAGGAGCACGAGCATCAGCAGCCCGGCCACCGGCAGCCGCAAGAGGAGCACGGCTTCACCGGCAATGCCTCCGAGCGCGGCGACGGCGACCGGAGCGACCACCGCCGCGACCGCCGCGACGAGGCTGAGCAGGGCGGCGATGAGCGTCATCTCGAAGGCGAGGAGACGCACCCTCCAGTACGGGCGCGACTCGGGCACGCCGTGCACCGTGTTGAGCGAGCGGATCAGCGAGGCCATGCCGCCGGCGGCGGACCACATCGCCAGCGCTCCGCCGAGCGTCAACAGCCCCACGCTGCTCCGTTCCCCGAGCTGGCGGATGCGCTCGCCCACGATGCGGGCCACGTCGCCCGGAGCCACTCGCGCGAGCTCGTCGACGAGCCGTTCGGCCGCGCTGACGTCGATCACCACGCTGGCCAGCGCGACCACGAAGAGCAGGAACGGGAACATCGCCAGCACGCCGAAGAAGGTGAGCGCGCCGGCGACGTCGGCGATCCTGTCGCGCCGATACGCCTGCGTGAGCGCGTGGAGGAACGTCTTCCACGCCAATCCCCAGCGGCTCGTCTCGCTCGGCGCACGGACCTCCATCGCGCCGCAACGCTGCGCATCTGCTTGTCGGCGCGCACGCGCATGCCCTCGGCACCTCGACCGCAGGGAAGCGTCAAAGCGAGGGCCCGGACGAGCGCTGAGCGTCCGGACGCTCGAGCAGCCCTTGGCGGCCCTCGGCCCGGGATTGAACTTTCGCGGGATGCCTCGGCCAATCTGGACAGGAGCGATCAGCTTCGGGCTGGTGAACGTCCCGGTGAAGGTCTTCGGCGCCGTGCAGAACAAGGAAGTGCGCTTCCACATGCTGCACCGGAAGGACGGCGCGCGGATCCGGCAGCGGCGCGTCTGCTCGAAGGAGGACCGCGAGGTCGACTACGAGGAGATCGCCAAGGGCTACGAGCTCTCGCCGGGCGAGTACGTGATGCTGACGCCCGAGGAGCTCCAGGCGCTCGCCCCGGAGTCGAACCGGGCGATCGAGATCGTCGACGTCGTCTCGCTCGACGAGATCGACCCCATCTTCTGGGAGCACACCTACTACCTGGTGCCCGACCGCGGAGCGCTCAAGGCCTACGCGCTGCTGTTCCATGCGATGCAGAAGGCGCGGAAGGTGGCCATCGCGCGGGTGGTGATCCGCACCAGGCAGTACCTCTGCACCATCCGGCCGATGGGCGAAGCGCTGGCGATGTCGACCATGCAGTACGCCGACGAGATCGTCTCCCAGGCAGAGCTGGAGGAGCTGCGGGGCGTCACCGAGCCGCCGAACGCGCGCGAGCTCGAGCTGGCCGAGCGGCTGGTCGATTCGCTCAGTACGAGCTGGCAACCCGAGAAATACCGCGACGAGCACCGCGAACGGGTGCTCGAGCTGATCCGGCGCAAGGCCGAGGGCGAGCGCATCAGCCTCGAGGCGCCGGCGGAGGCTCCGCGGGGCAAGGTGGTGAACCTGATGCAGGCGCTCGAGCAGTCGCTCGCGGCCATGCAGCGCGGCGAGCTCGGTGACGAGAAGGGCGAGCGGCGCATGCGGGCCGAGGCGGCGCGGGTCAAGCGCACCGGGCCGCCGAAGGGAAAGGGCCGCAAGAAGAAGCCGGCGGCGTGAGCCATGGCCGAGGTCGACATCGCCGGGCGCAGGCTCGCGGTCAGCAATCTCTCGAAGGTGCTCTACCCCGAAGCCAATTTCACCAAGGCGAACGTCATCGACTACTACGTGCGCGTCTCGCCGGCGCTGCTGCCGCACCTGCGAGATCGGCCGCTGACGCTCAAGCGCTACCCGGACGGCGTCCGCGGCGGCTTCTTCTACGAGAAGCGCTGCCCGCCCTACCGTCCGCGCTGGGTGAAGACCGTGCCCGTCTACAGCCGGCACCGCAAAGAGACCATTCGCTACTGCGTGGCCAACGACGTGGCCTCGCTGATGTGGCTGGCCAATCTGGCCGACATCGAGCTGCACACGTCGCTGTCGCTGTATCGCGACATGGAGCGCCCCACCATGATGGTGTTCGACCTCGACCCGGGAGCTCCCGCGGCGCTGCTCGACTGCTGTGAGGTCGCGCTGAAGCTCGAGTCGCTGCTAGAGCGGCTGGGCCTTCAGTGCTTCCCGAAGACGTCGGGCTCGAAGGGGCTCCAGGTCTACGTGCCGCTGAACGGCCCGGTGAGCTACGGCGAGACGAAGCCTTTCGCGCACGAGGTGGCGCGGGCGCTCGAGCGGCGTCACCCCGAGCGCATCACCTCGGTGATGAAGAAGTCGCTGCGGCCCGGCAAGGTGTTCGTCGACTGGAGCCAGAACGACGAGCACAAGACGACGGTGTGCGTCTATTCGCTCCGGGCCCGCGAGCGCCCCACCGTGTCGACGCCGGTGAGCTGGGCCGAGGTGCGCCGGGCGGTGCGGCGAGGCGACGCCTCGGGGCTGACCCTCGAGGCCGACGCCATGGTGCGGCGCCTCGAGCGCGAGGGAGATCGCTTCGAGCCGGTGCTGAAGCTGGTGCAGCGCCTGCCTCCGGTCGAGGCGGTCGGGTAGGGCGGCTTGCATCTCTCGAGGCGGCCGGTGAAATTCTGGATTCGGGTTCCTCGTGATGCGACGCGCCGATGTCGAGGCTTTCCTGAAGCGGCCCTGGGCCAGGCTGCGCCGCGGCAAGGAAGAGTACATTTCCGACCGAATCGAGCGGCTCGGTCTCACCGAGGCGTTTCGGCTGGCGGACGAGCTGCGGCGATCTGCATTCGTTCTGGGTGGGCGGCCCGACCCGACGGAGCGGGACGAGGATCTCGCCACGCACATTCGGGTTCACCGCCTCCTGGAGCGCGCAGGTGCGCGACGCCGTCACTGAGCTGCTCGCGGACCTGGGGCGAGTCCTCGATGCCGCGGAAGTGCGCTGGTACGTGTTCGGTGCGCAGGCGGTGATCGTCCACGGCGTCATCCGTCACACGGCCGATGTCGATGTCGCCGCGGAGATTTCTCCGCAGAGCCTCCCCGGCGTCATCGAGCGGCTGCGCACCGAGGGATTCTCGGTTCGAGTCGCCGACCTCGATGCGTTCGTGCGTGAAACGCACGTCGCCCCCCTCTTGCATGAGCCCACCGGTCTTCCCGTGGATCTCGTGCTCGCCGGGCCAGGGCCGGAACAGGGCTTCCTCGAACGCGCGGTGAGGGTCGAGGCCGGCGGCGTGCAGTTCCCGGTCGTGAGCGCGGAGGACCTCATCGTTCTCAAGATGCTCGCCGGCCGTCCGAAGGATCTCGAGGATGTTCGCGGCATCGTCCAACGCCGTCGTTCGCAGGTCGATGTGGAGGTCGCGCGGGAACGGTTGCGCGAGATCGAGTTGCTCTTGGATCGGTCGGACCTCACCGCGGCGCTGGATCGCCTTCTCGATCCGAGACGGCCGAAGAAGCAGGCACGCCCGCGTCGGCGCCGCCGAAGGTAGCGCCTGCTCGGTCCGTCGGCGCCGTGTTATTTCCCCCGCGATGCCGGAGCTCCCCGAAGTCGAAATCGCCCGCCGGAACCTCGAGCGTTGGCTCGCCGGGCGTCGCGTGGTGCGCGCCGAGGCCGAGCGCACGCGCACCTTCCGCGGCGCCGACGTCCGCCTGTTCGAGGCCATTCGCGGCCGGCTCGAGCGCGCGGCGCGGCGGGGCAAGTACCTGTTGCTCGCGTTCGAGGGCAACCGCGGAGCGCTGGCGCACCTGGGCATGACGGGGAAGCTGGTGAAGCGGCCCGCCGGAGTGGCCGAACCGTACAGCCGGGCGCGGTTGCACCTCGACTCGGGCGAGGTGGTGCACTTCCGCGACGCGCGCATGTTCGGCCGCATTCAGCCCGCGCCCGCAGATCGGCTTGCATCGCTGGTCGGGCGTCTGGGGGTCGACCCGCTCGTCGATGGCCTGTCGCCGCGCACGCTGAAGGAGGCGCTCGGCAGCACGCGGCGGGAGATCAAGATCGCCCTGATGGATCAGGAGCGCATCGCCGGGCTCGGGAACATCCACGCCGCCGAGGCGCTGTACCGCGCCGGCATCCACCCGGCGCGCCGGCCGTCGACGCTCTCCGACGAGGAGTGGCGCAAGCTCGCGCGAGCCATCGACACGGCCATCGCCTTCACGCTGAGGAGCGAGGAGGACGAGGAGATCTCCTACGTCGAGGAGCCCGGCGCAAAGAACCCGTTCCACGTCTACGGCCGGGCCGGCGAGGAGTGCCGCCGCTGCGGGAGGGTCATCGAATCGTTTGCACAGGGCGGCCGGACGACGCACTTCTGCCCCGGCTGTCAGCCGAGACGGAGACGACGATGAGCGGAGTGAAGGCCAAAGGCCTCGACCACGTGGCCATCGCGGTGAAGGACCTGGAGAAGTCCATCGAGGTGTACCGGGACGTGTTCGGGCTCTCGCTCGAGCACATCGAGGAGGTCCCCGAGCAGCAGGTGCGGGTGGCCATCTTCGGCCGCGGCATGGGGCGGGTGGAGCTCATCTACCCCACGGTGAAGGACAGCGGTGTGGCGCGCTTCATCGAGAAGCGCGGCGAGGGGCTTCACCACATCTGCATCGAGGTCGACGACATCGAGAAGGCGATGGCGGCGCTGAAGGCGCGCAAAGCCCCGCTCATCGACGAGACGCCCAAGCCCGGGGCCGGCGGCGCCAGGGTGGCGTTCGTGCACCCCAAGGGCACCGGCGGCGTGCTGGTCGAGCTCCGGCAGGGCCCGAAGGAGTGAGCCTCAGCCGCCGAAGCCGCCCCGCCGCCACGCGGCCGCGATGCCTTCGAGAATCGCGGTGGTGACTTCGATGGTCGCGGCGCGCAGGTGGCTCGACGGGTGCGTGGCCGACTCGGGCTGGTTCCACCGGCGGAACAGGTTCGGGAGCTCGGCGTCGCCGGGCAGCGCGACGTCGCCGACGGAGACGAACGAGTCGGCGACGTGCTCGCGCATGCGCCTGCCGCTCGCATCGAGGTCCATCGCGTCGAGCATGCCGTTCAGTGACGAGTGGCCGCTGTAGATGTGACCGGCCTCGTGCATGAGCACGTCGGCGATCTGCCGCGGCGTGAGGTTTCGCAGGAACGTCTCGGTGGTGTAGACGCGATCGCCCCAGGCGACCGCGTTGTCCGCAACTCCGCCGGGCATCGCCGCGTCGGAAAGCAGCCACACCTGCGGGGTCGGCTTGCCGATCGCCCGCGCCATGCCGTCGAGCATGCCGCGCGCGGCGAGGAGCTTCAGCGCCAGCACCGGGTCGCTCGGCTGGGCGTACGCCTGCGCGTGCAGCTGTTGGTCCATCACCGACAGGGCGAGCGCCACCACCGGCTTGGGGAGCGCGTTGATCGGCGGCATGTGTGTCTCCTCCGCACACGTTATCGGCATCGCCCGACGCGAGTTGCTGGGGCGGGTCGCCCGATGCGGAGTGGCTTCGCGGCCGGGGCGTCAGTGCCGCTCGAGCCACCGCAACGAGAAGATCTCGTTCTGCAGCTCGACCCCGAACTGGATCTCCTTGAACTCGAGTCGGGTGACCGACTCCTTCTTGACGTGGTCCTGAACGGTCATGCGGGTGGGGTACCTGCGCCCGCCGGGGAACTCCTTCACGTCGGTCATGGTCCACGTCTTGAGCAGCATGCCGGAGAGGGCGAAGAGCTCCTGCTTCACCGGGATGAAGGTCTCCTGGTCGATCCAGCTCACGCGGCGCGGGTAGCTGACCGACGCGTCCTTCGCGGTCATCTCCACCTTCCACACCTTGCGGCCGTCGACCGTGTCCTCGCCGAGGAGCTTCGCCCGGTACCGCTTGCGCAGCTCCGCCGAGGAGAGCAGGTCTTCATACGAAACGTCCGAGCCCATCATTCCCTGGCGCAGCATGTGCCCGGAGATCTTCTGCACCCGGTCGACGCCGGGCAGGTAGAGCCACACCTCGTCGCCGAGCTTGAGCATGCGCGTGCCCTTGTCGCGCGCCGGAGCGAGGTACTCCACCGCGCCGTCGTGCTCGCCGCGCCCGTAGCTCACCATCTCGTACGTGCGCGTGCGGCGGCCCTCGACCGTCATCACCGCGCGCGTCCTCCGCGACTCGAACGTGAGGTTCTTGTCCACCCTGTCGAGAAGCTGCTCGGCGGTCATCTCGGGCGCGGTCGCTTCACCGGCCGACGACGAGAACGCCACAGCACACAAGAACGCCGCGAAAGGAAGGCTCATGTTCATCTCCCAGACCGCATGGCCGAAACGGGCTGAATGCTCGCCGCGCGAATCGCCGGGACGACGCTCCCGAGCAGCGCCATCAAGAGCCCCATCGCCAGGGCGATGATGACGACGGCGGGCGTGAGGTCGCCGTAGACGGTTTGCGAGACCGGCGCGCTGAAGCTCCCCGCCAGCCGCTCGCCGATGCGGATGCCCCGCGTCTCGAGAAGCCACGCGGGCCCGATGCCGAGCAGCAAGCCCGCCATTCCGCCCGCGGCGGCGATGGCCAGCGCCTCACCCACCAAGAGGCCGACGACGCGCGTCCGCGACATGCCCATCGCCCGCAAGACGCCGATCTCGTGCGTGCGCTCGAGCACCGACATGGTCATCGTGTTCCAGATGCCGAGCGCGGCGAGGAACACGAAGGTGAAGACGATGATGCCGCGCATGCCGGCCATCGCCGCCGTCATGGACCGGAGCGGCTCGCGCTCGGCCCACGACTGCACCGCGTAGCCGCGCAGCTCGGGGAGCGCCTTCAGGCGATCGGCCACGAGGCGGCCCTCTTCGAGGCTGCCGGCGAACACCAGCAGCTCGGTCGCACCTTCGGAAATGTCGGTGAGCCACCGCACCCTCTCCAGCGGCAGGAACACCTGCTGGTCGAGCATGCCGCCTTGGGCGACGATGCCGACGAGCCGGCCCTTGATCGGCGAGAGTGAGCCGTCCTGCGTCACGCCGAGGAGCACCAGCTCGTCTCCGACCTTCGCTCCGGTCCGTTCGGCCACCTTCGCGCCGGCGATGATCTCGTCCGGCGATCCGGTGAACCAGCCGCCCGAGACGAGCTTCGTTTTCGCGTCGAGCCGCTCGCGGAAGTAGCGCTCGCTGGCGCCGACCGCCAGGGCGAGCACGTCGCCGATCTCTTCGCCGCGCGTGACGGTGACGCCGGTGGCGATGCGCGGCTCGACCGCGGCCACGCCGGGCTGGCGCTCGATCAGCTCGACCAGGGGGGCGGTGCGCTCGACGTGCTCGTACAGCGGCATCAGCTCCTCGCGCGCGACGAAGCCCGGGTCTGCCACGCGGACGTGGCCGCCCAGCGAAGTCGCCGCGGCGACCATCGTGCCGAACACGCCCTCGACGAAGGTGAGCGCCACCACCAGGACCGCGACCGCGAACACCACCATGCCGGCGGTGAAGAAGGTGCGGGCCCTGCGGCGCAGCGCGTTGCGGGCGGCGAGGCGGAGGGTGGATCGGGTCATGTGTCTGCCCTCACGGCTTCGGCGGGCACCATGCGCGAGGCGACGTGCGCGGGGTAGATGGAAGCCAGCGCCGCGACCACGATGCCGAGCAGCGCGGCGAGGGCGATTGCGGTGGGGCTGAAGCGCGCGTACACCAGCGCCGAGACCGCCACGCCCTGCTGCGTCTGCTCGAGCTGCCTGCTGAAGTCGAGCGGGTTGCGCGACCAGTGCGCGACGAGGGCGCCGCCCCACAGCGCACCGAAGAGGCCGCCGAAGATTCCGACCAGCGCCCCCTCGAGCAAGAAGAGCCTCAACACACCGCCCTCGGTCATTCCCATCGCGCGCAGCGTGCCCACCTCGCGCACCCGCTCGTGCGCGGCCATCAGCACCGTGTTGGCGATGCCGAACGCGGCCAGCGCCATGAGGATGAGCACCAGGACGCTCAGCATCCGCCGGCGGATGCCCTGCATGCGCAACAGGTCGGCCGTCTCGTCGCGCCAGGTCACCACCTCGGTCTCTGGCCCCAGCGCCGCGGCCAGCCTCCGAGCGAACGCGTCGGCATCGTCGCGGGACGACAGGCGTACCGACACGTGGGTCGGGTGCTCGGCGGCGATGAGCGTGCGGGCGAGCTTCCGTGGCACGAGCACGCCGAGCGCATCGATGGCCTGGTTGTTGGCGGTCACCACGCCCGAGACGCCCACCTCGAGCGCGTTGATCGCTCCGTGGTGCGTGCGCACCTGCAGGATGAGACGCTTTCCGGGCTCGAGCTGGAGCAGCCGCGCCACCCGCCGGCTCACCGCCACTTCCGGCTCGTCCGGTCGCGGCAGCCGTCCGTGCACCCTCCACAGCTTGCGCGGGAAGACCTGCTCGTCGCGCGCGGGGTCGAAGCCGATGGCCACCACCCGCAGCGAGTCGGATCCGCTGGCGGCGAGCGGGCTGAAGATGGTCCGCTCGGTCCAGGCGACCGCCTCCTGGTCGAGCATCGCCCGGGCCTCGGGGGTGAGCCGCACCAGCTCGTCCACCGGGTGCTGCATCGGCTGCACCGGGTAGCCCGCCGGGCGCACGGTCAGGTGGCCCACGGTGCCGTCGATGGCCGAGACGATGATGTTCTCGTCGAGCCCGGCGATGAAGCCTTCGCCGACGACGTAGACGCCAACGCCGGCCACCACGGCGATGCCGGTGAGAATCGACCGGCGCCGGTTGCGCATCAGGTTCCTCACGGCCAGGGAGGCGACGCTCATGGCACCGCCTCCCTCGGCGCCGGCGCCGGCTCCCGCGCCTCGTCGCTCACCAGCCGGCCGTCGCGCAGGGTCACCACCCGGCGGGCGTGGCTCACCACCATCGGGTCGTGGGACGAGAAGAGAAAGGTGATACCCAGCTCGCGGTTGAGCCGGCCCATGATCTCCAGCACCTGTGCGCCGTTCGCCGAGTCGAGGTTCGCGGTCGGCTCGTCGGCGATGACGATGAGCGGCTTCTTCACCAGCGCCCGCGCGATGGCCACGCGCTGCTGCTGGCCGCCGGACAACTGGTTCGGCCGGCGGTGCTCGAGCCCCTCGAGCCCGACCTGCTTGAGCATCTCCAGGGCCGCCGCGCGCCGATCGTCGGTCCGCCGCGCCAGCTCGAGCGCCAGCTCGACGTTCTCCAGCGCCGTCAGTACCGGGATGAGGTTGAACGACTGGAAGATGAAGCCGATCTTCTCCGCGCGGAGCCGCGACAGCTCGCGCGAGGAGAGCTCGTTGGTGCGCCGCCCGTCGATGACCAGCTCGCCCTCGCTGGGAGCGTCGAGGCAGCCGATCTGGTTCAGCAGCGTCGTCTTGCCCGAGCCCGACGGCCCCTTGAAGACGGTGAGCTCGCCCGGCTCGATGCTCAGCGTGACGCCCTTCAGCGCGTCGACCCGCGCCGGCCCCGAGCCGTACGTCTTGGTCACGTTTCGCAGCTCGCAGATCGCCATCGCTCCTCCCGTCAGAAGCTCGCCCGCGTCCAGAAGGTCACCGTCGCGGCGGGCACCAGGCCCGAGAAATCGGCGCTCACCGTTCGCCCCGGCGGCATGGTGAGCTCGAGCCGCAGGTTTTCGGCCCCTGGCGCGAGCTCGCCGCCGTCGGAATCGAGCGCGTACGGAAGTTGCGCCGACAGCGCGACATCGAGCCAGTCGAGCGCGCTGTAGCTCACCGTCGGCACCGCCATGCCGCTGCCGTCGTTCAGGTTCTGCAGCGCCGCCACCGAGGTGGACAGCTCGGGGAGGATGACCAGCGACGCTCCCAACATCAGGTAGCCGCGGCCGGTGACGAACGGCGCGAAGGGATCCGGCTCTGCCTGGCCGAACGGCGCGCTCCCTCTGGAGCACTCGGGTGCCACCGCCGCGGACGTCGCCATGCGCCGGACGCTGCTCCCGCCGACCGTGCCCGCACCGTTCCGGTGGTACTGCGCAAACGCGGTGGCGCGCTCGAGGACGGGGAAGGAGTAGTCGATGCCGGCGCTGACCTGCTCGTACGGCTCGCCGCCGAGAAAGTATGCCGCCTCGACCCACCAGCCGACGCCGAGCGTGCCGCGCACGTCGACGCCGATCAGCCCGCGATCGCCGCCGCGCCACGCCGCCACCATGGCCACGTCGGTCTCGGCGAAGTTCACCCGCAACCGGCCGGCGGCGCGGCCTTCGTTCAGCGCGTCGTTCAGCGCGGCCACCACGGTCAGATCCCGCGTCTCGTCGAACGGCACGTTGAGCCGCGCCGCGTTCACTGTCCCACTTTGGGAGGGTTGAAGCCCTCGCCTTTAGGCGACAGCTTCAGCGTCGGTTCGGCTAGGGTGGCGATGTGGG
>FWPU01004218.1_pt1 | contig 33917 bp, 21 predicted proteins | sample 2228361 | NCBI WGS metagenome assembly FWPU01 (sample SAMEA103939777, study PRJEB20133) | metagenome
CGAGGAGGACGAGCGCCACCGGGCCCAGGCAGCATAGAGAGGCTAAAATTGCCGAGAAAATCCCCATGCTCGCAGGCTTCATGAATTCACAGCCTCTGCTGGCTAGTGGCTTTAAATCCGAGCTTATCGATCTCTGCGATCATTTGACCGATAGTAACTTTACCCTCTTCGTGCTCAACATAATAAAAATTTTGCCCGTTTGCTTGGTACCGTATAAACCCTAGAGCTACTCCAGAGTCAAGCTTTTTTTTCATTAGTTTTGGCCACCGGATTGGACAAATTTCGAAATTATGAATAAGTCTTAATTTTTTTCAACAACTTGTCTCTGATAGCCCAAAAGTGTCAAAATCGGACCACCTGTTGAAAAACAAAGGACTTACGGGCAAAAACAGCGTTAAAACAGCAATCATGAGATCACCAATTCTCGCTTGACGCTGAAAGGCAAGAGGGATAGACTATGACCTACCGATGCGGCATAGGCGGTATCCTGTCGCGGCTGTTAATTAAGCAAGCAGGAAAGGCGGATGGAGATTCCCGAGCTGTCCGGGAAAAAAGGATAAGATAACCGATGGCCAAGAAATTTGACCTGGTTGTGATTGGAACCGGATCGGCGGCATCTACCGTTGCTTCGCGCTGTCGCTCGGCGGGCTGGCAGGTAGCGATCATCGACTCCCGTCCCTTCGGCGGGACCTGCGCGCTGCGCGGCTGTGATCCCAAGAAAGTTCTCGTTGGGGCGGCAGAACTCGTCGATTGGAGCAGGCGAATGAATGGCAAAGGGGTCCTGGCCGATCAGGTCCGAATCGAGTGGCCCGAGCTGATGCGGTTCAAACGCTCTTTTACTGAGCCTGTCCCCAAGCGCCGCGAAGAGGGTTTCGCCAGGGCCGGCATCGCGGCGTTTCGCGGTCGCGCGCGCTTCGTCGGGCCCACGGCGGTCCAGGTGGCGGGAGAGGTGCTCGAGGCGCGTCACCTTGTCATTGCGACCGGGATGATGCCCAGGCCGCTAGGAATTCCCGGCAGCGAGCACCTGGTGACGAGCGATGGATTCCTCGAACTTGACGCCCTGCCGCGCAGGATCGCCTTTATCGGAGGCGGCTACATCTCATTCGAGTTTGCCCACGTGGCCGCCCGCGCCGGAGCTGAAGTAACCATCCTCCACCGGGGCGAGCGGCCGCTCGCACAGTTCGACCCGGACCTGGTCAATAAGTTGATCGACAGGACCCGCGAACTCGGCGTCGACGTGCGACTGCGCATGGAAGCGAAGGCGATCGAGCAGTCTTCCGCCGGCTTTACCGTTCACGCCTCCGGCAGCGGGAAGGACCACCTGTTCCAGGCCGACATGGTGGTGCATGGCGCAGGCCGCGTTCCGGAAATCGAAGACCTGGACCTGGAGGCTGGTGGAGTGGCCTACGATAAGCGCGGCGTGAAGGTCAACGAATACCTTCAAAGCGTGTCGAATCCCGCGGTCTACGCGGCGGGCGATGCCGCGGCCAGCGGAGGCCCTCCGCTCACTCCGGTAGCAGGATACGAGGGACAGATCGTCGCGGCGAACCTCCTCGAAGGAAATCACAGCAAGCCCAGTTATACCGGCATCCCCTCCGTCGTGTTCACCGTGCCGCCCCTGGCTGCGGTCGGCCTGCAGGAGCAGACAGCCCGAAAGCAGGGGCTCCACTTTAAGATGAAGCAGGAGGATACCTCGGCATGGTATTCCTCGCGCCGCATCGGAGAGAAATGTTCTGCGTTCAAGGTCCTGATCGAAGAAGGGACCGATAGAATTCTCGGCGCCCACCTGCTTGGTCCTCATGCTGATGATCTGATCAATCTTTTCGCCTTGGCCATTCAAGCGGGACTGCGCGCGGCCGACCTCAAGCGGGCCATTTTCGCCTACCCGACCCACGAATCGGATGTAAGATACATGCTTTAACTTTAAGCAGAGCGCCGGCGAGAACCGCCCCGCGCGCTCAATCCGTCTCTTACGAGCATCGCCGATGCGCTGCGCATGGCCGATCACCTCAACATACTGTAATTTGCTTCTATACCTGACGCTACTGCAGCAGGTTAAGGGCTGTGGCTTGGATAGTAATTCCTAACGATCTTTTAAAGGAGGGATCAATGAAGCCAAATATAGTAAAAGCTGTGCTTGGTGGTCTGGTCGGGACTATCTTAATCACCCTGATGATGTACTTCGTGGCCCCAGTGATGATGGGGCAGCCGATGGACGTGGCCGCCATGCTCGGCAGCATGCTCGGCAACAGTTGGGCGATGGGGATGGCTATGCACTTTGTCAATGGCACGATCATCTTTCCCCTTATCTATGCCTTTCTCCTGTTCCAGTTTCTGCCCGGCAGCCCCTGGCTAAAAGGTCTTACCTGGGGGGTGATTCTCTGGCTGCTTGCCCAGATTGTGGTCATGCCGATGATGGGAGGAGGGCTTTTCAGTTCGCAGATGGGCGGTATCATGGCGGCCATCGGCTCTCTGCTTGGGCATATAGTTTACGGCGCCGCGCTTGGCGCCATTGCCGGCAGCCCAGTGCGCGCGGCTCAGGCTCGAAGGGCATAAATGCCTCTCACACCTGGAGCCGCGGGCATAGGATGGGAGAAATTGCCAGATCATGTCCGAAGGGCATATTTCGAGCAGCAGGTATCGCGGCGATAAAAGAAGTCGGCTTGAAAATGGCAGATCGCTCATATCGAAAAAATAAAAACCGCGCTCATCTGCGTTTAACCCCGGCCTGCTCATCCTGGGCGGCGTTGAGGGGTTGCCCGAATTGATCAGAGTGGTTGAAACTAGAGTTAGAGATAATGCGCTGGCTGCGGCCACAGAGCAACTGCGCGCGTTCAAAGCCGCCCTGGGCGGCGATGCCGGCGTCATCGGGGCCGCAGCTCCCGCTCGAAACGAAATAATGGGGCGCTAGCGATGAACAATCTGGACCAGCTCTGTGTAAATACCCTGCGCTTCCTGGCAGTCGATTCGGTCGAACAGGCGCGCTCGGGCCACCCGGGGATGCCGCTGGGGGCCGCGCCGATGGCTTATGTCTTATGGGACCGCTTTCTCCGACATAATCCCCGCAATCCGTTTTGGTTCAACCGCGACCGGTTTATCCTTTCAGCCGGCCACGGCTCAGCCCTCCTCTACGCCCTGCTCCATCTCACTGGCTACGACCTTCCGCTCGAAGAGCTGAAGCGGTTCCGCCAGTGGGGGAGCAAGACCCCCGGCCACCCGGAGTACGGCCACACGCCGGGCGTGGAGGCGACCACCGGGCCGCTGGGCCAGGGCTTTGGCATGGGCGTGGGAATGGCTATCGCTGAAAGCTTCCTGGCCAACTGCTTCAACCGCCCCGGCTTCTCGCTAATCGACCACTATACTTACGCGATGGTCTCCGACGGCGACCTGATGGAGGGGGTCGCCTCCGAGGCCGCCTCGCTGGCCGGAATGCTCCGCCTGTCAAAACTTATCTATCTCTACGACGATAACCATATCTCGATCGAGGGGGAGACCGACCTCGCCTTCACCGAGGATGTGCGCTGTCGCTTCGAAGCTTACGGCTGGCAGGTTCTTCGCGTGCCGGACGGCAACGACCTGGCCGAAATCGAGCGGGCGATAGGCGCAGCGCAGGCTGATAAGGAGCGCCCTTCTCTAATCATCGTGCGCACTCATATCGGCTACGGCAGCCCGAAACAGGATCGTGCAGAGGCGCACGGCGAGCCGCTCGGCGCGGCAGCTCTGCGCGCCACCAAGCAAGCGCTCGGCTGGCCGCTCGAGCCCCCTTTTTATATCCCGGATGAGGCCCTCGCCCATTTCCGCCGCGCGCTCGAGCGCGGCGCCCGGCACGAGGCCGAATGGCAGGCCCGCCTCGAAGCATATTCTCGAGAGCACCCGGATTTAGCCGCCGAACTCAAACGGATGCTGCGCGGCGAACTCCCTGAAGGCTGGGGGGTCGACCTCCCTGTTTTTAGCCCGAAAGATGGGCCGATAGCCACGCGCGCCGCATCGGGCAGAGCAATGAATGCTCTGGCGCGCCGGCTCCCCAACTTCACCGGCGGCTCGGCCGACCTGGCCCCTTCCACCAAGACTACTTTAATCGGCTACGGCGACTTCGGCCTCGATGAGGCCTGCGGTCGCAACCTGCATTTCGGCGTGCGCGAGCACGCCATGGGAGCAATCGTGAACGGCATGGCGCTGCACGGCGGCCTCATCCCGTATGCCGCGACCTTCCTGGTCTTCTCCGACTACATGCGCCCGGCCCTGCGATTGGCTGCCCTGATGCAGGCGCACGCTGTTTTTATCTTCACACACGATAGCATCGCCCTGGGCGAAGATGGCCCGACGCACCAGCCGGTAGAGCATCTGATGAGCCTGCGGGCCATTCCCGGCCTCACGGTGCTTAGGCCGGCCGATGCTAACGAGACGGCTGCCGCCTGGCGCGTGGCAATCGAATGGCGCGGGCCCGTTGCCCTGGCGCTCACCCGCCAGAACCTGCCGGTGCTCGACGCCGGCCGCTACCCGATTTCCGACGGCCTGCCGCGAGGCGCTTATATTCTGGCCGAGGCCGAAGGGGGTAAGCCCGATATCGTGTTAATCGGCACCGGCTCAGAGGTGCATCTTGCGCTTGCCGCACAAGAACAGCTCTCGAAGCGCGACGTGCGGGCGCGCGTCGTCTCCATGCCCTCCTGGGAGCTGTTCGATGAACAGCCGGCTGAGTATCGAATGCAAGTGCTCCCGCCCGATGTCCCGAAACTGGCAATCGAGGCGGGAATCGCGCGCGGCTGGCGCGACTACGTGGGCGAACATGGCGACATAATCGGGCTCGACCGCTTCGGCGCCTCGGCGCCGGGAAAAGTGGTGATGGAGAAGCTGGGGTTCACAGCAGAGCATGTGGCGGAGCGGGCTCTCTCGTTGCTCGGGAGTTAGGCTATGCGCGTTGCAATCGGCGCCGACCATGCGGGGTTTGCACTGAAGAACGAAATGGTCTCTTATATCAAAAGCCTGGGCCACGATGTGCTCGACCTGGGAACTCACAGCCCCGAACCGGTCGATTATCCCGATTATGCCGAGGCGGTGGGACGCGCCCTGCTCGAGGGGCGCGCCGAGCGGGGAATCATCATCTGCGGCAGCGGCGTGGGGGCTTCGGTCGCCGCCAACAAGCTCCCAGGTATCCGCGCTGCGCTCTGCCACGATACCTACTCGGCCCATCAGGGCGTGGAGCACGACGATATGAACGTGCTCTCTCTTGGCGCCAGGGTCATCGGCCCGAGCCTGGCTGAAGAACTGATTGCGGCGTTCCTGAACGCCCGCTTCAGCGGCGAGGAGCGCCACCGGCGCCGGCTGGCAAAGATCGCCGAGTTGGAGAAGAGGATGAACCGTTTGTAGTGAGGGCTTTAGCCCTTTTAACGCACTAAAGTGCGCACTACAAACCGGCTTTGGGAGACAGGCATGAACCCACTTGTCGAACTGCAGAAATATGGCCAGAGCGTCTGGCTGGACAATATCCGGAGAAGTTTAATCGCTTCGGGTGAACTTAAGCAAATGATCGACGAGGATGGCCTGCGCGGCGTTACCTCGAACCCGACCATCTTCGAAAAGGCTATCTCCGTCAGCACCGACTACGACCAGGCGATGCGCAGCCTGGTCGATCAGGGGAAGAATGCCGGTGAAATTTACGAGGTCCTGGCGATAGAGGACATTCAAGCCGCAGCGGACCTGTTCCTTCCCGTCTTCGAGGCAACCTCCGGGCGGGACGGGTTCGTCAGCCTGGAGGTCTCACCCAAGCTTGCCCGCGACACCGAAGGGACGATTGCCGAGGCGAAGCGTCTCTTTCGCCTGCTCGGGCGCAGGAACGTGATGATCAAAGTCCCGGCCACGCCCGAGGGGATACCGGCGATAGAGGAGCTGACGGCCGAAGGCATGAACATAAACGTCACGCTGCTCTTCTCGCTCGAACGATACGAGCAGGTCGCCGGCGCTTATATCGCCGGCCTCGAGAGGCTGGCGGCGAAGGGCCAATCCGTCGGTCGAGTCGCCTCTGTAGCCAGCTTCTTTTTGAGCCGCATCGATACGAAGGTCGATCGTATTCTCGAGGCCCGCACGCGCGAGGCGAAGGACGACGCGGCGCGGGCTAAGCTCGAGTCGCTGCTGGGAAAAGCGGCCATAGCTAACGCTAAGCTTGCTTATCAGATATACAAAGAACTCTTCGGCAGCGCCAGGTTCGCGAAGCTGAGGCAAAAAGGGGCGCGAGCCCAGCGGCTGCTCTGGGCGAGCACCAGCACCAAGGACCCGCGCTACAGCGACGTCCGTTACGTCGAAGAGCTTATCGGATCGGATACCATCAATACCATGCCGCCCGTGACCATGGAGGCATTCCGCGACCACGGCAGGCCGCGCCCGAGCCTCGAGGAGAAAACAGACGAAGCGCGCCAAACGTTGAAGGCGCTTGCCGATGCCGGCATCGACCTTGGGCAAGTTGCCGGACAGCTCGAGGAGGAAGGGATCAAGGCCTTTTCCGATTCCTTCGAGAAGTTGGTCCGCTGCATTGCGGCCAAACGGGAGATGATGCTGGCGGGCTTCGCAGAGCGCCAGGCCTTCTCGCCCGGCAGCTACCGGGACCGTGTCGATGCAGTGCTCGAGCGAATCGAGAAGGAAAAATTTGCCCGCCGCATCTGGTCGCGCGATGCGGGCCTATGGAAGAAAGAGGCCGAACACCAGAAGGTCATCAAGGACCGGCTGGGCTGGCTGGGCATCTCGGAAGCGATGCTCGAGCACAGCGCGCAAATCGCTGATTTCGCCGATGAGATCAAAGGGGCCGGCTTCAAGCATGCGCTGCTCCTCGGCATGGGCGGAAGCAGCCTGGCCCCGGAAGTATTGCGGCGTACTTTCGGTGTCGGCGCGGCCCGCCCCGACCTGGCCGTGCTCGACAGCACCGACCCGGAAACCATCTCGAACGTGGAGCAGGCGATAGACCCGGCTGAGACCCTGTTCATAGTCTCCACCAAGTCCGGCACGACGACGGAGACGCTGTCGCTCTACAAATACTTCTACGAAAAAGTCCGCGAGATCAAAGGCGACCGGGCGGGCGATAACTTCATCGCGATAACCGACGCGGGGACTCAACTGGAGCGAATCGCCCGCGTGCTCCGTTTCCGAGAGCTCTTCCTGAACCCTCGGGACATCGGAGGGCGCTACTCGGCGCTTTCATACTTCGGCCTGGTCCCTGCTGCGCTTATCGGCATAGATATTGCCACGCTGCTCGACCGCGCCGAGGAGATGGTCCAGGCCTGCGTTTCGTGCGTGCCGGCCCGCGATAATCCCTGCCTCGTGCTCGGCGGCATCATGGGAACGCTCTGGAAGGAGGGGCGTGACAAGATCACCTTCGCCCTCTCTTCGCCCATCGAGAGCTTCGGCTACTGGGTGGAACAGTTGCTTGCCGAAAGCACGGGAAAAGATGGCAAGGGGCTGGTGCCGGTTGAAGGGGAGAGGCTGGGCGGTCCATCTGTATACGGCGGCGACCGGCTCTTCGCTTATATTCGACTGGAAGGCGCGGCCAACGGCGAACTCGACAAAAATGTGCATGCGCTTGAAAAGGCAGGTCATCCGGTAGTGAGGATCTCGCTCGAAGGTCCGCTCGACCTCGGCCGTGAGTTCTTCCGCTGGGAGATGGCTACGGCGGTTGCCGGCGCGCTGCTCGGCGTCAACCCCTTCGATGAGCCGAACGTCCAGGAGAGCAAGGATAACACCAACCGGCTGCTCTACGAGTTTCAGGCAAAGGGCAAGCTGCCCGAGGACCCCCCGGTCGCGCGCGAAGACGGCGTCAGCATCTACTGCAGTCCCGGCTCGCTTTTGAAAGGGTCCGGGGCGCCGGGCAAGGGGGCGCTCGCCGCCTCTCTGGCTGCTTTGGACAAGCAGGCGCGCCCTGGCAATTATCTGGCTTTAATGGCCTATTTGCCGCGCTCGCCGCTTGTCCACGAGCTGCTTCAATCTATTCGCATCCGGCTGCGCGACGCGCTGCGCCTGGCCACGACGCTGGGTTACGGCCCGCGTTTCCTCCATTCCACGGGGCAACTGCATAAGGGCGGAGCGAACAACGGCCTCTTCATTCAGATCACCGCCGACGATCGGGTCGATCTTCCCGTTCCCGGAGAGGCATATACTTTCGGCGTTCTCAAAAAAGCGCAGGCGCTCGGCGATTTCATCGCGCTCGGCGGCAAGGGCCGGCAGGTGGTGCGATTTCATCTCGGCCATGAGGTCGAGGCGGGTCTCAAGAGGTTGCTGGCGGCAGCGGAAGAGGCGCTGGGATAAAAGGCCGCAGGTCCGCCGGGAAGAAGAGCAAAAGGAAAGGAGCCACAGAGATGCAACTGGGCATGATCGGTTTAGGGAGAATGGGAGCGAACATGGCGCGCCGCTTGATGCGAGCCGGCCACGAGTGCGTGGTCTTCGACCTGGACCCCGAAAACGTGAAGCGATTGGCCGGCGAGGGGGCGACGGGCGCAAAATCGCTGGAGGATTTCGTGAGCAGGCTGAGCGTGCCGCGCGCCGCCTGGCTCATGGTGCCGGCCGGCGCGCCGACCGAGCAGACGGTCGCGGCGCTCGGCGAGCGGATGAAAGCGGGCGATATTATCATCGACGGCGGCAACTCCCACTTCAAGGACGATGTGCGCCGCGCCAGGATGCTCGCGCAGAAGGGCATTCATTATGTAGACGTCGGGACGAGCGGCGGCATCTGGGGACTTGAACAGGGCTACTGCCTGATGGTCGGCGGGGAGGCAGAGGCAGTTAAACGCCTGGAGCCTATCTTCCAGGCGCTCGCGCCCGGGCGCGGCCAGATAGCGCGCACCCCTGGACGTGAAAACCTCAGCAGCACGGCCGAGGAGGGCTATATACACTGCGGTCCGGCCGGCTCCGGGCATTTCGTTAAGATGGTCCACAACGGCATCGAATACGGATTGATGCAGGCTTACGCCGAAGGCTTCGATATCCTGCGCAATGCTAATTCGCAGGAATTGCCCGAAGACCTTCGTTACGATCTCAACCTGGCCGATATCGCCGAGGTCTGGCGGCGCGGCAGCGTGATAAGGTCCTGGCTGCTCGACCTGAGCGCCATGGCGCTCGTGGAGGACCCGGCGCTCTCGAGCTATACCGGCTTCGTTCAGGATTCGGGCGAGGGGCGCTGGACGATCATGGCTGCAATCGAAGAGGCGGTGCCGGCCGACGTCCTCTCGGCATCGCTCTACGCCCGCTTCCGCTCGCGCCAGGAGCACACCTTTGCCGAAAAGCTCCTCTCGGCGATGCGCCACAAGTTCGGCGGCCACCTCGAGCCCCCGACCGGAGAGTAGCGGTAAAGTAAAGATTTTTGTAAGCGTTCGGCTATCAGCAGTCAGCTAAAGGCTGAAAGCCGACGGCTGATGACTCTGCGGCGAACAACGGGAGCACCGTATGATGAAAGACTCACGTATAGTCAATCCCCTGGCCGAGGGGCTGCGCCTGGAGCGCACGCCCGAGCCCTGCGCCATGGTCATCTTCGGCGCTTCGGGAGACCTGACCAGGCGTAAGCTGCTGCCGGCGCTTTACAACCTGGCGCGGCACCGGCTGCTGCCGCTCGGCTTCTCGGTGGTCGGCCTGGCTAGAAGCGAGATGAACGACCAGGAGTTCCGCCGCAAGATGCGCGAGGCGGTTGAAAGCTTCGCCAGCGCCGGGCCATTAGACGACTCGATCTGGGAAAACTTCGCGCCGGGCCTGCATTACGTTGCGGCGAATTTCCGCGACCGCGCGGGTTACGAGAAGCTCGCCGCCCTGCTCTCCGAGATCGACCGCGAGCGCGGCACCTGCTGCAATCGGGTTTACTATCTGGCCGTGCCGCCGAGCATCTACGACGACATCATCCAGGGGCTGGATGCGGCCGGGCTGGGCCAGCCGCCGCAAGGCTGGACGCGAATCATTATCGAGAAGCCCTTCGGGCGCGACCTGGAGACGGCGCGCGCGCTCAACCGCACGCTCGGCGCGGTGTTCCGCGAAGAGCAGGTCTATCGCATCGACCACTACCTGGGCAAAGAGACGGTGCAGAACATCCTGGTCTTTCGCTTCTCCAACGGCATCTTCGAGCCGGTCTGGAACCGGCGCTATATCGACCACGTGCAGATAACGGCAGCCGAGAGCCTTGGCGTCGAGGAACGGGCGACATATTACGAAGAGGCCGGCGCCCTGCGCGATATGATCCAGAACCATATGCTTCAGCTCCTGGCGCTTACCGCCATGGAGCCGCCGGCTGCCTTCGACGCCGACTCGGTGCGCGGGGAGAAGGTCAAGGTCTTCAGGTCGATTCGCCCCATCTCGGCCGATGAAGTAAACAAGCTCGCCGTGCGCGGGCAGTACGGCGAAGGACGGGTTAACGGCGAAGCGGTAAAGGGATACCGCAGCGAGCCTGGAATCAAGCCCGATTCGAGCACCGAGACGTACGCCGCCGTGAAGTTCCTCATAGATAACTGGCGCTGGGCCGACGTCCCCTTCTATTTACGTACCGGGAAGCGCCTTCCCAGGCGCGTCACCGAAATCGCCATTCACTTCAAGCAGCCGCCGCTTCTGCTCTTCGGCCGCACTCCGGCCGACCAGCTCGAGCCGAACGTACTGTCGCTGCGCATTCAGCCGGACGAGGGGATTTCGCTCAAGTTCGGCGCCAAGCTCCCCGGCCCCGCGCTGCGCCTCCGCTCGGTCAGCATGGACTTTAGCTACGCCAGCTCTTTCGGCACGGGTTCTGCTGACGCCTACGAGCGCCTGCTGCTCGATTGCATGCTGGGCGACGCCACGCTTTTCGCGCGGCGCGACGGCGTCGAGGCGGCGTGGTCCATCGTGACGCCCATCCTCGAGGCCTGGGCGGCCGAGCCGCCTGAAGAATTCCCCAACTACGCCGCCGGGACCTGGGGGCCGAAGGAAGCGCAGGAATTTATCGAGAGGGACGGCCGCAGGTGGAGACGACTTTAAGAACGAAATCAAGAGAAAGCTCTTACTTTTTTCACCCGACCGTATGGAACGGATAAAAAAGTTAGAGACGATGGGAGAGATCCAAATCTGCCGCGACCTGGAAGAGATCAGCCGGCACGCTGCAGCGCTCTTCGTACAGCTGGCGGGCAAGTCCGTTGCCGATAAGAGCTCGTTCAGCGTAGCTCTCGCGGGCGGCGCAACGCCAAAGCGTCTCTATGCGTTGCTGGCAGCCCCTCCCTTTCGAGAGAATATCCCCTGGTCTAACCTGCACCTGTTTTGGGGAGATGAGCGGTGCGTTCCGCCGGATCATAAGGACAGCAATTACCGCCTGGTCAATGAAGCCTTATTATCCAAGGCACCGATTCCGCCTGAGAACGTCCACCGCATGCCGGCAGAAAAAAAGGACCCACAGCTTGCAGCAATCGAGTATGAACAGGCCATCAGAGAGTTCTTTAAACTTTCGGGCGACGAGCTGCCGCGGTTTGACCTGATTCTGCTTGGCTTGGGTGAAGACGGGCACACAGCCTCCCTTTTCCCTGGAACAGCTGTGCTCGACGAGAGGAAACGGCTTGTCGCTGCGCCCTATGTGGAGAAATTGCACGCCCATCGCCTGACCCTAACCCTTCCCGCTTTAAACCGCGCGGCGAACGTCATATTATTGGTTTCGGGAAGAGCAAAGGCGGCGATACTAAAGGACGTTCTCGAAGGCAAGTATCAGCCGGACAAACTGCCTGCGCAGTCGATCAAGCCTGTGCAGGGAAAGCTTCTCTGGATAGTTGATAAAGCCGCGGCCTCGAGCTTAAGTTTGGGTTCACGGAATGAGACGTGATTCTCGCCGCTGAAGAAGCAATCGAGCAGTATCGAGAAACAGAGGAAAGCATGTATCGGCTGATCGATGCGCTCCAAAGGCACTGCTTCCACCCCCGGTTCGCCCGACAATTTACCTATTGAATTTGAACCCGCGAATGCTATATCCTGCGTAATAGGTTAAAGTTGCTTCACCAGTTAGGGTAAGATCAGGATGGTCCTGGGGCGACCGGGTGCGTCGCCCTGGGCACAGGAGATTGCTTGGTTATAGAAAGCCGTACCAGGCGCCTTTCGCCTGGAAACCGGTTCCGCCGCATCTTTGGAATGCCCTCTCGAAGACCTCTTCACCCTGCCGGCTGCCGCTACAACAAAGCAGATGGCAATTTCGAGCTGAGCGCGGTGCGCCCGCCGGCGGGGCGCGTCCCAGAGTGCGTCGGAAACCCCGGTAACTAGCAGTGTGAACCAGGGAGCCGGCTTACTGCGCGCCTCGCGGATTTTTCTCTTCCCCAATGCCGCTCCATTATCCCGGGGCGCAGCAGGGCACAGCTTCGCTCGGTCGAACTCTGGACCGGCGCTCTCGCCCACCCCTGAATACCGGCGGGCGCCCGCCGGAAAAGGTCACACACTGCTGCGCAGTTAAAATGCGTGTGCTTGGCCAATTCTCTTCCCTTCAAAAACCCACTATTCCTGGCGGCCTTGGCCGTAGCGGCCAAGCATTCTCGCCGGAAAGGAACCCAAGAAAGCGAGGAAAAGCCCATGATGAATTGCCGAAGTCTACTTGTCTATCTGTTTCTGGTCTTCGTCACGGCGGCCGGGACCGGCTTCGACGCCCTGGCCTCAGGCACATCAAACACCCTGCTAATCACCGGCCTTCTCTTCGATCCATATCTGACGAACGAACCTGAGGAGGCCGTACAGATCCAGAATATTAGCGGCAGCACCTTCTCGCTGGCCGGATGCAAGATCAGCGACAACGAGGGGACCGTCACTTTCCCCTCAGGCGCGTCCCTGGCGCCCGGCCAGAAGGTCTGGATCGCTAAGACCGCCACCCGCTTTCGCGAGGAGTTCGGCTTTAATCCCGCCTACGAGTACGGCAGCAACTCGGACCCGAATGTGCCGAACATGACCGGCACAGCACCCGTGTTCGCCAACAGCGGCGACGAGGTCCTGCTCCTTGATCCTAACAACAACCGGATCGACGTCCTGGTCTACGATGGCGGGAACAGCAGCGAGGCAGGCTGGTCGGGGGCCACCGTGAGCCGCTACAACCAGGGGTTCTTCGGGCTGGAAGGCCAGATCTTGTACCGAAAGCTGAATGAGGCTACTGGCATGCCGGTCCCCGATACCAACACCGCCGCCGATTGGGCCCAGACTAAAGACGACGATATCCTGGGGAAGAAGATCCAGTACCCCGGCTGGGACCTCGATGAGTTCTTCCAGACCAGAAATGTCACCGAGAACGCCACGGTCAAATACTGCGTAGCTCCGGACCACCTCTACGAATGTCTGATGCCGATCATAAACTCGGCGACCAGCTCGATCAAAATCGAAGGCTACACTATGAACAGCGCACAGGTGGCCGATGCCCTGGTCTCACGACTGCAGGCGGGAGTCTCGGTTACGGTGCTGCTGGAAGAGGAAGTGGTCAACGGTATCGACGACCAGGAAAAGTGGGCCTGCCAGCAGATCGAGGCCAACGGCGGGCAGTGCTGGTTCATGTACAACGACGATACCAAAGACGTCCACGATCGCTACAACTTCCAGCACAGTAAGTTCACCATAGTTGATGGGACCTGGCTGCTCACCGGCTCTGAGAATCTTAACAAGTCGGCTCTCACTGCCGACGATAAAACGGACGGCACCTGGGGCAACCGCGGAGTCTATCTTGTGACCAACAGCCCGGGGCTGATCGCCCATTTCGAAACGGTCTTTGCCCGGGACTGGGACCCGGCCAACCACAAGGACGTACGGCGCTGGAACGCCACGACCGACAGCCCGCCGGCCGGCTTCACCCCCGACTACAACACGGGCGGCACCGGTTACACGGTCCAGTTCCCCAACCCGTTCGAGACGACCGGGACCCACAATTTCGAGGTGGTGCAGTGCCCGGAAAATTGCCTGCGCCAATCGGACTCGCTGCTCGGCATGGTGGCGAAAGCCGGGCCCGGGGACATGGTCCTGGTGGAACAGCTCTATGAGCGGAAGTTCTGGGGGCCGAGCACGAGCGATCCGGCCACTGACCCGAATGTCCGTCTCGAGGCCTATATCGATGCCGCCAGGCGCGGCGCTACCGTGAAGATCCTGCTCGATTCCTTCTTCGATGACCCCGATAATCCGCGCAGCAACCGGAACACCTGCCTGTACGTGAACGGGCTGGGACTATCGAACCTGAGCTGCCGCCTGGGAAATCCCACCGGCACCGGAATCCACAACAAAATGGTGCTGGTCCTCGACGGCACGCAAGGTTACGTCCATACCGGTTCGATCAACGGGAGCGAGAACAGCAGCAAGAACAACCGCGAGGTCGCAGTCCAGGTCGTCTCTACGGACGCCTTCAACTACCTGAAGGCTGTCTTCGACTACGACTGGTCGGTAAGCAGCGCGCCATAGCATGGCCGGGGCGACACTGTGTGTCGCCCCGGCACGTACCATGGGCCTACTGCACGGTAATCGAAGCGTTGGCCGGGAAGAAATTCGAGGTGCCGTTGCGCCTGATGCCGATCACTGTATAGGTGCCGGGCGGGATAACCGGATCTACCAGGACCGATACCCGGCCGTTTGCATCCAGCGTCACCCAGCGCTCCAGCACCTGCGGCGGCTGGGTCGTCCCCCCCGGCGGAGTAAAGGTGAAGAGCACGTCCAGCGCGAGGTTGGCCCCATTTGCTACGGAGACGTTGAAGGACTGCCCCCGCGCCACTGTCGCTGAAGAGAAACTGATCGAGACCGGTTGCTCCGGGTCGAGGACGACCTGGCCGCGGATTTCGCCCGGGGGATTATTGGCCGTATGGACATTGACGTAGACTTCGCCGTTCATCAGCGCCTTCAGAAGCGCGGGAGTCAGCGGCTGTGAGTCCGTGCCGCGCCACAATCCGGAAATGGTGTTGCCGACGATCTCACCGGCCCCGAACCCGCTGATAAAACCTCGGACCACGGGACCCGCCACTCCAGCCGCCCCGCGGTGAAAATGGGCGGCGATGAGCGGAGAGGTCAGGCCGTCGAAGGTAATATCGAAGGCCAACTCGAACCCGGCGGAGCGGCTCGGGCGCAAGGTAAACGACCCGACTCCCCTCGCGCCGCTCGGTACGGCAACCGGAGGCACCTCCTGCGAACTGTCCATTCGCGCCGAGAGACCGATTACCGGGATGACCTGGCCGCGAATCTCACCGGGCGGATTCAGAGCGGTGTGAACGTTGACGTAAATCTCGCCCTCTACCAGGGCACGCACCAGCCTGGGAGTCAAAGCCTGCCTGTCGCTAGCCCGCCAAACGCCGGTGATGGTGTTGCCGCTGATCTCGGCAGAGGTAAAGCCGCGCACCACAGGCGCCGCCACACCGGCCGGACCATTATGGAAATGCGCCGCCAGGATCGGCCCGCTCAGGTTGCTTACCACCACCTGGAAAGATAGCTCGAACTCCAGCGAACGATTTAAACTCAGGACAAACGTCCCGGTGCCGCTCGGGTTGCCGGTCACAACCGGCGGCGGCACCTCCTGGCCAGGATTGAGCGTAGCCGCGAACTGAATTTGAGCGTAACCGGGGCTTTGAAGCGCGAAGAATAGCATGACGCTTACCAAGAAAAGCGAAGGTCCCTTAGGCATCTTTCCCTCCTTGAGCGAATAGCTTCCCGTTGTTGGCAAAGTCTGGTTGAGCAAAGCTCGAACCAGCAGGTTTCAGACCTCCCTACCCAACGACAATCAGAACTGATCGTCGTGGCCAAGCGCCTCTTTTACCCCAGGAAATGTTCGGTCAAGGCTCCCCAGCGGTGAGCGGATGGATTGTATCATACTCCCCGGTCGTTTTGTATTGCGAAGATTAGATTCGGTGCTATAAATTGTAGCGGCCAGGGCGCAGTAAGCTGCGCCCCTACTGCTCGCCAGGATGGGACACGCTAATAGCGTCGTACACCTGGCGGCCTAAAGGCCGCCGCTATATTGCTCTTTTCCACCGATTTCTACCGTGCCTTGCGATTTGCAGTGCATTATAGTAAACTCCGGGCTGGTCGAAGAGGCGGCGTGTCGCCTCGGGCGGACGCAAAATCATTTCGAGAGATGGGCGCCTCGCTCACCAACAGGCTGAAGTTGTTGAGGGACTTCCTTTCCGGACGTGCTTCCGTCTCGGGAAGGCCGATTGATCTCACCGTAGAGACCACCACAAAGTGCAACCTGCGCTGTCCGATGTGCACCCGCGAGCAGCTCATTCCCGACATCCAGGACATGGACCTGAACCTTTTCAAGCGGATTATAGACCAGGGGCATGAGCATCTCGAGATCGTTGCGCCGATGTATCTCGGCGAGCCGTTGATGAACCCGGATATCTTCGAGATGGTGCGCTACTGCAAAGCGCGAGGGCTGCGCGTGGTCCTTTCGACCAACGGTACCATCCTGGACCGGCACACGGCGGAATCGCTGCTCGAATGCGGTATCGATTATCTGATTTTCTCCTTCGATGGGGCCAGCAAGGAAACATACGAGAAATATCGCCTCGGCGCCAGCTTCGAAAAGACGCGCGATAATATCTTGCGCTTCCTGAAGCTGAAAGCTGAGCGCAATCCTCCGATGCGCTGCATCGTTCAACTGGTGGTGCTCAAGGAAAACGCTGCCGAGCTTGACGAGTTCAAGCGGTTATGGAAGGTCGATGGGGTGGACGAGCTGCGGTTTAAACCGAACATGGTGCTGGAGGGCGATTTCGCCATCCCGCGCCCGCTCGCCAATCCTGCAATTAAAGGCAAGCCCTGTTTTCACCTCTGGCGAAGCAATCTGGTCGTGCGCTACGATGGGGTGGTTTTTCCCTGCTGCTGGAGCTACGGCGCGCTCCCGGTAGGCGACCTCAGGCGACAGAGCCTCGACGAAGTATGGAATTCCGAGGAGATGGTCAGGCTGCGCAGCCTCCATGCCCGGGGGCGCGGCGCCGAGATCCCCGCCTGCCGCGCCTGCAGCCTGGTCCAGCCCGGCAGGCTCGCCCTGCTCGGGGCCTTTCTTTTCGACGGCTATTGGGTCAGGCGGCTGCTGCCGCTCAAGGAAAAGGCCGGCAACCTCCTGGAAAAGATCAAACGCAGAGCCGGACGGAAGGAGGCTCGATGCAATGGCGCTCGTTAGCCAGTGCCTCCGGCCCGAAGGCCCACCTCATCGTGGTCTTGGTCTCGCTCCTGCTCAGCCTCCCCTTCCTGTTCAAGCCGTTTCATATAGACGATTACCTTTATCTTAAAATTGCCGAAAACGCCATAAAAAATCCGCTGTTCGCCCACGATTTTCCCTTGATATACGAGGGCAAATCTTACCCTGATATGGCCTCTCATTCGCACCCGCCCGGCATGGGCTATCTGCTGGCGCCGGCCATATTGCTTTCGCGGCGCCTGGCTTTGCCGCTCGAGCCGATTACCAGGCTGCTCATGATCGTCTTTCTGGCCATAGCAGGATCATCTGCTCTCGCGCTGGCGCGGCGTCTCTCCGATAGCGACGAACGAATAAATTATACGGATCGACGCAAACACCCGCCGAAGGGGCTGTTCATCGCACTGCTGCTCGTAGCCTCGCCCGCTGTGCTCATCGTTTCGCAGACGCTGAGCCCCGACCTGCCTGCCCTGGCCCTGTGGCTGGCTGCCCTGGCATTTTATACCGGCGGCATTGAATCCGGCGATAGGCGAAGGCTGCTGCTCGGGGCAATTTTACAAACCGGAGCGCTCGCTATATCCTATCAGGCCGCGGCGATTACCCCGCTTGCCCTGCTCTATGGCTGGCTCCGGCGCAGGTTGAATCGCTTCGCATGGACTCTCGCGCTCACGCCTCTGGCCATTCTTGCCCTCTGGTTCGCGGTCTGTTACTGGCACTTCGGTCGCTTCACACCACTTTTTACGATTGAATTTGCCGCCGGGCGCGAGTCCTGGAGCGCGGCCCGCTCGATGGAAAAAGTTGTGGCTGTTTTGTCCTATATCGGGGGGACCATCGCCTTTCCGCTATTTCTGGCCGCTCCTTTCGCCGGATGGCTGCGCGGAAGGGCCCTGGTGCTCGCCGCGCTCTCGGCGGCGATTATCTGCCAGCTTGTGGCAGGGGATTACTCCCTCTGGCAAAAAACTTTGCTGGCATTTTTCATCACCTGTGGGCTGATCTTTTCCTCCTGGATTTTCGTTGAGACCGCCGTGCAACTGGCAGGGATGCGCTCGCGGTCAGGCTGCGATTGGAAGGCGCTGTTCCTGGGGGCGTGGTTCTGCGGGGTCTTCCTGTATTGCAGCACGATACTCTTCACCTCGACCGCGCGCTACATCCTCCCGCTCGCCCTGCCCGCGCTGCTGCTCCTCGCCCGCAGGCTCGATAGTCTCGCCCTGCACCGCCGCGCCTATCTCGGGGCGGGGCTGGCCGCCACAATCGCGATCAGCCTGCCGCTCGCGGCCGCGGACTATGAATTCGCCCGCATATATGTTGATATCAGCAATAAACTTCGGCGCGAATTCGCATCGCGCGGCTTCGGCATAAGCTTTTGCGGAGAATGGGGGTTCAGGCACTATCTTGAGGCGGCCGGCTTCAAGCTGCTCAGTTCGGATGATTCGACGCCGCGCGGCGGCCAGATTGTGGCGCGGCCGCGGCTGGCCACCCCCTATCGGCTGGCGGAAGACCTCGAATCGATGATGGTTAAAATCGACAGCTTTAGCTATACCCCGCGGCTGCCGCTGCGCCTGCTCGACGATGGCTCGCGCGCCGGCTTTTACGCCAGCCACTGGGGCCTGCTTCCTTACTCTTTCTCGCGCTCGCCCCTCGAGCGCGTCGACCTGTATCAGGTGAGCATCCTAGCCGAGCGGCTTCCCGAAGCAAGGCTTGAAGAAGGCACCACCGTTCCATTCCCGATTCTGCTCGACGCGGCCGGCGCACGCAAGCTTTTTCTCGGCGCTCCCGTGCCCTGGCGCCTCGCCTATACTATCGAGGTGCCGCAAGATGGGCGGCTTCGCTTCTCGTACGGCACGGCCTTTCAGGGCGCGGCCGCCGCGGAACCATCCTGGCCTCCGACCGGGTATGAACTGAGGGTCTATGCAGATGCGGAAGCTGGCGAATCGCATCTGCTCTTCTCCGGGCTGGTAGACCTCAACGAAGGACTCAAAAATGCAGAGGTCGATTTGTCTCGTTTCGCGGGAGCGAAGATCGAACTGGCGTTCGAAGCGCGGCGCGCCGGCAGCGATAAGCCGTCCGAGCAGGAAGAAGATCGGGTCGGCTGGGCCGACCTGGTGATGGTGCCGGAGCCGACTGCTGCGCCGCCGTTCGATTACTCGTCGCTGCGCTTCGCTAAATACAATCAGCCCGGTGCCTATCACGGCGATTTTTGGGAATTCCTGGATTTAGATATGGCCGAAAGGGACTTTTCGCTGCTGCGCAGCGACGGGTTCAACGGGATCGCCGTCCCCGTCCCGTTCGGTTCATTTGTAGAGGAGGTCTCGGCAGCATCCGAGCGCGGTTCGCACGAGACATGGACTAAGATCAACCGCGCGAACCTGGAAAAGCTCGGCAGGTTTTTGCAGCTTGCTGGGCGCTGGGGGCTGACCACCGTGCTCTGGTTGAATTTCCATCGGCTGCCGCGCGGGGTGCCGGGGACTAAGGTCGAAGGTTATCGCGACCCTTCGGGCAGATATCACCCGCCGTTTGTCGGCTACTTCGCCGACGGGGCGGCCGCCAAGTTCCGCGGCGACTACCGCTGGGGCGCTTTCCTCGAGTTCTGCCGCATTGTGGCGCGCGAGGCGCGCGGCGCCCGAATCATCTGGGACCCCCTCGACTGGCAAAACTTTGTCGTTTATCCATTCATGTCCGGCGAAGAGGATCTCATCGCGGCCTGGCGAGATCACATTGCAAAGCAGAACCCTGATCTCGGCTACTGGTCGGTGCGATGGAACGAAAAGCTAAGCTCCTGGCGGGACATTCTTCCACCCTTTTCTCGTGAGATGGTTGAGGCCATCGAACGCGATATGCGCCGTGCCGACTATTCGATCAGAATAGACCTGAAGGCATCCCAGGCGTATCAGGTCTACCGGAATCGGCTTCCGACTCCGGAAGGTTCGCCCAAATGGCTCGATTTCGCTCGATGGCAGGATCAATTGCTGAATGAGATAAATCGCGAGATCGCGGAGGCGATTAGAGGCGAAAGCGCCGCACCGATAGGGCAGCGGCTGGATGTGGAGCGACGTTACGGCGCGACGCGCGAAGCTACCTGGGGGGCGGTACCGGGCACTGATCTCATAATGTATCCGCTCGCCCTCCCCGCCGCAGACCTTTCGGTTTTCCGGCAACATCTGGCGGAAGCAGTGCGGCGCGCCCACCGACCGGCGATACTCTGGGAAACGAGCCTGCGCCCGCAGCGCGGCAGGGCTGCGCTCTGGTCCAGTGCGATAGCCCTCGCCGACCGGCTCGGCCTCGGGCTGGGCCTCTGGTGCTGGCGCGATAATTACTTCAATTTCCACACCGACCTGGGCAACGGGCTGCGCGCAGTTGACGGCAGCTTGAAACTGGATAGTGTGGTTCAGCACCTTCTGGCCGATATGGAGATCTCGGAGGTTCTTCCGGCTGAGGGCCGCAGGGATACGCCGAACGGGCGGGCCGCTTTCGTCGGGCGGATCGGCTGCGCCGACGGCGAAGAGGAGGCCCTGATCACCGTGGCGCCGGCGCGCGTAGGACTGCCTATACGGTCATCTTATGATAATCTCATAATTCGTGCGCGGGTCACCATGCCCTTCAGCGCAGGCGACGGCGCGGAGGCCAGGATCGTGCTCGAGGACGGCTCGAGCAGGCGGATTATATTTCGCCGGCAGCTCGAACCGTCGGGCGACGCCGGCTGCAGCTGGAGCGAGATCGCCGTTCCGATAAGCGGCGCCAATGGCCCGCCGGGGTCGAAAATGCGCCGGCTCTGGTTTGAGGCTCAAGGAGGAAGCTCGGGAGACCTCACCGGCGACTGGATCGCATGGGGCGCTCCGGTCATCGAGAAGCGAGCGAATTGATCTGATATGATGATTCAAACGTATTTTACGTCTATTCGCGCCATCGGAGTCTGGCGGCAAAGCGCGACGCGGTGCAATGTTTTGTTCTTATTGCTGGCGGCCGCAGCGATGCTCGATTTCGGCTGCGCGCCGGCGCCTGATCAAAGCCTGGCGAACCGCGACCTGCTCGCCGATTTAGCGAGCGCGCCGATCGACGAAAACCCATCCGCCAATGAGCATGTCAAGATCTGGGATTTCGCGCGGGGCGGCGTGCGCCGCCCCTGCCTGGTCACAATTGCTCCATCGGAAGTTGGGTTCGAGCTCGACGGCAGCGGCGAGACGGGCAAGCTTACGTTTCATTTGGGCATGCCCTTCAATTTAGGCGACGGGGCTGAGGCCAGAATCTACCTGGAGGAGGAGGGAAAGCGCACCCTGATCTTCAGCCGGGTTCTCGACCCGGCCAGGCAGCGTCCTGATAGAGACTGGATACCCGTCGAGCTTGAGCTGCCGCGCCGCAGCGGCTTGCGCCTGATCTTCGCAGCGCTGCCGACCTCGGGCGACCTGACGGGCGACTGGATCATCTGGGGCGAGCCCAGGTTATCCTTACCACGGAGCAACCCATGAATCATTGGTAGGTACGAAAACCTCGCAGGCGGTAGCATAATGAAGCAAAACCCGATCCCCCGAAAAGTATGGGAAGCGCTGAACGAGTTAAAGGCAGAATTGCTTAGGACATACGGGGAACGCTTGCGCGGGCTATACCTGTACGGCTCGTATGCTCGAGGGGACTTCACCGAGCTGGGACGCCATTTTGTGCAGGCCGGACTTCTACCACACGAGATGCATCAGTGGCTGCGCGAGGCCTTCGCTCAGCGACAGGTGTGCGACTACGAATTCATCTCCAAGCTCGGCGAGGAGGATGTGCGGGGCCTTGAGGCGAAGGCGGAAAAATTCGTCTCAACGACCGAAGATTTTCTCAAAACGAAGGGCTAACTTTGAGCAAAGTCCGACTTATCGAAACCGATTTCCCCCTGCTGAAACTTTCCGGGTCGCCCGCCCACGTGTGGTGTCACATCTGCGGTGGGAGTATAGATAAACACGCAATGTGCCGTCTCTTCCGCCAGGGCAAATCGGACGAGTGCTTAGCGTTCAATGAGGGGCATCATCTGCACCATCGGCGACGGCAGCTTATCGGCCGGCCGTTATCATAGTCACCTGTGATCTATGCGCGCTTTGCGATAAAGGATGCCAGATATGGGACTCGAGTTTACCGGCGAAAGGTACATTCCTGGCGAAGGGGGCGCCGAGATGTTCTATGAGCATCTGCACCGTTACCTATTCGCCTCGCTCGTTGTCGGCGGCAAGCGCGTGCTCGACCTCGGCTCGGGGGAGGGGTATGGCTCGGCGCTGCTCTCGGTGTCGGCCCGTGAAGTTACAGGAATCGATATAGCTATAGAAGCGGTCAAGCATGCCTCGTCCCGCTACTCGAAGCGCGGGCTCGGCTTTCTCGCCGCCAATTGCGCGAAGCTCCCCTTCTCGGACGGCCGCTTCGAAGTCGTCATCGCTTTCGAGCTGTTAGAGCATATCGCGGAACAGGAGGAGCTGCTTGCCGAATCGAGGCGCGTGCTTGCCGACGACGGACTGCTGCTGCTCTCCAGCCCGGAGCGAAGCGCCTACTCCGAGCAGCGCAATTACAGGAACCCCTTTCACGTGCGCGAGCTGAGCCTGGGGGAAATGGGCTCATTGCTCGAAAGCTTTTTTCCCGGCGTGCTCCTCTTCGGACAGCGCGTGCTGCCATCTTCATATATCTGGCGACTGGACGGCCGAGGCGAGGGAGGCGACAAGCTCTGGTCGACGCCGGACGGCGCCGTCCAGCCCGAGGCCGGCAAAAGTCGCGGCCCCCTCTATTTGCTAGCAATATGTAGTAAGAAGCAGATACTCCCCGATCTGCCGTCCCGCTCGGCTTTAATAGACCGCGCCGACCGGCGGGGAGATGAGCTGGCGCAGCAGATCGCCGGATTCGAGCGGGAGATCGAAAGGCTCAACGCCGAGATGGCCGAACTCGCCCGCTGGGGGAGAGAGCTTGACCGCGAGGTAGCGGCGCGCGACCAGACTATCCGGCGTCTGCAGGCCGAACTCGAGGAGACCAGGCGCGGCGCGGCCGAAGAAATCGCGCGCCTCAACCGCGAGCTGGATGAAAGGGCTGTTTGGGCGAAAGGCCTTGAGAATGCCTGCCGCGATAGGGATGCCAGGATTCGAAGGGAGCTCGAGGAGAACGAAAGGTTGCTCCGGCAGATCCTGGCCATCAAAACCCGGCCGACCTACAAATTGCTGCGGCGGCTACGGTTGCTCCCCTAGCGACTGCTCTTTTTCCTGCCGATAGATCTTAAGTTTGCGGTAAAGGGTCTTGCGCCCGATCTTCAACAGGCGGGCAGCCTTCGCCTTGTCCTCGCCGGTGTAGGTCAGGGTCTCGAGAATGATTTTTTTCTCGACGTCTTCGAGCGGGCTGCCTATGACAACCTCGAGCGTGCGCCGCGCCGCGGCCGCACCCCTTATGGTTTCCGGCAGGTCTTCGGGGGTCAAGCTCTTGCCCGTAGCCACGATCACAGCCCGCTCGATGGCGTTCTCCAGCTCTCTGACGTTGCCGGGCCAGTGATACGCCTTGAGCAAGCGGAGGCAATCGTCGGAGATGCCTGCGATGTTCCGTCCCGATTTCTTGCTGTATATGCGGAGAAAGTGTTCGGCGAGCAGCGGAATATCATCGACCCGCTCGCGCAGCGGCGGGAGGTTAATCGGGTAGACGTTCAGGCGATAATAGAGGTCTTTTCTGAAAGTCCCCTTCTCGACCTCCCCGGCCAGATCGACGTTGGTTGCCGCGATCACGCGAACATCGGTCTTGATCAACTCGTTTCCTCCCACGCGGGTGAACTGCCCGTCCTGCAGCACGCGCAGCAGCTTGACCTGAGCGTTGGCGCTGAGCTCTCCTATTTCATCCAGCATTAAGGTCCCGCCGTCGGCCTCCTCGAATTTACCTTTCTTGCGCCCCTTTGCGTCGGTGAAAGCCCCCTTCTCGTACCCGAACAGCTCGGTCTCCAGCAGGGTTTCCGGGATGGCGCCGCAGTTGATCTTAACGTAAGGCCTCCCTTTGCGCGGGCTGTTCTCGTAAATGAAATCGGCAATCAGCTCTTTGCCCGTGCCGCTTTCCCCCTGGACGAGCACGGTGGTCGAGCTGTCCGCAACGTAGAGGGCCATCTCGATGCATTTCTTGATGGCCGCGCTCTGCCCGACTATAACGCCGCTCGCCCTCACCCCTTTCAGCTCGCGCCTGAGCTGCAAGACCTCTAGCGCCAGCTGGCTGTTTTCGAGCGCGATGGCGGTTTGGTTTCTTATCCCTTCGATCAGTTTGATCTGATCGGCAGTAATCGACGGCCTGACTCTAGTCCAGATAAGGTTAAGGGTTCCGAACACGGTATCGCCGATGGTTATCGGGACGACCAGCGCGGCCCGCCCGTGAAAAATCTCCCGCAGATATGTGCGCGCGATGACGTCTCGTTCCGGATCGCTGAGGAAGAAAATCTGGCCGCTGTTAATCGAATTGTAGATATGGGGGAGGTCGGCCAGCTGCACCGTGGTGCGCTCGATCGGGTTGGGCAGCGCAGCGCGCGTGCGCAGCGACTTGAAATGCAGGATCCGGTCAGCCGGATCGAGCAGGGCAAAGCAGCCGCAGTCCGCCTTCAGCAGGTCGATCGATTTATCGATTATGAACGATGTTATTTCGCTGAAATCCAGCTCGGCGTTGAGGTCTATGGCCGCCCCCGGTTTTCTATTAGCGTTCTGGATCAGCGCCCGCTTCTCGCTGTAATCGAGCCTGCTGTTAAGCTCGATGGCGATCTCGAGCAGGCTTTTCGTGATCTCGACCTCTTTTTCTTTCTCCGTATACAGCCGGACATACTGGTGAGCGATGGCGATATGCTGGGCAAGCGAGCGCACGAAGCCTATTTCGTTGTCATGCCAATTGTGCTGTTTTGTGCAGTGATGGAGGCCGATGATCCCGAGCAGCTCGCGCTGAAAGGTCACCGGGACGAGCATGAGCGAAAGCGTCCTTATCTGCTCGCACCATTCGCGCAGCGACTTGTGAACCTTAAAGGACTGCGCGTCCGCCAGCACCAGCGGTTCGGGCTTGTTCTCATGATAGCGATGGGCAAAGCCGTCCAGGTGAAACCTGCGCCCCAGGCTGCTCGGGACTTCCGGGCTTCGCCGGAATTCGTGCATGACCTCGAAATTCAGCTTATCGGTCGGCTTGGAAAGATCGCAGCGGTCAACCTCCAAGACGCGCCCCAGCTCGTTGACGGTCGCCCGTAAGAAGTTATTTAAATCTATAACGTTGTTTACCTCGAGGCTGATGCGATCGAGCATCGCCTCGCGGGCTTCATATAATCTCAGTTTCTTTTCGAGCAGGTCGACCTTGCTCTCTTCAGTGTGATCGAACGTTGTCTGGCCATCCGACACGGTCTCCTTACCTCCCGGTTTTTAAGGTTTAAAGGCCCTCGAAGCTTCCGCCGCGACCGGCTGGTTGTTGTCGCGGCGGAAGGCCAGTGCGACCGCCGCCAGCTCGGCATTGCCGCTGATCTCGAGCATCGAGATCTCCCCCTCGGGCAGTTCCGGGAAGAGGTGTTCGAGATATGCAGCCCGCTTGCCGTGAGCCGGCAAAAGGGTAAGCATCGGCGATACTCCAAGCTTGCTCCCATCGGCCCGGTACGCGGTTATCTCGACCGTCGCTACATAGGGCGCCGTATTGAAAACGGCCAGACCGACCAGAAAGGGCCTTGCCATCGGCACCGATGCCATCCTCGTCCGTCTTGCGGCAGCCGCGGCAGGAACGGTCACCTGAAGCTGTGAGTCGCGCGCGCTGAATTCCACCTGGCCGGCGACTGCCCCGTCAGATTGAACCTCGACGGCGGAAATGAGCTGCGCTAGCTGTGGGCCGAAATACCCTTCAAGGCTCCCTTCGAGGCGGGCCCGCGGCTCCAGCCCCTGCGGGGCCTCAACGCTGGCGACCAGCGTGCCATATACATCGAACCCGAGCAGCGTCAGACCGACACGGCTGTCTGTCAAATTGACAAAAACCAACCGGCTCGCCCAGTTGCCATCGGACAACACGTGGGGGAAAAAGAGCCTTTCGCCGCGGGCCAGTCCGGCAAAGCTCGAAAACACAAACACCGCAACCAAAAGGGCTTGCCGCCCGATTCGGCTTTGGAACATGGCATGACCTCTTCTTATTTCAGTCGAGATATTCTACCACAGCCGGTGAAAAAAGAAGAGAGAATTGGACCTGTGCGCCAACTGGAACCTGGTAAAGATTTAGGTTGGCCTGCCGTTGGCCTTGCCCCGAAGGGGCCGCGGAGATTAGCCGGCGGTGAACCCGCCGGATCGAGAGCAAAACCATGCCGGCGCCCCTTCGGGGCGCGATCGTTCCGGTTGCTCTGGTCTAATTACTATGCATCACGGCGGTTCGCCAGGCCGCGCCGGATCTCTTGTAACGCTTCGAGCGAGACGTTGCCGCCGCTGAGAACAACCACCACGTTCTTCCCCCCGACCGGTAGCTTCTCGTCGAGCAGCGCCGCCACTCCCACCGCACCGGATGGTTCCACCACCAATCGGCTGTTTTCAAACAGAAAGAGGACAGCACGTCGGATCGCGTCGTCCGACACGAGGAGGAAGTCATCCACGTACTTCTGGATGTGTGCGAACGTGACCTCCTTGGGACTGGCGCGCAGTCCATCAGCGATCGTTTCGGGTGCTTCCAGCGTGACGATCTCTCCGCGCTGAAAGGATAGCGCGGCGGCGTTTGACGTCTCGGCCTGCACGCCGATGACCTTAACCCGGGGGCGGGATTCTTTGATCGCCACCGCCGTGCCTGAAATCAGTCCGCCGCCGCTGACCGGCACGAGCGCTACGTCTACCTCGGCTAGTTGCGCCAGAACCTCCAGGCCCAGAGAGCCATTGCCGGCGATGGCTTCGGGCAAATTGTAGGGATGCAGCGGCACGAGCCCTCGCTCTTTTCTTAACGCTTCGACGGTCTGATCGCGGCTCGGGAAGTTGTCCTCGCAAAAGACAACCCCAGCCCCATACTGCCGGGTGCGAGCGACCTTCAGCGGCGAGCTGCGCCGTTCCATGACAATCGTGACCGGGATGTTGAGCTGCCAGCCGGCCCAGGCCAACGCTTGTGCGAAGTTCCCGGAAGATGAAGCAATAACGCCTTTGATCTCCCTGGACGGCAGGTTGAGGACTTGGTTCATCGCCGCACGTGGTTTGAATGATCCGGTCACCTGCAGGCTCTCCGCCTTGAGGAAGACCTGGCCGCCGCAGAGGTTGGAGAGTTCCGGCGCTCTGAGCAGCGGCGTTTCATAGATGAACGGCTTGATCGCTTCCGCCGCCGCTCTGACCTGGTCAAGTGTCACGGTTGAGACCATATTTCATCCCTCCGTTGCACTATCGTTTAGCGAGAGGATGGCCTTTTTCATCGTTGTCGTTCCGCGGACTTTCAATCTTGACGCGTTTAGCTACGTAAAGCGGGATGCCTGCCTCCTTGAAGGGTAATCTGCTGCCGCGCTCTCCGTCCCCGTGAAAGGTGAGGCTAAGCTGAGAATTGTTGGCCATGGCGAAGACGCCGTTCCCCCGGTTGAGGATCTTCACCGCCGGAGTCTTGCCCGTCTCGATATCGCTTGCGGACCCCTGCTGGATTTTGAGCTGACCTCTCTCGTCGAGCACACGAACCTGGTGCTGCCCGACAGCATAGGTGCCCACATAGGGATGCCGTTCTTCCGGGCTGAGTGCCACCTCTTTCACCTCCCGCCCCGCCAGTCCTAGCAGCGCTCTGGCGATCCGATCTTCGATGTGAGACGGGTTGACTTTAGAACCGCTCGTGTTGGCCAGGACCACCACGGTCAAGTCGCCAGCGGGGTAATACCAGATTATACTCGTAAAGCCATGGATCCTGCCGATGTGGCCGAGCTTTCGGTGCCCGTTGAGTTCTGCCATGGCCAACCCGTATCCATACGCCACCTTTGTGCCGTCGTCCAGGCTCGTAGTTTTCGTGGCGCGCTTGTAAGACGCTCGGCTAATGAGCCGGTCCTCGGCCAGCGCCCGCTGCCACTTCACCAAATCCAGCACGGTGGAGCAGAGGCCGCCCGCCGCCCCCGCCACTTTCATACTGATGGGATCGGCATTGACCAGTGATCCCTTGTCCACCTGATACCCTCGGGCCCGGTGTTTGACGAGAGGTTTCCTTCGACAGTAGCTGGATGCCTGCATGCCCAGCGGGTTGAAGATGTGTTCCTCTACATAGTCGGCGTAGGTCTGGCCGGTGATCTTCTCGATAATAACCCCGGCCAGGTAATAGCCCGAGTTGTTATAGTTGTAGCCGGCTCCCGGCGAGAAATCAAAGGGCTCGTCCTTAAACAGATCAATCACCTGCTCATTCGACATATCCAGCCGAAACTGCTCTTGAAACAACTTCGGTCCCAAGTCCGTGTAGCTCCTGATGCCCGATGTGTGGTTCAGGAGTTGATGTGCTGTGATCCGATGGCCCTGGGTCGGGTAGTCGGGCAGGAACTTCGTCAGCTCGTCGTTCAGGCTCAGCTTTCCCTGCTCCACCAATTGCATGATGGCCACGGCGGTGAACTGCTTGGTGATGGAGCCAATGCGGTACACGGTCTGTGCGCTGGCCGGGACATCGTTCTCCAGGTCGGCATAGCCATAGCCCTTGGCCAGGATGATGTCGGATCCTTTCGCCACCGCAACGGAAAGACCGGCGATGGGACCGTCCTTCAACGCCTGTTGAGCAATGGCATCGATCGAGGCGATCCACTCACCTCGATTCGTCTTTTGTGCCAGGGCGTGGCTACCTGACAGCAGAGCGACTACGAGAAGCAGTCGGCAGACCAAGGGCAATAAGATGCGCGCGCGATTACACAGCATAGACCCTTTCCTAATGGAAATATTTGAAGCAGATTGATAACCTGGTGGTCACATTCCATGCGCAGCATAATCCAAGCGGCGCCGCCGAATATGGTCGACGTTCACACCACCTGCCATCGCACATATAAAGTCGGTGGTTTTCTGAATTCGTAGCCGCGCGGCGAACCCGGCCGCTCCGGATCCAGGACGAGTCCCGGCAGTCGGTCGAAGAGAAGCCGCAGGCTGATTTGCGTCTCGAGCCGAGCCAGCGAGGCTCCCAGGCAAAAGTGCGTTCCAACGCCGAACGAAACGTGATCGGCCGCGTTGTGGCGGCGAATGTCGAACTGATCTGGATCCTTGAAATAGGCAGGATCACGATTCGCCGCTCCAAGCATGCACTGGACGATCTCTCCTTCGGCAATTTCCACTCCGCGCATGGTCACAGTTTTGCGGGCGTAGCGGGTGCACGTCTGGACGGCCGGCTCCCAGCGAAGCGACTCTTCGATTGCAGCATCGATCAGCTCATCATTGCGGCGCACCTCTTCAAATTGATCGCCATGCACCATCAAAGCCCAGATCGCGTTTAAGATCATGGATTCCGTCGTCTCAATGCCCCCGAAGAGAATGAGCATCGCGTTTGAGAGAATCTCTTCCTCCGAGAGGGGCTTGTCCGGGAGGCGCGCGAGGGTGCTGAGCAATGACTCATCCGGTTCCTTTTCGAGTTCTCGTAAACGTGCCCTGAGCTGTTCTTTGAATTGCCCGGCCATATCGAGTCCGCGACGACGCACCTCGGGATCATGAGAAAAATTCGCCAATGCGACCGCAAAATCATCATACCACGCACGGACAAGCTCATAATCTTTGGTCGGAAGGCCAAGCATTGTTAACACCGTGTGTACCGAGAGCGGGCTCGCGAAAGAAGACCGGAGATCTGCGACCCCCTTGCTGATGAACTCATCTATGAGCGCATTGGCTTTGGCCTCCACGATCCCGGTCGCCATTTCGCGCATTGCTCTTGCAGTAAACGGCGGCGTACACTGCTTTTTATAGAGCCGATGCATTTCCCCGTCCGTACTAAGCATTTGTGGACCAAAGGTGTCCCGAATCGGTGAGGCCGGAGAGTCGGTGGTAAATGTTTCTGGGTCTCTGAGTACAGATATCACATCCGCCCGCCTCGTGATGAACCACATTCCCACCTCTTCAACCCACGAGACCGGCTCCTCCTTCTGCAATCGCCTCAATATGGGGTAAGGGTTTAAGCTCAAGTCTTCCAACCTCACCTGGCGCCCGAGCGGGAAACTTCGTGCTTTCACCTTTGTCTCAGTAGCTCCGTTGCCAAATCGAACGGAACCGGTTCGGATAAGGGCTGGCCCGGCCCACCGGCGGGCGAGCCGGGCCACGCTTGCCGATTGGTTAGAATTCGATCTTGAAGCCGACCTGCGTTTCCATCCCCGGCAGCACCTGAAGAGCCTTGCCGAACGGTGTGGGCCGGCCGGGAAAGGTTTCCACAGCGGCCGGGTTGCGCCGGTTGAACAGGTTGAAGAACTCGATCAAGGCCGTTACCCTCACCCGCTCGGCAACGATAAAGCGCTTGGTTGCGCGTAGGTCCATGTTCACAAACGGCGGGGCTTTGAAGCTGTTGCGAGGCACGCTCAGATCGCGGAGACTGAAAGCCTGGTCGCCATCCGGATCGATAAGTCTTCCCGCCAGCCGGCTGAAAGGAAAGCCGCTTTGGGCGCGGAAGATGCCGCTGATTTGAAATCCCCAGGGAAGCTCGACCAACCCATGAATAAAAAAAGTATGGTCGAGCGCCAGATCTGATTTGCCCCGGTCACGGTCAGGCCCGTTGAAAAACACACCGGCTTGGGGAACAAAGTTGCCATTGCTCGCCGTAAAGGGCCCTTTTTCGTTGGTTGGATCGGTAGGATCGCATGCGTTCGGGTCGCCGGTGGCCCTGGCATCACATACGACGGGCGGGACGCCCACGAAGCTGTCCGTGGGGAAGGAAAACACGGCGGTCCCGGCTAGATTGGGATTTAACAGATTATCTTCCGCATCAGCGAAGGTGTAGCTGGCCGCCAGATTGAAGCGGCGGCTGAAGCCTTTGTTAACGCTAATGATCAGCCCGTCAAACTCTCCTTCAAACCAGGGACCAAACCCGTGCCTGAAGGTCTGCCGCTGCCGGCCGGGCAGACGAGCCTCGAAGGGGATGAGGGTATTCCGTACGCCCAGAAGATTTTTGATCTCCTTGTGGACGTAATCCACGGCGACGACCAGGTCTTTGGTGATCTCGCGTTGCACGCCTATATTGAAGCTACGAGTGAAGGGGGTCTTGAACGCGGGATCCAGGGTCACCGTCTGCGGTCCTCCAAGGAAAGGATGCGACAACACACCAAAGGGCCCCCAGAACCATCGTAACCCGCCTGGCAGCCGAGCAGCGGCATTGACGGCCGCGAGAAACTGGTCCGGGGTGAGACCCGACAAGGACTGAACGTTGTCCCTCGTGACCACTGTCTCGGGCGGGATGGGCCGAGGGCCGAGGTTGTTCAGATGATCCACACCGAGCAGCGGCAGTGACGTGAAGCCTTGCAGGGGGCAGGTCGTTCCGGAGGGAATCTGGGCACGCGTCCGAAAGGGGTCGACGCAGAACCCAAAGAGCGCCGGAACAGTCGTGGTGAGATTGTAGAACAGTTGCGGGTAGGAGATGGGTTGGATCCGGCTAAAGTTGGCGCCGCCAAAGGCGGGAACTCGCCGGACCAAACCCAAGCGGAAATGGTCATAAAAGAGGCCAAAGCTTCCGCGCACGACCGTTTTCGGCGTTACCGACCAGGCCGCCCCCAGGCGTGGCGAGAAGTTGTTTTTGTCCGGGAACTCCGAATCGTAATCCCAGCGCAGGCCCAGGTTCAAGGTGAGATTAGGGTGAATCCTCCAGTCATCCTGGACGTACGGTCCGACGTAGTTGTTGCGCAGGCGAAGCAGGTTATCCTCGGGCGTGACACCACCGGTGGTCGCCAGCGTGAAAAGACCGGAAAAGACGGGGCCAAAACGAAGGAAGTTGGCCTCGGTGGCAAAGAGCTGATTGAAGACGAGCTGCGCTTCGACGCCGTCCACCTTGGTACGCTGGAAATCCACGCCGAATTTGAGACCGTGTCGCCCCACGGTCTTGGCCAGGTTCGCCCCGAAGGAGGTGTACTCCTGATCGATTTGGCCCGGGGTTTCTTGCGCGCCGAAAGTCACAAACCCAAGGTCGCCAAAGAGCGTGCCCGTGTCGAGCCGGCTGAAAAGAGCCCACCGTGTCGCCGGGCCAGCTTCAGGGTGCGACGGACGGGATTGCGAGGGTTCGTCGCGAAACTGGAAGTAGAGGTTCAGCACGAACGGATCGCTCACATCGCCTAACAGGACCGTATCCCGGAACCCCAGCATCGCGGTTCGTCTATCCAGGTCGCTGCGTGTGGAGGGCAAATTCGTGCCCGCCGTCAAGGGCAGGAAGTCGGTGAGGTGGCTGTTGGTCACGTTGGCTTCCTGCGTCAGATGATGCCGACCCAGTTGCTCGTCCAGCTTGGCAAACAGTCGCGTGTCAAAGGTCCGCGTGCGCTCGTTGAACCTGCTTTCCGAATCCCGGAGGACTTGGGGAGTTCTAGGAGGAAAGGCAAAGTTGAGCTGGCGGTTCTCGCGGATGCGCTCGGCCGAGCCGAAGAAGAAGATCTTGTCTTTGACAACCGGTCCGCCCAGGGTCACCCCGTAGTCCCACCGGAGCAAGAAGGGCGCATCGGTCACGTTCGGGTCGAGACTGTTGTTGCGATCCAAGGCAAAATTACGATGAAACAGGAAGGCCGAGCCGTGCCACTCGTTCGTGCCGCTCTTGGTAATGACGTTGACGATGCCGCCCGAGCCGTGCCCAAACTCCGCCTTGAAACCGGTAGTGAGCACCTCGAATTCTTGAATCGTGTCCTGGTTGAACTGCGCTGCCGCGCCGCCGCCGAACTCGTCCCGGTTGGACATGCCGTCGATGAGGAAGATCGTATTTCCGGCCCGCTCCCCCAGCACCGGCGTCGCCAAGTCAGTTCCCTCGTCAGCTCGCCGATTGATGGCGACCCCAGGCACCAGTTGCATCAGGTCGAGATAATTCCGCCCGTTCAGCGGCATTTCTACAATCTGCCGTGGCGTGATGGTGCTGCCCATGTTGGAGGTGGTCGGTTCCAATAGCGGGACCTCGGCCGAAACTGTAACCGTCTCCTCAATCTCTCCCACCTCGAGTGAGACGTCGTAGGCCAGAGTGCGGTTGAGCGTCACTTCAAGATTCTCGTAGGTGCGCGTGGCAAACCCCTGAAGCGAGGCCGTCAGGGTATAGATTCCTGCCGGCAAGGCTGTCACCCGGTAGAAGCCTTCGGCGTTAGTCGTGGTCGTCCATTCCGCCCCAGTGGCCGTGTTGCGGACCCTGACTTCAACACCCGGCAGTACCAGGCCTTGGGGGTCGGTAATCTTCCCCTGGATGGTCGAAGTTATTTGGGCCATCAGGGATGAAGCACACAGGGCGAAAGACGCACACAAGAGAAACCGGATCAAAGCCGGCACGCTGTGCCTCTTCCACCGGCTACCTTCCCTCCCTCTACCGAACCCAACTCTGAGGCATAGACTCTCTCTCATGAGCGCACCTCCTTATTATGGTCATGGGTTATAAGCCCTTGCCGTGTATACACCAAATGTTGCAGAATGTCAAGTTGAAAGCAATAACTTGTAGCAGTGGCCTTAACTTGGGCTATCTGGTTAGCAATATATGTTGCATACCTGTTAATCAGGCGCGCGCCAGGCTACATGATGCCTATGCAACCCAGGCTGAAACCGGTGCACGAGGCGGTTGAGCCTATTGAGCGATAGCGTTAAGGTTAAGGAGACAGGGAGACATCCCATGACGTTGTCAAGCCCTGATCGTCGCCCCGGTGCGCCAACTGGAACTTGGTAAAGATTCGGGTTGGCCTGCCAATGGTCTTGCCCCGAAGAGGCAGTGGAAATTGGCC
>FWPU01004219.1_pt1 | contig 33902 bp, 28 predicted proteins | sample 2228361 | NCBI WGS metagenome assembly FWPU01 (sample SAMEA103939777, study PRJEB20133) | metagenome
TTAAGCACTGGGGGTGAGGTCAGTCCGGCCTGGCCAGCTTCCAGCTACCCTCCACCCTCATCCCCTCGGCAAGCTCGGAGCCTGCCCCGAGCACAGCCGAGGGGGCAGGCCCTGACCTTCTCTCGCCAGGGGGGAAGGGACTTTCTCGCCCTCGGCTGGGGAAGACAGACTCCATCAAAACACATGTGACAGACTACTAGGTCAGCACCACGGGGTCTATGTCCACTACCCAGCTCTGAGGGAGCGAGACCTTTTCCAGCAGGCGTCGCGGCTCTGGGCCGCGCAGGATGATATGCCAGCGGTAGCGGCCCCGCAGACGCGCCGGGTAGGCCGGCGTCGGCCCCAGCAACTCCACGTCCGAAATGCCCCAGGCCTCCTGCTGCTGCTTGATGAGCCGCGCCAGCCGAGTGGCCTCCTGTTCGCACAGCGCCCGGTTGGTGTGGGAGAAGAGCAGCCGGATGAGCTTGCTGTAGGGTGGGTTGCCCTGCTGCCTGCGGAAGGCCATCTCCTGGCGGTAGAAGCGCTGGTAGTCCTGCGAAGCAGCCGCCTGGATGGCGTAGTTATCGGGCTGGTAGGTCTGGACGATGACCCTGCCTTCCTGTGGTCCGCGGCCGGCGCGTCCCGCCACCTGGCACAGCAACTGGAAGGCCCTCTCGCCGGCGCGGTAGTCCGGGATATGCAGCCCCACGTCGGCGGACACCACGCCCACCAGCGTTACTGCCGGAAAGTGCAGCCCTTTGGCAATCATCTGCGTCCCCACCAGGACCTGCGCCTCGCCAGAGCGGAAGCGCTCCAGCAGCTCCTCGTAGTCCTTGTGTCCCCTGGTGGCGTCGCTGTCCCAGCGCAGCACCCTGGCCTGGGGGAATAGCTCCTGGACGGCCTCGGCGACGGCCTGCGTGCCTGTGCCGTAATAGCTCAGGCGATGGCTGAGGCACTGTGGGCACATGGCGGGCGGGACCCTCCGATAGCCGCAGTAGTGGCAGAGCAGCCGCCCGAGTTCCCTGTGGAACGTCAGCGCGATGTCGCAGCGGCGGCAACTCAGGCTGGCCCCACAACTGCGGCACTGCATGTGAGAGGCGCTGCCCCGGCGGTTCAGGAACAGGATTATCTGCCCTTCGTCCTCCAGCGTTTTCTCCATGGCGGACATCAGGGCGAGACTGAATATGTGGCGGTTGCCTTTGCGCAACTCCTCGCGCATGTCCACGATCTGGACGGCGGGAAGAGGGGCGCGGGCGACCCCAGAAGCGGGAGTCGCGCCGTTGGAGACCATGCGGTAGGGCAGCCTGCGCAGGCGGAACTCTCCCTTCAGGCCCCGGTAGTAAGAGGCCACGTCGGGTGAGGCGCTGCCCATGACGACGACGGCGCCGGTCAGCTCCGACAGACGCAGGGCCACCTCCCTGGCGTGATAGCGTGGGCTGACATCGTGCTGCTTGTAAGTCCACTCGTGCTCTTCGTCCACGACAATCAGCCCCAGGTCGGGCTGGGGCGCGAAGACAGCGCTGCGGGAGCCGATCACGATGCCATAATGCCCCTGCTTTATTCGCCACCACTGGTCGAAGCGCTCCCCGGGAGTCAGCCTGCTGTGCAGCGTGGTGACTCTTCCGGGGAACCTGGAGGCGAAGCGCTCTATGGTCTGGCCCGTCAGAGAAATCTCGGGCACCAGGACGATGGCCCTCTTGCCCGCGGCCAGGCACCGCTCCGCCGCTGCCAGGTACACCTCCGTTTTGCCGCTCCCCGTGACGCCTTCAATGAGAAAGGCCCGCGGCATCAGGTCGGGGTTGTCCAGCATTTGGGCAATCTCGGAGGCCAGGGCCGCCTGGGGAGGTGTGAGGGTGACGGCGGGGGGGGCCGGGAAGGTCTTGCCAGCCAGCGGGTCGCGCTCCAGTACGCGCGTCTGCTTCTGGACCCAGCCACGCGCCAGCAGGGCGTTGACGGCGCTAGCGCCATACTCTCGGCGGGCCTGGGCCAGCTCCAGCGGCCCCGAGTCCTGCTGGGCCAGCCGCGCCAGCAGGGCCGCCTGCCTCGGCGCTCGCCGCTGGAGCGCGGGCAACTGCTCGGCCAGCGCCGCCGGCGAGACCTCAGGGGCCAGTGTGGCATACTCTAGCTGCCTGGGGCTTACCAGCGGACGCGCCGGACTGGAGGAGCGCGTCAGCAGCCCCAGCCTCAACAACTGGTTTATAGGCGTCCTGGCGCGCTGCCCCATGTCTGACAGGACTTGCTCTGCTTCTACCCGGCCCCTGGCGCTTATGTAGTCCAGGACCCGCTGCTGTGCCTCGGTCAGGGGCGCGCCGTCGGGCACACCGGCGCCCTCGGCCAGCGACAGGTAGGCCCTGGGGCGCACGTGGCCGCCAGGGGGCAGCATGCAGGCCGCCGCCTCGAAGAGGGAGCACATGTAGTACTGGCTAAGCCACCGGGCAAGCCGGAGCTGGGCTTCCGACAGGACCGGGGTAGGGAAGATGGTGCTGAGGATGTCCCTGGTCTTGGGGACCTGCGGTACCGGGCCAACGGTGAAGACGACGCCCTGGAGCTTCCTTGGCCCGAAGGGCACCCATACCAGGTGCCCGGCGCCAACTTCCAGCGACGGAGGGACTGAGTAGCTGAAAGTGCGGTCGTACCCGGTGGGGGCGTCAACGGCGACTTCGGCGAACCTCATGGGATAACGAGCTTTCCCCCGGCATCATTGGCGGATACCGGCATCCCCCACGCTGTCTGTCCAAGGACGCGAGGCCCCGCCTCGTCGCCCACCCGTGCCCAGCAGTTGGCCCCTGGGAAATACTCCAGGACGTGCGACGTGCAGCCGCTGTCCAAGCGGACATCCCCGGCAGGCCACTGGCAAAGCTTTAAGCCGTCGTACCCTGTCCCTCAGGTCCGCTAGGGAGTCCGCCGGCTCTCCTTGATACGTGCGGCCCGGCCAGAGCGCCCCCGGAGATAGTACAGTCGCGAGCGGCGCACCGAACCCCGGCGTACTACCTCCACCGACTGAATGGTAGGTGAGTGGATGAGGAATGTTCGCTCCACGCCGATCTCCTGGGAAACGCGTCGGACAGTGAAACTGGCCCCAGGGCCGGAGCCGCGCTTGCGGATGACGTCGCCCTGGAATACCTGGGACCTCTGCCGGTCACCCTCGGTTACGAGGATGCTGACCCGGACGGTATCGCCTGGCTTGAAGTCCTGAATCTTCGGGTTGGGCTTGACCTGGACCACGTGGTGAGCGTCCATCTTACTGGTTCCCTGCTTTGAGGTGATTTTAGAAGTCGCGTCTATCCATTTTATCCTTGCTGAAGCTATCCCGCAAGCTTGTTATGACCCCTGGAGCCTGTACCAGATAAGTAGGGGCTCCTGGCCGCCGGTGGTCCCCCTTGGCAAGGGGGAGATCAAGAGGGGATTGAGGAGACGGCACCAACTAACTTTTTACAGGCTCTCACCCCTGGCGTTGCCCTGAGCAAGCTCCGAGCAGTGGGGCGAGTGCGACAACCCCTGCTTGCGCTGCATACCTGTGGCCACAACAGCACCGCAGGGACTCGTGAAAGACCGTCCAAAACTACTTGACAGATTTGGAATTAGGGTGTATCTTTAGCATCGTCCCGAGTGATCAAGCAGGTGCTCGGAGCCCAGGATGAAGGTCGGCTGGCCCGACCAGATTCCAGCGGCGAGGCTAGACTGGCGACGCCTGTGGCTTTAAGAGGGCCAGGCTGGTCTTCCAGCCAAGCCCGTGCCCAAGGCAAGCGCGGTCAGGGCCATAGCCGTGGAGGCCTGCAGAGGTCCGCCGAAGCAGGCTGAATGGGCCTAGAGCTAATGCAGCGGTCACTCGGGACTTTGTTTTCCGGTGCCTCCCTGGTCCCCGCCGCCTTCCAGTCCCCGTATGAACTGCCGGTCCTCGTCCGAGAGCGGCGCGTATTTGAGCAGGTCCGGCCTGCGCAGGTAGGTCCTGCGCAGCGACTCCCTTCGCCGCCAGCGGGCTACCTCGCTATGGTTGCCTGACAGCAGCACCTCGGGCACGGTCCAGCCCCGGAAGTCGGCGGGCCGAGTGTACTGGGGGTACTGGAGCAGGCCCGCCGTGAAGGTGTCGTCCCTGGTGGCCTCCTGGAAGCCCACGGCGCCAGGCACGAGACGGGTCACGGCCTCCATGACCACCATGGCGGCCAGCTCGCCACCGCTGAGTACGTAGTCGCCGATGCTCAGCTCGTCGGTGGCCAGGTGCTCGCGCACGCGCTCGTCCACGCCCTCGTAGCGCCCGCAGATAAGTACCAGCTCCCTGTGCGTCGCCAGCTCCTCCACGATGCGCTGCGTCAGCGTCCGGCCCTGGGGGGAGAGCAGGACCACTGGCGAGTCTGGCGCCATCTGCCCAGACGCCCGCAGGGACTCCACGGCCTCGAATAGCGGCTCCGGCTTCATGACCATGCCGCCGCCGCCGCCGAAGGGGTAATCGTCCACGGTGCGGTGCCGGTCGTGGGTGTAGTCCCGGATGTTGTGCAGATGGACCTCGACCAGCCCGCGCTCGATGGCACGCTTGACGGTCCCTTCGGACAGCGGGCTGGCGAACATGCCGGGGAAGATGGTCAGGACGTGGAACCGCATGGCGGGGCCTAGTGCGCCGGATGGCCGCGCCAGCCTCTGATCATCTCCAGCGCGTGGGGGATGGCCTTGACCACGGCCTCCAGGCACTCCTCGACGCCCCTGGGGCTGCCGGGAAGGTTGATGATGAGGCAGCCTGACCTGACGCCGGCCACCGAGCGGCTGAGCATGGCCATGGGCGTGTTCTTGAGGGTCTGCATGCGCATCGCCTCCGCTATGCCCGGCACCTCCAGGTCCAGCACGGCCCTGGTGGCCTCAGGCGTCACATCTCGAGGGCCAAGGCCAGTCCCGCCGGTGGTGACGATGACGTCAACCTCGCCGCTGTCGGCCCACTCCTTCAGCTTCCGGGAGACCATGTCCTTCTCGTCGGGGACGATGTCCCGGTAGCGCTGCTGGAAGCCCTCGCGGGCCATGATGCGGCTGATGACGTCGCCGCTGGTATCAACGCGCTCGCCCCTGTAGCCGGCATCGCTTATGGTGAGTACCGCAACGCTGAAGATAGGCTACCCTCCTCGCAGTCCAGGCTATGGCCGGGCCGCCGCTTCTGCCTCTTGCTAGAATGCGTATTAAAAAGGGTTCCAAAATCGCCTTGCAATTGGCAGAATGACTCTGGGAAACTTGTGACCAGCACTGAGGGTCGGTCCTGTAAGCCTCGTAGCCGCCTCCATTTTACCATGCCTCGGTCGCCAGGGCCTACGATTCCCGGGGCAGGACGTTTGACAGCCATGAGGTCTTTCCCAACAGCGCAGGTGGGGGTAGGGTGGTCGGGTCTCGTCTGGAGCGCCCAGGTGTGGGACGGAATGGGGGTCCTTGTGGTGGCACTGGAAGCGCATCACGTCCCCGTGATGGTGGAAGAGACTCTGACAGCCCTGAAAGTCCGCCCGGGGGGCAGGTACATAGATTGCACGCTGGGCGAAGGCGGCCACTCCCTGGCCATCCTGAGCGCTGTCGAGCCAAGGCCGTGGCTGCTGGGCATAGACCTGGACGCCGAGTCGCTGGAGGAGGCCAGGAAGCGGCTGGCGCCTTACCTGGACCACGCGGTGCTGGTCCAGGGCAACTACGCCAATGTCGAGGCGCTGGCCGAGGGGCACCAGTTCAGGCCCGCCGACGGGGTCCTTTTCGACCTGGGGCTTTCCTCCCTGCAACTGGAGAGGGAAAGCCGCGGGTTTAGCATTTATAAGGAGGCGCGCCTGGACATGCGCTTCGACCTGTCGCGCGGGGTCTCAGCCTACGAGGTGGTGAACAGGTACCCCGAGCAGGAGCTGGCGGACATCATCTTCCAGTATGGAGAGGAACCCAGGGCCCGACGCATAGCCAGGGCTATTGTGCAGCGCCGGCCAGTGGAGACGACGACACAGTTGGCCGCGATTGTCGCCACCGCCGTCGGCGGACCTGGCCGGAGCAGGACTCATCCGGCGACCAGGACGTTCCAGGCCCTACGCATCGCGGTCAACCGGGAGCTGGACAACCTGGCGGAAGGGCTGGAACAGGCTATCAACCTGCTGCGCCCTGGAGGCAGGCTGGTAGTAATAAGCTACCACTCGCTGGAAGACAGATTGGTAAAGTCGGTGATGCAGCGCGAGGCGGCCGGGTGCATCTGCCCTCCAGGCACTCCGGTCTGTGTCTGCGGCCACACGCCCAGGCTCAGGCTGGTCAACCGCAAGGTGATCAAGCCATCGGAGCGCGAGGTGCAGGCCAATCCCAGGAGCCGGAGCGCGCGCATGCGCGTGGCGGAGCGTCTTTAGTTGGACAGGATGGCCCGAGGGCCAGTGTCAGGGGCAGGCCCTGTGTACCCGGAAAGCGGCATGCTGGCCACGGACCAGGGGCACCGCTGAAGGACCTGGCTGAAGATGATGGAGAGTTCGGTATGAGGCAGCACAGGCAGCTAGTTACGGCCATTGACGTTGGCACTACCAAGGTATGCACCATAGTGGGCAGGAAGAGCGACGCCGGCGGTGTCCAGGTCCTGGCCCACGGCGTGGAGCCATGCTCTGGCCTGCGCAAGGGCAACGTAGTAGATGTCACCGCCACCGAGCGGGCCATCAGGGCCTCGGTGGAGCAGGTCCAGCAGAAGCTGGGGACACGGGTACTTTCCGCCTTCGTGGGGGTCACCGGCGGACATCTGACCTTCCAGAACCTCCGGGAGGATGTGGACTGGATCAATGGCAAGGGCGTGGTCACCTCCGACGACCTGGCGCGCGTGCCCGTCAGAATGGCGGAGGCGCATAGCGAGCCAGGCCGAAAGGTTATCCATGCCTTGCCCATCGCCTATTTTGTTGACGGCAAGCAGAGCGTCCGCAACCCCGTGGGGATGCATACCCATCACCTGGAAGTGGAGACCCACGTGGTGACTGGCTCGGCGGCCATGATAGACAACCTGCTTCAGGCCGTCCAGGGCGCCGGCCTGGCCGTGGATGAGCTGGTGCTGGAGCCGCTGGCCAGCGCCGAGTCGGTGCTGACGCCCCAGGAGCGCGACAAGGGCGTCATCATCGCGGACATCGGGGGAGGCACCACGGACCTGGTGGTCTTCAAGAATGGGAGCATAGTCTATACCGGGGTGATACCAGTCGCCGGCTACCAGTTCACCAACGACATCGCCTTCACCTATAACACGTCCTACGACGCCGCCGAGATGGTGAAGCTGGAGTACGCTCACACGGAGCCGGACACCGTGCGTCCCGATGAAGAGGTCGTGCTGCCAGTCTTCGGCAGGAACGCCGAAGTCCGGGTCTCTCGCCGGGAGATATGCCAGCTCACCAGGGAGCGCGCCCAGGAGCTGGCCAGGCTGCTGAAGCTGAAGCTCGCCGAGGCGCGGCCCCGCGTCGGCGATATGTCTGCCATGCCGCTGGTGCTTACGGGCGGCACCTCCAACCTACCTGGACTGGACCGCCTCGTACAGCGGGTGCTGTCCATCCACGTGCGCGTCGGCGTGCCCAACGGCAATCGGGACATACCCGAGGAGCTGAAGGCGCCGGCGTACGCCACCGGCGTCGGAATCCTGCTGTGGGCACTGGAGCGCCAGCCGGCGCCCGGTGCCAGCGACAGGGTCCACGTCGCCGAGGATGGCCACAGGGGCATGTTCTCGCGATTCGTCGGTCAGGCAAGAAGGTTGTTGCCCAAAGCCTAGTCACAGGAGTCATGGAGGATTAAATGGCAGTCATCGGCAGGGAGCTCGAAGGAGTCGCCAAGATAAAGGTAATAGGCGTGGGCGGCGGCGGTTCCAACGCAGTCTCAAGGATGTTCCGTGAGCGAATTCCCGGCGTCGAGTACATCGCAGTGAATACCGACGCCCAGGCGCTGATGCGCAGCGAGGTACCCCTCAAGATCCGCATAGGAGACCAGCTTACCGGCGGCAAAGGTGTCGGCGGCAACCCGGAGCTGGGGATGCGCTCCGCCGAGGAGAGCCGCGAGGAGCTTTACGAGGCGGTCCGCGACTCGGACATGGTGTTCGTGGCCGCAGGCATGGGCGGCGGCACCGGCACAGGCGCGTCGCCCGTCATCGCCCAGATCGCCAAGGAGACCGGCGCCCTCACAGTGGGGGTGGTAACGCGCCCCTTCCTGTTCGAGGGCACCCGGCGCTCCCGGCAGGCGGAGGAGGGTATCAAGCGCCTCAGCCAGCACGTGGACACCCTGATCGCCATTCCCAACGAGCGGCTCCACGTTGTGTGCGAGGAGGCCATCACCGCCGAGAATGCCTTCAAGGTGGCGGATGACGTGCTGCGGCTGGCGGTCCAGTCCATCGCGGAGCTTATAACCGTCCCGGGCGAGATCAACCTGGACTTCGCTGACGTGCAGGCGATAATGCGGGACGCAGGCCCGGCCTGGATGTCCATCGGCTGGGGCAGCGGCGAGCACAGGGCCAGGGAGGCCGCCCAGCGGGCCATCTCCAATCCGCTGCTGGACGTGTCCATAGAGGGCGCCAAGGGCGTGCTGTTCAACATCACCGGCGGCAGCGACCTCAAGCTGGCGGAGCTGCACCAGGCCGCCGAGGTCATCCAGCGCGTCGTGGACCCGGATGCCAACATTATCTTCGGCATGACCACCGACCTGAAGATGGAGAACGAGATCAAGCTCACCATCATAGCCACTGGCTTCCCGACGACCGAGGCCGTCCAGGAGAGGGAAGACCAGATCTCCCAGATGCTCCGGGATGCCCTATCGCGGGACGAGTCCGAACTGGACCTGCCGCCCTTCCTGCGCCGCTACTCCAGGCCCAAAGGGCGCGACCGCAGCCAGGTCAACGGGCGCTAGTCCCCTTTTCAGGCACCCCTGAGGGGGCGACCACACGGTCGCCCCCTTAATTTTTTGGCCCGTCCGCAGGACAAGTATTCCCCTTTCTGCCCGCTGCGCTGCCCCTGCCAGTCTCCAGGCTTGGCCCGATAGGCCGCCCAGGCCAGGGGAAAATTTGTGCAATTTGGCCTTGACATACCCAACATCTAGTGTTAAGGTATAAGTATTCTACGACAAGTTGTGGTTTTTCAAAAACTTCTTAGACTCTGTTTAGGCCCAGGTCAATGGCGTCCCATGTTCTGCCCATTCTGTAGCTACAAAGACTCCAGGGTCATAGACTCCCGGGACACAGGCGATGGCATCCGCAGAAGGCGGGAGTGCCTGCGCTGCGGGTTGCGGTTCACCACCTACGAGCGGGTGCAGACGCGCTCGCTGCTGGTGATCAAGCGGGACGGCCGGCGCGAGGAGTTCAACCGCGAGAAGCTGTGGACCAGCCTGGCCAAGGCGTGCGCCAAGCGCCCCCTGCCCACGGGCACCCTGGAGAAGGTGGTGGACGACATCGAGGCGCAGCTTTCGGGCCTGGGCCGCGCCGAGATACCCTCCAAGCTCATCGGCGAGATGGTGATGGAGCGGCTTAAGCGCCTGGACCGGGTGGCCTACATCCGCTTCGCCAGCGTTTACAGGGACTTCCGGGACATCGAGAGCTTCAAGGAAGAGATAGACGCGCTGCTGGAGGCGCGCAATTCTCCCGGTGTCCCCAGCAACCAGCTATCGCTTCCCATGGACGAGAACGCGCCCGGCGCCACGCGCCGGCGTGGCCGCCGGCCCCGCAAGGCCCAGCCAGGGCCGTCGCAACCAGACGCTTAATTCCGGCCAGCCAGGTATAGACCATTTGTTCGATTTGTGGTATGTTGTTGGCGAACGCTGAGGGCAGAGGTGTAGACCTCACCCCCGTTCCCCCTCTCCGAATTCGGAGAGGGGGCGCACCAGGCCGACCCCGGCCCTGTAAAGCGTGGGGGTGAGGTCCGCTGGCCTGCCACTCTCCCACCTGGCTTGAAGACCTGTCCGCTTTTGGGCCTTTTAGCCAGCATCTGGCAAACCGTGTCATTCTTGTTCTCAGGAGTAGAGAGATGGTGAAGGACACTAATTCGGGCCGCCAGCATAGCACGCAGGGCCGCGAGGATGCCTTGCGAGAACTTATCGCCAGGGCGCTGGAGGCTGGCGTATCCGCCGAGCAAATCCAGGAAGCCATGTCCCAGTCGCTGAAGCGCAACGGCAATGGCCACGCGCCGGCCAACGGCCATGTGCAGCTCAGCGAGAACGCCCGCGTCATCCTGGAGAAGCGCTACCTGCGCCGGGACGAGAAGGGCCAGCTACTGGAGTCGCCGGAAGACCTGTTCCACAGGGTGGCCCGCGCCATCGCCCAGGGCGAGCCGGAGCACCTGCGCCCCTACTGGGAGGAGCGCTTCTACAGGCTGCTGGCCTCCCTGGACTTCCTGCCCAACTCGCCGACTCTGGTCAACGCCGGCACCGGCAGGGGGTGCCTGTCGGCTTGCTTCGTCGTGTCGCCCGAGGACACCATGGACTCCATCATGGACGTGGCCCACGACGCGGCCATGATCGAGAAGTGGGGCGGCGGCATCGGGTTCGGCTTCTCCAGGCTGCGGCCCAAGAACGACAAGATCTCCACCACCCACGGCCTGGCCTGCGGCCCCATCGCCGTCATGAAGCTCTACTCTGCCGTCGGGGCCACGCTGACCCAGGGCGCCTTCAGGCTGGGCGCCCACATGGGCCAGCTACGCGTCACCCACCCGGACGTGCGCGACTTCATCCACTGCAAGGACAACGACGACACCTTGCAGAACTTCAACATCTCCGTCCAGATCACCGACGACTTCATGCGCGCCGTGGAGCAGGACGGCAAGTGGGACCTCATCAACCCACGGGACAACTCGGTGGCGGCGACCGTCTCCGCCCGCGAGCTATGGAACGAGATATGCGAGTCGGCCTGGAAGACCGGCGACCCGGGCGTGGTCTTCATGGACAGGGTGTGGGAGACGGCGCCCAACCCGCAACTGGGGCGCATCGAGACCAGCAACCCGTGCGGTGAAGAGTTCCTGGAGGACTACGGCAACTGCTGCCTTGGCTCCATCAACCTGGACCGGCACGTGGCAGGCGGCGACATAGACTGGGCCAAGCTGGAGGACACGGTGCGCTCCGCTGTCCGCTTCCTGGACGACGTCATCGAGGTCAACCAGTTCCCGCTGCCCAGGCTCAGGGAGGTCAACCTGGCTACCCGGCGCATCGGGCTGGGCGTCATGGGCTGGGCCGATGCCCTGGTCAGGCTGGGCGTGCCCTACGACTCGGAGCGGGCGCTGGAGCTGACCGAGAAGGTGGGCAGCTTCATCAAGGATGTGGCCTGGGACGAGTCGCACAAGCTGGCCGAGGAGCGCGGGCCATTCCCAGAGTACTGGCGGTCGGCCCTCAAGCAGCGCGGCATGCCGCCCGTGCGCAACTCCAGCGTCATCACCATCGCGCCCACTGGCACCATCAGCCGCATCGCCGGCTGCTCCAGCGGCATCGAGCCTCACTTCGCCATCGCCTGGTGGTCCAACGTGCTATGGAAGGACCACTCGGGCAATAGCTCCCGGCTACTGGACGCGCCGGCATCGGTCTGGGAGACGCTCCGGAATGTCCTGGGCAGCGATGACAAGGTGCGGGAGGTGCTGGCCCAGGTGGCCGACAACCCCGCCGAAGCCGAACGCGTCCTGGGCGAGTACGGCGTGGACGCCGCCAACTATCGCACGGCCATGGCCATCAGCCCCGAGGCCCACGTGCGCATGCAGGCGGCCTGGCAGAAGAACGTCACCAACTCCGTCTCCAAGACCATCAACCTGCCCAATAGCGCCACCGTGCAGGACATCCATGACGCCTTCTGGCTGGCCTGGAAGCTGGGCTGCAAGGCTGTGACGGTCTACCGCGACGGCTCCAAGTCCATGCAGGTGCTGGAGACGGGCAAGGATGGCAAGGCCAGCAAGCCGGCCACGGACTCGGCCCAGGCGGAGCGCCACGAGCACCTGCTGGTGCCACGGCAGCGCCCCAGCTCCATCAAGGGCGTCACCGACCGGGTGCGGACGGGCCACGGCAACATGTACGTGACCGTGAACTTCGACGAGGAGGGCCACCCCTTCGAGGTCTTCACCACCCTGGGCAAGGCCGGCGGCTGCGACTCGGCCAACCTGGAGGCCATATCCAGGCTCATTTCCCTGGCGCTGCGCTCGGGCATTGACCCGGTGCAGATAGTGGAGCAGCTCAAGGGCATAACCTGCTGCCCGGTGTGGGACAGCGGCACCCTGGTGCGCTCGACGCCCGACGCGGTGGCCCACGTGCTGGGCCGCCACATGCACGAGGAGGTGCCTCAGCTAGTGGCGGGGCAGGGGACTGCCCGCGAGCGCGCGGCGCAACTGGCCCTGTTCCCGTCCAACCAGAAGGAGGCGCTGTCCAACGGCCACACCATCCCCACGGGCGCCCGCTGCATCAAGTGCTCGGGCTACCTGGTGCACCAGGAAGGCTGCCTGCGCTGCCTGGACTGCGGGTATACCAAGTGTGAGTAGCGGCCGGCAGGCCTGACGCGCCGGCTGTCAGCGAGTGGGCGCCGGCATGCCGGCGCCCACTCGTCTTTTGGGGCATCGCACCGTATAATTACCCTTGTCGCAAGGGCGGCGCTGGCAGCCCGGCGGCGCGGTGCCCTCGTCTCGAAAACCCTAGCAAGCTGGAGTACTGGCATGGACAACCGCCCCTTCATTGCCATAACCATGGGTGACCCGGCAGGCATCGGGCCAGAGGTAACGGCCAGGGCCCTCATGGACAGCCAGGTGTACCAGAAGTGCCGGCCCTTCGTCATAGGCAGCGTGGCGGCCATGAACGACGCCCTGCGCATCATCAAGTCCTCGGCCAGGGCGCGGGCCGTCCATGCCCTGGATGCCGTGGAGGGCAAGCCAGGCACCATAGATGTGCTGGACCTGGAGAACCTGGACTTCGGCACCATCAGCTACGGCAGGGTGTCGCCCGTGGCCGGCAAGGCCTCGGTGGAGTGGGTGCTCAAGGCCGGCGAGCTGGCCGCTGCCGGCCAGGTGCAGGCCATCGTCACCGCGCCCATCAACAAGGAGGCGTGCAGCCTGGCAGGCTATAAGGACATCGGCCACATGGAGATATTCCAGCGCCAGACCGGGGCCAAGCAGGTGGCTACCATGCTCATGGCCCGGACTCTCCGGGTGGTCCACCTGACGACGCACCGCTCCCTGCGCGTGGCCTGCGACTACGTGACCAGGGACAACGTGCTGGCCAAGCTCAGGCTGACCCACGAGTGCTTCCAGCAGTGGGGCTTTCCCCGGCCCAGGATCGGCGTGTCGGCCCTCAACCCCCACGCCAGCGATGGCGGCCTGCTGGGCGACGAGGAGGAGAAGCAGATCGCGCCGGCTGTCCAGGCCGCGCGGGAGCTGGGCATAGACGCCACCGGGCCAGTGCCGGCCGACAGCGTCTTCCCCCAGGCCATCCGGGGCAAGTACGACGTGGTGCTGGCCATGTACCACGACCAGGGCCACATCCCCATCAAGGTCCACGACTGGGCCAGGAGCGTCAGCGTCAACCTGGGGCTGCCCTTCATCAGGACCTCGGTGGACCACGGCACGGCCTTCGACATCGCGGGCAGGGGCGTCGCCGACCACGAGAGCATGCTGGAGTCCATTCGGGTCGCCGTCAGCCTCGCCAGCGACCGGCGCCTGCCGTAGCTGCACTTCTCCTCTCTCCCGGCCGGACATGCTTAGAAGCCAACAGTTCTTGCAGGAGAAGGGGCGCAGGGCGAGGGCAGACGTCCAGACCTCACCCCCGTAGCCACCTATCCATGCGTGGAGAGGGGGCCATAGGTAGGCTAACGTCTTGCCCTTACATGACAGGGGGTGAGGTCGGCCCAGCTTGCCCATTTTGGTAATCTCCTCTCCCTTGACGGGAGAGGACCAAGGTGAGGGTGAAGCGTCTGGATGAAGCCGGGTTTCCCCCGCATTCGAACCTTCTCCCGCCAGGGGAGAAGGGATTTTACGTACCCTCTATGAATACTTGCCTGGTATTAGACTATCCTGAGCTCTTTTGCTAACATGCATTGGAGCACTGCTATCGGACTTGCGTAACGGCTTGAGCAAGGAATTCTCTGGTCCAGGACAAGGGATATGCGTATAGCGTTCATCGGCGGCGGCGTCATGGCTGAAGCCATCATCGGCGGCATCCTGGGTGCAAGACTGGCGGAGGCCACGGATATCAGCGTGGGCGAGCCTGTGGAGTCCCGCCGTGCCTACCTTGAGCAGAGGTATGGCCTGAAGGCCCATGCCAGGAACGCCGACGCCGCTCAAGGGGCTCACATGGTGGTGCTGTCCGTGAAGCCCCAGAGCCTCGGTGAGGTGTTCACCCAGCTAAAAGGCGGACTTGAGCGGGGCCAGACGGTGGTGTCCATCATCGCCGGGGCCAGGATGAAGGCCCTGGTCCAGGGCCTGGGCCATGCGGCAGTCATCCGCGTGATGCCCAACACGCCGGCGCAGATCGGTGCCGGAATGAGCGTCTGGACGGCAGCGCCAGAGGTGCCGCAGGACATGGTCCAGGCTACCCGCGACATCCTCCGGACCCTGGGCGAGGAGCAGTACGTCCCTGATGAGAAGCTCATTGACATGGCGACAGCCCTGAGCGCCAGCGGCCCGGCCTACGTCTTCCTGTTCATCGAGGCGCTGATAGACGCGGGCGTGTACCTGGGGATGTCCCGCGACATGGCACGGAAGCTGGTCCTCCAGACCGTCCTGGGCAGCACCAGGCTGGTCAAGGAGTCAGGGAAGCACCCGGCCGAGCTGAGGGATATGGTCACTTCTCCGGGCGGCACTACCGCCGAGGCGCTGCTGGCCTTCGAACGCGGCGCCTTCCGCGCGGCAGTGCTCCAGGCGGTCATTGCGGCTTACCAGAAATCCAGGTTGCTCGGAGAGCAGAGTTGAACGATTTCATCATCCAGTTTGTGGTCATACTCACCAATGTGCTGTACGTGGCGCTTATCGCCCGGGCCATCCTCTCGTGGCTCAACATGTCGCCCTCCAATCCCCTGGTGGCCATGCTGTACCAGGTCACCGAGCCCATCCTGGCGCCCATTCGAAGGGTGCTGCCCACCGTGGGCATGATAGACTTCTCGCCCATGGTGGCGATCATCCTGATAACCGTTATCAGGTACCTGTTCATTGAGCTGGCCCGCTAGCGCCCTCATCCGGCCAGCCGACTGAGGACCCTCTCTGCCTCCAGGCCCTCGATGGCGAGCACCTTGTCCCTGGACCTGTGGCCTCTTGCGATCTGGATGTTGCTTCTGGGGATACCCAGCTTCCTGGCCACCAGTGCTACCAGCGCCTCGTTGGCCCTGCCGTCCTCCGGCGGCACCGTGACTCACGCCTTGAGCTTTCCGCCCTCGACCACCTGCAAGTCTTCCCGGCGCGACCTGGGCTGTACTCTGACTGCTATCTGACAGGCTGCCATAGCTGTTGTCCCCTTGCTCTTCCCGCCATGCGTATCACTGCGCCACGCCGCCGCTGGCTTCGCCGAAGGCAGCATTTGCAGCAGGCGTCGCCAGCGAGGAAGCGCCAGCCCGGCCCGCGCTGAGCCAGCGCGGATTTGCGGCGCCACCCGGGTCGCGGAAGTAGGAGGCAAGGTTGTAGGCCATGACCACGGCCACCAGCGCCACGGCCAGGGCCTGCAACGCGCCTTTTCCCACTCTGCCTTCCAGCCAGCTCCCCAGCCAGTCCAGGCCGTAGCCCGCCGCGGCAAAGACCACCGGCAGGGCCACACTCAGCCTGCCGTACAGGCCAGGGTCCCTGGTAAGGCCCGCCGCCACCAGTGTAGTAGCCAGCACAGCCCACAGGAACCTGTGCCGCCGGTCCCTGGTTCTGACGGCGCCCACGATGAAGCCCAGCCCGGCCAGGGCAGCCGTCAGCGGGTCCAGGAGCCGTGCAGCGCCCGCCGACGAGGGCGGCCCTCCGGTCCAGAACAGGGCTGTAAGCGTCCGGCCGATGCTGGCCAGGGCGTAGCGTGTCTGCTCCAGGCCGGTGTCCAGCGCCTGGAAGCCGGCGTCGCGGGTCACTGCCGCCGACCGGACGTGCTCCGTGAAGGCCTGCCACTGGCCCAGTACGCTCAGCAGGTACGGCAGGGCCACGATAAAGGCTGGCAGGAGCAGCAGCCTGCCCTTGCCGGCCAGGCCGCCCTCGGCGTGACCAGGAGATAAGACCTCCCAGATGTAGAACAGCGCCACAGCCGCCGCGAATACCCAGAAGGCATTATGGGTGTAAAAGCCCAGCCCCAGCGCTGCGCCCGATAGCGCCAGCAGGCGCCTTCTGCGGGCCATGTCGGTGCGCTCGGACAGGGCGCGGAAGAGCAGGTAGCCCGCGGCCACCTCCACCAGCGGCAGCGCCACGGTGGGGAAGGCCCAGCGGCTGTAGTGCAGGTGCCACAGGCTGAAGGAGAGGAGCACCGTGCCAAGCACCGCCGCGCGCGTGCCGAAGAGCGCCCGGCAGAAGAGGTAGAAGAGCGCTAGCGTGGCCAGGCCCGCCAGCCCGCTGGCGAACCTCAGCGCATGCACATCGTCCGGCAGCAGCGCCATCCACAGGGCGGCCCAGTAGACAAAGCCCGTCGGCTGGCCCTGGGCCACTGGCGACCATAGCCCTATCCAGCCTCGCTCCAGGACCTCGCTGGCGGCGCGGCGAATGGCCTCCTCGGCTGGATGCAGGCTGGCGGGAATGCCAGCCTGCCCGTAGGACCGCGCGAAGATGGCTACCGCCGCCAGGACCGCGAGGCCCAACTGGACCAGCGCCAGCCCGTAGGATGGGGTGGGCAGGGCCACGGCGCTACCTGCCGCCTCCGTGGCCCCGGGAGGCCCCGGAACGCTGGCCTCCGGCGACGCCGCAACGGGCTGTGGCGGGGCCTCCCGGTAGGGCATGGCCTCTGCCTCTGGCAGCCTGGCCCCGCAGGCGTTGCAGAACCGCTGGCCCAGCCGGTTCGCCTCACCACAGGACGGGCAAGGCGCCATCAGGCCCAGCCTGGCGCCGCAGCCGCCACAAAAGACGGCGGAGAGGCGGTTAGCCTGGCCACACGCCGGACACGTCAGCGGCACTCTGTCCTCCTCGGTGGAGGCCCCGGCTTCTCATCGTGTGCTTTTGTATCCGTTGACATGCTGACTGTCCGGCCCAAAGTATGGGGCTGGCCTGCTCCGTCAGCCTGGCGAGTAGGCCGCGAACAGCACCTCGCCATCGCTGTCCCTGGCCTCGTAGTAGCTGCCGCCGGGATAAAGCTCCCGTAGCTGAGGCACCAGGTCTGTATAGCCCCTCATCAGCAGATAGACTACACTACCGTCGCGGTCGCGTTCCAGGCTGACTTCGCCCGCGAACCGCTGGGACCTGTCCTCCCCTGGCACATCAGGCGCTAGGAACCGGCGCGTCTCGTAGTTGTAAGACCAGCGGTCCGAGTAGAAATAGACGTAGGTGCCATTGCCCAGCGTGTTCAGGTACTCCGACGCCTTCACCAGGTCGTACACGTAAGTCCACTTCACGGCGCTATCGGTGGTCCAGCGTCCGAAATAGTAGTCAGTGTTGATGTAGCCGAAGTAGGCCAGGAAGCCGCCGATGCCCAGGACGGCAGCCCCGGCCCCAATAGCCCTGTAGTCTACTCTCCACTGCGTGGCCGCCGACAACTGGCGCACCGTGCCCAGCAGCGCCTGTACGCCCACGTCCAGCCCGATGGCCGCGATAGCCATGATGAAGGGGAGCGCCCCCAGCGTGCGGCGCGCCTGCCCGTCTATGACCATCATGGACGGAACAAATCCCACCAGCACGGCGAAGGCCGCTAGCTGGTATGCCGGCTGCCGCAGCCGGAGCAGGACGACCAGCAGCCCCAGCCAGAAGAAGGACTCGGTGGCCCTGTCCAGCAGCGGAAAGCCGCCCGTGCCATCAGCGCCGTCCCAGGGCACTGGGTTGTGAAGGTAAAGCAGGACGTCCTTCACCCGGTCGCCCAGGGCCAGCAGCTTGCCCAACAGCCCACCAGCAGACCTGTAAGCGTCAGTCTCGAAGAAGGACTGCAACCTGAAGAGGTCCAGCAGGTGGTCCTGGTTGAGCAGGAAAAAGCCCAGGAAGGGGGCGCCCGAGACCAGCGATGCCAGAAGGGACCACATGGCGCCCCTGCGCTCGGTGAGGGAAGCGCCGTAGAAGACCCGGGGCAGGGTGAAGGCCCACATGCCCGCGTAGTAGAAGGGGTACGACTTGTGTATGTAGAAGCCAAAGCCCAGGAAGATGCCGCCCAGGACAAAGTACCGCTGCTGGGAAGTCCGCCATCCGAGGAAGAAGAGGTACAGGCTTACCAGGAAGACGAACACCGCTGGGGCCATGGCCCAGCCCATGCGGCTCTGCGCCACGTGCCAGAAGGATAGGGCCAGCAGCGCCGTCGCCGGCAGCGCCACCCTGGGCGCAAAGAGCAGCCGGAAAAGTCCGTAGGCCACCGGGATGGTCAGCGTGCCCATGATGGCCGTTGCCAGGCGCACGGTAAATACGGATGGGTGGCTGAGCTTTATAACCAGGGCCATGAAGTACATGTGGCCCGTGGGATGGCCCAGGTTGACGGGACTCCAGGCGCCCAGCCACTGGCCGCCGGCGATGCGCATAGCCTCCGTTCCGAAGTTGGCCTCGTCGCCGTGCAGGCCCGGCGGCGACTGGGCCAGGCCGTAAAGCCGGACTGTCAGCGCCAGGGCGGTGAGCAGCACCACCAGGGCCGCCTCCCACACCTGGATGGGCAGGTGGGCCGTCGGGTCCTTCAGCCTGGCCAGCAGCGCGGCCGACAGGCCATCGTAGGCCCTCAGCAGCGCGGCCAGGTCGCGCCGGAGGCCGGGGAGGAATTGCTCGGCCCTGGTCTTCAGGGGGGCTTGCGGCGCAGCAGGACTGCTGACGCCGGCCGGCAGCCGCGCGCCGCAGGCGTCGCAGAAGTTGTGCTGGGACGGGTTCTGCGTGCCGCAGGCAGGGCAGGCCAGATCGAAGCGCAGGGGACGACCACAGTCGCCGCAGAACCTCGCAGAGATCGGGTTGTGGTACCCACACCAGGAGCAGACCACCGGCACACCCTCACAACCAAGTCCCTGGGGTCAGGCTGCGTGGCGTGGTAGAAATTTTGAGAGAGGTACACGCAAGCCCTATCGAGATAATTCTATTCCGGGCCAGCGCAAGGGCGCTAGGCATGGGCCAGCGCGCCGCCATCTATGAATATCATCTGGCCGGTCACGAAGTCGCAAGCGTCCGAGGCGAGGTAGACCAGGAGGCCGCACAGGTCCGAGGGGTGGCCCCTGCGCCTGGAGGGGAGGTAGCGCACCAGGGGGTCCTGCTGGTTGGCCTGGGCCTCGGGCCGGGTGGTAAGCCATCCAGCGCCGATGGCGTTGACCCGGATGTTCTTGCGCGACCACTCCAGCGCCAGGGCCGCGGTAAGCTGGTGTATGGCGCCGTGGCTGGCGCAGGCCGCCACCGAGTTCCAGAGGCCCCTCACGGCCAGGCCAGAGCTCACGTTTATGATGCGCCCGCCTCCCTGCCGGAGCATCTGGCGGCCCGCCGCCTGGCAGCACAGGAACATAGACTTGACGTTGAAGTCCATCACCGCCTGCCACTCGGCCTCGGTCGTCTCGGTGAAGGGCTTGCCCAGGTCAACGCGGGCGTTGTTCACCAGGACGTCCACCTTGCCAAGCTCCGACACCACCCTTTCCACCATGCCCTGGACATCAGGGGCCATGGTCACGTCGGCGGCGATGGCCAGCGTCTTCCTGCCCTGCCGCCTGACGGCCTCCACCGCCTCGCCCATGTCGCTGGCCTCCCGTCCGGCCACGGCCACATCGGCGCCGGCCTCGGCCAGCGCGGCCGCCAGGAAGGGCGTCCAGCCACGCCGGTCCGCCGTGATGATGGCCACCTTTCCGCTCAGGTCCCATTCCCGAGGCACTGGCATGGTACTCTCCTCTTTCGCCGTCAAAGTCAGTGTGGGCAACCGTGCTGACGAAGTAAGGCCCAATGAAGGCACCTGCGCGTCAGACCTGGAGGGGGATGTCGGGCGCGTACCCCGTGGGCGCGAAGCCGCCGGCCAGGCCGCCGCCATCTATGATGAAAAGCTCGCCGTTCATGTAGTCGGAGGCCGACGACGCCAGGAACACGGCCACCGGGCCGATCTCGTGGGGCCGGCCCACGCGGCCCACGGGGATGAACTCGCCCCTGGGCAGCGTCTCCCTGGAGGCGGCGGTGCCTTCGGTAGGGATATAGCCGGGCACGATGCAGTTGCTGGTGACGCCGTACCGGCCCAGGCTGGTGGCCAGGGTGCGAGTAAGCTGGAGAATGCCCCCCTTGCCGCAGGCGTACATGTAGTTGTCGCGCCCGCCCCGCAGTCCGAAGCCCGACGACACGTTGATGATCTTGCCGCTGCCTCGCTCCACCATGTGGCGCGCGATGGCCCGGGCGCAGTAGAAGGCGCCCGTCAGGTTGGTGTCTATGCCCAGCCTCCAGTCCTCGTCGGTGATCTCCCAGATGGGGGTTGAGCCCTGGCCCCGGACGATGCCCGCGTTGTTGACCAGCACGTCCACCTTGCCGAACGCCTCCAGGGTCCGCTGGAACAGGGCCGCTACCTGCCGAGAGTCGGTCACGTCGGTGGAGACGGCCAGCGCCCGCCGCCCCATCTCCTTAACGAGGGACGCCGTCTCGTCAATGGGCCCCTGTCGGCGTGCAGCCACGACTATATCTGCGCCTGCCCGGGCCAGGGCCAGCGCCATCTCCCTGCCCAGGCCGGTGCCCCCGCCGGTGACTACTATCGTCTTGCCCTCAAGGCCCAGCTTTTCCAGCACGCTTTCACCCCCGTGAGGACTGAAGCGTCACCTCGCCGGCCACCACCGGGATGGTGGAGCCGTCGGGCTGCCTCAGCAACAAGTTACCTTCGTCATCCACGCCCGTGGCCCTGCCCTCCAGGACCTGGTCGCGCCAGCGGACCTGGACTACCTTTCCCAGCGTCTCCAGCATGCTGGCCCACCGGGAGACCAGAGAGCCGCCATTTCTCACGGCCTGGTAGAGGTCGTCCAGCCGCACCAGCACCTCCTGGAGGACGCGCGTCCGGTCGGCTTTCCTGCCTGTCTCCCGCAGCAAGCTGGTGGCCAGGTCGGCGATCTCCGGGAACCGGGAGGGGTCCATGTTCACGTTGAGGCCAATGCCCAGCACCGCGTAGCGCAGGCCCGCCTCCACCATGCTGGTCTCGATGAGTATCCCCGAGACCTTCTTTCCGCCCAGGCGCACATCATTAGGCCACTTGATGGCAGGCTGAAGCCCCGTAAGGGCCTCCACCGCGCCGGCGACCGCCAGGGTCGCGGCCATGTTGACGTAGCGCAACTGGGCCTGTGCCGGGCGCAGCACCACGGAGAAGGCCAGGTTCTCGCCTGGAGGCGACACCCAGGCCCGGTTGAACCTGCCCCGTCCCGCCGTCTGCTCCTCGGCGATGACGACGGTGCCTTCCGGCTCGCCGCCTTCGGCCAGCAGGCGCGCCTCGTCCATGGTGGAGCCCACCTGGCCGTGGTAGAGGATGCGCCGGCCGATGGTGCAGCCGGCCAGCGCCCGCTGCACCAACTGGACGTCCAGTTCCTCGAAAGCCATAGCCATGTCCTGTCAGCTAGCACGATGATAGGCTGCTGCCTCCGGGGTGTCAAGGAACCGGCTCACGGCCTGGCCTACTCTGACCGCCGGTACTGGACCCTGGACCTGAGGAAGACCAAGGCCGCCAGCAGCAGGATGTTGCCGACGCTGACCAGGTCCCTGTACAGCAGCGCCGAGGCCAGGGCGGTGATGCCTATTACCACGCCCCCGCCCCAGCCGGGATTGTGGAACCTCCACACGATGAAGATGCCCAGGGGCGCTCCGATGAAGAACCCTGCCGGGTTGATGGCCATCACGGCGCCCATGGCTTTGGCGAGGCCCGTGCCGCCCCGGAAGCCCCAGAATACGGAAAATGCCGTCCCCACCAGCACCATGACCGAGGCCACCAGCCGCGTGACCTGGGGCGCCGGCAGCGCGCTGGCCGGGATGACCACGGCAAACCCCGTCAGCACGTCGGCCAGGAAGACGGCGATGCCCTGTATGGGGCCTACGCAGCGGTACACGTTGGCGGCGCCGGGGTTGCGGTTGCCCACGGCCCGGATGTCCACGCCGTACAGCCGCGCTACAACATCGCCCCAGGTGATGGAGCCTGCCATGTAGGCGAACACGCCCCAGGCCAGCGGCACGAGCCAGTCGTACATCGCCAGGCTAGACCCGCAACTGCACTTCTACCAGGCAGCTTCCCCTGACCCAGCCTTCCACGTCCAGGTTGCGCCGCTGGGAAAAGCGCGACAGGCCCTTGAGCCGGGTGAATATGGCGCGCCGCTCTGCTTCGTCCGTCACCGGCCTGGCGATGGCAGGAAGGTCTGCCCGGACACCTTCCTTGAGGTGAAAAGTGAACTCGGGGTGCGCCAGCAGGTTGGCGTACCAGCCCCTTCGGCCAGGCGAGCCTGTGACGAAGACTCGTCCATCGAGGCAGTGCGCCCAGATCTCGATGCGGCGCGGCCTGCCGGTCTTGCGGCCTGTTGTGGTTATGTCCACCGTCATGTCTACCTTGAGGGCGTTCTTCACCTGCGCGTCCATGGTCCTCGCCTCCCTCGATGGCGGCGCGCGGCTTTAGCGGCGCGCCCCGACTGGCGGAATGATACCATGGAGGGCGGACAGCGGGCACCGCCGGCTTGACGTCCCGCGCCGCTGCGGTACAATCGGTGCCTGCAACCTTTCCTGCTGGAGGAAGCCATGCCCTACGACTTGCTCATCAAGGGAGGCACGGTCATTGACCCGTCCCAGAGGCTCAACGCCGTCCGGGACGTGGCGCTATCCGATGGCAGAGTCGCCGCCATCGAGAAGGATATACCCGCGGGCCAGGCCCGTGAGGTGCTGGACGCCGCCGGGCTGCTGGTCACGCCAGGGCTGCTGGACCTCCACGTCCACGTCTTCTGGGGCGTCTCCCACTACGGCATCGAGCCTGACCCCGGCAACATCGCCCGCGGAGTCACGACGGCGCTGGACGTCGGCTCCTCCGGCGCGCGCACCTTCGCGGCCTTTCGCAAGTACGTGCTGGAGCGGGCCGGCACGCGGCTTTTTGCCCTGCTGAACATCTCGTCCATGGGCATGATTTCCCCCAGGATCGGCGAGCTGGAAGACCTGCGCTGGGCCGAGGTGGAGGAGGCCGTGCGGGTAGCCAGGGCCAACCGCGACCTGGTCCTGGGCATCAAGGCCCGCCTGGGCCGGGCGCAGGCCGGCGACAACGACGTGGACGGCCTGAAGCGCGCCCTGGAGGCCGCCGAGGCCTTCGGTGGCTTCGTCATGGTCCACGTGGGGAACACGCGGTCTCCGCTGGAAAAGCTGGTGGAGATGCTGCGCCCCGGCGACGTCGTCACCCACTGCTTCCACGGCCATCCCCACGGCGTCCTGGACGACGCGGGCCGCGTCCTGCCGGGCATCCGGGAGGCGCAGCGCCGCGGCATAGTCTTCGACATAGGCCACGGCCAGGGAAGCTTCTCCTTTGCCGTGGCCGAGAAGGCGCTGGCCGACGGCTTCATGCCGGGCAACATCAGCAGCGACCTGCACTTCTACAACATCGAAGGCCCGGTCTTCGACCAGGTGACCACGCTCTCCAAGTTCCTTCACCTGGGCATGCCCCTGGAGGAGGTCATCCGCCTCAGCACCGAGACCACCGCCAGGGCCATGGGCATGGCCGACAGGCTGGGCACGCTGAAGGTGGGCGCCGTGGGTGATGTTACCATCCTGCGGCTGGAGGAGGGCCGCTTCACCCTGACCGATTCCATGAAAGTCTCAGTCCAGGCGGGCCACAGGCTCAGCCACGTGAAGACCATCCGCGCGGGGAGGGTCTACCGCCCCTGGCTGGGACGATAAGGCGCCGTGGGCAGGGCCGCTATGGCTCCAGGTGCTTGACGAACCACTCGGTGACACGGCGGGAGATGTCCAGCAGGTGGTTGCGCTCCCTGGGGCCGTGAGGCTCCCTGGGGTAGACTACAAGCTCCACCTCCACGCCCAGGTCTTTGAGGGCGCGGTAGAACAGGTAGGACTGCTCCACGGGCACGTCCTCGTCCACCTCGCCGTGGAGGATGAGCGTGGGTGTGCGCACACGCTTGACGTAGGTTATAGGCGAGAATTTGCGGTAGACGCCGTTGGGGTCCCAGGGGTCGGCGTCGCCGTAGTGGATGGCGTCCCAGTCGCACAGGTAGGACTTGCCGTGGAAGCTGCGCCAGTCGGAGATGCCAGCGCCCATCATGGCCGCCCGGAAGCGCTGGGTCTGGGTCACCGCCCAGGCGGTCATGAAGCCGCCGTAGCTCCAGCCGGCGATGCCCAGCCGCTCGGGGTCGGCGATGCCCTGCTCCACGCAGTAGTCAATGCCCTTCTGAATGTCCTGCCAGTCCTTGCCTCCCATGTCGCCGATGTTGCTCTCGGCGAACTTCAGGCCCCAGCCCACGCTGCCCCGGGGATTGGGCAGGAAGACCGCCATGCCGTTACAGGCCAGCAGTTGCGCCCAGCGGGACGCGGCCTGGTACTGGTAGGCATGGGCACTGGTCGGCCCGCCGTGGACAATGGTGACCAGCGGGTACCTGCGCCCCCTGGTCGCGCCCACGGGCCAGATGAGCTGCCCCTGCATGTCCCAGGCGTCGGCGCCCTTCCAGTGGACCGTTTCGGTGGTGCCAATCTCCAGCTCGCCGGCCTGGGGATGGAGGTCTGTGAGCTGGGCCCACTCCAGCCCTGATGGCGCACGCCGGGCCAGCCAGACGTCCCTGGGGTGCTGGGCGTCCTCGCGCACCAGGGCCAGGTTGCCCGCCCGGTCGCGGCTGAACCTGGGCCAGTTGGGCTCCGAGAAGCAGACCTCGCCGCGCCAGAGAGGTACGCGCTGGCCCGAAGCCACGTCAATCTCGGCCAGGCCCATGCCGCCCTGCTCGTGGGCCGCCGTCACCAGGCGCCTGCCATCCTGTGTCCACTCTATCCAGCTTGTGCTGGCCGGCTGAGTGGCCCCAAGCTCGTGGGCTGGGCCGCCTTCCGCCGGCACCAGGAACACGCCGCCAGCTACCACGCCGCGGTCGCTCCAGTTGGAGGAAATGAAGGCGATGGCCTTGCCGTCGGGCGACCAGGCTGGGGTGGACACCTGCCGCTTGTTGTGGTGCAGCGTCCGGGCCGGGCCGCCAGCCTTGAACCTGACCAGCCGGCAGGTGTACCAGTACTGCTCATAAGGCAGGTCTGAGGCGACGGCGGCGAACTCCTGGCCGTCGGGCGACCAGCAGAACTCCCAGACTTGCAGCCCCTCGGGCGAGACACAGCGCACTTCGCGGGTGTCCACGTCCACCACGTACAGGCGGGTGTACTTGGGGCGCTGCTCGAACTCGATGACGTCGGCCCTGTCCTTCTTGCGCTGCTTTTCCTCCTCCGTCTCCGGGTCAGTCTTGAGGAAGGCAAGCCTGCGGCCATCTGGGGACCAGGCCATGGGGTTGAGGCCGCGCGGCGTGGGAATGGCGCCCTCCACACTGGTCAACTGGATAGCCTCGCCGCCGCTCCTGGGCAGGAGATATACCTGGCGCTGGCCGTCCTCCAGCCTGTCCGACAGGAAGGCCAGCGTCTGGCCGTCGGGCGACCAGCGCGGCGTGGTATCGGAGCGCGGCCCGGAGGTAAACTGGCGCGGCTGGCCTCCCCTGGCGGCCACCACCCAGATGGTGGCCCTGGGGAGCCTGGTGTCGGTGATGAAGGAGTCACCGACCACGAAGGCGACCAGCTCGCCGTCAGGCGAAATCTGGGCGTCTGACACGGACTTGAAGCTGAGTACCTCTTCTGGAGTCAAAAGTCTGCGCTGGGTCATGGGCTGCCTCGGAAGCCAGTATGCTGGGGAGCTTCAGGGCTATTCTACCATACCGGCGCCGCGTCCATTCAGGGCCTGTGAGGGGGCCAGCCATGGAGATGCCGGGGCCGTGGCAGGCCGCGTCTGCTATCATAGGGCGACGTGTTGCCTCCGGCAAATCAAGCGTGGCGGTCATATGGTAGTCCAGAGCGTCATCTTTGGCCTGGCGGCGGCCCTCATCTGGGGCGTGTCGGACCTCACCATGGCCGTCCTCTCCAAGAAGCTGGGCGTGTTCGGGACAGCGGTGGGGGCTAACCTGGTGGGCGCCGTCTTCAGCACGGCCATGTACTTCGCCCTTGGCCAGGACATGGGCAGGGTGTCGCCAGGCCAGTGGGCGGCGCTGGCCGGACTGAGTGTCCTGGCATCGGGCATCATCCTGAGCTTTTACCGGGGCATGCAACTGGGGCCTGTGGCCATAGTCAGCCCCCTGTCTTCGACCTACGCTGTGCTGGTGGTGCTCATGGCCGTGGCCTTCCTGGGAGAGCGGCTGAACGCCGGGCAGGTAGCCGGGGCAACGGCCAGCATCGGCGGCGTTGTCCTGGCCTCGGTGGACTTCGGCAGGCTGCGGCGCGGCACGCCCCTGGCCGGCCCTGGGGTGGTCTATGGCCTGGCCGCGACCCTGGGGTTCGGCATCTGGCAGTACGCCATGGGCGTAATGTCACGAGAGCTGGGCTGGTTCCTGCCCATCTACGTCAGCCGCCTGTTCACCCTGGTCGTCCTCGGGCCTATCGCGGCGTCGGCGCGTCAGTGGCCGTGGCAGCGACTGAACTCTGCCCTGGGCGTGGGCGTCGCTGCCGTGGGAACGCTGGACACCCTGGGGCTGCTGGCCTTCGCCAGGGGCACCGAGGTCGGCCTCATATCTATCGTGACCGCTGCTTCCACCACATACCCGGTGGTGCCCATCCTGGGCGGCCTGCTGGTGTTCCGGGAGCGGCTGGCCCGCAGCCAGGGTATCGGTCTGGTGCTGGTGCTGGCCGGCCTGCTGCTCCTGGGCCTCAGCTCGGGATAGTCACGGCCATCCCGCCGCTGACACGGCAGCCCAGCGCGTGGCATGGCAAGGTGGACGGCGGCCCTTGCCCATGTGCCAAAGCGGGCTTAGACTATATGCCCACAAGTACCTGCAAGCCCCTATGGGCCTGGAAGTCTGAACAGGAGGGAGCCTTAAATGGGCCTGGAGGGCAAAGTCTGCATCATCACTGGCGGAGGCAGCGGCATTGGCCGCGCTACGGGCATCGCCATGGCGCGACAGGGTGCCAGAGTAGTCCTGGTGGGAAGGACGGCGTCCAAGGTGGAAGGAGTGAGGCGAGAGCTGGAGGCTATGGGCAGCGTGGCCCACGCCTTCGCCCTGGACGTGGCCGACGCCGATGGCGTAAAGGGCATGGTGGGGAAGGTCCTGGACCTCTACGGGCGCGTGGACGTCCTGGTCAACAATGCGGGCCATAGCTCGCGCCATCGCAAGCTGCTGACCACCACGCCAGAGGAGGTCCGCGGCGTCATAGACTCCAACCTGGTCGGCACCATCTACTGCTGCCAGGCGGTCATCCCCAGCATGCTGGAAGCCGGGGAAGGGACGATAATCAACGTGGCATCCCTGGCCGGCGTGAATCCGGGCCTGCTGGGCGGGATGATATACAGTGCGGCGAAAGCCGGGGTCATAAATTTTACGGCCTTCATCAACGCCGAATTCAAGAACACGGGCATCCGCGCCAGCGTGGTCATACCCGGCGAGGTGGACACGCCCATCCTGGACAAGCGCCCGGTCCCGCCCAGCGCCGAGGCAAGGGCCACCATGGTCACCGCTGAGGACGTGGCCGAGGCTATCCTCCTCATCGCCGCCATGCCCCAGCGCACGTCAATACCCGAGCTGATCATCCGCCCAACGTTCCAGCGGGACGTCTCCCGGGAGATTGGCGTAATGTGAGGGGAGATGGGGGCTTCGCCAGCATGCAGGCGCTCAGACCCGATAGCAGGCGACGTAATGACCGCCGCCTTTGTCTGTAAGGGGCGGATGGTCGTTTTCCTCGCAGACCTTGGCGGCTATGGGACAGCGCTCGTAGAACCGGCACCGCCTGGGCGGGTTGATGGGTGTGGAGATGCCGCCCTTGATGTCAACAGGTGGCCGGGCATAGGTCGGGTCCGGCTCTGGCACCGCCGAGATGAGCGCCCGCGTATAGGGGTGCAGAGGGCTGCCCAGAAGCTCTTCGCTGGGCGCCATCTCCACTATCTTGCCCAGGTACATTACCGCTATGCGGTTGCACATGTACCGTGCCACCGCCAGGTCGTGGGTGACGTAGAGGTAGCTGATGTTGAAGCGCTGCTGCAGGTCCAGCATTAGCTTCATCACGCCCGTCCGCACCGACACGTCCAGCATGGACGTAGGCTCGTCGGCCACGATGAAGGAGGGGTTGAGGATGAGCGCACGGGCGATGGCGATGCGCTGGCGCTGGCCGCCGCTGAGCTCGTGGGGGTAGCGGAACAGGTACAGCTCTGGGGGCGTTATGCCCACCAGGGCAAGTATCTCCACGGCCCGCTGCCTGCGCTCCTTCAGGCTTCCGACGCCCTGTACTACCAGGGGCTCCACCACCGTGTCATATATGGTCAGCCGGGGGTTCATGGACTCGTAGGGGTCCTGGAAGATCATCTGCGCCCGCGCTCTGAACTGGTGCAGCAGCTTGCCGGAGAGGGCAGGCAGGTCGTGGGTGGAGCCGTCCAGGGTGAAGTAGATGTGCCCTGCATCGGGGGCCAGGAGCTTGACCAGCAGCTTGCCCGTTGTGGTCTTGCCGCACCCGGACTCGCCCACCAGCCCCAGGGTCTCCCCGGGGACTATCTCGAAAGACAGGTCGTCCACGGCGTGCACCCAGGCCGTAGGGCGAAGGAAGACGTTGCGGCTGATGGGGAAGTACTTGCGCAGCCCCTCCACGTGCACCAGGGCTTGCTGAGCGCTAGCCATGGCTGGCCTCCTGGGACAGTTGCAGCGGGTGCCAGCAGGCCGCCACGTGGCCCTTGCCCATAGACTCCAGGGGTGGCTCTTGCTCCCGGCAGACCTGGGTGGCCAGAGGACACCGTGGATGGAACCGGCAGCCCGAGGGGGGCGAAATGAGGTTAGGAGGGTCGCCCTCCAGGGATGCCAGCGCCCGCTTTGGCCCGTGCAGCCGCGGGAAGGCCGATATCAAGGCCCTGGTGTAGGGGTGCCGCGGCCGCTCAAAGATCTCCGCCGTGGGTGCCATCTCGACAATCTTGCCGGCGTACATCACGGCTATCCTGGAGCTTACCTCGGCGATGACCCCGATGTCGTGGGAGATGTAGATGATGGATGTGCCCTGGGAACGCTGGACATCCTTTAGCTCCTGGAGCACACGGTACTGCACGATGACATCCAGGGCGGTGGTAGGCTCGTCGGCTATTACCACGTCTGGCTTGCATGCCAGGGCCAGCGCAATGACTGCTCGCTGCTTCATGCCGCCGCTGAGCTCGTGAGGGTAGCGCTGGGCCAGATAAGGGTCAAGCCCCACCAGGCTGAAGAGGTCGGCCACGCGGTCGGCGGCCTCGGCGAGGGCGACGCCCTCGTGCATCTGGATGACCTCGGTTATCTGGTCGCCGATGCGCTGCACCGGGTTAAGGGAGCTCATTGCCGCCTGGAACACCATGGAGATGCGCTGCCAGCGGTAGCGCCTGATCTCGCCTTCGGGCAGCGCCGCCAGGTCCACGCCGTCAAGGTATATCTTCCCACGGACTATCCTGGCATTGTCTGGCAGCACCCGGATTAGGCAAATGGCCATGGATGTCTTCCCCGAGCCGGACTCGCCCACTATGCCTATGGACTCGCCACGGCCCAGGGCCAGGGACACGCCATCCACAGCCTTCACCCAGCCCTGGCGGGTGGAGTAGTGCATGGCCAGGTCTTCTACGCGCAGCACCGCCTCGGGCTGGGCGCTCAGGCCGGCATCTTTATGTGGACTGTCCTGTACCATGGCGCACTTTCACTTGCTGCCGAGATAGCTTGCTTGCCATGCAGGCATGACACCATACTTGCTCTGACTTGGCGGCACTCCCCACACCCTGGCCGGCTCGGTGCCAAAGTGGCGCATCGCCTAGCGCCTGCGCAGCCTGGGGTTGACCACCTCGTCCAGGGCGCGCCCCACCAGGTAGAAGGAGCCGCAGAGCAGGGTTATGGACACTCCCGCGGGCATCAGGAGCCACCAGTACCTTGTACCGCTGAGCAGGTAGCCTGCGTACTGCGCCGTGTAGATCATGATGCCCCAGCTCATGCGGATGTTGAGGATGCCAAAGAAGGAAAGGACGGCCTCAGAGAATATAGCCGAGGTCACGGTAAACATCATGTAAAGGAAGGCCAGGGGCAGCAGGTTGGGAATGATATGCACCAGGATTATGTGCAGGTGGCCGCCCCCGGCTACCCTCGCGGCGTCAATATAGGGCTTCACCTTGAGGCTCAGCGCCTGGGACTTGATGATGATGGATGTGCCGCCAAACCCCGTGATTATCCCTATCACCAGGGCCAGCGAGTACATGTTCAGGTCGAAGAGCACGCCCAGCACGATGAGCAGGGATACCAGGGGCATCATGACAATGATGTCCGCCAGCCTCATGAGGAGGGAGTCCACTACGCCGCCAAAGTAGGCCGATATGGCGCCCACGCCGGTGCCGACAACCACCGTCACCAGGGCCGCGATGAGGCCAAGGGCGAACTCGGCCCGGGCGCTGTACATCAACTGGCTGAGGACGTCCCTGCCCAGCGGGTCGGTGCCCAGCAGGTGCCGCGCGGAAGGCGGCGCGGGCTGCACAAACTCGTCGAAAGCGTACCCGACTACCGGGTCATAGATGGACGGGTCCCACACTGTCCGCGTCAGGATGGGGTGGGCGATGACCATCAGGGCGAAGACGATAATTATGCCCAGGCCCAGCAGCCCGATCTTGTTCTCGGCGAAAAGCGCCCAGTTGCTACGGACGGACTGCCAGAGCAGGCGAGCGCGGACTCGCCAGAGGGACTCGGGGACGGCCAGGGGAACGGCTTGCTCGGTCATGAGTAGCGTATCCTGGGGTCAAGGAACACGTACAGTATATCCGCTACCAGGTGAGCGAACAGGGCGAAGACGCCAGTAAAGACGAAGGCCCCCACAGCCAGGGGCAGGTCTTCTTTGGTCGCGGCGTCCAGCAGGGTCAGGCCCATGCCGGGCCAGGAGAAGATGGTCTCGGTTATCACGCCGCCATCTATGGTGGCAGCCAGGCTGAAAATGAAGCTGGTAACCACAGGCAGCAGCGCATTCCTGGCCACGTAGCGGTCGCGCACCACGTTATCGGGAAGGCCGCGGGCGCGGGCGGCGAACACATAGTCCTCCCGCAGCGTCTCCAGCATGCTGTTGCGCATCAGGAGCATGGTGCCGGCAAAGCTGATAAGGGCCAGTGTAGCCACGGGAAGCACCGTATGTTTGACTATGTCGAAGGCCAGCGCACCGTGGTCCGATACCCACCATGCCAGCACTGCCAGCCCGATACTTCCGGCGGCCAGGCCGGCCAGCGCTTTTCCACCTCCTGGGAACTTCAGCCTCCGCAGGACCAGTATGGCGGCTAGCAGAAAGGCCCCCCAGGCGGCCGCGGTCAGCAGCAGCCTGTGAAAAACATAGTTGCTGTCCACCCTGCTCTCAGTCCACAGCTCTGGCGAGACGAACTTGCCCACGGGGAACCAGCCCAGCTTGAAGGCGAAGAGCCAGATGATTACCAGGGCAAACCACGGAGTGAAGACGGTGAAAAGATAGACTCCGCTGATGGTGGAGATGTACTCGATGGCCCTGCCGCGTCGCCAGGCGATGATCTTGCCCAGGACGAACCCCACGTAGAAGGAGACCACCGTGGCCGTGACGAACAGGAGCAGGGTGCGCGGCAGCCGCTCGGCGATGACGGACATGACGGTACGCGGATAGTGGCCAAAGGAGACGCCCAGGTCTCCCTGGAAGAAGTTGCCCACGTACACCAGGAACTGCATCCACACGGGCTTGTCCAGGCCGAAGGCGGCAGCGATGGCCTTCCGGCTCTCCGGCGGGACATTCGGGTCGGTGACGTAAAAGGTGGTATAGTCTCCTGGCTGCGCCTGGATCAGGAAGAACACCAGGACCAGAAAGGCCAGAAAAGTGATGAGCATCTGCAGCAGGCGACGAACCAAATATCCAGTCATAGCAGCTACATGATAACCACAAGGGGGCCTCAGCGCGAGGCCCCCTTGTGGTTGGTCCCAGCCCTTACTCGAAGCTGGTGTAGGCTAGCGTGCCATTGGCCGACTGTAGGTAGTTCTGGAACCCGTCCATGACCGTGGTGAAGGGGAATTTCACGTTGGTCCTTACAGGTTCCAGGATCTGGGTGGTGAACAGGACAACGTAAGGTGACTCATCCGCCAGGATTTCCTGCAAGCGGAAGGCGGTCTCCTTGGCCTCGTCCAGCTCGGTGGTGGTCACCAGCGTGTCCGACAGCGTATCGAACTCGGGATTGGAGTAACCGCCCGCGTTCAGGTCGCCCTTCTCGGCACGGGTGGAATGGAAGAAGTCCCGCAGGTAGTCCGGGAAGACCGTCAGGCCCCAGCCCAGGATCCACATGTCGAAGTCCTGCTCATCGAAGACGCGGGTGGCGATGAGGTTGAAGCCAGTCAGGTTGGCCTTTACAGGTATGCCGGCCTCGTTCAGCCAGCGCTCGATCCATATGGCGAAGGTGGCGCGCAGCGGGTCGTAGCCGGCGCTGGGGGACAGCAGCTCGATCTGGGGCACGGGCGTGCCATCCGGCATCTTCAGCCCGCGGCCCGGCACCACTGCCCTGCTGCCAGCGTCCCAGGATGGTTCCTGCTCCCATGAAAAGCCAGCGCTCTTCAAGAGGCGCACCGCTTCGTTGATGCGCTGCTCTCGGCTCATTCCCCGGCCTAGCTGAGGGACATCAGGGTTATACCAGGCGCCATTACCAGGGGGCACCATGGTGTAGGCTGGCTGGGCCACGCCCTGGAGCACCGTGCTGGTGATGAACTCTTTGTCAATCAGCACGGCCACAGCCTGGCGGAACTCCTTGATGTTCTGTGGCGGCTTCCTGGTGTTGAACCCCAGGTAGCGGATGCCATTGGGCGCGTTTGCCAGCACCCTGAGGTCCGGGTTCCCGGCCAGTCGCCGCTGGAAGCCCTGCTGCAAGCCCAGAGGGGTAGCCAGGTAGTCTATCTCTCCACGCTCCAGGGCAAGGACAGCCGCGTCCTGGCTGGCATAGACGCTGTAGATGACCGACTGGGCGTATGGGCCGCGGGTGAACTCCAGGGACACCGGGCCGGTAGCCTCGCCGTAGGCCGTGAAGGAGTACACACCCGGCTTCTCTTCCTTGTAGGCGCCGTTGGCGTACTCGGTCACCTTGCTATTGGCGAAGTAGTAGTTGGGGTTGGCCCTGGCCTCGAAGAAGGCGCCCCTCTCCCATCTCACGGACGTCATCTCGGCAGCCTTGGGCTCGTTTTCGGGGACGATGGCGTAAAGCGCCCTCTGGCGTTCCTCCAGTGTTGCTGCTTGCTTGGCCTGGTTGACCAGCGGCTCCCAGAAGTGCCTGGCGACAAAGATCACCCCGGACAGCCCATACTGCCAGCGGGCCAGGCCAGTCTTGCTCTTGAAGTAGTACTTGACCGTGGAGTCGTCCAGGGCCTCCACCTTGTCTATGATTTCAGCGTCAATATCGCTGGCCCAGTTGCCGGGAAGCTGGAACTCCAGGACAGTGTTGACAGTGAAGACCACATCATGGGCGGTGATGGGCTGGCCGTCGCTCCACTTGGCATCCTTTCTGACCTTGACTGTGGTCGTCCACAGGTCGCCTTCCTGGACAAAGTCGGTGGGGAAGCCGTCGGCCCAGGCGGGCACCCAGTCGAAGCGGGCATCTGAGAGGCCGTAGAGGAAGGGGTACTGGTTCAACTGGGTGTAGAAGTTCCAGGCTGTGGAGTCAGGGCCGAGGATTGACCAGATATTAGTTGTGGTCACGTCATCCAGGATTCCGATGCGCCATACCTTGGGCTGCGGTACGGGTGTGGGGGT